>ENA-ORCP01000421-ORCP01000421.1-human-gut-metagenome-genome-assembly--contig:-NODE-421-length-38205-cov-6.980120_pt1 | contig 38205 bp, 36 predicted proteins | sample MGYA00242990_ERZ507991 | MGnify/ENA primary metagenome ERZ507991 (study PRJEB26167, sample SAMN06115496) | human gut metagenome | host: Homo sapiens | place: China:Henan | collected 2015-05-07 | study... | reverse complement strand
TAAATATATTTATTATATCGGACGAACAGATTATATCTGCCACAGTTGTTGTGAAATGACCTTTTTTTGTTGTGAAATAAAATACTACTAAAAAATACAATACAAGGAATCAGATTGAAGATTAAAAGCACTTACCGGTTTATCCCTTAAAAACCATAAGGATTTATTTACGCTTGAGTTATGTCTGATGATTACCAGTCCGCACCTGGACACATTGTAAAAAATACATAGTTCCCTTTAACCTTGATTACAGGTTCATTGGCTTCTGTACAGATGTTCCAGCGTGGGTTTGCCGTCTTTTTCAGCTGTGCTGCAAGGGCTTCTGCATCATCAGTTTCAAAAATATATGAAACGTAAGGAATTGAACCAATAGCAGGTGCAATTCCATATCCATTTTTAAAACCTTTGATGTCCTCATCAAATCCCGTCAAAAAACCTTCTTTGACTTTATTTACCTCACAATCATATCCACCAACCGGAGCGATTAATTTTGCTATTTCTTCAATGTCTGTTCCTTTATCAATCCCTTCTTCAAAAATAGATACAATCTTTTTTTCAATTCCTGCTGAATCCATTTCGTCAGAACCTGAATTATTACCTTCTGATTCAGTTGTAGGCTTATCTGTAGTATCTGTTACTGATTCCTTTGTATTATCAGTTGTTGTACCACCGTTGCCGTCAGGCTTTGAACATCCAAACAGTCCAACTGCCATTGTTAAAATAATAATACCTGTAAATAATTTTTTCATAATTTTCTCTCCTTAACTTTTTTAATTAATTTTACTGTGAGTTTTTTTATAAGATATAAAATATATGCTGCCACTATGAGGCATACCGCAGTAATCAGAAATGTAATAAGTTTTTGTCCGGTTGCTTTATAAATCCCGGTTTCAAGTTTAAAACCGAAAATCATCTGCAGGCCGTATAGTTCCAACGTAAGCCTGCCTATAAACTGCATCGGAAGATTTCTGATTGATACGTGTGATGAAATATAATCCCAGAGTAATATCAGCGATATCACAAAAGGAATTGCAATAATATAATACATTTCAAAGAAAGGGTTATTCAGTCTTTCAATACTGCCATATCTGTAAATCAGATAAGAACCTGCAATTAATCCTGCAATTATTACAGGAAGCCCAGATTTTTTTAACAAAAGTTTTCTGATTTCTTCATAATATATACCGATAAAAATTATTGGCAGTCTGTTTATCAGTACAAAAACAGCTCTGTTTCCAAGGACATCCTTACATAACACACCAAGTAGCAGCCAGCCAAGCAGCATCCCGAAAAACGCCTTTAAGCCAAAACGTTTTTTTAATTTTATCAAAAATGGTGCTATCAGATATATAAGCATTACGGCAACAAAAAACCATAAAAATGAACCACCTCCTCTTTTGAAAAATTCAATGCCTGCAATCACCTTGAAAAATCTCGGATATTTCCATTTCTCGTAAAAGTTTGCCACAACAGCAAACAATACAAATGGAATATATATTGACAACAGCCTGTTGCCCACAAACTTCCAATATTCAATTCTGTCTCTCTGTGCCAATGAATACGCTGACACAAAGAAGAAAATATCCACGCCTATATATGCTGCCCGGTATATTACTAACTCTGCTTTTAATCCTGAAAAAGGGATATAAAAGTGGAAAATCATAATCAGCAGAGCCGCCAGTCCCATAATTGATTTTTTACATTTCACTTTTTGCTTAATCCTTTCTTATATAAAACTGATAATGTCCATCCGGAAAGGCCACAATACATATCTCATCATCCATATTATACTCATTATAGTAATAAACCTTACATGTTACATTTTTTTTACCTGCCTTGACAGTTATTGACCCCATTTCATCACCAAGGTCGCTTTCATCCGGTTGTTTCATCTGAACCGATATCACTGTACTATCATCATCAACAAGTTTATATTCTGAACACTGTTGTACCACGGGAGTGCAATATATTTTATCGTTCAATGAAAATTCTATAAGCGAATATGATACTTGTGGCTGCTGTTGCTTTCTTACTTTATTTCCAATTATAAAGCTCATGCCTGTTATTAATATCAGACTCGCTGCTGTTACAATCCACTTAATGACATTAGATGGTTTACGGACTGGTTTTCCCGCCGCTTTAATCATATCCACGTCAATATCATTCATAGCTTTTAAAAAATCATATGAATTCATATATAATAGCCCTCCTTCTTAAGATATTGTTTTAACCCGTTTCTGACACGGAAAAGAATTGTTTTAATTTTGCCTTCACTGATGCCATATCTGTCTGCAATCTCGGCCACAGAATCCATATACCAGTACCGCCTTATAAAAACATTTCTTTTTTCTTTGTGAAGTGTTCTAAGAAAAGAATTTATATAATTTTTTAGTTCTTCGCTTTCTGCATTTGCCGTTGCATCGTCGTTGCCTGCAATTATCTCTGAAAGTTCGCCTGTCAGTTCCACAATTGCAGCACTTCTTTTCAACCTGTTTGATTCTCTATACCGGTCCAGTGCAAGATTTCTGGTTATTTTTGCCAGAAAAGTAAAAAAATAGCCTCGTGGTTCGTGAGGAGGTATTGAATTCCATGCGCGCAAATAAGTATCATTCTCACATTCCTCAGCAATATCCAGGTCATCGCAGATACGATTGGCAATAGCAACAAGCTGCTTTCCATACTTATCTGCCGTATAAGAAATTGCACTTTCATCTCTTACAATATAACGGTCTATAATTATTTCATCTTCTATGGGAAGCATCTCCTTTCTTATCCCTTCACTTATTAATACGACATATATTATAAGCAGGTTTCATTTTTTTAAAAAAGACATATGCCCGGATAGCATATGCCTTTCCATATATAAGTCCTATTACAATCTTATGGTCATCCACATCAAGTCCCAATGACTCTTGAAGTGTCTTTTTATTAATTTTTTTATTGGCTATGGCTGTTTCTGCATTAAAATACTATTGACGTTCGTTTCCTTCATTTTTCTCTATTACCTCTATATAGTGAAATTATACTATAAAGGTCAATTTTATGCCACTAAAAAAAGATTTTCTGTACTCGGTCGGCGTAACGCCAAGCACGTTTTTGAATGCAGCCGCAAATTTCTCTGCATTCATGCGGTATTCTTTCATATAGGCGGCTATCGTACATCCTGGCGCTCTATTTTCTTATACTCTATGATGTCTTTTATATATACTTCCCAAAAAAGTGACTTAAGATATGCCTTCATGGTTTAAGGAATTCTTTCCAGAGTGAATAGTATCTCTGTAACTGTTCTACAACATTTTTATTGTCATACATTTTGACTGCCACCTTATATCATCCAGACCGGTATGATATAATTATCCCTATCAATTGCACCAAGTACAGGCTTCATGCAAATAACCGCTCCTTTAGAGCGTGGTGTTGATGCCCTGTCAAGCAGCCCGAATACCTTTATCAATTCTGTTCCCGGATTTGATGTTTTCTTAATCTCAATTGGATTTAATATTCCATCATGTTCCAATACAACATCAATTTCTTTGGCATCCTTGTCACGGTAATAATACATGTATGGTTCCTTTCCGCAATTAAGATAAGTTTTCCTAATTTCCGCAACCACGTAATTTTCTAAAATTGCACCATTCATAGCCCCACATTCTAATGTTTCAGCACTACTACACTTTGTCAGATAACACACCAATCCCGTATCATAAAAATACAACTTTGGAGTTTTTACAAGCCGCTTTAGCAGATTGTTGGAATAAGGATGAAGATAAAAAATAATCCCCAATGTTTCCAAAATCCCAAGCCAATTCTTTGCCTGTGTCTGATTAATATCCGCATCTCTTGCGATTTCAGCCACATTAACCATTTGACCACATCTTGCAGCCACTGCAGTAATAAATTGAAGAAATCTAAGTGAATCAATAGCATCCGACAAGTCTTTAACATCACGTTCAATATAAGTAGACAAATAACTGCTATAAAAAATCTGGCTGTTACTGTTTACACCGCTTACAATCGCAGGCATGGACCCCTTATAAATACGCTCGAAAATGCCTCCGGTATCAATTTCTGTCCTTCCTGCTTTTCTTTCAAGCAATGTTTCCATATCTATGGTAAATGGCTCCATCTCACCACCTGCTATTTCTGCCTGTGACAAAGATGTGAGAGAAAGCACTGCCACTCTGCCCGCCAACGACTCCTGTACTCCTCGCATCAATTTAAATATCTGTGATCCAGTCAACCAAAAAGCTCCCGGTGCATGATTTTTATCTACATTTATTTTAATATAAGCAAATAATTCCGGTGCATACTGAACTTCTTCAATCAATACAGGCGGTTTGTGCAATTGCAGGAATAATTCCGGATCAGATTTCGCAAGGGCTCTTTCATTCAAATCATCCAGGCTGACATATCCCCTTTCCGTTCCCTCCATTAACTTCTGCAACATTGTAGTTTTACCCACCTGTCTCGGTCCTGTAACAAGAACCACCGGGTATTCCTTTGTAACCTGATTTACAATATTCTCCAAATTCCTTTTTATATAACTCATATCAGAACCCGCTTTTCGGCTAATTTATATTTCAAGTATATTTTAGCCGAATCACACCTGTTTTATTCTATTTCAAAATATTACACTGGCCATATTTAAAAATGCACGAAAATCAAACACTCCAAGCACTGTTGTTTTGGTATGGTGAAATATAGAGCGAAAGTCCCGGATTTTCATTTGTACGGTGTCCGATCTGTCAGCTTGCTCGAATTTCACGAATTCGTTCTAACTGCTCATCAAAATACTTTTCTGTCAAATAAGTTCCGCGTTTGAGACGCTCATCATCCATAACCCAGCCTTTGATGGTGTAGTCCTTTGCAATTTGGTTGACCCATTTGCGAAACTGCACCGCACGTTCAGAATTGACCTTGAATCCAACAGCAATAATCATCTCCAAAGAATAGTGATTTGTGCTGTAGCTTTTTCCGTCAGCGGCAGTTATTCGAAATTTTCGAATAACTGAATCCTCCTGTAGTTCGCTATCCTTAAATATTTTCTTAATATGATAATTTATAGTGTTAGTGCCGACATCATACAATGTGGCCATCATCTTCTGCGTCAGCCATATATTTTCATCCTCATAGCGCATCTCAATGCTGTCCTGCTGATTGCCGACAGATGCAACATAAGTCAATTATTCCGCAGCGCTGGAACGGATGGTTATCTTATCCTTTTTCTTTTTCAAATAGGATGCCTCCTTATGCATTATATTTTAAGTATCCCATATAATACCGCAATGTTATTTATTGCGTACCAGTTTCACCACGCATTCGCAATGCTTTGTCATAGGAAACAGATCAACCCCGGTCATGCGCTCAACAGCATAGCCTTTGCGGGTCAGATATTTCAGGTCGCGTGCAAGAGTATCGGGACCACACGAGATATAGACGATGCGGCTCGGTGCAAGGCGGGTGAGGCAGCTTAAGAAACGGGTGTCGCTGCCGGTACGCGGCGGATCCATGAATACGACGTCGGCGCGTTCGCGGCGGGCGGCAAGCTCCGTCATAAAATCGCCCGCGTCGGCGCAGGTGAAACGGATGTTGTCAAGTTTATTTAAAGCAGCATTGCCGATGGCGTCTTTTACCGCGGAAGCATTGAGTTCAACGCCGGTGATTCGGCAGCTGCGGCCTGCTTTGTGGGCATTCATTGCCGCGGTGATGCCGATCGTTCCGATACCGCAGTAAGCGTCTATGACCGTGTCCCCATCCTTAAGATTCGCAAATTCCATGGCTTTGTTGTAAAGAATCTCCGTCTGGACGGAATTGACCTGATAAAAAGACTTGGATGAAATGCAAAATCTGCAGCCGCAAAGTTCATCCTCAATATAGCCCCTGCCAAAAATTACATCTTCGCGGTCACCGAGTACCATTGAAGTCCTGCGGTTGTTAATGTTCATCACTATAGTGGTTATTTCGGGATGCGCCTCCCTTAAAGCCTTGATGAAATTATTTTTGGACGGAAACATTGTGCTTGAAAGCACAAGTGTTACCATGACCTGACCCGTGCTGTGTGCCGTGCGGACAAGAATATGACGGAACAGACCGGTTTTGCGGTCTTCATCATAGACTGTGAGACGGAAAGATTTGATTAAGTCCGTGACAGTCGCAATGATCGCCTGCGCAGTTTCATTCTCTATGAGGCAGTTTTTAACCGGAATTACATTATGGGTTCCGGCCTCATAGATGCCGCTTGAGATATTTCCCTTGCGGTCCGATGTGAAAACAGCATGCACCTTGTTACGGTAATGGAGCGGCTTTGACATACCAAGCACGGCGTCCACTTTGCCGTAAGGAGCAAGGAGACGTGACAGGTATTGTTTTTTCTTCGCAAGCTGCTTCTCATAATCAAAGGCAAGCATATCGCAGCCGCCACAGCGTGAATCATATTGACATGTATATTTCATTATAATCAAACTCCTTCGTAAGAATCAAAATCAGGGATAAAGCTGTCTTTGGCTACATCGCCCTCCTGGATAAAAGCATTGGTTACGCCGAGGTCTATCGCGTAATCGACAACCTCATCATAATCTTTGCGGCGCACCCTGCGGCCAAGTTCGGGATAATTCTGGCGGAGTTTGCCGCCATCGGTAAAATCAGGCATCGGGGTGTACTGGCTCATTATGCTCATATAAATATCGTCACCGTATGTATCATAAAGATAATGTATCACATTCTTGGAATCCTGCTTGCCTGCAGGAAGTACAAGATGTCTTACTATCATTCCGCGTACCATCATGTCCCCGTCAAAAACAGGAGTACCGGTCTGTCTGAACATCTCGGCGAGAGCTTTCATGGCGGTTTCGGGGTAGTCCGGTGCTTTGCTGTAACGCAATGCCCGCTCGGATGACATATATTTCATATCGGGAAGATACACATCCACAAGACCGTCAAGCATCCTGAGTGTATCGATTTTCTCATAGCCGCCGCAGTTATACACAACAGGAATTGAAAGCCCCATATCACGCGCCTTCGTAAGCGCGCCGACGATGTGCGGAACGTAATGGGACGGCGTAACGAGATTTATGTTGTGCGCGCCGCGTTCCATAAGCTCCAGACAGATTTCGGCAAGGCGGTCAATGCCTATCTTACGCCCATGCATATTAAGGGCAATCTCGCGGTTCTGGCAGTAAATGCAGCCAAGCACACAGCCGGAGAAAAATATCGTCCCGGAGCCTTTGGTTCCCGATATACACGGTTCCTCCCACTGATGCAGCGCGGCGCGTGACACATAAATTCCGTCATCACAGCCGCATAAACCGCGCATGCCGGATGCACGGTCTGCATGACATTCACGGGGACACAGCGTACAGTCGTGCAGATTATATTCAACACCCATGCTATTCTCTCACTTTCTTAATGTCATCAAGAATCTCCCGCTGCCTGTCATCGGCAAGAAGCCTTGAAGCGTAATAAGTGTATTTCGGGCAGCCTTCTTCATTGATAAAACCTACCGCATAACAGCTTAACGATAATTCGGTCACAAACATCACAAGTTCCTGCGACTCACCAAATGTCTTTATTATGAAATCAAAAGCATTGTCGAGTTTGGCCGCTGCGTCATCAAGCACCTCTTCACGGTGTGCACTGACACCTGCAAAGTCCTTGCGGATTCCGGCAAAAGCCTCATCAGTGGCCGGATTACTCTCGGTTCCGACACCGTACTTAAGCGCTGCCTCATTGACGTATTTTATTGCGCCCCTTATTGCATGCAGCTCATTTCCTGCGACCAGGTTGGAAGCAAGTTCCCTCTCAAGACGCTCTGCGGCTGCGCGGGTAACCTTGTCCGCATCGTTTCTTATATTGTCCGAACTTTTTTCATATATCTGCATTGTTTCTTTTATCATATCATATATCTTGCTGACATACCGGTTCTGGAAATCAGCTTCCGTAAAAACAGTGTTAAGACCTCCGATAAGATGCGAGATAATGCTGTATTTTTCATCAAACGGCGCGGTTCTCACTTTATCGCACAGCTCATCATCGTATTTTCCGAGAAGAATATCACTGATGTGATAATCCTTGCGGTATCTGTTGTACAGGTCATAATAATTGGCAAAGTCCATGGCGATGTCGGGATGCTGCAGATACTCCATTATAAATTCCACATCGACCTTGTAACCGAGACGTTCGTATGCTTTTATCATCTCGGACAGATCCTCCCAGCCCCTGGCCGTAACGAAAATCTTGCCGTCAACCGTGGTCCTCACATCATAGAAATTCTCGCGTTTGAGTTCAAGGTACGACATGATCGCACTGTGGATTCCGCTCTGGTATGCGTATTCTTTCCAGACATCATAATCCGCCTCCACATCAATGCGCTTAACACGATCAAGCGTTACTATATCGAAATCGCGGACGGATTTGTTATATTCTGGCGGGTTGCCGGCTGCCACGATAATCCATCCCTCAGGAACGCTGTGATTTCCGAAGCGCTTGCACTGCAGAAACTGCAGCATCGTCGGTGCAAGCGTCTCCGATACACAGTTGATCTCATCGATAAAAAGAATGCCTTCCTCAAGGCCTGTCTGGTTGATTTTATCGTAGACCGAAGCAATAATTTCACTCAAAGTGTATTCAGTGACCGAATAAGGAACTTTCTGATAATATACCTTCTCTATATACGGGAGGCCTACGGCACTCTGTCTCGTATGGTGGGTGATAGTATATGACACTAATGCAATATGGCACTCCCTCGCCACCTGCTCCATTATCGCCGTTTTACCTATACCCGGAGGGCCCATCATAAGGATCGGCCTCTGTCTGACTGCCGGTATCGCATATTCGCCCTGTGCGTTGCGCTCAAGATAAGCCTTGACGCTCTTTTTTATCTCTTCCTTTGCTCGCTTAATGTTCATAATCTGCTCCTATATCTCTAATTTGATTGCCCATGCCGGCACGCCCGAATCCACATAATCTTCCTTCAGGAAAATAAAAGCGGTCTCGTAGGGCGGTTTTTTCTTCGGGTATTCACCCCTGCCGTCCGTAAAATATATAAGCCCCTTAAGGCTTGTAAAAGCGCCTTTTTCTATCAGGTCGTTCACATATTCAAATGCCGGTCTGAAATCGGTGCCGCCGCGTCCTGTTATCGTAAGATGATTTATATAATCCTTCATCTGTGTGTCATCTGTTATAAGATCATCCTTCCGTACTTTCATATCACACTGTATTATTCTTATGTTTACCTTCTTAAAAAAGCTCTCCGACTCGAAAAGTATCGTGCAGGTTTCATTTAAGAAATCCTTCACCTGTTCCTCAGAGCAGGAAAAAGATGTATCGATTACAATGACAAAATCCTGGATTCTGCGAACCTCGCGCTGCTCCACCGGTTCGATAAGCGGCATATTGCCGTAATGGCTCAGACCGTAAGTATAGAAATTATAATCAAACTCGTCCGGGTCTATGTGCATTTCCTCGCGGTACACGGCAAATTTCCTTAAGAAATCCCTGTAGTCGTAACGCTTGCGGTTCTCTATCTGAATACTGTCGTACAGATTCTTGTCGTCATGCCCGATTCCTTTTTCGATGGTCTCCATCGATGTCTGCATCTTCCGGCTGATGTCATCCCACTTCTGCTCATTCTTCATATTGGACCTGGAATTCTTATCCTCACGGTACCAATAGGTGTGGTCATCCACCAGAAATTCATTCTCCCATGCCTTGAGTGTGTCCTCATCCATGGGGTTATTTTCAAGGTATTTATATATTAAATCGGCATTTAATATTGATGTATATTCAGAAATCTTACGGTAACATAAATCCCTCACCGCCGGTATGCGCATACGCACACAGCCATACGGCAGCCCGTCGATAACATGCTCCACGGCAATGTCGCAGGCCAGATTCCACAATCTCACCTTGCGGTTGCTTATTCTGAATATATGCCTGTAAATGCAGTGCAGTGTCATATGCAGATAAAGCCTGTCCGCATATCCGCGCCCCGCTTCATAACGATCCATGACATAATCCGGACAATAATATATTACATTCCCGTCCGTTCCGGCCATCTGCCTGCCTTCATCCGGCTTGTAAGCAAAAGCACACAGCGCGATGTCCATAAAACGCATTGCAAGGTAAAGATTGCCCCTTGCCGAATCAAGTATTCTCGCACCGATATTTATTTTCTGCGTATAGTTATCGTCCATATCCGTCTCACAATTCAAAATGTTTTCTCATTCTTGTAAAATGAGTGTTAATATATGCCGTAATTATTCCCGCCGCACGCGGATTAGAGCACTCCGCGGCATATTCCGACGCCGCTCCTGCCGAAGCCTCATCAAAAAGGGCATTGTCACACATGTATTTCAGTGCATCCGCATTATCATCATCAATCAGTATGCGTGCCGCACTCTTAGCATTATCGCGGAGAAAATCCTTATACCGCTCCTTAGCCGATGCGTACAGGCAGTATGGATACATAAGCCTTCCGATACTGTTATAGAGTGCCGCTTCAAAGCGGTCCTCACGCACCGAGCGTTCAAACAGCTTGTCAAAATCCCTGTAATCTAGGGTTCCGACCTGCATGCACTGGCGGTATGCACCACCGGTTCCATAGCTTACAGCCTGAAAAATCCTCGCCGGTGTGTTCTCGACATAATCATCCTCAAACGACGGAAAAATAAGCCTGCTGCGGTCTCCGTTATCATATACAATATCTAGCTGTAATTCATGTATATTATCACTCATCAGGTTCCTTATGCAGCCTTCGCGCCCCTGATGGCAGTACATTGTAATATATCTCAGATTATAGCAGTTCTTGAAAGCCCCGTCCTCAAGCTCCCGTATCCCATCATGCAACTCCACATGTTCAAGATTCTTGCAATTGTAGAACGAATGCGCTCCTATGTCCACGATTGACCTCGGCAGGATGACATCCGTAAGCTCAAGCCTCTCGCTGAAAGCATAGCGGCCGATTCCGGTAACCGGCATTCCGTCTATACTCTCAGGAATCTCTATAACGCCGGCATTCCTGTCAATACCTGTAATCATTATTCCGTTATCTGTGTCCGTGTATTCAAATTTCTCATCCATACGCTTAATTATACCGTATTTAACGCAAAAAGAAAGACCCAAAAAAGGTCTTTCTTAATCGCTTTATTATTTGATTTCCTTATAGCGGTTTCTCGCTGCAAGTCTCGCCATTGCACGGGCAATATTGGCCTTGGTCATACGATATTCCTCTATGCTCTGCTTCTGACGCATTGCCTCTTTGGCACGGTCAAGAGCTTCCTGTGCACGTTTGACATCGATTTCGTCCGGTTTTTCCACAAAATCCACAATTACATGCACACGGTTGTATGCTATCTGCACATGTCCGATTCCGGCAACCGCATCAATCCAGTTACCGTCCTCTGTCTGGATTCTCAATAATCCTTCAACAAGCGCTATTACCGAACTCTCATGATGTGCCATGATGCCTATAAGTCCGTCCGCTGCCGTCACGATTATCTGGCGGCACGGGCCGGTATAGAATGTCTTATCAACCGCTATGACGTCAAGTTCAAAAGTATCCATACGCATTACTCCATCTGTTTTGCTTTTTCAATGACATCCTCAACAGTTCCGACATTGAAAAATGCTGCCTCAGGATATTCGTCCATCTCGCCGTTAATAATAGCCTTGAATCCGCGGATTGTCTCTTTAAGCGGAACATACTTGCCCGGAACACCGGTAAAGTTCTCAGCTACATGGAATGGCTGTGAAAGGAATTTCTGTACCTTTCTTGCACGGTAAACCGTCGTTTTATCTTCATCGGAAAGTTCTTCCATACCGAGGATTGCGATGATATCCTGCAGTTCCGAATATTTCTGGAGGATTTCCTGTACGGCACGCGCCGTATTGTAATGTTCCTCGCCGACAATATCAGCCTCAAGAATACGTGATGATGACTCAAGCGGGTCAACTGCAGGGTAGATACCCTGTTCTACGATTTTTCTTGAGAGAACAGTTGTCGCATCAAGATGTGCAAATGTTGTCGCAGGAGCCGGGTCAGTAAGGTCATCGGCCGGTACATATACGGCCTGTACACTGGTTACGGATCCTTCCTTGGTGGATGCGATACGTTCCTGAAGTTCACCGACCTCTGTTGCAAGTGTCGGCTGGTAACCTACGGCCGAAGGCATACGTCCGAGAAGCGCGGACACCTCTGAACCTGCCTGTACGAAACGGAATATGTTATCTATAAAAAGAAGCACATTCTGATGTTTCACATCCCTGAAATATTCAGCCATTGTAAGACCTGTCTCCGCAACACGCATACGTGCTCCAGGCGGCTCGTTCATCTGTCCGAACACTAGCGCTGTCTTATCGATAACACCGGATTCTTTCATCTCTGTCCAGAGGTCATTACCCTCTCTTGAACGCTCGCCGACACCGGTGAATATCGAATATCCGCCGTGCTCCGTGGCTACGTTGGTTATAAGTTCCTGTATAAGTACGGTCTTACCTACTCCGGCACCACCGAAAAGACCGATTTTACCGCCCTTGGCATATGGTGCAAGTAAGTCAATTACTTTAATTCCCGTTTCAAGGATTTCAACTGCCGGGCTCTGGTCTTCAAAAGCCGGCGGTTCTCTGTGGATACTCCATTTCTCCACATTATCAAGGCTTTCACCTGAATCAAGTGTCTGTCCGGTTACGTTGAACAATCTTCCGAGTGTTTTCTCGCCGACCGGAACCTTGATTCCGCTTCCCGTAGCAACAACTTCCATATCTCTGTGAAGTCCGTCACTCGATGACAGCATAATGCATCGAACTGTATTATTGCCAATATGCTGTGCGACTTCCATAACACATTTTTTGCCGTTATTGTCTACTTCAAGCGCGTCCTTGATGTAGGGAAGATTGCCGTCTTCAAATTCTACATCCACTACCGGTCCGAGGACCTGTACAATTCTTCCTTTATTATCCATTTGATTTCTTCCTTTTCTGCGCCTTCGCGCCCGCAATTACTTCGGTTATCTCCTGCGTAATCGAGGCCTGCCGCACTCTGTTATATTCAATCGATAGTTCCTTAAGCATATCCGTTGCGTTGCCCGTAGCTGCGTCCATGGCCATCATACGGTCGTTCTGTTCGCATGCATAAGCCTCAACCAATGCTCCGAAAATAAAACCTGTAACATAATTCGGTACAATCGAATTAATTACCGCTTCCGGTGAAGGGACATAACTTGTCGTATCCGATATCATAAGTCCTTCAGTAATATTATTACCAAAATCCGCTTTTGACAGAGGAAGAAGCTTTATCATCGAGGCTTCACTCTCCGTTCCCTTAAGGCTCTTCGTGTAATAAAGATAGACTTCATCGAGTCTGCCCTCGTTATATCTGTTGAGGATTTCCTCGGTAATTACCCTTGCTCTGTGAATTGAAGGATTCTGCGCCGTGTACTGGAAATGGTGATGAATCCTGTATCCTTTTTTCTCAAAGTAATTACGTCCTACCTGTCCTACCATAAAAAGCTCGGCTTTCGGATTCTCCTCAAGATCGTGTGAAACCATTTTGATGATATTCTGGTTATACGCTCCGGCAAGTCCTTTATCAGCCGTTACAACTATGTAGCCAATCCGTTTCTTATCCTCCGGTGTAGCAGTTCCGAAGTAGATGCTCTCCACATCCGGAACGTGCCTCAGGATTCGGTTAATCGAATTCTGGATGGCATAGAAATGGTTCGTCGTGGCCTCAAGTTCCCTCTTTGCCTTCTTAAGCTTGGAGGATGATATCATATACATGGCATTGGTTATCTTCATCGTATCGCGGATACTCTTCATTCTGGTTTGAATTTCTTTAGTGTTTGCCATAATTCACACCTTTCTTCCCAAAATGCGGCTTACGCCTGATCCAGATATGAATCACGCATTTTGCCGACTGTCTCTACGATATGAGCGGCTATCTCATCTGTGAGAACTTTTTCGTCCTCTATCTCGCGGATTAACTCGCTGTCATTTTCTTTAACATAATCAAGCATTTCCATCTGGAATTTCTTAATTCCGGCTTTCGGTATTCCCATAAAAAGCTTATTGTTGGCTGCGCAGAGAGTGATTACCTGCTCTGCCATCGAAAGAGGTCTTCCGAGCGGCTGCTTTAAGATTTCCATAAGTCCGTTACCGTATTCAAGCTGTTTCTTGGTGTTTTCATCAAGATCCGAGCTGAACTGTGTAAACACTTCCATCTCCCTGTACTGTGCAAGGTCGATACGGATACTTCCGGCTGCTTTCTTCATTGCCTTAGTCTGTGCGGCACCACCTACACGGGATACCGAAAGTCCTACGTTGACTGCAGGTCTCTGGCCCTCGAAGAAGAGTGAGCTTTCAAGGAAAATCTGACCGTCCGTGATGGAAATGACATTGGTCGGAATGTATGCCGACAAATCTCCGGCCTGCGTCTCAATGATCGGGAGCGCCGTTATTGAACCGCCACCGGCTTCCGGTGTAAGTCTTGCCGAACGCTCAAGCAATCTTGAGTGAAGGTAGAATACATCTCCCGGATAAGCCTCACGTCCCGGAGAACGTTCAAGCAGAAGTGACAATGCCCTGTATGCAACCGCATGTTTGGATAAGTCATCATATACGATAAGTACATCCTTGCCCTTATACATAAAGTACTCAGCAAGCGATGTTCCGGCATATGGTGCTATATACTGCAATGATGCAGGGTCGCTGGCTGTTGCCGACACAATTATACTGTATGATAAAGCATCATGCTTCTCAAGTGTTCTTACAAGCTGTGCGATTGTAGATGCTTTCTGTCCGATTGCAACATAGATACAGATAACATCCTTGCCCTTCTGGTTAAGGATTGCATCGGTTGCAATACTTGTTTTACCGGTCTGGCGGTCACCGATTATAAGTTCACGCTGTCCGCGTCCGATAGGGAACATTGAATCGATTGCAAGAATACCGGTCTCCATAGGTACCGATACCGACTTACGGTCTACAATGCTCGGTGCATCATTCTCAATAGGTCTGTAATCCTCGCTGGCAATCTCGCCCTTACCGTCTATCGGCTCGCCGAGTGCATTGATTACTCTTCCTAAGAATCCGTCACCGACAGGGATACCTGCACGCTTACCACTTCTGATAACACGGCTTCCTTCTTTCAGTCCGGTCTCACGTCCAAAAAGAATACATCCAATCTCATCTCTTCTGATATCCTGTACCATGCCCTTGACGCCAGTGTCAAAAATCACAATCTCACCGTACATAGCATGGTCGATACCCTTGATGTTAACAATTCCATCGCCAATCCATGTAACATTACCGACTTCTCTTTTGCTCTTGTCAAAAGCAGATTCATCGATTTCTGTCTTAAGAATGGTAATAATCTCATCCATGCTTGATACGGCAGCGACGTTTTCTTTCATTTTATTCTCAATCTGCTGAAGTCTTCCACGCATACTCCAGTCATACTCTTCATGACCGGCACGTATTACGAAACCTCCGAGCAGGTTCTTATCTTCCTTAAGGCTTACGTCAAGCTCATCAGCGTGGCACTTGTCCTTAATAAATTCCTTGATTTTGAAAAGCTGCTCATCCGTAGGCGGAACAACATACGATATGTCAACCTTAAGGCTCGGCACCTTCTCAACCTTGCGCACTTCATCATGGTATGCTTCCACAATCTGAGAAAACAGTTCAAAAGAATGATGGTCGCACAACAATTCAAGAAAATCTCTTATTCCGGTCGGGAAAAGCATTTCTATCATGTGGTGTTTCTTCTCAAGGTCAATTGTAGGATCTTCAAAATCAATTGAAATCTGAGGCAGTTCTGCCAATAATTCGGTTGTCTGCTTTACATCTTCATTCGATACAGACAGCCTCTTCATTTCCTTTGCATAATCAATTACTGTCTGTGTCATTTCGTTTCACCCATTTCTGCGATAAAATCATCATAAAGCCTGCTGCTGTCACCGGCCTGAACCTGTGAACCTACCACCTTAGCAGCTGCGGCGACAACAAGTCCCTGAATTTCTGACTGCATATTGCGCATAGTCTTCTGTTTCTCTTCCTCGATTGTCTCCTGGGCTTTCTGTATTTTCTTATTAACTTCCTCGTCTGCTGACTTCACAATACGGTCATATTCGCCTCTTGCCTTCTCCTTGGCTTCAGTGATAAGTCTTGCTGACTCATCCTTGGCTCCGGCAAGTGATGCCTCATATTCCGTTTTCAGATTCTCTGCCTCTTTCCTGACAGCGTCCGCATCATCAAACTGTTTGCGGATAGCTTCTTCACGCTTTGCAATGATGTTGTTGACCGGCTTGAACAGGAAAATTCTCATCAATACAAAAAGAACTATGAGGTTAATTATTGTGAAGACCAGATTAATATCTAATCTAAGCATATTTCTTTCCTGCCTTCCCGATTATTTCAAGAACATAATTATAAGAATAGCGATAACGAAACCGTAAATAGCGGTTGCCTCTGCAAGTGCACAACCAAGGATTAAAAGCTTGGAAATCTTACTCTCAGCCTCCGGCTGTCTTGCAACTGCGTCTGATGCGTGTCCTGTAGCGATACCGATACCGATACCTGCACCGATACCTGTTAAAACTGCGATACCTGCTCCGATAGCAATTATTGTGTTCATGTTATTTTCTCCTTCTATCAATCAAAAATATAGCGCCATCCCTTATTCGACGGCTTCCTTAATAAACAGTGACGTAAGAAATACAAATACATACGCCTGAATCAGTCCGTCAAAAATATCAAAATACAAACTGAACGGTACCGGCAGTACAACCGGAATCAACATTTTAAGAAGTTCCATAATAACGAACGCTCCCAAAACATTACCGAAAAGTCGCATACAAAGTGACAACGGTCTGATTAAAATTTCCAAAACATTCAATGGTGCCACAATGGCAACCGGCTGAGCGAAGCCTTTAGCCCAACGCTTAACGCCTTTAGCATGTATTCCGGAATACTCGATAAGGACTATACTCATAACAGCCAGCGCTGCTGTTACGTTCATATCCTTTGTTGGAGGTTTCATTCCGAACAGACCTATGATATTGGATATACCTATGTAAATAATTACTGTAACAAGATACGGCACATATCTTGTACCTTTCTCGCCGATAAATCCCTTTACCATGTTCTGAAGGCCTGTAACAATGCTTTCGATGATGACCTGTCTTTTACCCGGATTCTGAATCCTTAATTTTCTGGTCATGACAATTGCGAAAATCACCATGACTGCCATTATTATCCAGGTAACGACAACTGACTCAGCAACCTCGATTCCACCAAATACCGGAATTGTAAATGCAGTATCACAATTCAGTTCTTTCAGCAGATCGCTTGCGATGTCTTCCATCTTCCACTCATCTCCTTTCCTTCACTACCGCATTTATCCATTCAAAAATGTAATAGTTACTTCTCTCAGTATCACTATAATACTTGTCGGTATGATGATACTTCTATTCGCACTGACTGGCAAGTAAAAAAATAACACATTTTTCAATGAAAAACGTGTTATTTTAGGATATTTTGCACAAATACGTCTTTTATTGTGACGATATTTGATAATTTATTATATGTAATGATACTTTTTTCTGCCATATATAATAAGAATTGGTACTACCAATACGAAAGTGAGTGCTTCCGCCACCGGAATTGCCATCCACATCCCGTAAATTCCCCATATTTCGGGCAATATCATAATGGATGCGACTATAAATACCAGCGTTCTCAATATGGAAATAAGTGCAGAAATTATTCCGTTACCAAATGCAGAGAACATTGACGATGCAAAAATATTGATTCCGGCGAATGCAAAGTTCCATATAAAAATCATATACCCATCATATGTTATTTGGAATATGCGGCTTCCCTCCGGCGAAAAAATTCCTATAAGAATATCCGCTCCGAAGTAGGACAGCAACATCATTGCAGCTGTTCCGGCAATAATTACAATCATACAGTACCTGAATAATTTTCTGATATAGTTCCAGTCTTCCCTGCCATAATTATAACTTATTACAGGCGCGGTTCCGGTTGAAAATCCGAGGTACACCGCTGTAAAGAAATACTGCATATATAATATGATGGTTATGGCGGCAACGCCGTCATCTCCCACAAGCCTCAACACTGTAAGATTAAACAGAAATGTTGTTACGGATGATGACAGATTCGATATCATTTCGGATGAACCGTTGCCCGTAACACGAAGCAGCATTCTTCCTTCCCACTTTGGTCTCTTATATGTTAGCCCTTTTTTATTGCTTATGAGGAATATGACCGACAGCAGTGCTCCGACAATACGGCTTATTATCGTTCCGAGAGCCGCACCGTTTATACCCATATCGCATACTACAATAAACAAGTAGTCTAACACCATATTAAGCACACCGGAAATAATCGTGAGAACAAGTGCAAGTCTCGGATGTCCTGCTGTCACGATAAGTGTATTGTTCATCAGCTGTATCACGGTGAATACTGCCAATGAAAATATAATTCTTCCGTATGATACGCAATACGGCATCAGCTTATCTCCCGCTCCAAGGACCCTTGATATCGGTTCCATAAAAATTCCGAATATGACCGAAAAGAAAAGACCTGCCGCTGTTGCAGCCAAAGTAATCAAAGTCAGTGCCGACTTGGCGTCATCATTTCTTCCTTCTCCGAGTCTTCTGCCTATGACTGCACTGCCTCCGCTTCCGAACATGACTCCCAGCCCATATATAAAATAATCAAGCGGAACCACTATGTTAATAGAAGAAAGTGCATCACTGCCAACAAATCTTGACACAAAAACACCGTCAACCATGGTATACAATGATGACAGCACCAACATAGCAATAGCCGGGAGAGAAAATCTTATCAGTCCCGGCAAAGTAAATTTATTTGAAATTCTGTTATTCATTATTCCTCTCCGCCAAATTTACGTCTGACAGCATCTGCCAGATACTGTGCGGTTCCTTCCACCCCGAACAGGCTGCTGTCAATCATAATGTCCTTATGTCTCTTATCATCCGGCAGGAATCCCGCATATTGCATATGGTAAGAATCTCTCGCTTCATCGACTGCTCTTATCATGCTTCTGGCTTCGGATTCTTCAAGTTCAAGTTCCTCTATACAATGCCTGAGCCTTGCCTCATATGAAGCATAAATATATATATGTATACTGTCCGGCTCATCACCCAGTATAAAATCAGAGCACCTTCCTACTATAATGCAGCTCTGCTTATCCGCAAACTGCTTTATGATATTCTGCTGTGCCTCGAATATCTTATCCTGCGTGTGGCTTGTTCCTTTTCCGAGAGGAAACATCATTCTCGAAAACGGATTAACCGTCTGCTTCGCTGCTTTTTCTTCCTCATGTTTAATTACCGATGCCGGCATATCAAGTTCCTGTGCTGTCTGATCCACTATATCCCTGTCATAATATTCTATTCCAAGAATCTCCGCCATCCGTCTTGCAATCGGACGTCCAAGGCTTCCGAACTGCCTCGTGATGGTGACCACAAATTTCTTCATAACGCATTCCTTCCTAATAGTAATTGTCCTAACAATTTATTATACCATGAATCCGGCAATCACGAAACCACCAATTGCCAATACCGCTGAAATTATAACATACGGCAGCTGTGTCAGCGCATGTTCCATATTATCAACGCCCGCCGACTGTGATGCAAGCAATGTCGCATCCGCATAGAAGCAGGCATGGCTTCCAAATGTTCCTCCCGATATGACCGCTGCCATTATAAGTACCGGATTGGCCCCAAGTGCCGCACCAAGCGGAAATACAATCGGTGTAATGATCGAGCTCATTCCCCAGTCGGAACCTGTTGTAAATGCGAGCAGTGCCCCCAGGACAAATACCGCTGCCGGGAAAATCGATGCAAACAAAAACGGTTCAGCCACTTTGATCATAAAGTCCGTCATTCCCATCTGTCCTGAAATATCTTTTAATACAAATGTGATCAGAAGTAATGACAGCGTCGGAAGCATATCTCCAAACCCTCTTATCATACTCGCGAAAAAGCTTTCCACCGAAAGGAGCCTGCGTGGCACAAACATCACAAAACATACCGCAAGTGCAATCACAACAGCTACAAGCACATCATTGCTTATTATCGTCACTGCAACAAGCACAACCATCGGCACAAGGAAATTCCAGATATTTCCGTCCTCTTCATTTTCAAGCTCATCATGATTATATTTTTTACTGGCATCGGAATAAACCTTGCCCGTCTCTTCGACTCTCTTGTACGCTTTTTTCATGGCGCCAAGTTTCGGGAACCAGCCCATTGCGAACAAAAACACTATTATAAGCGTAATTATAGGATAAAAGCAAAACGGTATTGCCTTCACATACGCCTGTATTCCGCTCGTCACACCAAGTGCTTTCACGCTGTCCTGTTCAAAAAACAGGCTCGCATAGAACACGGCCCACGTAGAAAACGGAAGCAGCACACACACCGGCGCGCCGGTTGAATCAAGCATATATGCCAATGTTTCCCTCGGAAGTTTCTGTTTATCGCTTATCCTTTTCATGCATGTTCCAATCGACAGCACGTTCAGGTAATCGTCCACAAAAATAAGTATACCCATGATAAAGGTCGTAATCAGAGTCTTACGTTTCGTATTGCACAATCTGGATATATACTTGGCAAATCCGAAGCTTCCTTTGGAATCCGTAAGCAGCCTTATCAATCCTCCGAAAAGCAGGCACACAAGCATTACCCACACATTGTCCGCAAGCATATTCTGCAGTGCATCCGTCCACCCGCTTAAAAATCCTTTGCCAAAAGCAAATACCGATGCGAGTATCGAGCCCACTATCATGCATGCTAGACACTGTTTTGTGATAACAGCTCCTATTATGATTATTACCGTTATGATCACAGCCACAAGACCGAGATTTATATCCATATGCCAGTCTCCTTTATTATGTAATAAAAAAGAGACACACTTGCAGAAATCTACTGCAAATGTGCCTCATCGCACTTCTTATTTACTGGAACTTAGAGCCATTATAATACCATATTTGCTCATAGGCAAGTATCAATTTTACTCATTTTATACTTGTTTTCAAGTATTCACTATGCTATCATATTTTTATTATCAGATTAATTCCGGAGGTTATTTATATGGAAAAAAATCAGTTTCTTATGATTAATGATATTATATATGATATATATTCATGGGAGAAGCTTTCTGACATCAATGAGACTTTTTTCAAGCGCCTCCAGATGCTTCTTCCATTCAGCTATGGCAGCCTCTTTTTTCACAAGGGAGATGCTTCCTCTGATATCGAGCTGTCCGACCCGGTATGCTACCCAGCTTATTTTGCCGAGGCTGAACAGGCCTACCTTAAGTCATCCGATGATGACTACCTTCTCTGGATTCTTCATGCCAGGGAGTCTAAGCTCATACGCGAAAGTGACATAATTGATGATGCCGACCGCCTCAACTCCCCGCTGTATCAGGGTTGTTACCACAAATACGACATCTACGACAGCATGCAGCTTACCATTGTACATAGCGGCCGCCTTTACGGCGTCTTAAGTCTGTTCCGCACAAAATCGGACGGCACTTTTTCCAATGATGATATGTTCTTCCTGCAATCCCTTGGCATGCATCTTAATCTTGCAATCAGCCGCTTAATTGACAGCTCCGACACCCACAATTCAACGTCTCTGTCTGTTTCCGACTTCTCAAAGATTTACGGTCTGACTTCTCGTGAAGCCGACATTTTTCAGGCACTCACTCACTTCATGGAAAACAAGCAGATTGCCGCCACCATGAATATCAGCGAAAACACTTTACAAAAGCACCTGCAGAACCTTTTCCGCAAATTCGGCGTAGGTTCCAAATGGGAGCTGATGAAAAAAATCAACGAGTGACATTTCCCCGGCATAACCCCTCCGGCGGCACGCGCATTGTCACCTGTTCCAGTGTTTCCCATATGACCGGCGCCTGTACTGCATCGGAGTCATGCCCATGAATTCTTTGAAAATTCTGCCGAAATAGGCGCCGGTTGAAAAAGCAAGGAATTCTGCTATCTCGGTGCAGTTATATTCGGAATGTTCAAGCATCCGGCAGGCAACCTTTATTTTTTCCTGCATCACATAATGAGAAAAACCCATTCCCACAGACCTGGTGAACAGACGGCAGAAGTATGTTTTTTCCAGACCGACTGCCTTAGCGGCCGACGCAAGACTTATATTTTCGTGGAGGTGATTCTGAACAAAGTCCATCGCCTTGATGCAATGAATTGAATCCACATAGCCGCGTCTCAGGTTGCGCATACGGGTGGAGTAATCTATGACACACTCACGGTGCAGGTTGCGAAGACCGGCTTCTGTGTCCGTCTCGTCAAGCTGCCTTATATAATAATCGCTGAGAGCATAGCTTTCTATCTGTTCCATGCCTTTTTCGATACAGAAACGCGATATCATGGCAATCGTAACTATTATGTGATAACGCAGATTACGGATTTTGTTGGTGGAAAGGACCCCGCGCACCGGACTGTCGACCTCGCCGTAGCCGTCATTAAGTTCCATATACACTTCTGTAATTCTTCCGTCACTTACGCCCTCGTAGAAATCCAGCTCGGTATCATATCCGGGATGATGAATTTCTTCCTCCCGCTGTATAAACTGACGGACTACGAGTTCACGCTCAGACTTCCGGCTCATAAGAAAACCTCCATTCTTTTTCTATATATTATCACAATATTTTGATAATAAAAACAATATTTTATTATTTTTTTCGTCAGGAAGGTGTTATCTTGAAATCATAATAAAAATTATTTTGCAGGAGGGTTTATTATGCGAAGATTGGAAGGATTTCAAAGAGGAATTAATCTCGGAGGCTGGCTTTCACAGGGGCCGCTCGACAAACATCATCTCGATACGTTCATCGTGGAAGATGATATTAAAAAGATTGCCGGCTGGGGTGCTGACCATGTCAGGCTGCCACTTGATTACGAGAATGTTGAGACAGAAGAAGGCGATGACATCGAAGAAGGATACCGGCATATCGCAGACTGTATTTCATGGTGTCGTAAATACAATTTGAATATGGTGCTTGACTTGCACAAGACACATGGATATATTTTTGACGACCAGGACTATTCAAAGGATTTCTTTCACAACAAAGAACTGCAGGAACGTTTTCTTAATCTTTGGAAAAAAATCATAAGCCGCTTTGCCAAGGATGCGGACATAGTGATGTTTGAGCTTCTTAATGAAGTCGTTTCCTTTAACGTTGTTGATGAGTGGAATGAATTATCGGCGCGCGCCGTCAAGGTAATCCGCGAATACGCTCCGACAGCCAGAATTCTCTACGGCGGTGTCGGATACAATGCCGTTACATCAATCAAAAAACTTCTGCCGCCGGTTGACGAAAATATAGTTTATAATTTTCACTGCTACGAGCCGCTTATTTTTACACACCAGGCAGCTTACTGGGTTCAGGACATGCCAAAGGATTTTCATATCGGATACCCGGGTGATTTTGACGAATACATGCGCATCAGCCACAGCATGCCAAGCGCAATGACCGGCGCACTTGCCGAGAAAAACAGCAGGCTTAAGGAACTTGGCCCGGATTTCTTTGAGATACTTTTTGACGACGCTATCAAAGCCGCCGAGAAATTGAATGTCCCGCTCTATTGCGGCGAGTACGGTGTCATCGATCAGGCTCCGGCAGAGGATACCGTTAGATGGTTCCACGACATCAATTCCGTATTCCACAAATACGGCATCGGCCGTGCGGTATGGACATATAAGGAACTGGATTTCGGTCTCGTCGGCCCGCACTACGATTCTGTAAGGGAAGAACTCATCGAAAGCATATTCGGATAGAAATACTTCAAGCCATTAAAAGAACCGGTACGCATGAAACTGTACCGGTTCTTTGTGTTAAAGTCTGTTATTTACTTTTCATTGCCCAGCGCATTTTAGTCGAATGTGCCCTTGCGTTTTCGGCGCACTCCTTAGCGGAAGGCCGCACAACGTCCTTGGAATAATCCGAATATACGCCATTCTTAAAACCATCTTTTAGTGCTTTTTTTACTATTCTGTCCTCACCGGAATGGAATGTCAGGATTGCTGCCCTTCCGCCCGGTTTCAATGCACCCGGAAGCTTCTCCATAAATTCATAGAGAACCTCATATTCATGGTTGACATCTATTCTCAACGCCTGAAAGACGCGCTGGCAGGTTTTCTTAACCGTGTCTTTGCGCTCTTTCTCCGGTATAAAAGAAAGTGTATTTTCTATTATTTCACGAAGTTTAAAAGTCGTATCTATTCTGTGCCCCTTACGGATTTCATCAGTTATTGCCTCTGCAATTTCGTCACAGTAAGGCTCATCTGAGTTCTCATATAACATACCCGACAGTTCATCACGCGAAATATTGTCAAGTCGTTCTGCCGCACTGATGCCGCATTGCTGGTTCAGTCTCAGATCTAGCGGTCCGTCGGTTTTAAATGTGAAACCACGCTGCGGATTATCTATTTGCATTGACGACACTCCAAGGTCAGCCAGGATAAAGTCAAAGCCACCAGCTTCCTTTGCAATTTCGTCTATCGTGCAGAAATTCTGTAACTTAATTGTAAGGATATCACTTCCGAAGCCAAGTTTTTCAAGTCGTTCACGAGTCTTTGCCGACTCTTCCGGATCGACATCCGTGGCATACATATGGCCGCTGCCCTCGAGTTTCTCAAGCATAGCCCTCGTATGCCCACCATATCCCAACGTCGCATCAAATCCCGTCTGTCCGGGTTTTATATCCAGAACGTCCAGAATTTCATTGACCATTATCGAAATATGCATTCCGGCCGGGGTGTTGCCCTTGCTGATTACATGCGCTACCGTATCCTTATATTTGTCAGGCTGAAGTTCCTTATATTTTTCTTCAAATTTTCTCGGATATTTGCCCTTGTAACGCACGCGCCTCTTGTGTTCAGTTTCCATCCGTATGCTCCTTTTGTATCAATTTCTATTCTCTCTCACTCTTACGGCGTTTCTTTAATGTCATGGTAAAAATACCAAGTCCTGCAAGTCCCGTAAGTCCTGTAAGAAGAACTGTTATATTATCTTCACCGAGTTTCGGGTCATTATCCGATGGTGTCTCAGTATTTCCGGGATTCTCCGGTTTCTCATCATTTCCAGGATCTTCCTCATTTCCAGGTTCTTCCCCGTCTCCAGGTTCTTCCCCATTTCCAGGTTCTTCCCCGTCTCCGGGATCTACAGGAGGATTAAGGGTGAATTTGGCATAGAGTGCAACTCCGCCCATCTGAGTGGCATCAATTGATGCTGTCGGGAGCGTAAATTCCGCGTCCAGATACCATCCGTCAAATGTATATCCTTCCTTGACAGCCGGCTTGAATTCAGTCACTCCGATTCCGTATGTGTATGTGGCCGGATTACCGGCATCATTGGTTCCGCCATTAAGTTCATATGAGATATCATATACTGCCGGCGTGAATTTTCCATATAAATGAACCGTTCCCGTCTGTGTGGCATCAATCGATGCTGTCGGCAGCGTAAATTCCGCATCCAGATACCATCCGTCAAATGTGTATCCTTCCATTGACGCATTCCCAAGTATGATATCGCTCTTGCCCTGTGGGTATGTTGAAAGATTATCCGGCGAATTAACGGCTCCCTCCGGGAGATGATATACTACATTCAATTCATCATAAAATTGTGCCGTAAGATATACATATCCACCGTAGCCACCCGACTTAAATACACCGGTTACCTTCCAGTTCTTAAATAATTCCGATTTGGCTGATTCTCCCATAATGTCGGAATAATCAGAAACATTATGTGCGAAATAATAACTACCGTCATCATATTGCTCATCTGCAGTAGAGCTTTTCACATTTTTAATTCGGTTGTTGTTATCATCATAATATACAATCTGATAATAAGCATATTCATACAATGTATGCGTACCCGATATCTGGATTTCATCGCCTGGATTAACATAATAATCCTGTGTACTGTCAAATGTCCCGTATGATGTCATCCAATCATCCGCAGTGTATGTTGCCGCAAAGGCAGGCATTACATTGCACATAACGAGCATCACCACCGTTACAAGTGCTGCAAATTTCTTTTTCCTCGCTCTTATTTCTGAGTTCATATAAACCTCCGTTATAAATATTTATCTAAAATGACTTATATCATCTTAAGATTAAGTGTTATGTCTGAATCCGGCAGTCTCGCCCACAATCAAAACCACCGCCATTATCGTAGCCATCTGTGCCCTGTAAGTAAAAAAAGAGTGCACATATGAATGGTTATGTAATACAATATATCTTATATACGGAATTATTGCAAGAATTAAGTATATATAAATATTGCGCTTATTGATATTTTTTCGCTTATAAACATATCCTGTGTATATTGCGCCAAGAATGATGAACACTCCTCCGGCAATTCCGGCCGGTCCGTATTCCCATGGAAAAAGATGACGGATATTGCGGGTCACAGCGCCAACATAATACCGCCACGGTGCGATGCCTATGTCCCCGCCAAGTCTCTCGCGCACATGCCCGGTAATATACGGCATGACATTTTCGCGGAGGATTACTGCCGCAAGGCCCCATTTCATAAGCCACATTCCGATATATCCGATACTCCAGAACAATACGGATTTCAATATTTTCTTCACATCGGCGTGTCCTTCGTTACGGATATCAATCCATATTATCAGCAGGAGCGGAACTAAAAGTGTCAAGGTCTCTGTTGTAAGAAAATCCATATACGAAGTTATCATTCCGGTTATCATAAAGAACAATCCCGTATCTTTCATGTTTCCTTTAAATGCTCTAAACGTTCCTATACACGACGCAATAAGCATAATTATATATGTCCATGTATATTCCAGGGACATCGGCACATACCAGGATGATGTAAGTATCAGTCCGCACGCGGCTGCCACAGCCGGCAGACAGGCTTTATTTCTAATGAGTATAACCATAAGCCATGCTGTTAATCCGGCAATTATAACTGCATTGATAATGTATATCTGTTGTATGTTAAAAAACATCATAAGCGGTCTTACAACCGCAATGCTCCCATGCCAATAGCGCATATATTGCTGATTTGCCTCATATCCACCGGTAACGGCATCATAAAGATTCACATTCTCATTCTGATATTCAGTGTAATAATATGCAGATTTCATAACCGATTCAAGCGGATGCCCGCTATCATATTGATATGCAATGCCAAGCAGTATTGAATCAGCATAACGGTCTATTTTGCTGCCATCCACGCCATTGATCTTCTCACCGAAGAGTTCGCCGTCCTTTAGGAATTCTGCCGATTCGGTCATATTATTTCTGATTGCATCCCGCGGGATAAGGGCTGCCGCCACCAGAAGTGCCACCGAAGCTGCCACCGTAATAATAAAAACCGCTATATACTTCAAGACATTTAAACCTGCCCGCATCCTTAGATCCTCTTAAATCTACATATTTCCCTGCAGTGTGTCCTTAACCACACCAAAAAATTCCCTGAACATATTACTTGGCATATATGACGCGACAACATATGCCGATATTCCGCTTACGTTCTTAAATCCCTGTTTCTCGGCTATTTTGACAGCACGATACACATGGAATTTACTGGTAACGATCCCAACCTTAGCATTATCATTATCTATAATCGCTTTGCTGTTTCGTATGTTCTGGATCGTATTCATGGAATCAGGCTCCATAATGATTCTTGATTCATCAATGCCCTTTTCTACAAGATACTTTCTCATTCCTTCCGCTTCCGAGCAAGGTTCATCATATCCCTGCCCACCGGACACTATGCATTTAGTACCCGGATTGCCATCAAGGTATTCTATCGCACTGTCAAGTCTCGCCTTGAGGATTGAACTCGGGCCGTCTTCCCTGATCATTGCGCCAAGCACGATTATGTAATCCAGATTATCTTCGCCTTTAGAATTAATCCGGCTGGCTATACATGCCTCTATTACCGCAAAAAAGCCAAGGCATACCGCACACAGTGCAACAAAGGCTATCCTGAACCACTTTGGCAGGCGCATCCATAAACCAAACCACACTGCCCATGTACAGAATATAAAAAATATTCCTAATGCAAGCCACACCGCAAAAAAAGCCGAGCCATATCCGGCGCTGTGGACTTTAAGTCCATACAATATACAAATTATTCCAATCAGTGCAAATATGCACATAAAAACAATCTTTGGTACACTCATTTTTTTCACAATATTCCCGCCTCTCCATAATAAACTATATGTACATTATTTTAACAGCAATTTCAGAGTGCGTCAATCACACCCTGCACACCATTTTTATCAAAAATTTCTTTATAATATGCCACTTCATCACGGATTATTTTATCTATGACCTTCATTCCCAGAAGTTCCACCGGTGCATTGTCATCCGTCATTATGAGCTTTCCCGCATTGTATGCGATACTATTGTCTCTTACCTTATTCATCATAAAACGGAGGTCTGCGTCCTTTATTCCGGATATATTATCATTTAGCACACCCATCATATCATTATTATCAGATGCAAACAGCTCGCGGTTGGTTGAATTGTCAACCTCAACCGTGTACACATTGCCAAAGACCGACGAAATGGTATCTGCAAGATACTGATTGATGTCACCGTCATCATTTCCTCTCATGTTCATGTTGACGACCATGACTCCGTTCTCATTCAGATGTGATTTAACAAGCCTGAAAAACTCGACCGATGACATCTGAAAAGGGATCGTTATATCCTGGTAAGCATCCACCATAATAACGTCGTATTTTCTGTCGGATGCATTAAGAAATGCCCGTCCGTCATATGTCGTCACGTTGATATCATCCGGAAGTGCAAAATATTTTCTTGACAGTTTCGTTATTTTTTCATCAATCTCCACACCTTCGATATTCATGTCGCCAAAATATTTACGGCACTGGGTCGCATATGTTCCGGTTCCCATTCCGAGGATAAGCACCTCCATACTGTCAGGATTCTTATCCGGGACCATAAGAGGTGCCGCCATTGCATAATCATAATACAATCCGGTCAAGGTATCATCTTTCATATACACTGACTGGACGCCGAACAATACATTGGTTGACAGTGACACCTGTTTGTCATCTTCAGAAACCTGAAGATAATTATATATCGATTCGCCTTCATATGTAAGGTCTTTCTGCCAGAACGCGAATGAGTCTCCATGCCCGAATACACAGCATGCCACGAAGATAACTCCGGATATGATAACTTTCTTATATCCGACACGGCTGCTTACAAAATATATTACCGAAAGCACGATCAATATACCCGCAAAAATAAGGAATGTTATTGATGTTCCGACCGCCGGAATTGTCACAAATGTCGGCACAAATGTTCCGATAATGCTTCCAATCGTGTTAAATGCGCCAAGTGTTCCGACCGTTCTGCCGCTGTCGTCAAGACTGCTTACGGAGTATTTGGCTAACGATGGTGTAACCGTTCCCAATAAGAAAAGCGGAAAAACAAATATTACCATACATGCACAGAATGCAGCTATGATAAGGAAATTATTATTCACCGTAAAAATAAGCAGTGCTGATATTCCAAGCACAATATACTTGCCGGCAACCGGAATCAATGCTATCCATACTGCTGCAATGAGTATCCTGCCGTATAACTTGTCAGGGTTGGGCGATTTATCCGCACTCTTTCCTCCGTATATATTTCCGAGTGCCATGGCAATCATAATTGTACCTATAATAATCGTCCATACTATCTGCGATGAGCTGAAATACGGCGCAAGAAGCCTGCTCGCTCCGAGTTCTACCGCCATAACAGACATTCCCGCAAAAAATTCCGTAAGGTACAGAAATATTTTGTTTTTTAATACACCTCTGTTTTCCATATAAAATTCCTTCCTAATTCTTTACCTAATATTCACTTTTTTCTATTATTTTCTTGTAATATGTGACAAAAGCATCCAGTGCCGGTGAACGCCATTTATTCTTATGTATCAGCAACTGTGTCCACACCGGAATATCAAAGTCATCAACCGGCAGATACACAAGCCTGCCATCCTTAACATAGCCATCCGTAATAAAGTCTGGCAGAAAAGACATCAGTCCGCTTTCCGCCACCATTGCACATATCTGCAACGGATTGCCGGCTTCAAGCACTGGTTTGATTTCATATGATGACGAGGCCAGCTTTTCATCAAGGAGCCTTCTGTAACTCATTCCATGCTCTGTAAGTATAAACGGTTCTTCTATTATATCATACACATTCAGGTGCTGTATATGCGCAAGACGATTTTCTGCCGATGCCACGAAATGTGCCCGCTCCATTCTTTCCGCGCATATTTCAAACTCCGACTCGTATATATGCGAATCGAGTGTGAATACCAGGTCTGCTTCATTTTTCCTAAGCATGTCAAACATCTTCTCGGTGCCGCATTCTGTAATCGTAAGCCTGATTTCCGGATATTGTTTTCTGAATCCAAGATACTCCCTGCCGAAGTATCGGTTAGCGACCGAACTTGACATGGCAAGCCTTATATCTCCGTCAATCTGACCGCATCCGTTAATATCGGTAAGCATCTTCTCGTGTGCATTAAGAATATTCCTGGCATACCCAAGCACAACAATACCATCGGATGTAAGCGATATTCTGTGATAAAACCTGTCAAAAAGCACTGTCCCCAGCTCTTTCTCAAGCATTTTTATCTGTGACGATACCGTCGACTGCGTATATCCCAGTTTCTCTGCAGCCGCGGAAAATCCGGAGTGTTCGCACACTGCCACAAATGTTTTCAAGATATTAATGTCCATATCAACCTCATACAAACGATATTTTCGATAGTATACCATAAAATCATCAATTTTACAAATACTGCTTGCGGTCGTATACTTAAATTAAAATGTTTTTTGAAGGAGAATGTTACTTATGGAACGTGAAAAACTCGGCAGCAGACTGGGGTTTATTATGCTTTCTGCCGGATGCGCCATCGGCTGCGGCAATGTATGGAAATTCCCGTGGATGTGCGGGCAGAACGGCGGCGGCAGCTTTATGCTTGTCTACATCCTGTGTCTTCTGATACTTGGTATCCCGGCAATGGTTATGGAATTTTCTGTCGGACGCGCATCACAGGTAAGTCCGATTTATATGTATAAGAAGTTATCCCGGCCTAAGCAGAAATGGGGTGTATTCGGCTGGTTCTGCCTCGTCGGCAATGTATCACTTATGGCATTTTACACCGTTGTCTCAGGCTGGATTATATACTATTTCGCTAAATTTCTTACCGGAAATTATGCTTCTCTCGGATTCAGTTCAATGATTTCCGAGCCTTCCGTAAACGTAATATTTATGGCTGTTACAGTTGTAATTGCTTTTTTTATATTATGTTTTAACCTGCAGGGCGGCCTGGAGCGTGTAACTAAATATATTATGTCGGCTCTTCTCGTACTCATGCTTGTGCTTGCAATCCACAGTCTTACATTAAGCGGTGCCGCCGAAGGCTTAGCATTTTATCTCAAGCCCGATTTTTCCAAAATCAATGGTTCTGTAATGGTCGGTGCCATGAATCAGGCATTCTTCACACTGTCCACCGGTATGGGCGGTATGGCCATATTCGGAAGCTACATAGGTAAGGAACATTCCCTGATGGGCGAATCGGTAAATGTTATTCTTCTCGATACTTTTGTTGCAATCCTTGCCGGTATAATCATTTTCCCGGCTTGTTTCACATACGGTCTCGAAGTTAACGCCGGTCCAAGTCTCCTCTTTGATACCATGGCAACCGTATTTAACAATATGTCGGGCGGACGCATATGGGGAAGCCTGTTTTTCATGTTTATGATTTTTGCAGCGATGTCAACCGTGCTCGGTGTATGCGAAAATATCCTCGCTATGATACGGGATCTTACCGGCTGGTCCAGACCAAAGGGATGTCTGGTATGCGGTATCATAATCTTCCTGCTTGCTTTAACTACGGCACTCGGATTCAGTGTATTTAAATTCGAGCCGTTTGCCGCCGGTACAACCTGGCTTGATTTCTGGGACTTCATAGTATCGTCCACCATTCTTCCTCTCGGCTCGCTTGTTCTCGCTCTGTTCTGCTGCAACAAGTTTGGCTGGGGCTGGGACAATTTCATCGCCGAAGCCAACACCGGCAAAGGCATGAAAATAAAGCCTTGGATGAAACCCCTTTTCCGCTTCGTGGTCCCTGTCGCAATCGTATTTATCTATGTATACGGAATGATTACTTTTAAGTGGAAATAATATAAGAGCGCATATTGTCATACAGGACAGTATGCGCTCTTAATTTATGCGGTTATCAAATTTAGCAAGAGCGTCTTAATGCAATCTTAATACAGAGCGCCGGATCATTACACCGATTTTTTATACGCCGTGGTATACTTCATATAAACAAGCTGAAATAGGAGAAATACAGATGTCTGAGGTTATACATAGAAAAAAGCGGTTGTCATCTTTTAAGCTGATCGTTCTGGGCTTTGCCGGCGTTATTCTGCTCGGAGCGCTGATATTGATGCTGCCGTTTTCATCGACTGCCGGAGTTGTCACGCCGTTTAACGAGGCGCTGTTCACATCGACCTCCGCCGTTTGCGTTACGGGGCTGGTTGTGCAGGATACGGGCAGCTATTGGTCCGCTTTCGGGCAAACGGTAATACTGCTGCTGATCCAGATAGGCGGACTCGGTGTTGTAACAGTTGCGGCATTTTTCGCTATGCTGTCCGGCAGAAAAATATCGCTGATGCAGCGCAGCACCATGCAGGATGCCATCTCTGCACCGAAGGTCGGCGGGATCGTCCGCCTGACCCGCTTTATTGTATGGGGAACTTTTTTGATCGAGCTTATCGGAATGATCGTCATGCTGCCGACATTTTGCGGAAACTACGGTATCAAAGGTATTTGGATGTCGGCGTTTCATTCGGTTTCCGCCTTTTGCAATGCCGGCTTTGATATACTCGGCACCGCGGAAAATAAATACCCGTCGCTTACGGGCTACATAGGAGATCCATCGATAAACATTGCCGTTATGCTTTTGATCATCATAGGCGGAATCGGCTTTTTGACATGGGACGATATCTGTACAAACAAGTGGCATTTCAAAAAATACCGGATGCAAAGTAAGGTCATATTGGTAACAACGATGCTCCTCATTATTGCCCCTGCAGTATTCTTTTTCTTCTGCGATTTTACGGGGCTTCCGCTCGGCGAAAGGATCTTAGCATCGCTTTTTCAGTCTGTCACACCGAGAACCGCCGGTTTCAATACCGCCGATCTTCCCGCTATGACCGGTTCTTCCAAGGCAATTATGATCCTGCTGATGCTTGTCGGCGGCTCGCCCGGATCTACGGCAGGCGGTATGAAAACGACCACGCTTGCCGTTCTGATTCTGAGCGCATTTTCCGTCTGCCGCAAAAAGAACGATACCGAAACCTGCGGCAGACGCATTGACGGCTCGGCAGTAAAAAGCGCCGCAACCATTGCCGTAATGTATTTTCTGCTGTTTTTCATCGGCGGTATTGTTATCAGCACGGCAGAAGGTCTGCCGCTTGACACCTGCCTTTACGAAACGGCGTCCGCCGTCGGAACGGTCGGGCTTACGCTCGGAATCACACCGCAGCTCGGTGTTCTTTCTCAGCTTATTTTGATCGTCTTAATGTATCTCGGCAGAGTCGGCGGACTTACCCTGATTTATGCGGCGATCTCCAATAAAAATCAGAGCGGAGCAAAACTGCCGCTTGAAAAGATCACAGTCGGATAAAGGAGTTATTGTTATGAAAAACATATTGCTAATAGGTCTCGGCAGATTCGGTAGGCATATCGCTTTGCAGCTGAATAAGCTCGGACACGAGATAATGGCGGTGGACAGCAACGAAGAAAGAGTTAATAAGATTCTGCCGATCGTTACTAACGCACAGATCGGTGACAGCACAAACACGGAATTTTTAAAGTCGCTCGGCATCGGAAACTTTGATTTGTGCATCGTCACCATAGGAGGAAATTTTCAAAATTCGCTGGAGACTACTTCTTTACTGAAGGAACTCGGCGCAAAATTAGTTGTGTCACGCGCCGAGCGTGATGTTCAGGAGAAATTTCTTCTGCGTAACGGAGCGGACGAAGTAATTTACCCTGAAAAGCAAGTAGCAAATTGGGCTGCTATTCGGTATACCGCCGATCACATACGGGATTACATCGAGGTTGATGAGGCTCATGCCATTTTTGAGGTAGAAGTGCCGAAGGGATGGATCGGAAAAACCGTCGGAGAACTGGATATCCGCAGAAAATACAGCATCAATATCATGGCGACCAAGGAGAACGAAAAAATCAATATGGCAGTTTCACCGGAAACCGTTCTTACTGACAAGATCACTCTTTTGGTTCTCGGCGCATACAAGGAACTGCAAAAGTGCTTTCGCATTTAACAGAGGTGAATGAGGATGGATGAGCTATTGCTGATTGTCAGCCTGCTTGCCGTATTTGTTTTCGGATTTTATCTTATGAGCAGGCTGGATCGATTTCTTGAAGAAAACAGAAAGGCACTGTTAAAGGAAAACGAGTCCTGCGAGCCTTCCGAAGTCCTGCTGCCGCATGGACTGTCCGACAGCGAGATTTTAAGTGAGATCCGCCGCTTTCAGGAAACGCACGGAACAGTCGATATTATCCTTTCCGACGGGAAAGAAGATGAGTATTAGTTTGCGGTAGATTATTTCACAGTTTTGATGTATAATAAAACAAAAAGGCCGGTGAAACCGATGAAAGTACAAACCGAACAGTCAAAATTCGATACAGGCGAGCATATCCTTGTCTGCCTATCCTCTTCGCCGTCCAATGCAAGGATCATACACACCGCCGCAAAGATGGCTAAGTCCATTCATGCAAAATTTACCGCCATCTATGTGCAGACGGATACGGTCATAAATGATGAGGATCAGTCCCGACTTTCGCAGAACATACAGCTCGCACAAAGGCTCGGCGCCAAGATCGTTATGACGCACGGCGAGGATGTACCGCTGCAGATCTCGGAATATGTCAGGCTTTCCGATGTCACAAAAATCGTGATTGGGCAAAGCAGTGCCAGACGCAGAGGGCTGTTCGGAAGACCGACTCTCACCGAAAAGCTGATTTCCTCCGCCCCTGATGTTGACATTCATATTATTCCCGACGCACTGAACTACACAAAGCCGCACAGACGCCGTTTGTTCTTAGGTGCAGAGATACCGTCGCTGCAGGATATTGCCGTGACCGTCCTGACGCTTACCGTATGCACGGCGATCGGGTTTCTGTTCGCTCATCTCGGCTTTCCCGATACCAATATCGTTACAGTATATATCCTCGGTGTGCTGATGATCTCCGTTTTGACCAAAGGATACCTTTGCAGTATGGCAGGCTCACTTCTAAGTGTTGTATTGTTCGGATTTTTCCTTACCGAACCCAGGTTGTCCTTTCAGACCTATGCCGTAGGCTATCCCGTTACCTTTGCAGTCATGCTGGCGTCTTCCGTTCTCACCGGCACGCTTGCCTCGAAGCTGAAAGATCATGCAAGGCTCTCGGCTCGCTCCGCGTTCCGTGTGCAGGTGCTGTTTGACACTGACCGTCTGCTGCAAAAAGCAAAAAGCAACGATGATGTTTTAAGCGTGACATGTATGCAGCTCTCGCGGCTGCTTGACCGCTGTATTATCGCCTACACAAAAAGCGCAAACGGAATGTCAACCGGGCGGCTGTATGCCGAAAAAAGGGATACACACGCTGAAAAGCTGTTAAACGATGCAGAGCGACAAGCTGCCGAATGGGTGTTCCAAAACGGCCGCCGTGCGGGAGCAACGACAGCACAGTTTGGCAAATCCGAATGTCTTTATCTTGCGATCCGTGCAGGCGGCAGAGTATACGGTGTAATCGGGATACCGATGAGACCCGAAAAGCCCGATTCGTTTGAGAGTAGCATCGTGCTGTCGGTCGTGAACGAATGTGCGCTGGCAATAGATAATGCTCACAACGCCGCCGAAAAGGAACGGGCGGCAGATCTTGCAAAAAGCGAGCAGCTGCGCGCCGACCTTTTGCGGTCGATTTCACACGATCTGCGCACGCCGCTTTGCTCCGTTTCGGGTAATGCGGACACGCTTTTGCATAACGGAAACTGCCTGGACGAAGCAACCAAGCAGCAGATCTATAAAGATATCTATGATGATTCCGAATGGCTGATCGGCGTGGTGGAAAATCTGCTGTATGTTACACGGCTGAATGACGGACGCCTGAAGCTGGAGCTTACCGACCAGCTTGTAGACGAAGTGGTCAACGAAGCCGTTTCGCATTTGAAGAAAAAATCTGTCGGACACAAGGTGACGGTAAGGTGCGACGATTTGATCCTTGCCCGTATGGACGCACAGCTTATCGTGCAGGTCATTGTCAACCTTATTGATAATGCTTTGAAATATACCGAACAAGGCTCCGAGATCTGCGTAAGTGCCGAAAAACAGGGCGGGGATGCCGTGATCCGAGTCACCGATAACGGGAACGGAATTGCAGACGATATGAAACCGCATATTTTTGAAATGTTTTACACCGGAAAAAATACCGTCGCAGACAGCCGCAGAAGCTTCGGGATCGGGCTTACCCTGTGTAAATCTATCGTAGAGCTGCACGGCGGAACGCTGACGCTTACGGATAACGTACCGCACGGCTGCATATTTACCTTTACTTTACCACTCAGCGAGGTGACTCTGAATGAATAAACCCCTTGTACTCGTTGTGGAGGACGACCGTCCTGTCCGCAATCTGATCGTAACAACATTAAAGGCGCACGATTACCGCTACCTGACCGCGGAGAACGGACACGGTGCCATTATGGAGGCAACCTCCCATAATCCGGATATCGTTCTGCTGGATCTGGGTCTGCCGGATATCGACGGCACACAGGTGATCGAAAGCATCCGCTCATGGTCCAATATGCCCATTATTGTAATCAGTGCGCGCAGCGAGGATAAAGACAAAATCACGGCGCTGGATGCCGGGGCGGACGACTATCTGACAAAGCCCTTTTCCGTAGAGGAACTTTTGGCACGCCTTCGGGTCACGCAAAGACGGCTGCTGCTTTTGCAGGCAAGCGGCGATACCAATTCTCCTGTTTTCCAAAACGGCGAGCTTAAAATTGATTATGCCGCCGGCTGCGCTTATTTAAACGGTGAGGAATTGCACCTGACCCCGATCGAATACAAGCTTTTGTGTCTGCTCTCTCATAATGTCGGAAAGGTGCTGACGCACACCTATATCACGCAGCAGATTTGGGGCAGCAGCCGGGAAAACGATATTGCTTCCCTGCGGGTGTTTATGGCGACACTTCGCAAAAAGCTGGAGCCGCAAAAGGACAGTCCGCAATACATTCAGACGCATATCGGCGTCGGTTACCGTATGCTGCGGGTAGACTGAGAAAAGCGATGAAACAAGGAGCATATATACGATCTTGCTCTTTGGCTGATCCATGTATGCATTATTTGTGCAAGAGCCTACTATGGGATTTTCGAATGGGATAATTACAAACCCTTCGCTCTGCTTTTTCCCTTATGGCGTTTACATAGAAGAAATCGGCCAATGGCGGCAGGCAACCTTTTCTAATCATTTTCCTGTTAGCTATAAAAAACACAAAGCCACAGAGATTTAAAACTCTGTGGCTTTGTGCTGCTCTCAATCGGTCACTTTTTGAAAGTGTCCTTCTGTGTACATCAAGACTATAGCCGTCAACCTGAATAGCCGTAGACACACGAGTATATACGTAACATCTTGTTTTCTTCTTCAATAATCTCACACTCCTATATTATTCATTTGTCAACTTTCCAGATTGCTCTGCAAGCTTTTTCTCTTCTCTCTTCACTCTACGTTCCAGTTTCTTAATGTCTTCCGATGCTGGTAAATCTTCTGGTTTAATTCCTCTTTGTCCAAGCATATCTCTAACAGAAGTATTATTTTCCACATGTTCAACAGTGATTGCAGATTCTCCTTGCAAATCCTTTTCTTCAACATTATAATTTGTCATTTCAGTTGCAAGATTTTTAGCGGCAATGGTAAGTGTTGGCAGGAAATCCGCAAATGACCTTTTATCCTGTACTCCCAAACGTTCTTTCATCTGTTTCGTGGTAAATCCACCAAATAAAGCCTGATCTCCTTTAGACCGAATCCGACCAAATCCAGCATC
>ENA-ORCP01000411-ORCP01000411.1-human-gut-metagenome-genome-assembly--contig:-NODE-411-length-38599-cov-6.178080_pt1 | contig 38599 bp, 36 predicted proteins | sample MGYA00242990_ERZ507991 | MGnify/ENA primary metagenome ERZ507991 (study PRJEB26167, sample SAMN06115496) | human gut metagenome | host: Homo sapiens | place: China:Henan | collected 2015-05-07 | study... | reverse complement strand
ATTGCAGGCTACCAGAAGAAGAACTCCATCCTCACCGACAAGGAAAAGTGCATCGTGGCCTACCACGAGATCGGCCACGCGCTGGTGGCGGCGAAGCAATCCAACTCCGCCCCGGTGCAGAAGATCACCATCATCCCCCGCACCTCGGGTGCGCTGGGCTACACCATGCAGGTGGACGAGGGCAACCACTACCTGATGAATCAGGAAGAGCTGGAAAACAAGATCGCCACCCTCACCGGCGGCCGCGCCGCCGAGGAAGTGGTGTTCCACTCCATCACCACCGGTGCTTCCAACGATATCGAGCAGGCCACCAAGCTTGCCCGCGCCATGATCACCCGCTACGGCATGAGCGGCGATTTCGACATGGTGGCGCTGGAAACGGTGAACAACCAGTATCTGGGCGGCGACACCTCGCTGGCCTGCAGTGCCCAGACCCAGCGCGAGATCGACCAGAAGGTGGTGGAGCTGGTCAAGGCCCAGCACGAAAAGGCGGTGCAGATCCTCACCGACAACCGCGCAAAGCTGGACGAGCTGGCCCAGTACCTCTACCAGAAGGAGACCATCACCGGCGAAGAGTTCATGGACATCCTCAACCGCCCGGAACCGGCCCCCGCAGAAGAATAACCGAATCAAAAGCTCTCCCGGAAGGGGGAGCTTTTTTGCTGTCAACCCCTTTTTTACGTATTTTTTCGACTTTTCACGCAGAATTTTAGGCATTTCACGCAGTTTTGCTTCCAATTTGTGGGATTGTGTGCTACACTGGAATAAAGCATACCCCCCCCCGTAAAAATGCGAAGGGGGGGAAAAAAGGAGGTTGTACTATGAAACAAGGCAAACTTATCCGGCGTGCAGTATCGGCGGTGCTGGCCGGATGCATGATGTTCACCCTCTCGGCTCCGGCGCTGGCTGAAAGCACGGATGCGCTGATGCAGCTGAGCATCGCTGCCAAAAGCGCGGTGAGCGTGCTGGACGAAGAGAACGGTACATTGAAGATTGGCAACAACTCGTTTGACACGGAAACAAACATTAATGAGCAAAAACTCGGCGGAGGAACCATAAGCTACGATGCCGAGACCCATACGCTGACCCTGAATGGTGTGAATATTGAGGACTCCAGCCGGGACTGGATAATTGATTCTAATGACACGGATACGCTGCTGAACCTTGTTCTGGTGGGGGAAAATGTCATTAAAGGTAAGGGCGGCATTAGAGCACATGGTCTCAAGATTTCCGGCACCGGTTCGCTGCAGATCACAGCGACAAACTTTGACGGCATTATCTGTTATGACCAGAGTAAAGAGAACCTCACGATTGAATCTGATGTTGACATCACTGCCATGAATGGCTGCGCGATCATTTTCGGGGGCGTCTGCATTGAGAATGGCGCCACCGTGAAGGCCGAGTGTCTGTATAGCGGCATCGATTGCTATGACCTGACCATTGACTCCGCCACCGAGGTGAATCTGGAGTCGACCGGAGAGCGGTACAACGCGATTTACGCGCGTAGAGATAACGATGGTACGGTCGCTGGAACAGCCAACATCAAAAACTCTAAACTTGTGCTGAAGGCGGCTTATCCTGCATTCTATGCAGCAGATGAAATCGAGATCAACGGCGGCAGCGTCGAAGCAGAGTCTACATCCGACGCTGGTATTTTTACAGGGGGAAAGCTGAGCATTACCGATGCTGACATTGATGCAAGCGGCTACAACTATGGCATCTGCTCGAAGGGCGCGATGGAAATGACCGGCGGCAAGCTGAAGGCAGTCGGTCAAAGGAACGGTGTATCTATCCGGAACAGCCTGACGCTCAACAATGTTGAAGTTGATGCAGAGTGTGAAGAGTTGGAAGCCATCTCCTCTGAGGGACCGATGGTTCTGAACGGCGGAAAAATCGAAGCGGTCAGCAACGGCGACAAAGTTTATGCAATCTATGCGGGCAACCGTTATGATGGCGATGCCGAACTCCTTGCAGAAGGCAGCCTGACCATCAAGGGCAATGCCAAGGTTCATGTGTCCGGTTGTAAGGGAATCGGTTCTGACGGCCAGACCACGATCGGGGAAGCAGATATCGAGATCGATTCGACGGATTTTTCGATCGTGTACCCGGTTCAGATCGAAAACGGAAATAAGATCCTCAGCCTGAAGGGCGGCACAAACAAGGAAAGCGCCACCGTGCTGGACCCGGATGACTTTGTGTGGGATCGCCTCGACCCGAACTGCATCGGTAAAAACGCGTATCTGCATATTATTACCGGGTCGGTGGCCGACCCGGACGAACCCTTTGACCCTGACTTCAGTGTGGACGACGGTTCCGGCGCAGCTGGCGCGATCGTGGCCGGTACGCTCATCGGCGGCGCAGCAGTCTGGGGCGGCTACGAGATCACCACCCGCGTCATCCTGAACGACCTGCTGCCCGAGGGCGCAGCCATCCCTGCAAACCGCGGTGAGCTGGCAGCGCTGCTGTGGCAGACCGCTGGCAAGCCCGAACCCGCCGCACAGCCCGCCTTTGCCGACGTGGCCGACAGCGAGCTGGCAAAGGCTGCTCAGTGGTGCGTGGAGCAGGGCCTGCTGGACGCTAAGGACGGCAAGTTCGACCCCAACGGCTGGATGCCCAAGTTCAAGACCATCGAGGTCTGGAAAAAGGCTTTCCCCAAACAGTAAGAAAAATTTTTAAAAAGATTTTTGCATAAGCTGCAATAATCCATCCGCCGCATCCGTTTACAGGACAGAAGCGGCGGATTTTTAATGCCGCGCACAACACTGCAAAATAAAAAAGGCAGACCGTCCGGCCTGCCGTCATGGAGGTTTTTCTTATGAAGCTGAAGAATTCCTGTGTTCGTACTCTCACCTGCACCGCTGTGGCGTTGGGCGCTGCCGCCATGCTCAGCGTGGGCGCTTTTGCCGCCGGGACAGCCGACCTTGCCGACCCCGTGGCGGCAGGTTATCTGCCCCCGCAGGAGCAGATGGTGCAGGGGGACATCGCCCTGCACAGCGCCGATGTGGAGATCGGCGAAAAGGACCCCAACTATGCCGGCTACGGCGCACCGGAGGGCGACCCCATTCAGGGCAACATCATGCTGATCTCCGGCGATGAGCTGGCCGACACCGCCAAGACCGAGGCGCACTACACCGTCCGCGGCCTGTTTGGCAAGCAGCCGCTGTACACCGCCCGCCAGAAGGACGGCGTGCTGACGCTGGACGTGCCCGCCGGCTGCGCTACCTTCCGCACCACCGTGGCGGACATGCAGACCCTGCTGAACAAGGGCGTGAGCACGCTGGTGTTCCAGACCGAGAAGGGCACCACCACTCTGAACCTGTCCCTGCTGGTGGAGGGTCAGAAGGGCACCGACCGCGTGGTGCTGCGCCATCTGGGCGACTCCGCTTTCCTCAACGTCGCCCTGCGCTGCCGCCGCGACCTGCTCATTGGCCGATAATAAATAACTTGCCTCAAAGGGAGATGAAGTCCGCGGACTTCATCTCCCTTTTTTCTGTTAAGTTTTTGAAAATTTGCCCGCCTGCCCCTGCAAACTCTGCCGGGTTTGTGTTATATTTAAAATGAATAAGTATGAATCCCCGACAGAAAGGATAAAACGCCATGGAGCATTTTGTGGAGTTTGAAAATGTCTGCAAATATTACCAGACCGGCAATGTGAAGATCGCCGCCGCAGACCATCTGAATTTTTATGTGGACAAGGGCGAGTTCTGCGTCATCGTCGGCCCGTCCGGTGCGGGCAAGACCACCCTGCTGAACATCCTCGGCGGCATGGACAGCTGCGACGAGGGCAACGTCTGGCTGGACGGCCAGAACGTGAGCCACTTTTCTGCCAAGGAGCTGACCACCTACCGCCGGTACGATGTGGGCTTTGTGTTCCAGTTCTACAACCTCGTGCAGAACCTGACCGCGCTGGAAAACGTGGAGCTGGCCAGCGAGATCTGCCGCGACCCGCTGGACCCGGCCGAGACGCTGCGCAGCGTGGGGCTGGGTGAACGGCTGAACAACTTTCCGGCGCAGCTGTCCGGCGGCGAGCAGCAGCGCGTGTCCATCGCCCGCGCTCTCGCCAAGAACCCCAAGCTCCTGCTGTGCGACGAGCCCACCGGCGCGCTGGACTACAAGACCGGCAAACAGGTGCTGGCGCTCCTGCAGGACACCTGCCGCAAAACCGGCCGCACTGTCATCGTCATCACCCACAACACCGCGCTGACCGCTATGGCCGACCGCATCATTCAGGTGCGCAGCGGGCAGATCGTGTCCAATCAGGCAAATGAGCACCCGGTTCCGGTGCAGGAGATCGAGTGGTGAGACTATGAAAAGTTATCGCAAGAACATTCTGCGGGAAATGAAAGGCAACATGAGCCGCATGGTCTCGCTGTTCGGCATCGTGGCGCTGGGCGTTATGATGCTCACCGGCCTGATGAGCTTTGCCCCCAGCATGCGCATCGCCGGGCAGGAATACTATGTGCAGCAGAACGTGTTCGACCTGCGGGTGCTGTCCACGCTGGGCCTTTCGGAGGAGGACATCACCGCCATTGCCGCCGTGGACGGCGTGCGGGCTGTGGAAGCCGTGAAGTATCAGGACGTGGAAGCCCAGTGGCAGGGCAGGGAGGACACCACCGTGGTGCGCCTGCAGCAGCTGCCCGCCGACCCGGAAGCCGATACCGACGAAAACATGAACCGTCTGGTGCTGCTGAGCGGCCGTATGCCGCAGGCCCCGGGCGAGTGCGTGGTGCACACCATGGGCTACGATGACCCGGTGGAGCTGGGCAGCGCCATCGAGCTGCCCGCCGACACGGAGAACGTCAGCCGGAAGCAGTTTACCGTGGTGGGCACCGTGCAGGATCCGCTGCATTTTTCCACCGACAAGGAGAGCAGCACCGCCGGAGACGGCCAGCTGGACTGCATCCTCTTTGTTCCGGAGGGGACATTGACCGCAGATTATTACACACTGTGTTATATCAAAACGGAAAATGCCGGGCAGTATGATAATTTCTCGGATGAATATCAGGCGGCGGTGGATGCCGTAGCCGACAAGGTGGAAGCCATCAGCAGCGCCCGGTGCGAAGTGCGGCGGGCAGACCTGATCGATGACGCCAACGCAAAACTTTCGGATGCCCGCGCCGAGTACGACAGCCAGAAAGCCGAGGCCGAGCGCCAGTTCGCCGAAGCCGAGCAGCAGCTGAACGACGCGCAGGCTCAGCTGGACAGCGCGAAGGCGCAGCTGGAAGACGGCGAAGCCCAGCTTGCCCGGCAGAAGAAAGCCCTGCCCGGCACCATGCAGAGCGGTGCCGACACGCTGGTGAGCAGCGAAGAGCAGATTCTGGAATTTGAAGACCAGCTGCAGCAGATCGAACTGCTGGTAAACCTGAAAAAGGTGGCTGACCCGCTGCTGGGCTACGCCGAGACCGCCCTGAACAACGCACAGAAGGCGCTGGACGAAGCTGAGCCGGCCGACGAGGAATACACCGACCTGCAGGACGCGCTGGACAAGGCAAAGGACGCCTACGATAACATCAACGGTCAGCTGCAGGGCTATCAGGCGCAGCTGGATGCAGGCAAGCAGCAGATGTACGCGCAGGGGCTGATCTCTTCGCCCAGCCTTGGCAACGAGCAGCTTGTCACCGAAGCAAAGGCCGCACTGCGCAAAATGAAACTGCAGCTGATGCAGGGCCAGCTCCAGCTGACCACCGGCACGGCCACTGCCTACACCGAGTTTGACGCCGCCCGCCAAAAGCTGGACGACGGCTGGCAGGAGTACAATGACGGCGTGCAGAAGCTGGCGGACTCCCGCACCGAGTACGAGACCCAGAAGGCCGACGCCGAGCAGAAGCTGGCCGACGGCCTTGCCCAGCTCAACGACGCCGAAGAGCAGATGAGCCAGATCAAGAACGGCGAGTGGTATGTGCTGGACCGCGGCTCCACCATGAGCATGGTCACATGGGAGCAGTACGCCGACCGCATGGACGCCATTGCCCGGGTGTTCCCGGTGTTCTTCTTCCTTGTGGCGGCGCTGGTGGCCACCACCACCATGACCCGCATGGTGGACGAGAACCGCCTGCAGATGGGCACCCTGAAAGCGCTGGGCTACTCAAACGCAAAGATCGCGGGCAAGTACCTGTTCTATGCCCTCTCGGCCAGTGTGCTGGGCAGCATCGCGGGCATGGTCGTTGGATTTATCGTGTTCCCGCTCATCATCTGGTATGCATATCAGATGATCTTCAGCATGCCCACCTTCCACCTGCATTTCTACCCCGGCATGGCGGCGGCCAGCGTCGCCATCAGCGCGGCGGTCATCGGGCTGGCAACATGGAGCGCCTGCCGCGCCAGCCTGAAGGAAAAAACGGCGGCCCTGCTGCTGCCCCGCGCACCTGTGGCGGGCAAGCGCATCTTCCTCGAGTACATCACCCCGGTGTGGAAGCACATGAGCTTTTCGCAGAAGACCACCGCCCGCAACCTGTTCCGCTATAAAAAGCGCTTCTTCATGACGGTGCTGGGCGTGGCAGGCTGCACAGCCCTGCTGCTCATCGGCTTCGGCATTCAGGACTCCATCCTGCCCATCGTGCAGAAGCAGTCCGGCGAGCTGACTCACAACGACCTGACCATTTCCCTCAGCGACGAAAAGGCACTGACCATGGAGAACGGTCTGGCTGATGCGCTGAACAGCAACAGCGCCGTGAACAGCTGGGGTGCGTTCTACGTCAAGTCCACCACCATTTACAACGATGCCGGCGAAAGCGCCAGCGTCAGCGTGGTGGGTGCCGAGGACGATGCCCGCATGACCGAGTACGTCACCTTCCGCACCCGGGTGGGGCACGAGGCCATCCCCTTTGATGACAGCAGCGTGATCCTGACCGAAAAAACGGCGCTGAACCTCGGGCTGGAAGTGGGCGATACGGTCTATGTGGAAGACCCGGACGGCCAGCGTGTGCCGCTGACCCTGACCGGCATTACCGAGAACTACATGTTCACCCGGCTGTATGTCTCCGATGCACAGCTCAAAGCGCTTGTGGGCAGCAGCCCGGCGTGGAACACCGTCTACGGCCTGACCGGCTGTAGCTCGGAAGCCGAGTACCACACCCTGCGCACAAAGCTGCTTGGCTGCAACTACATCAGCAGCGTCAGCTTTACCGAGGACACCACCTCGATGTTCGACAACCTCATCGTCAGCCTGAACTATGTGGTCATTCTGGTCATCGTGTGTGCGGCGGCGCTGGCGGCGGTGGTGCTGTACAACCTTATCAGCGTCAATCTGGCCGAGCGCAAAAAGGAGCTGGCAACCATCAAGGTGCTGGGCTTCCACGATAAGGAAGTGTACCGCTACATCTTCCGCGAGATCGAGCTGCTGTCCCTCATCGGTTCCGGTGTGGGTCTGCTGCTGGGCATCCCGCTGCATAAGTTCATCATCCTCACCGTGGAGATGGACCAGCTGATGTTCATCCGCAGCATCGCTCCCAGCAGCTATCTGCTGGCTGTGGCGTTGACCATGCTGTTCACCCTCGTTGTGTGCTTTGTCATGCGCCGCCATGTCAAGCGCATCAGCATGGTCGAGAGCATGAAGGCTCCGGAATAAGTTCATAAAAGATTCACGGAAACAACATGGTTCCGTAGGAATTTTCTGGTACTATTATGTCACCGGGAATCAGGGCCGCAACTGCTTCCCAGGCAACATGATTCCTCCTTTACCAAACCGAATACCGCAAAAAAACACCGTGCCCTGTCTGTCCGCAGCAGATGGGGCACGGTGTTTTATGTCAGATCAGAATGCCGTCGCAGTGGTCGATCTCGTGCTGGATGATCTGTGCTGTCCAGCCGGTAAAGGTCTTGATGCGGGCTTTGCCGTCAGCAGTGGTGTACTGCACCTTGATGCTGTGCCAGCGCTTGGTTTTCCGCACGCCTTCCAGCGAGAGACAGCCCTCCTCGGCCTCATACGGGCCGGACTTTTTCAGGATCACCGGGTTATACAGCACCAGATAGCCGGTCTCGGCTTCCACGGCAATGATGCGTTTGGAAATGCCGATCATGTTGGCAGCCATGCCTACGCAGCCGTCGGCGTGGGCGGTGAGGGTATCCAGCAGATCCTGCGCGGCGGCAGCATCTTCCGGCGCGGCGGGCAGAGACTTCTGCGCGAGGAACAGCGGGTCGTGAACAATGGGTCTTACCATGAAAAAACTCCTTGTAACAGGTCGAATTTTGTGCTACCATAAAAGTGAGCGCTGGCTGTAGCAGTTGGTGGTCAGTATCCTTGCCCGTATCGCTGATTCTTTCTACATGGAATGAAGCAGGGGTTCCGGGAGTGGAACTTTTTTGAAGGAAACTTCCCGGAGCCCTGAAGGCGAAGGGAGGGATGTCGGATGAATCTGGTAGAGGTTCTCGCACTGCTCACCTTCATTCTCAGCCTGCTGAGTCTGATCGTGGAAGTGATCCGTCTGACCGTTGAGGTCATGGACAAGATTTACCGGAAGAAAGACAATGAAAACAAAAAAGATTGACCGCCCTCAGTTTCCCCAAACCGAACGGTCAATCTTGATTGGCGGATAAGGAACTGACCGTGTTACAGCCAGTGCCTTTTCTATTTGTAGTATAGTGTTTTTTTTGAGGCTTGTCAAGTTGACAGGTCTTTTTTACTGCAGAAAAACCCGGCCGCCAGCCCGGCGGCAGCGGGCAGCACCCAGCCGAAGCCCAGACTGCCCAGCGGCAGAGCGTTGGCCGCAGCGGAAACAGCCGGGATGGGCAGCGCGGCGGCAATGCTCTGCACGGCGGTACAGCCGATGCACAGCGGGTACACGGCGCGGCGGCGCTCCAGCCCGGGCACGAAGGAAAGCAGGATCAGAACGATGGCCACCGGATAGATGGCGTTGAGCACCGGCGTGGACAGCCGGATGATCCCGGCCAGACCAATGTTGGAAACCACCATGCTGGCGGCGGCAAAGAATGCCGCGATGGCGGGGTAGGGGATGCGGGGCAGAAGCTGATGGAAGTACTGCCCCACACAGGCGATCAGTCCCACGCAGGTGTTGAAGCAGGCAATCACAAAAATCGCGGCAATGAGCACAAGCCCGGCTTTACCGAACAGGCTTTGCGCCAGCGCGGTCAGCACATCAGCGCCGGTGGCAAGGCCGGGATACACGGCACCGGTCTGCGCCCCGGCACGGCCCAGCATGGCGTATACGGTCAGCAGCAGCGCCCCGGCAACGAATCCGGCCTTGATGATGCTGAGCTCCACGGCCTTGTCCTCGGTGATGCCCCGTGCCCGGATGTTCAGCGCGATGACCGCGCCGAAGTTCAGAGCTGCCAGCGTGTCCATGGTCTGGTAGCCGTAGAGCATTCCCTCCACGGCGGGCAGAGCAGCGTACTCTGCGCTGGGCGTTCCGTAGTGCGCTGAAAGCGGGTGCAGCAGGCACCCGGCAAACAGCGCCACGATGAGCAAAATCAGGCAGGGGCAGAGGATGCGCCCCAGCCATTCGGTGAGCTTTTCCGGGTGGAGTGCCACCAGGAATGCCGCAGCGAAAAATACTGCCGAGTAGACAGTCTGCAGCCCGGGGCGGCTGCCCAGCAGCGGCACCAGCATCTGGAACGAGGTGCTGGCTGTGCGGGGAATGGCCAGACACGGCCCGATGGACAGGTAGACCAGAATGGTGAACACCCGGGCAAAGGCCGGGTGCACCCGCCCGGCAAGAGCGTCCAGGCTGCCTGCTTGAGCCACCGCCGCAACGCCGGCGATGGGCAGGCCGATGGCGCTGACTGCAAGGCCCGCAAAGGCAAACCAGAAGTTTGCCCCGGCCTGTGCGCCCAGATGCGGCGGGAAGATCAGGTTGCCCGCCCCGAAAAACATGGAAAACAGCGTAAAGCCGACCAGAAGCAGATTGCGGCCGGAAAGTTTCTTCATACACAGACCCCTCATTTCTGTGCTGCTCCCGGCAGGAGCAGCGGATGACTGGTTTCAGTGTATCGTTTTATTCACTTCATGTCAAGAAATAGAAAGATGAAGAAATGTAACGGCCTGCATGAGAGCGGCTTATGCGTTCGGATGCAGCGGTCATTGGCCTTTTGAATGCTGTATGTTATAATTGAAAAGCAAATACAACAGGCCGGACTGAAGCCAACCTCCGGCTGAAAGGAATTGAATGCATGAACAAAGACAAACGCTTTTTCCGCCGCGCCGGAGCGGTGGTGTTCTGGCTGGCGGTGTGGCAGTGCGCCGCCATGGCCATTGGGCAGGAAGTGTTTCTGGTGTCGCCGGTGCAGGCGCTGCGCACCCTGCTGGGGCTTGTGCCCCGGGCGGATTTCTGGCAGCGGGCGGGGTTCAGCTCCGGGCGTATCCTGCTGGGGTTTGCGCTGGGCGTTGCGGTCAGCACGGTGCTGGCTGCGCTGGCGGAGAGCTGCCCGGCAGCAGATACCCTTCTGGCCCCGGTGATGCAGCTGGTCAAGGCCACGCCGGTGGCAAGCTTCATCATTCTGGCGCTGGTGTGGGTACGGGGCGCGTCGCTGTCGGTGCTCATCAGCTTTCTGATGGTGCTGCCGGTGCTGTACGGCGCGGTGCGCACCGGCATCCGCAGCGTGGACCCGCAGCTGCGGGAGATGGCGCAGGTGTTCCGGCTGCCGCTGTCCCGCCGCCTGCGGGCGGTGTGGCTTCCGGCAGTGCTCCCGGCGTTCCGGCAGGGCTGCAGCGTGGCGCTGGGCATCTGCTGGAAGAGCGGTGTTGCGGCCGAGGTCATCGGCCTGCCCAACGGCTCCATCGGCGATGCACTTTACCGGGCAAAGATCACCCTCTCCACCGGGGAGCTGTTCGCGTGGACATTCGTCATCATCCTGCTGAGCGCCGGGTTCGAAAAGCTCTTTCTGGCTTTGCTGGACCGGCTCAGCCGGGCCGTTCTGGGGGAGGAGCCGCAATGCTGAGCATTCAACATCTCGAAAAGCGTTTCGGGGAAAAAGTCCTTTTCCGGGATCTCTGCCTGACCGTGGATGCCCCGGCGGTGCTGTGGGCACCCAGCGGATGGGGCAAGACCACCCTGCTGCGCATCCTCATGGGGCTGGAAGCCCCCACCGGCGGCACCGTGGAAGGCGTGGGCCGCGTGGGCGCTGTGTTTCAGGAAGACCGGCTCTGCCCCCAGCTGACTGCCGTGCAAAACGTGGCTTTGGTGCTGCCGGGCGACGAAATACGATACGAACAGGATATTATCCATGACTTTCAACGCCTTGGCATGAATTTGTCAGAGCTGGCGCTGCCGGCCGGGCGGCTTTCCGGCGGGCAGAAGCGGCGCACGGCGCTTCTGCGGGCGCTGTGGGCACCGGCAGATACGCTGCTGCTGGATGAGCCTTTCACCGGCATGGACCCGGAAACGCTGGGGGCCGCCGCCGCTCTGCTGGCGCAGAAAAGCGCCGGTCGGCCGGTGCTCCTTGCCACCCACGACCGGGAGGCCATCCGCCTGCTGGGCTGGCCGGTGATCGAGCTGGACCGGCTCACAACAGCTGCGCAAGGATGCTGTTCTGAACGATAAGCCCCGCCGGGGTCAGGGCAAGGGTGTGCCCGTCAAAAGAAGCGTACCCGGCTTTGACGCAGTTGTCCACAAAGGCCAGCTGCGCGGGGGAAAACTCCTTGCCGTAGAGCTGCCTGTAGGCATCCAGCGAAAGCCCCTTGCGCAGGCGCAGCTGCAGGATGAGGTAATCTTCGGCACCGCAGCTGCCGTCCATCACCGGGGCGGCGGCATCGTTCAGGAAGGCGGCGGTGTCCGGCGGGTAGTAAAAGCGTTTTCCGCCCATGCAGGAGTGCGCCGCCGGGCCAAGCCCGAGGTAATCCCCGCAGTCCCAGTAGATCAGGTTGTGCTGTCCCTCATAGCCGGGCTTTGCAAAGTTGGAGATCTCGTACTGGCGGTAGCCGTGGTGTTCCAGCTGCTCCACCGCGTAAAGATAGAAATCGGCAGATTCGTCGCCGGTGGGCAGCCCCTCGGGCGGGTGCTTGCCGAAGGCCGAGTCCGGCTCGATCTTTAAAAGATAGGCAGAGATATGGGTCGCACCGCCGCCCTCGATCAGTTCCAGTGTCTCGTCGAACTCGGCCTCGGTATAGCGGGGAAGCGCCAGCATGATGTCGCCGCTGATGTTCTCGAACCCGGCCTGCTTTGCAGCGGCAAAGGCCGCCCGTGCCTGCTTTGCGGTGTGGGGACGCCCCAGCGTGCGCAGCTGGCTGTCCCGGGCGGACTGCACCCCGAAGGAGATGCGGTTCACCCCCGCCTCCCGGAAGCCAGCAAGGCTTGCCGGGGTGACGGTCTCGGGGTTCGCTTCCAGCGTGATCTCAGCCCCGGGCAGAGGCCGGGCGGCGTCGATCAGGCGTTTGACCTGCTCCGGGCGCAGCAGGCTGGGAGTTCCGCCGCCGAAGTACAGGGTATCCGGCTGCAGGGGGCGCTCCGGCGCAAACCGGTCCAGCTCCCGCAGCAGGGCATCCACATAGGCGTCCGGCACGCCGCGTTCACCGGGATGCGAATAAAAATCGCAGTAGCGGCATTTGGAAAAACAATAGGGAATATGCAGATAGAGTCCGAGAGACATATAAAATCACAGCCTTTTTCATGAATCGTTCATTTCTATGCAGTATACTATATTCCATAGACCGGAGCAAGAGCGATGTTCAACCGCCCTCACAGCCCCGGCGGAAAGAGACTGGAGGAGTCCCTATGGATTACAACAACTACAACAATTATAACCGCGGTTACACCGAGACGTCCATGACCTCGGCCGATTATATGACCCGCACCTACCGCTGGATGGCCTGCGGCCTGCTGATCACCTTTGCAGCCGCGTTCGTCACGGCTGCCACCCCGATGTTCTATGTGGTCAACTCGCTGTATCTGCTGTTCACCATCGCCGAGCTGGCGCTGGTGATCGTGCTCAGCTCCCGTGTGCAGAACATGTCGGTGGGCGCTGCGCGGATGACCTTCTTCGCCTATGCGTTCCTGAACGGCATGGTGCTGAGCTACTACTTCATCGCCTTCTCGGTGAGCACGCTGGTGCTGGCTTTCTTAGCGACCTCGCTGTATTTCGGCCTGATGGCCGTCTACGGCACCACTACCCACAAAGACCTGTCCAGCTGGGGCCCCAAGCTGATGATGGCGCTGTTTGCACTGATCATCACCGGCTTTGTGGGCATGCTGTTCGGCATGGGCTTCGGCGCAACGGTGCTGTACAGCGGCATCGGTCTGGTGGTGTTCATGCTGCTGACCGCCTATGATACCCAGAAGCTGAGCCAGATGTACTCTTACTACGCCTACGACAGCGAACTGGCCGAAAAGGCTTCCATCTACGGTGCACTGACCCTGTATCTGGACTTCATCAACATCTTCCTGTATGTGGTGCGTCTGCTGGGCATGAACAACCGCCGCCGCAGCTGAGAACAGCGTAGAATAAACGACCAATAAAAAGATCTGCAGTGCCTGTGCTGAAAAACAGCGGGCGCTGCAGATTTTTTGTTTTATGGCAAAAGCCTGCTCACCCCTGCCATCCGCGGGCGGAGGGGTCGAGCATTTCGCCCGCGGAGTAGACCAGCGCATTGCAGATGGCGGCGGCTACATTGCTGCCGCCCTTGCGCCCCATGGCAACGATGGCGGGCACGCCGTACCGCTCACAGGCGGCAAACAGCGTTTCCTTGCTTTCCACCACGTTCACAAAGCCCACTGGTACCCCGATGACAAGGGCGGGCCGCAGCCCGGCGGTCTCAATGAGTTCCGCGATGGTCAGCAGGGCAGTGGGGGCGTTGCCCACGGCAAGGATGGCACCCGGATGCTCGGCAGCGGCCCTGTGCATGGCGGCCACGGCACGGGTAGTGCCCGCCTGCTTTGCGGCTTCGGCCACGGCAGGGTCGGCCATGTAGCACATGGCTTCGCATCCCAGTTTGCGCAGGCCGGGCTTGGAGATGCCCGCCAGCGTCATGTTGGTGTCGGTGACGATGGACGCGCCGCCCTGCAGAGCTTTGACGGCGGCTGGCACCGCACCCGGGGTGAAGCGCAGATTCTTTGCATAATCGAAATCGGCCGTGGTGTGGATGACCCGCTTGACCACGGGGGCGGTTTCCGGCGGCGGGGTCAGGCCCAGCTGTTCCAGCTCGGCTGTGATGATGGAAAGGCTCGTCCGCTCGATGTCGGCGGGCAGATGATGTTGCGGGGTCATACCTTGTCTCCTTTCCGGATGCCCATGGCGGCGTAGACGGCGTTCATGTCCAGCGCCGCCCGCACCCCGTCGGCCAGCTTGTCGAACTGCTGCTGACGGTACTGCTCCATGGGGATGAGCTGTGCACCGGCGGGGTCCAGTCCCTTCCGTTTGCACAAAAATGCGGTGAGTTTTTCGGTCAGTTCGCCGGTGTCGAACAGTCCGTGCAGGTAGGTGCCGAACACATTGGCCTGCACGCAGCCCTCCGGTGTGCCGTCGGCAAGGATGCAGAAGGGGCTGCCCGCCACGGTCGTGCGCCCGGCGTGGATCTCGTAGCCGGTCAGCTTTGCCCCGGCAAAGGGGATGGCTTCCACGGTAGCGTTGGTCTGGCTGAGATGCTTTTCGGCGTTGAACACGGTGTCGGTGGGCAGCAGACCCAGCCCCGGCAGGGTGTAGGGGGTGCCACTCTCTTCGCCGTCCGGGTCGGCAAGGGTGTGCCCCAGCATCTGATAGCCGCCGCACACGCCAAGCACCGGCGTGCCTTTTGCCGCCAGTTTCAGGATGCAGGCTTCCAGCCCGCTTTCCCGCAGCCAGCGCAGGTCGTCCATGGTGTTCTTGGTGCCGGGCAGGATAACAAGATCCGGCGTGCCCAGCTGACGGACGCGCTGCACATAGCGCACGCCCAGAAGCGGGTGCTGTTCCAGCGGGATAAAGTCGGTGAAGTTGGAGACGTGGGGCAGCCGCAGGATGGCGATATCCAGCGGCTTTACGCTGCTTTCCGTGCTCAGCCGGTCGGAGAGGGAATCCTCGTCCTCGATCTCCACCCGGAGGTAGGGTACCACGCCCACCACGGGCAGGTGGGTCTTTTTTTCCAGCATGGCAAGGCCGGGACGCAGGATCTCCACATCGCCCCGGAACTTGTTGATGACAAGCCCCTTGATGCGCGCCCGCTCTTCCGGCTCCAGCAGCTCCACCGTGCCGTACAGCTGGGCGAACACGCCGCCACGGTCGATGTCGCCCGCCAGCAGCACCGGCGCATCCACCAGCTTTGCAAGCCCCATGTTGACGATGTCGTCGGCTTTCAGGTTGATCTCTGCCGGGCTGCCCGCGCCCTCGATGACGATGATGTCGTTCTCGGCGGCAAGGCCGTTGTAGGCTTCCAGAATGTCCGGGATAAGGCTGCGCTTCATTTTAAAGTAATCGGCGGCCGGCATCTGCCCCCGGGCTTTGCCGTTGACGATGACCTGACTGCCCACGTCGCTGCTGGGCTTGAGCAGGATGGGGTTCATCCGCACATCCGGCTCCACGCCCGCTGCCTGCGCCTGCACCACCTGCGCCCGGCCCATCTCGGCACCGTCTTTGGTGACGAAGCTGTTCAACGCCATGTTCTGGCTCTTGAAGGGCACCACCCGGTAGCCGTCCTGCGCAAAAATGCGGCACAGTGCCGCGCACAGCAGGCTTTTGCCCGCGCCGCTCATGGTGCCCTGTACCATAATGCATTTTGCTTTGCTCATTCCAGCACCTCCCCCAGCAGCTGCAGAAGCTGCCGGTTTTCCGTTTCCGTCCGCACCGCCGTGCGGTACCAGCAGGCCGAAAGCCCCGGATAGTTGCCGCAGCTGCGCACCACAGCACCTTTGCGCTTCAGCGCATCGCCCAGCGTTTCCGGCGCTTGGAACAGCAGGTAGTTGGCTCTGCCCTCAATGACCCGCAGCCCCAGCGTACGCAGGCCGTTTGCAAGCAAAGGCCGCTGCGCCGCAATGAGGGCGCGCACCCGGGAGACGTAATCCGTTTCGTCCAGCGCGGCGATGCCCGCCGCCTGTGCAAGGCCGGACACCGCCCACGGCTGGCCTGCCGCCTGCATCCGGGCAAGTCGGGCTTCGTCGGAGCAGATGCAGTAGCCCAGCCGCACCCCCGCCATGCCGTACAGTTTGGTGAAGGCCTTGAGGATGACAAGGTTCGGGCTGTGCAGCAGCCGCTTTGCCGAGAGGACATCGCCTTCCGGCAGGAAATCGAGAAAGCATTCGTCTACCACTAAAACTGCTCCGCACACTTCGCACCGATGCAGAAGTTGTTCCACAAGGGCGGGAGAGGCCAGCTGCCCGGTGGGGTTGTTGGGCTGGCAGAGGAACACCATATCCGTGTCCGGGTGCACAGCGTCCAGAATCGTCTCCGTCACTACAAAATCGTTTTCTTCGGTGAGAAAATGCCGCTCCACCGTGCAGCCCGCCGCTTCCAGCGCGGCGGCGTATTCCGCAAAGGTGGGGGCCGTCACCAGAGCCGTGCGGGGCTTTTCGGCCAGCACCAGCCGGAAGATGAGGTCTGCCGCGCCATTGCCGCACAGCAGCCACCCGGCGGGCACATTCTCCGAAAGGGAAAGCTTTGCCCGTAGATCGCGGCACAGCGGGTCGGGGTAGCGGTCGGCGGTGGGCAAAGAAGCCGTAATGGCTTTTGCCACTCCCTCCGGCAGGCCGAGGGGGCTGACGTTGGCCGAAAAATCCAGCGGGTCGCGGCCGTATGCGGCGCGGTAGCCCGCCCAGTCGCCGCCGTGGGTCAGAGTTTGCATCATACAACGAACCCCCGTATCACAAGCCCGAGCACCAGCGCCAGAATGCTGGCGGCGTACATCATGCGGTCGGCCCGCAGGATGTCCTGCGGCTCAATGGGGCGCAGGGCATCGCCGATGGTGGGTTTCGGGTAGTATTCGCCAAAGTAGTAGGCCGGCCCGGCCAGCTGCACGCCCAGCGCACCGGCGCAGGCGCTTTCGGTCTGGGCGCTGTTGGGGCTGGCGTGATTGCGCCGGTCCCGCCGCCAGATGCGCCACGCGCCTTTGGCATCGTTGCCGGTCAGGGCAGCCGCCGCCGCCCACAGCAGGGCGGCAAGGCGGCTGGGAATGTAGTTTGCCACATCGTCCAGCTTTGCCGCCGCCCGGCCGAAGTAGAGATAGGTCTCGTTTTTGTAGCCCACCATGCTGTCCATGGTGTTGATGGCCTTGTAGGTCAGCGCCAGCGGCGCGCCGCCCAGCAGCATGTACAGCAGCGGCGCAATCACGCCGTCGCTGGCATTCTCGGCCACAGTCTCCACGGCAGCCTTGGTCACGCCCTCGGCGGTCAGGTTCTCGGTGTCCCGCCCCACGATGCGGCTCACGGCCTTGCGGGCGGCGGGCAGGTCGGGCTTTACCAGCTTGTTGTAAACGTTCCGGCTCTCCTGCACAAGTCCCTTTGCCGCCAGCGCCTGCCCGCACCAGAACATCTGCACGGCAAGGCCGAGCCAGGGGCTGATTTTTGCCGCCAGAAGGCACACGGCGCTTGTGAGCAGAAAGGTGCCCACCGGCAGGCAGAAGGCCAGCACCGCCCCGGCCAGCAGTTCGCCCTGCTGCGTTTTCGGGAACCGTGCCCGCAGCGTTTTTTCCAGTTTGGAGATACACTTGCCCATCAGCACCACCGGGTGCGGCAGCCACGCCGGGTCGCCGAAAACGGCGTCCAGCACAAAGCCGCCCAGTACCGCCAGTCCGCTCATACGTTCGGCTCCCTGGTGTACTGCACGGTCTTTACAAGGTAGAGCACCTGCTTTTCCGTCCAGTCCTTTGCATCCAGCACAAAGCCGCCGGCGTTGGGGGCGCACCATGCATAATAGTCCCTGTGGGGCACAGCGTACCGCTCCATGGCAGCCATCTGAGTGCCGCCATGCGCCAGAATGACCAGCCGGTCCTTGCCTTCGGCGAGAGCCTTGTCCACCAGCGCGGAGAAGGTGCGGCAGATGCGGTCGGAAAAGTCCTGCTTGCGTTCGCCGTCCGGGCAGGAGCTTTCGCAGTTGGCCTGCACCCACGCCTGATACTCGGGGTCCTTTTCCATCTCGATGAAGTTGCGCCCCTCAAAGCTGCCGAAGCACATCTCCTTCAGTCCGTCCACCGGGATGAGTTTTGCGGTGGGAAACAGGATGCGGGCGGTCTGGCTGGTGCGCTGTAACGTGGAAACATAGACCACGTCCGGGTCGAAATCCGCCCGGCGCAGCTGCGCCATGCCCTCGGGTGAAAGCGGGATATCGCGCTGACCCTGATAACGCTTCTGGGCGTTATATTCGGTCTGGCCATGGCGCAGAAGATAGATCATCATAAAGGGAGTTCTCCTTTCAGAACAGTAGGGATGCCGCAGAACATCTGCACAACGCAGTCTGCCCGCGCGGCCAGCAGGCAGGCAAGGCGGCCGGCCGCTTCCCGGGCGGCGCGCTCGGCAGCATCCATCGGCACGACACCGCCGCCCACTTCTGTGGCGATGAGGATCTCGTAGCCTTTGGCAAGGCGGTCGGCCAGTGCGGGCAGGTCGGCGGCGTCGGCCGCCAGTGTCTGCACATCGCAGAGCCGTGTGCCCGGCAGTTTCTGCGCAAAGGTGCGCTTGCCGCTGTACAGCGGCCCGGTGATGAAGATCATAACAGCCCTCCCCACTGGCAGGCGCACAGCGCCGCCAGCATCCAGAGTTCGGCCTTCTGCAAGAACCATCCGGCAAGGTCGCCGGTGATGCCACCGAACTGCGCATTGCTTACTTTATGGTAGCGCCACAGCACCGCCAGCGCCGCCAGCACCAGCGCCCAACCGCCAAGGCAGACCATGCCGACGCACAGCACTGCTGCCAGTATGGCCAGCACCCGGCGCACAGCGTCCTTGTCTGCCGATGAGGCGAAGGTGTGGGCAAGGCCGGTGTTCTTTGCCATGGGGAAGGCCGCCACCGCGTAGCCGGACAGCGCCCGTTCCAGCACCAGTGCCAGCGTCCACAGAAGGCCGGTGCGCGGGGTGAACTCCACGCAGGCGCACAGAGCAAAAGCCGCTGCAAAGTAGCTGCACAGCCGGATGACCGCAAACGCACCGCAGTGGGGGTCTTTCAAGATCTCCAGCTTCTTTTCCCGGTCGCCGTAGCTGGAAAGGGCGTCGCAGGTGTCGGCGTAGCCGTCCAGATGGATGCCGCCGGTCACCCACACGGGCAGCAGGCAGAAGCCCGCCGCCTTTGCCATGGCGGGCAGGGGCAGCGCCCCGCACAGGCACCACAGCGCTCCGATGACCACCCCGATGAGCGGGAAGGCGCACAAAGCGTAGCGCATATTTTTTGCATTCCACTCAAACTGCGGCACCGGCACTGCCGAAAACATGGCAAAGGCCACCGCGATGGTCTGCAGTACGATCATTTTTCCACTCCTTTATAATACACCGGGATGCCGCACACCACCCGCACCACACGGTCGGCGCGGGCGGCAAAGGCGTTGTTCACCCGGGCCAGCGCCAGCAGATAGCGTTCCGTGTCCCCGGCATAGTCGGCTCCGCCACTGAACACCTCGTTGGACACGACGATCAGGTTTTCGCACTGGGCGGCAAGGCTGTCCAGCCCGGCGAGGATGGCTCCGGCGGCATTCTCTCCCGCTCCGGCGGGGTCGTACAGCTCGTTGGCGGTCAGGTTGCCCAGGTCTTCCAGCAGCGCCGTGCCCCGGGCGGGCAGGCGCACTGCGTCCAGATGCAGGGGGCACTCCACGGTTTCAAACCGCTTTTCCGCCCGCATCCTGCGGTGCTTTTCCACCCGGGCGGCGCACTCGGCGTCCCACACCTGCATGGTGGCAAGATAGTAGCGTGGGCCGGTGGTCTGCAGCACAAGGCTCTCGGCGTATTCGCTCTTGCCGCTGGCCGCGCCGCCCAGCACCAGCGTCAGCATTGGGGAGTATACGGCGCAATGCCGCCCTCCGCAAAGGAGTAGCATCCGCTGTACACGGCCAGCGCCATATCCCACAGCGGGATGGACGCCACCGCGCCGGTGCCCTCGCCCAGATGCAGCCCCGCCGTGATGAGGGGCGCTTTGCCCAGTGCTTCCAGCACAAGGCGGGCGGCAGGCTCGGCGGAACAGTGGCTTGCAAACACGGCCTTTTCCGCCGCCGGGCACAGCCGCACCGCACACAGCGCCGCCACCCCGCTGATGAACCCGTCCATCAGCACCGGCACCCCGGCCAGCGCCCCGCCGAGGAACAGCCCGCACAGCCCGGCAATGTCGAACCCGCCCAGCTTTGCGAGCGCATCCAGCGGGTCATTTGCGTCCGGCGAATTGCACTGAATGCCCCGGCGGATGGCGTCCACCTTGCGGGCCAGTCCTTCGTCCGAAAGGCCGGCACCACGCCCGGTCATCCGCTCCACCGGCTGGCCCAGCAGCACGCTGGCCACTGCGCTGGAGGTGGTGGTGTTGCCGATGCCCATCTCGCCGGTGGCAATCAGACGGCAGCCGTCCGCCGCCAGCTCCCGGGCAAGGGCGATACCCTTGCCGATGGCTTCCACCGCCTGCTCCCTGCGCATGGCCGGGCCGAGGGTGAAGTCCGCCGTTCCGGCGGCAATGCGGCAGTCCCGCACGCCGGGCACCGGCTCTCCGGCCATGCCCATGTCTACGGGCAGCACCTCGCAGTGCGCCGCCTGCGCCATCCGGCACACACTGGTGCGCCGCTGGGCAAGGTTCTCGGCCACGGCGCGGGTCACTTCCTGCCCGGTCTGGCTCACGCCCTGCGCCACTACGCCGTTGTCGGCGCAGAGCACCGCCGCCACACGGCGGGAAAAATCAAGGTCAGCGCTGCCGGTCAGGGCAGCGGCGTCCTCCAGCATCGTTTCCAGTGCGCCCAGCCCGCCCAAGGGCTTCGCAAGGGCAGCCCAGTGGGCGTGCGCCGCCGCGCGGGCGGCTTCGTCCGGCGGGGTGATGCCGGAGAGCAAAGTTTTCAGTTCCGTTTCAGTCATCTGTGTTTCTCTTTTTTCGTTGATAGTACATCGCGCCGCCCACAAAGCGGCGGGGCAGGGGTGTGCCCGCCCAGTATAGATGGGGGAAGCCCGCGTACAGGCTCATGGAGGCAAAGCCACCCTCCCACTGTGTTTTCTCACTTTTCCACACGGTAAAGTCCGTGCCGTTGGCCGTGGAATCCCAGTGGTGGAATTCGTGGATGGGCAGATGCTCCCCGGCGTGGAACAACAGGCTGTCGGCCTTGGCGGTCATGTCGGCGTAGCCGAACCGCACGAGCCGGCCTTTTTTCACGCCGCCGCCGGGCAGAACGCCCGCCATGGGCCAGCAGCTGCCGTCTGTATCTTCAAGGCTTTGCCCGAGGTACAGAAAACCGCCGCACTCGGCCACCGTGGGCAGGCCGCCGTTCACGGCGTCCCGGATGGCGGTGCGCATGGCCTCGTTTTCGCTCAGCTGCCGGGCATACAGCTCCGGGTAGCCGCCGGGCAGATACAGTCCGCAGACGTTTTCCGGCAGGGCAGTGTCGTGCACCGGACTGAAGAACACCAGCTCCGCCCCGGCAGTGCGCAGAGCGTCCAGCGTTTCGGCATAGGTAAAGCAGAACGCTTCATCCTGCGCCACGGCGATGCGGACGGCTGTGTTTTCCTCTGCGGAAAACAGCTGTGCAGCAGCCGGTTCCGGCCGGTCGGTCAGCTCAGCCAGCTTTGCCCAGTCCAGCACAAGGCTGTCGGATAAAAGGCCGGTTTTCTGCTGCAGGTCGGCGATCTCCCCGGCGGTTTTCAGGCCGAGGTGGCGGCTTTCCACCGCCGCCTGCGGCAGGTGGGGCAGATAGCCCAGCACCGGCAGGCCGGTCTCGGTTTCCAGCAAAGGTCTGAGCATCTTGTACAGCTTTTCGGAGCAGTCGTTGAGCAGAATGCCCGCGATATGGCTCTCCGGTTTGAAATGCACAAGGCCCTGAATTTCTGCCGCCAGCGTGACGCTGGCTCCCTTTGGCTGCACCACCAGCAAAACGGGCAGGTCAAGTGTGTCGGCCAGTTCCCACGCGCTGGCACGGGGGGTCAGCCCCTGCCCGTCATAAAAGCCCATGGCACCCTCGCACACAGCCGCGCCGTGCCCGGCGGCATAGTGGGCGTACAGGTCGGATACCATGCCGGGACCGGACAAAAACAGATCCAGATTGTGACTGTCCACCCCCAGCACCGAGCGGTGGAACATGGGGTCGATGTAGTCCGGCCCGGATTTGAAGGCGCAGGGGTCCGCCCCGCGCTGCTTCAGCGCTGCCAATATGGCACAGGTCACGGTGGTCTTGCCGCTGCCGGAGCGGGGCGCGGCGATGAGAAATTGCATCATGGTTTTATACCCGTAATGAGAAAAATGGGGTTGTTGGCCGTCAGCAGATGCAGCCGCCCGGCGGGCCTTGTGCGGCTGACGGACACCTGCGTCACCTCGGCGGTCCAGCCCCGGGCGGTCAGTGCAGCCACGGCAGAGCTGAGGGTCTCCAGTGCAATGGCGGAGATGCACACCCGGGCGGCAGGATTTTTGCCGGAAACGGCATCCAGCACGCCTTCCATGCCGCCCTTTGTCCCGCCGATGAACACGGCGTCTGGGGCGGGCAGGTCGGCCAGCGCTTCCGGCGCTCTGCCCTCGGTGAGGGTCAGGTTGTACGCCCGGAACTTTTCGCGGTTTTTGCGGATGAGCGCGCAGGCGTCCGGTTCGCACTCCACCGCATACACCTGCCCCAGCGGGGCGGCAAGCGCCAATTCCACGCTGACACTGCCGGTGCCCGCGCCCACATCCCACAGGGTGTCGGCGGGTTTTACGCCCAGCTTTGCCAGCGCAGCGGCCCGCACCTCCTGCTTGGTCATGGGTACCTCGCCCCGGAGGAAGCTTTCGTCCGGCAGACCCGGCGTGCGGAACTGCGGCAGATCGAAATTTTCCACTAAAAGCACGCTGAGCGGTGCAAAGTTCTGCCCGGAAAGCTCAGCGGCAGAGCCGTAGCGGATGGCTTCGGTTTCCGTGCCGAGGTCCTCGCCCACGGTGGCGTGGGCGTTGCCCAGCCCGGCGTCCGAAAGCCGGCGGCACAGCGAAGCGGGCGTTTCGGCTCCGCCGGTCAGGAAAAACACGGCCTTGTGCGTCATGCACAGCCCCACCGGATCGCAGCTGCAGCCGTGGGCGGAAGCCAGTTTCCAGTCCTGCCAGGGGCGGCCCAGTGCCGCCGAGAGCAGCTGGATGCTGGAAACGCCGGGGTACACCCGTGCCGGGATGCCCAGCGCCCGCAGCAGGGTGAGCAGCCCGGACGCGCCGGAATAAAACCCGGTGTCACCGCTGTAGAGCACGGCAACATCCTGCCCGGGGTGCTGCGCCAGCGTGTCGAGAATTTCTTCGGGCTTATAAAGGGCAAAGCGCTGTGCGGCGCACTCGGCGGGCAGACCCGCCAGCAGCCGCTTTGCGCCGAACACCAGCCCCGCGCTGCGGACTCTGTCCTGCGCCTGCGCGGACAGAGTTTTCCAGCTGCCGCTGCCCATGCCGATCAATGTGACCATTGCAATTTCTCCTGACAGTATGTGAACAATGCTTCTTCGGTCTCACCGGTCTCCGGCGGACGGCGCAGCACCACCAGCTGAGCACCGGCCGTTTGTGCGGCCTGCACCTTTTCGGCAAAGCCCCCGGCTGCGCCGCCGTCCTTTGTGACAAGGTAGTGAATAGAGAACTGCTCCATGAGGGCGATGTTCAACCCGAGGCTGAACGGCCCCTGCATGGCGATGATGTTCCGGTGGGGGATGTGTGCCGCTTCGCAGGCGGCGATGCCCTCCGGCGTGGGCAGAACCCGGGGGTAAAGCCGGGCGGGGTCAAGGCCGGCAAAAACGGCCAGCTCCTTGGCACCGGTGGCCAGCAGGATATTGCCCTCGGTACCGGCCAGATATCCGGCGGCCTGCGCAGCCGTTTCAAACACGGCGCAGCCCTCCGGCAGGGGGCTTTGTGCCCGCAGCAGGCGGCGGTATTCCACGCCCGCCTGTGCCACTGCGGCGCGGATGTTCTTTGTGGCGTCCACCGCGTAGGGGTGGGTGGCGTCGATGCACAGGTCTGCTCCCGTCAGCAGCGCCGCCATGGCGTCCGGCTCCAGCCGCCCGGCGTGCACGGTGATGCCCGCCATCTCGCCCTGTTCCTCGGCACCCAGCGGGGTCGCCACGCAGACGATCACCTCGGCACCCAGCCCGGCCAGCCGCCGGGAAAAGCGGCGTCCCTCGGTGGTGCCGCTGAACACGACCGCCTTCATCGGCGGTACCCCCGGGGCGTGACCATCCACCCGGAAACGGCCTTGGTGTTGCTGTTGCCGATGTAAACGGTGGTGAACATATCCACCGGCGTGGTCTCCAGCTCGGCAAGGGTCAGCACGTTGCTGCTCTGCCCCTCCCGGCCGATGTTGCGCACAAGGCCGCAGACGGTCTCCGGCTTTGCGCCGTTTGTCAGCAGGATCTTCACGGCCTTCTGCAGATAGTCGGGCCGCCCCTTGGAAGAGGGGTTGTACAGTGCGATGCAGAAGTCGCCCATTGCCGCGCAGGCCAGCCGCTTTTCGATCGCTTCCCACGGGGTGAGCCGGTCGGACAGGGAGATCACGCAGAAATCATGCGCCAGCGGCGCACCCAGAATGGCTCCGCCGCTGAGGGCTGCGGTCAGGCCGGGTACGATCTCCACTTCCACGTCCGGGTAATCCGCTGCCAGTTCCAAAAGCGGGCTTGCCATGCCGTAAACGCCCGCGTCGCCGCTGCACGCCAGTGCCACCCGCTTGCCGGTGCTGGCCTTTTCCAGCGCCCAGCGGCAGCGGTCGATCTCCTGCGTCATGCCGGTGGCATAGTATTCCTCACAGGGAAACTCATCTTTAATAAGGTCGATGTAGACCCTGTAGCCGCAGATGGCATCCACGCTTTCCAGCGTGTTCTGTGCTTCCTGCGTCATATAATAGGGGTCGCCGGGGCCAAGACCCACCACATAAACGATCTGTTCGGGCTGGTCAAAATCAAATTCCATCGGGTCGATCATACTGCCACCTCCAGTCCGGGGTATAGGGGCGGAGTGCCAGCGCAAAGGTCACGCCGCCGCCCGCCTGTTTGGGGAGAAAAATCATGCCGCCTGCCGCCAGCACCGCCGCCCGCTCGCAGACATTGTCCACGCCGGTGACGCTGCGCACAAAGGCGGAGGGAGTAAAGCTGCCGGGCACATTGCGCAGCTGTTCGGCGGAGAAAAACTCCGCCGGCCAGCCGTGCGTTTTGCAAAATGCCAGAAGCCCCGGCTCGTTCTGTTTCAGATCGATGCTTGCCGCCGCCGCGATGCACTGCGGCGCAAGGCTGTGCCCGGCGCAGAACGCCGCAAAGGCGGTTTCCAGCACATCTGCCGGGGTGCCGCGCCTGCAGCCGATGCCCAGTACCCCGATGCGGGGCACAAGGTGCAGCGCATTGCCCGCCGGGGTCAGGGTGAGGGCAAAATCCGGCGCAGTGCCGTCTGCCGTCACGCCCTTTGGCGGGGTGCCTGCTACCGGCCAGTCGGATGCATAATGCACAGGCTGACCGGCCAGCAGCTTGCTGCTGACAAGCTTGATGCGCTCCGGCTCCTGCACGGTGCAGTTCTGGTGCTTTGCCCACTCATCCACCGCAAAAATATGGTTGGCGTCAGTGGCGGTGGTGATGACGGGCACCGCCCCGCACACGGCAGCAAGGGCGCGGGCGAGGTCGTTGGCACCGCCCAGATGGCCGGACAGGATGGGAATGGCAAACTGCCCGCACTCGTCCAGCACCACCACGGCGGGGTCGGATGCCTTGCTTTTGCAGTGGGGCGCGATGGCCCGCACGGCGATGCCTGCAGCCCCCACAAAAATCAGTGCGTTGCTTTGTGCAAACTGCTGCGCTGTCCAGTCGGAAAGCTTCACGCTGCCCACTCCGCAGAGGTTTACGCTGCCGGGATATGCCGCGCTGAGCTTTTCCGCAAGGGCAAGGCCTTTTTCGGTAAAGGCCAGATACGCCCGGGTCACTGGTCCGTCCCCCGGCGGAACTCGGTAGTAAAGGCGGGGTCATACAGCTTGCTGCGCTCGTAGGTTTCGCCAAGGAAGCCGCCCACCACGATGAGCGCCGTTTTGGTGATGGCCGCCGCGCGGGTGCTTGCGGCGAGGGTGCCCACTGTGCAGCGGACAGTTTTTTCCTCCGGCCATGTGGCCTTGTACACCACTGCCGCCGGAGTGTCCGGCGTGTAAGCGCCGCCCTCGAGCAGCGCCTGCTGCACCTTATCAATGAGGCCGATGGACAAAAAGATCACCATCGTAGCACCGTGGGCGGCAAGGGACGCCAGCTTTTCTTTTTCCGGCACCGGAGTACGCCCCTCCATGCGGGTGATGATGACCGTCTGGCTCACGGTGGGCAGAGTGTACTCGGCGTTCAGCGCCGCCGCCGCCCCGCAGAAGCTGGACACGCCCGGGGTGTCGTCGTAGGCGATGCCCTCGGCGTCCAGCACATCCATCTGCTCCCGGATGGCACCGTACAGGCAGGGGTCGCCGGTGTGCAGACGCACGGTGGTCTTGCTTGCAGCTTCCATCTGCCGCATCACGTCCAGCACCTGTTCCAGCGTCATTTCGGCGCTGTTATAAATGGCGCAGCCCTCTTTGGCAAGCCCCAGCAGAGCCGGGTTGACCAGACTGCCCGCATAGATGATGCAGTCAGCGTTTTGCAGCAATGCCGCGCCCCGCCGGGTGATGAGATCCGGTGCACCGGGGCCTGCGCCTACAAAATGGATCATGGTATCACTCCTTTACCAGTACCGTAGCAAAATAGCCTGCCGGCCCTTCCGGCCGGTCAAACGAAAGATCAGGGTAAACGGCTTCGTCCGGCAGGCCGCAGCTGCACACAAGGGCGCTGCCGGCAAGCTTTCCGGATGCTGCCAGTTTCTCAAAAAGCGCGGGCAGCTGCGTGCCGTTTTTCATCAGCACTTTGGTGCCGGGTGTGTCCAGAACGCGGTCAGCCCAGCCGCCGGGCGCAATGGTCAGCGGGGCATCCATGCCGTCGGTCAAGGGCCGGTTCAGCCGCGCCGCCGCCGCGCAGAAGCTGGGCACGCCTGCTGCCATGGCGGTGGCGCAGCCCTGTGCTTCCAGAACTTCCTGCAGGTAGCCGAAGGTGGCGTAGATGGACACATCGCCGAGGTTCAGCATAGCCACATCCTGCCCGGCGTCCAGAAAGGGGCGCACGGCAGCAGCCGCCGCTTCGTGGGAAGCGCGCAGGACATCCCTGTCCCGGCTCATGGCAAACTGCAAAGGAAGAATGGTCTTGCCGTCCAGCTCTTCGCCCAGTGCCCGGCGGGCGATGTCCAGCGCCAGCATCCGGCCGGAAGAAGTCCGGGGCGCGGCCAGCACCGGGCACTGCCGGATGAGCCGCACGGCCTGCAGGGTCAGCAGTTCCGGGTCGCCGGGGCCGACACTGACCCCGTAAAAGGTGCCTTTCAGTTCTGCCATTCGCGCATCAGCTCCTTTGCAATGGCGGTTTCGCCCAGCGGGCCGTGCTGGTTGGAGAACAGCACCGCACCCACCCGGAACGCTCCGCCCGCCCGGCGGTCGAGATGCAGCTGAACGGCGGCAAGGATGCTTTCCAGCACCGGGGCACGCAGCCCCGCCGCGTCCAGAATGTCCAGACAGGCGTCGGTGGTGGCGGCGTCCATCAGGGCGGCGCACACTTCGCGGGATGCCCCGCAGACTGCCGCGTGGGCGCAGAACACTTCGGCCCGTCCGTCGGCGGTGTGAGAGTGGGTGTTCATCACGCCCGCCGCCAGCTTGGCCAGCTTGCCCACATGGCCTACCAGAAGCACTTCCTCAAATTTGGCCGTGGCCGCCATATCCAGCGTATCCCCGATGAAGTTGGAAGTTTTGACCACCGGGAACCGTTCGAACTGCGGCAGAGCGCCGGCCAGATAGTCCAGCCCGTAGTTGCCGGGTGCCAGTACCAGCCGTTTCGGCGTGCCGGGGCGCAGGGCGGCCTGATTCATTTCCAGCTGGATGGTGTCCAGAATGGCCTGCTGGCTCATGGGTTCCACAATGCCGCTGGTGCCCAGAACCGACAGCCCGCCTTCCACCCCGATGTGGGGGTTGAAGGTGCGTTTTGCAACTTCGGCGCCGCCTTCGATGAAAATGACCACCGCAAAGCCGCCGGCATACCCGGCGTTTTCGGCCTCCCGCTGCAGGGCTTCGGCGATCATCTGCCGGGGCACATGGTTGATGGCGGCTTCACCCACCGGCTGGTCAAGGCCGGGTTTCGTCACCCGGCCCACGCCCTCGCCGCCGGAAATGTGCACCCCGGGCACGGCCGGTTCCAGTGTGACCGACGCGACCACCGGCAGACCGGTGGTCACGTCCACATCGTCGCCGCCGTCCTTGCGGATGGCGCATTCCGCCCCGGCATCGGTCAGGCGGCAGAAGATGGGAGCCACCTCCACCACGATGCCCTTGGGGGTGCGCAGAGCCACCGTCTCCGGCGCATGGCCGGTGAGCAGCAGCCGCGCCGCGCCCGCCGCGCCCAGCGCCGCACAGGTGCCGGTGGTATAGCCGCAACGCAGCAGTTTCTGCCCGCTGCGGACATAGTGCTCAAAAGTCTGCTTCGGGGGTTCCGGTGATGCCGATGCCTGCGGCTTTGCCGGAGCCGGTGCGCCGTACAGGGCAGTGTACTGTTCTTCCGAAAGGCCGTACAGCGCCCGGATATTGTCCGGGGCAAAGGCTTCGGCGGGGGAGAGTACCCCAGAAACGCCCTGCGGCGAGACGCAGACCACCCGGTCTGCGATCTTCTGCGCCAGTTCCAGCTCGTGCAGGCTTACCACCACGGCAAGGCCGCGTTCGTGCGCCAGCATCTGCAGGATGGTCAGCAGCTCGATCTTGCCCTTGATGTCAAGGAAAGACGTCGGCTCGTCCAGAAGGATCACTTCCGGCTGCTGGCACAGCGCGCGCGCCAGCAGGATGCGCTGGCGCTGGCCGTCGCTGATACGGTTGAAATCCCGGTCGGCAAGGGCGGCAGCGCCCACCAGCTCCAGCGCCTGCCGCACCTGCTGCCTGTCCTCATCGGACAGAATGCCCAGCCGCCCGGTGTAGGGGTGACGCCCGGCGGATGCAAAGTCAAAACAGGTAGTCAGCTCTATCCGGCGGCTGTGGGGCACCATCAGCGCCAGTTTGCGGGCGCGGGCGGTGCCGGTGCAGCCGGAAAGCGGGGTGCCGTCCAGAAGCACTGCCCCGCCCATGGGCGCCAGCTGCCCTGCCAGCGTCCGCAGCAGGGTGGATTTGCCCGCGCCGTTGGGGCCGATGAGGGCAAGGATCTGCCCGGCTTCGGCTCCGAGGGTGATGTCCCGCAAAAGCGGGGTCTTGCCGTAGCCGATGGCAAGGGCTTCGGTTCGGCAGAGCATTTTTTCCTTCATCGTGCGCCCTCCTGATTCCGCCGCACCAGCAGCCAGATGACCACCGGCGCACCGAACACCGCCGTCACCGAACTGATGGACAGCTCGGTGGGGGCGAACAGGCTGCGCGCCAGCAGGTCGCAGAACAGGCAGAATGCTGCCCCGCCCAGGCAGCACCCCGGCAGCACATGCAGGGGCTTTGCACTGCCCAGTATCTGTTTGACCAGATGGGGCACCGCGATGCCCACAAAGGAGATGGGACCTGCAAAGGCGGTGACGCAGGCTGCCAGCAGGCTGGACAGCAGCACCAGCGCCGCCGAGAAAGGCCGGACGTTCACGCCCACGCTGCGGGCGTATTCTTCGCCCATCTGGTAGGCCGCCATGGGCTTGGAGAGCAGGAAGGACGCCGCCAGCGCGGGCAGCACCACCAGCGCCGCCGCCCGGACATTCGCCCATGTCATACCGGAAAAACTGCCCTGCGACCAGTTGTGCAGGTTGACGATGTTGGAGTCCTGCGCAAAGGCCACCACGATGTCCGTGACGGCGGAGCAGATGTAGCCGATCATGACGCCGCAGATGACAAGGATGCTCATGCGCTGCACCCGCCGCGCCACCGTCAGCACAAAGGCCATGGCGGCCATAGCGCCTGCAAAGGCGGCAACGATCAGGGTCACCGAGCTGGTCAGCATTCCCCGGTTTAGAAACACCACCATGGTCAGAGCCACGGCCAGCTTGGCACCGCTGGAAATGCCCATGACGAAAGGCCCCGCAATGGGGTTGGAAAAAAAGGTCTGCAACAGATAGCCCGCCGCCGAAAGCGCTGCGCCCAGCAGCGCTGCCATCACAGCCCGGGGCAGGCGCAGCTGCAGGATGATGTTCACGGAAAGGGCATCGCTGCCTTTGCCCAGCAGCGCCGCCAGCACTGCGCCGGGGGCCAGCGATACGCTGCCCCAGAACAGGTTCAGTGCAAACAGCGCCGCCAGTGCCAGCGCCAGAACGAGATAAGAGACGGCAAGGCGTCGGGTTCGGGTCATGGATGCTCCTTTCTGTCGGCCGTTCAGTCTACATGCACGAGGAACTTCAGCGTCTCCGGGGCAGGGGTGCCCTCGGTGAACACCTTGTTCATGTCCAAAATCAGGTCGGACAGCTCCATGCTCTGCTGGAACAGGCTCTGCGCTGTGCACCATACCTGACCGCTGCGCACGGCCCTGAACTCGCTCAGCAGCGGGAATTTTTCGGTCAGCTGGCTCACCGACGAGACGGTGCCCTCGATGGCGCTGTTGTAGATGAGCACATCGGCGTCCTTTGCCCCGGCGTAGAAATCTTCCAGCGGCAGGTTCATGGTGGCAAGGCTGTTGCCGTTCTCGGTCAGGTCGGAGAACACATAGCTGCCGCCGGCCATCTCGATCATCCGGGCAACGTAGTCGCTGCCCTTGCGCACGGTGGCAAGGTTGTTGGAGGTAAGCGAGAAAAAGGCGCAGCTCTTGCCGGTGGAAGGCTGATCCAGCAGGGGCGCAATGCGCTCTTCCTGCGCGGCGAACACCTGTTCGGCCTGCTCCTCTTTGCCCAGCAGGATGCCGAAGAACTTGATCCACTCCATCCGTGCCAGGGGGCCGCTCTCGTAGCTGGAACGCTCCACCAGCACCGGGATGCCGAAGTGCTCCAGTTGCTCCTTGACGTCCGGGGTGTGCAGGATCATGGTGTTCTCAATGGCAAGGCTGCATCCGGCGGCAAGGATCTGCTCGTAGTCGGGTGCGCTGTACTTGCCCGCGTAGGCGATGCGCCCGTCCTCCATGGCCTGTTTTGCTTCGGGCAGATACCAGCCCTCGGCCTTGGTGCCGGAGAGCGCGATACTGTCCAGCGCGTCCAGATGCAGGATCAGGTCCATCACCGAGGTGGAGACGAGATAGAGGTCGTTCAGCGGCTGACGCAGTACGGTCACGTCGGCAGGCAGGTTGTCCACTTCGGCGGCATCTTCCGGTACAACGAGAAATTTCGAGCCGTCGCCCGGGAGGGTCAGCAGGGTATAGCCGCCCTCGTAACAGTCGGCGGTGAACTGCTGCGCATAGTCCAGTGTGTAATGATGCGAAAAAACAAGACTTTCCGTATTGGCAGGCTGGCTCTTTTCGCCGCAGCCGGCCAGCGCCAGCGCCGCCGCCGGGAGCGCGCAGAGAAATTGTTTTCGGGTGAGTTTCATATTACTTCAGGCTGTCTGCTGCAAATGTCAGCGTATACTCGATCTCATGCGGGGTGCTCATGGCGACGGTGTCGGCCGTCACGGTCAGAGCCGTATCCAGAGCAGCCACGGGGATCTCAAAGGTGGAGTTGCCCTCGGTGTTGGTGGGCAGATACTTTTCGCCGTCCACGATCATGTAATCGTAGTTGGGGCTGCTCCACACGAGGGCGGCGGTCATCTTGCCGTCGGCCACGGTCAGGGCGGCGGGGCTTTCCACGGTGGCGCGGCCGGAGCCGCCCTCCAGCGTCACCTCGCAGGTATAGCTGCCGTCGGCAGGAACTTCGGCGTCAGCAGCCTTTTCCACAGCGTTGCGCACGCTGACCACGTGGTCGTACCACTTGCCCTTGGTGCCCAGAATGGCCAGGTCAAAGTCGGTATCCAGTGCAGAGACCGGAATGTCAAAGCCGTACACTTCCTCGGAAGTGCCGTCGGAGTAGGTGACGGTGTCGGTGGTGGGCTGAAGCCAGTCGGATTCGTTTGCCTCGGCGTCGGCGGCCTTGCCCGGATACAGGTTGACGATCTTCTTGGATGCCAGACTGACGTGGAAGGTCATTTCGCCGTTCTCCACAGTCAGGGTGCCCTTGCCGTCGCAGGTTTCGTTTGCGTGGAACATGCTGCTGTCGGTCTCGAAGTCGGCGGTGTATACGCCGTCCGGCAGGGCGGCAGTCTCAGCGGCAGAAGATGCCGCAGCGGAAGCGGCTTCGGACGAAGCGGCGCTGGAAACAGCCGAAGAAGCAGTGGAAGAAGCACCGCAGCCTGCCAGCAGGCTCAGTGCCAGAGAAGCGGTGACAACACAGGAAAGAATGCGTTTCATGGAAATATACCTCTACCTTTATAAAAAATTGCAAAAATCAGGTTTATTATAACATGATTCGGGATAAAAAAGAACCCTCTCTGTCAGGTTCCCGCGCGGGCGGCAGCAAGACGGAGAGGGCAGGAAAAATTAACCGTTCAGGGAATCAATGGCAGCCTTGGTGTGGGCAATGTACAGCTGCTGGATATCAGCTATCTCGCCCAGACCTGCGATCTGGCAGTCCACGGACTCGAATGCGCCGGAAGCGTTGAACATGCTCAGCCAGGAATCATCATCGGAACCGGCCATGTCGTTGTTGGCGTGGTCACCGGCAACGACCATCAGCGGGCGCAGGACGACCTTGGTGTAACCGGCAGCCTTGACAGCCTCGATCACGTTCTCGCAGGCGGTCTCTTCCGGCTCGCCCTCAACGGTGCCGATGAACACGTTGTCGTAGCCCAGAGTCTGCATGGTGGTCTGCATCTGGCTGTAGCTCACCTTTGCGGTGTGCGAGGTGCCGTGGCCCATAAAGACGCAAGCGGTCTTTTCGGCAGCGGCGGCGTCCAGGCTGTCGAAGCCGGCGTCCTTCACAGCGGCAGCGGTGATGGCCTTGGCAACGGCTTCCTTGTCCTCGTTGATGACGGTGGCGTCAGAGCCGACCTCGCCCAGCAGGGGCTCGGCTACAGCGACAGTCTCAAACTTGTCGCGGTACTGATCCAGCATCTCGTTCATCTCGTCGTACTCGGCGCCGTGCATCAGATGGGTGGGCTGCACGACCAGGTTCTTCACGCCGTTGGCCACAGCGCGGTCCAGAGCCTGCTGCATGTTGTCGATCTTCTCGCCGTCGCGGGCCTGCACATGGTTGATGATGATCTGTGCGGTGAAGGCACGGCGGACAGACCAGTCAGGGTAAGCTTCCTGCAGAGCATCCTCGATGCCCTTGATGTCGGCCACGCGGCTGTCGTTGAAGGAGGTGCCGAAGGAAACCACCAGCAGCTCGTTCTCGCCGATGCTGTCCTCGTTGCGGGCGTCATCCTTGGAAGCGTCGCCGGTGTCACGGCCGAAGTAGTCGGGGTCGGCGTTCTCGCCTTCCACCATTTCCTTCTGCTTGTCGGTCAGGGCGTCCCATGCAGCCTTTGCGGCCTCGCACTGGGCGTCGGTGTCATCGTTGCGCTCCTGTACATAAATGGCGTCGATCAGGTCAGCCACATTCTTTGCAGCCACTTCGTCTGCCTCCTCGCTGCTCACTTCGCTGGATGCAGCAGAGTCTGCGGTGCTGGCGCTGGAAGCAGTGCCGGATGCTGCGCTGCCGCAGCCGGTGAGCACACCGGCGCACAGGGCCAGAGCGGTCACAGCTGCAGCCAGCTTTTTGGTCTCGAGTTTTCTCATGAGTGTCTTTTTCCTTTCCTGTGAAAAAATATTCGGCGCTGAAACAGAGGGGTACAGGAAAGAAAAGCTGAAAAGGATCTTTTTATCCTGCGGACGGCATGACAAAAAGACCCTTTGTGTTCAGGCTTTCTGGTACAACCAAGTCCTCGTGATCCGGAGCCAATGCTCCCGTACCAACAGCAGGCAGGTTTCCTGGCTGAAAGATCGCCGCCCGGCGCCGCCTTCCCAAAGCAGAGCTTCAGTGGCCGGTGCAAAGCACCCTGACGCGGACTCCCTTATCACAGTGACGGGATCGTGCGGGATTTGCACCCGCTTCCCTTTTACCCTTCCCGCCCCGAGAGGCAGAAGGCACCTGCTGTTTTCTGTTCAGTTCGGAGCACAGTATAGCATAACAGACGGCAAAATGCAATAAAAGCGGGCGCGGTTTGAATAAAACCCGGGCCGCCGCCCCACACTAACCCCGGAAGCAAACGCGTACACACTATAAATAGATGGGAGTTAGGACAATGGAGCAGATCAAAAAGTTTTTGCGCGACAAAGGCTTTGCGCTGGCGCTTCTGGCCTGCCTTGTGGCGGCGGGTGCGGCGGGGGTCTGGGCAGTGCGCGCTGTCCGGGACGAACTGGAACGGGACTACGAAAGCCTGACGCAGCCGGGGGCTTCCTCTGCGTCGCGGCAGGCGAAAACAGACCTGAAAGTGGAGGATGACTTATGGCAGGATGTTACCGAAGCAGCAGACAGCGTGGCAGGTGTGCCCAAACCGGACAGTACGCCAGGCTCGTCTGGTGCATCTTCTGGTGCGGCGTCTGGCTCTGGTTCGGTGCACGAACCCTCCGCACTGCAAGGCTCCTCTGCGCCTGCCGCCGGTTCGGAAGCGCCTGCTTCCGCGCAGCCGGTGGATGGCCGTGTTCTGAACGCTTTCAGCGGAGATGAGCTGGTCTACAACAAAACGCTGGGCGACTGGCGCACCCACAACGGCGTGGACTATGCCTGCGCGCAGGGAGGTACCGTTGCTGCACCGGCAGCCGGAAAGGTGACCGCCGCCGGGCCGGAGGGCAACTGGGGCACCGTGGTGAGCATCGAGGATGCTTCGGGCCGCATCTGGCGGGTGTGCGGCGTGGCAAACCCCGCCGTAAAGGCCGGGGATACCGTGACGGCAGGTCAGAAACTGGGCACGGCAGGCACCGTCGGCTGTGAGTGTGCCGAGGAAAGCCACATCCATCTGGAGGTGAAACAGGGCGAAAGCTACCTGGACCCGGCAAAATTCATCGGGTGAGCATACGGACGGCAGGGCAGAACGGCCCTGCCGTCTTTTGTACTGCCGAAAAATATTTCCAACAGGGGCACATTGCTTTTGCGTGCCGATTCTGGTATGATATACTCGAATTAACAGGCATTTCGGGAGGAAGACAGATGGCAAAGGTGTTGATCGTGGGTGCAGGCGCGGCTGGTCTGATGGCGGCAGGCGCGGCGGTGCGGCAGGGGCATCAGGTGACGGTGCTGGAGCATATGGAAAAGCCCGGCCAGAAGATCCTTGTCACCGGCAAGGGACGCTGCAATGTGACCAACGACTGCCCGGCGGAGGAGTTTCTGCGCCATGTGCGAACCAACCCGCGCTTTTTGTATTCCTCGCTGGGGGCGTTCCCCCCGGCAAAGACCATGGAGCTGTTCGAGAACCTCGGCGTGGAGCTGAAGGTGGAGCGCGGCCGCCGGGTGTTCCCGGTGTCGGACAAGGCGGAAGAGATCCGGCAGGCGCTTCTGCGCTATGCGCAGGATGCAGATATCGTACATGACGGCGCAAAAAAGCTGCTGCTGGCAGAGCTGCCGCCGGAGCCGGAAGCAGCCCCTGCCGCGCCGGAAAATCCGCGACACCCCAAAAAGAAAAAAGCCGGCCCGGCGCTGCGGTGCATCGGCGTGCGGGGCACTTCGGGCCGGGAATACCGGGCGGATGCCGTTCTGGTGGCCACCGGCGGCGTGAGCTACCCCACCACCGGATCCACCGGTGACGGCTACAAACTGGCGCAGCAGGCGGGGCACACCCTTGTGGAGCCGGTGCCCAGTCTGGTGAGTCTGGTCAGCCATGACGCCGACTGCAAAAAGATGATGGGTCTGGCGCTGAAGAACGTCACCCTGACCCTCTTCGAGGACGGCAAGGCCATCTTTGACGAGCAGGGCGAGATGCTGTTCACCCACTTCGGCATCAGCGGCCCGCTGACCCTGAGCGCGTCCAGCCATCTGGGCGACATGAAAAAGCACAAATATTACGCGGAGATCGACCTGAAGCCTGCCCTCAGCGAAGAACAGCTTTACGACCGCATCACCCGGGATTTTGCCCTGCTGGCAAATCACGCGGCGCAGGGCGCGTTGGTCAAGCTGCTGCCCTCCAGCATGCAGCCGGTCATGGTGGCGCGCTGGGGCATCGACCCGGCTACCAAGGCAAACCAGATCACCCGGGAGCAGAAGAGGGAGCTGGTGCAGCTGATGAAGCACTGGCGGGTGTCCATTGATGCCCGGGGCGATCTGGCCCACGCGGTCATCACCAGCGGCGGCGTATCGGTGCGGGAAGTGGACCCCAAAACCATGCAGAGCAAAAAGGCACTGGGACTGTATTTTGCGGGCGAGGTGCTGGATGTGGACGCCTACACCGGTGGCTACAACCTGCAGATCGCCTTCTGCACGGCGCAGAGCTTTGCAAATAACCTCTGACAATACGATTTAAAATAGCCTCCGCTGCGCTCTGGCTATCATCAGAGGAAAATCGATTTTAAGTTTGGCGTTTGTCGCGCCCTGCGGGGCGCTCCAAACGCATTTTCACCGGATGGAGCCGGAATTGTCAGATGCAGTGACCAGAGAACGATCATCTGTAGGTCACGACCCTTCCCGTGAAAAAGCAAATCAGAAAAGTCCGCAGACTTTTCTGATTTGCAATAAAAGAATAAAATTTCCGCTGAAAATAGCCAGAGCGAACGCGGCGGCTATTCAAATCGTTCGGCTTGAAAAAAGGAGACATATAAAATGGTATCTGTTGCAATTGATGGGCCTGCGGGTGCAGGCAAATCCACGCTGGCACGCCGTCTGGCGTCCGAGCTGGGCTACATCTATGTGGACACCGGTGCCATGTACCGCACCATCGGCCTGTACGCCCTGCGCGCGGGCAAGGACCCCAGGGACAACGAAGCAGTCAACGCTCTGCTGCCGGAGATCGAGCTGCGTCTGGCATCCATCGACGGCGAGCAGCACATTTATTTAAAGGAAGAGGACGTCAGCACGGCCATCCGCACCGAGCAGGCCGGTATGGCGGCTTCTGCTGTGGGTGCGAACCCTGCCGTCCGCGCCTATCTGCTGGATCTGCAGCGGAACATGGCCAAGAAGCAGAATGTTCTGATGGACGGCCGCGACATCGGCACGGTGGTGCTGCCGGATGCGACCGTGAAGATCTTCCTCACAGCCAGCCCGGAAGCACGTGCGACCCGGCGGTGGAAGGAATATCAGGAAAAGGGCATCGCCACCCCCTATGAAGAAGTGCTGGCCGATGTGAAGCAGCGGGACTATCAGGACACCCACCGCGCCGCTGCGCCCCTGAAGCAGGCCGAGGATGCTGTACTGCTGGACACCTCGGAACTGGATTTCGAGCAGAGCCTTGACGCCATGAAGCAGATCATTGCAAAAAAGATCGGCTGATAAAACAAACAGGACAGGAATAAAAAATGGTATTATATTATATTCTCGTGCCCCTTGCGTGGCTTGTGTGGCACATCGGTTTCCGCATCCGTGTAGAGGGCCGCGAAAACCTGAAAAAAGTGCAGACGAAGGGCTATATCCTTGCGCCCACCCATGTGTCTGCCATCGACCCGGTGTTCATCGTGGTCACCCGGTGGGGCAAGCGGATGGTGGTGTTCGCCAAAAAGGAGCTGTTCGAGATCAACGCCCTGCTGACATGGTTCTTCCGCTGCTGCGGTGGTGTGTGCGTGCGCGGCACGAAGGACGAGATGGCGGTCATCTCCCAGACTGTAGAGGCCTGTAAGCAGGGCAAGACCCTGCTCATTTTCCCGGAGGGAACCCGAGAAAAGGAGGGCAAGCTTCTGCCCCCCAAGAGCGGCCTGTTCGTCATTGCCGCCGAGGCAGGGGTGGACGTTGTGCCCTGCCGCATCTTCTATGATACCCCGGACGGAAGGATGCACCTGTTCTGCAAAGTGCGGGTGATCTACGGTGAGCCGATGCCCGCAGCGCAGTTTGCGATGGAAAGCCGCCGCGATACCAAAAAGCTCCGTGCCAACAAGCAGGCGCTGCTGGATGCGTGGGAGAAGATGGGACGGTGAGGAGAACGTAATGGAAATCAGAGTTGCAAAAACGGCGGGGTTTTGCTTCGGCGTCAAACGCGCGGTGGATCTGACCTACGGTCTGCTGGCCGAAGGGCGCAGAGTGGCCACCCTCGGCCCGCTGATCCACAACCCGCAGGCGGTGGCGGATATGCAGGCGAAGGGTGCCCTTGTGGCGGATGATATCGCCGGGGTGCCTTCCGGGTATGAGGTGGTCATCCGCAGCCACGGCGTGCCCCGCACGGTTTACGACGAGCTGGACGCGCGCGGCATGGTGTATCACGACGCCACCTGCCCCTTCGTGCAGAAGATCCAGCGCATCGCCGAACAGGCCGAACAGGCGGGTGCGGTGCTGCTGGTGGCGGGCGATAAGACCCACCCGGAGGTGCAGGGCATCGTCGGGCACACCCGCGGCGAGGTGTTCGTTTTCGCCGATCTGGCCGAACTGAAGGCGTGGAACGGCCCTTCTGACCCGCAAAAACCCCTGTTTGCAGTTGCACAGACCACATTTCAGGTAACAAAATGGCAAGAAAGTTCGGAGTTTCTCAAAAAAGCCTATACAAACGCCCG
>ENA-ORCP01000408-ORCP01000408.1-human-gut-metagenome-genome-assembly--contig:-NODE-408-length-38727-cov-4.520259_pt1 | contig 38727 bp, 36 predicted proteins | sample MGYA00242990_ERZ507991 | MGnify/ENA primary metagenome ERZ507991 (study PRJEB26167, sample SAMN06115496) | human gut metagenome | host: Homo sapiens | place: China:Henan | collected 2015-05-07 | study... | reverse complement strand
CGCTGCCCGGATGAGAGGTGAGGAAGATGGAAAACACAAACAATACTACGATACCTCCTGCATAAACCGCAATCTGCACCGCGCCCAAAAATTCGTAATCGAGCTTGAAATAAAGGGCAGCTGTTGCAAAAAGAGTAAACAGAAGGAATGTGGCCGATCGCAAAATTTTGCGAGTGGTTACAGTCAGTACCGAAAAAATGACAATCGACAGAGCGATTATCCAATACATGATGATACTTCCTACTGATTCCATATAGTTTGATTGATTTATTTTTCTGTTGAGTCCTTAGGAGTTTGATTGGCCGATGCTTGCGGGGCGCCTTCGGCGGCAGCCTGAGCTGCGGCTTTTTTGGCTGCCGCGGCAGCTTTAGCAGCTGCAATTTTGGCTTCGCGCTCAGCCTGGATTTTGGCAAGCTGCTCGGGAGTGGGAGCGGGTTCTTCCTTCTCAGGAAGGAAATTGAGCTTCTTGACAAGTTTGTCGCGCGTAAACACTGCCTGTTCAAAATCGTTTTTGAATTCAAGCGCGTCCTGCGGACAGGAGGAGACACAGAGCTGACAGAACGTACAGCTCCCGAGATCATACATATACTTGTCAAGCTTGCGTTTCTGCTTGCCGTCGGCCGTGGTCACCATTTTTGTTGTAAGAGAAATAGTGCCGTTAGGGCAATTGCGCTGACAAATACCGCAAGCTATGCACTTGTGGTTGCCATCGGCATCGTATTTCAACTCAAGAATGGCACGAAACCTTTGCGGTACATGGACCGTCTCACGATCCTCGGGATATTTTTCGGTAATCTTGGGGGTGATAAACTCCTTGCCGGTAACCTGCATGCCTTTGACAAGACTTGCGATTCCGGACCCCAAAGATGAAAAATAATCTTTTACACTACCCATAAATATCTATCTGTTGTTAATCTATTGGTTCTTTAATGTTATTGCGGTTTATACACTTTTTTATCTTATCTGACCGCCGAGAATGTCCAGAAGTTCAGTGGTGATGCTCTGCTGACGCAGCTTGTTGTACTCAAGTCGCAGCTGCTCAAGCAATTTCTTGGCATTATCGTTGGCGCTCTGCATTGCCATCACTCGCGCGGCCTGTTCGGAAGCGCGGTTTTCGGTAAACACATCCTGCATTACTGCGAGAAGGAACATCGGGAGAACTGCCTGGAAAATACTGTTGGCATCGGGTTCAAAGATGTAGGGCCTACAAGTTGCTTTGACACCGTTTGCCGCAAAAGTGGAGCTGACAACGGGCAAAATCTGCTCGCAACTCGGGCGCTGCCGGCTGACACTCTTGAAGCTCATGTACAAAACATCAATCCGGTCTACGTCGCCGTTCACAAACGCCCTCTGAAGAGTCTCCATGAAATCCTTGACGCCGTCGCCGGTGGTGTTGGCATCCACACCCTCCACGAAGCTCATGTGAAGATGGCTGTCGGTAAGTTTGCCGACAGCCTTCACAATTTTTGAGCCGACGGGGAAAACCGTGACGTCCACACCGGCGCCGAATTCGTTTCGATAAGACTGAATTTGCTGTAAGAGCAGTTTGACGATGTTCACATTGTAAGCTCCGCAGAGCCCATCGTTAGAACCGAACACTACGATTCCGATTTTCTTCACATTCCGCGATTGAATAAGGGGCGAGCTGAACTCGGCATCGGCCGTGAGCAGATTCCCTATTATGGTTTCAATCTGACTGCGGAATGGCAGGAGACGACGCAAAGCCATCTCGGCCTTGTGCATCTTAGCCGATGAAATCATTTTCATTGCGCCGGTGATCTTCTCGGATGAAGCTACCGACCCGATTCGTCCCTTTAGTTCTCGAAGTGTTGCCATCGTTCAGTCTGATAAATGCATTATATGATTCAATTGTATCGGCCGGCAATATCGTTAGCGGCAGCCGTCAGTTTCTCAACCACGTCGTCAGTAAGTTTTCCCTCTTTGAGAGGCTTGAGCACATCCTCGGCATATTTGGCATGGAGAAGCTGGAGATATAAGTTCTCGAACTCGGCCACTTTATCAAGAGGAACATTCTCAAGAAGACCTTTGGTGCCGGCAAAAATTACGGCCACCTCATCTTCAACAGCCATGGGATGATACTGCGGCTGGATAAGAAGACGCTCATTCTTGCGTCCCTTGTCTATCACGCGGGCCGTAACAGGGTCAATATCGCCACCGAACTTAGTGAACGACTCGAGTTCACGGAACTGAGCCTGGTCAATCTTTAGCGTACCGGCCACTTTTTTCATTGACTTAATCTGAGCGTTACCGCCCACACGCGACACCGAGATACCTACATTGATGGCCGGACGGATACCGCGGTTGAAAAGTGCGGTTTCAAGGAATATCTGGCCGTCGGTAATGGAGATAACGTTCGTTGGGATATAAGCCGATACGTCGCCGGCTTGAGTCTCGATAATAGGCAGGGCTGTTAGCGACCCACCGCCCTTAACGAGAGGCTTCAACGGAGCAGGAAGGTCATTCATCTGGGAAGCCACCTCCTGATTGTCAATGATTTTAGCCGCACGCTCAAGCAAACGCGAATGCAAATAGAAAATATCACCGGGATATGCCTCGCGGCCTGAAGGGCGCTTGAGGATAAGGGATATCTCACGGTAAGCCACGGCCTGCTTCGACAGGTCATCATAGACTATGAGGGCATCGCGGCCGGTGTCACGGAAATACTCTCCGATAGCTACCCCCGCAAAGGGAGCATAATAACGCATTGAAGCCGAGTCGGAAGCTGTTGCAGCGACCACCACAGTGTAGTCAAGGGCGCCATGCTGGCGAAGCGTATCAACAAGCGCTGCCACTGTAGACGCCTTCTGGCCGATGGCCACATAGACACAATATACGGGTTTACCCTGCTCATAATTGGTGCGCTGGTTTATGATTGTGTCAATAGCGATGGCAGTCTTACCTATCTGGCGGTCGCCAATGATAAGCTCACGCTGTCCGCGGCCTATAGGCACCATAGAGTCAATGGCCTTGATACCGGTCTGCAGAGGCTGCTTCACCGGCTGACGGTAAATTACGCCCGGGGCTTTGCGCTCAAGGGGAAGACGCATCAAATCGCCGCCGATAGGGCCGCAACCGTCGATAGGCTCACCCAACACGTTGATTACACGGCCCAACAAACCTTCTCCTACCGGAATAGAAGCGATTTCGCCGGTGCGGCGAACTGACATGTTCTCAGTCACCTTATCAACGTTATTGAGCAATATGACACCTACATTGCTCTCCTCAAGGTTAAGAGCCACACCCTTCACGCCATTCTCGAACTCCACAAGTTCATTGGCACACACATTGTCGAGGCCGTAGACGTGAGCAACGCCATCGCCAACCTCAAGCACTGTGCCGGTTTCTTCAAACGACACCTTGGAGTTGACAGTCTCGAGCTGTTGCTTTAATATTTCTGAAATCTCGCTGGGATTAATCATTAGTGTAGGATTATTTGCTTATTAGATTTAATCGCAATTGTTTTAGTTCGTTACTTACCGAAGCATCTATGCGTTCGTTTCCGACACTCACCGTAAAGCCTCCGATAAGAGAAGGATTGACGCTATGGGAATATTCCATAGTTCCATCGCCAAGATGACGGCCTATAAGCGACTTAAGCCTTGACTCCTCGGCTTCGCCGAGCGGCGCAGCGCTTTCAACATCGACTCTGAAAATTTTATTTTCCTCTCGATAAATGTCGACATAAGCGCAAGCAATCAGACGGATCATACCGAGACGCCGGTTTTCGGTTAAAAGCTTAATAAAATCATTAAGCAGACCGCTCTTCTGATCGGGAACTCCCGCTGCTGAGAGAATGAGGCCGGCCTTGTCGGAGGCGGAGATGTAAGGATTGTTCAATGTTTCATTCAGCTGAGGTATTGAAATGAAACTTTGGTCAATACTCTTCATGGACAAATAGATGTCCTTCTCCTCATTACGCTCTTTAGCCACCATAAACAGTGCCTTGGCGTAGCGTTTTGGAATAAGCCCTTCGTTCATTGCGTCAGTTTGTTAATTTTGATTTTCCATATCGTCAAGAAGCGTATCGACGAGCTTGGTCTGAGCCTTTTCGTCAGCCAACTGATTGCGCACAACCTTGGCAGCTATATCAAGAGCGAAAGCGCTGACCTCGTTGCGGAACTGCAACTCAGCCTCTTTTCGTTCCTGCGCTATCGCCACCTGTGCCGCATCCATCACTTTTTTCGCTTCGGTCTGAGCGGCTGCTCGGGCCTCCTCGATTATCTGCGATTTCATGCGGTCAGCTTCGCGCAACATATCGGCCTGCTGCCTACGCGCCTCGGCTACGTATTTTTCCGACTCCTCCTTGGCATGGGCGAGTTGCTCTTTAGCTTGTTGAGCATACTCCACACCCTTGTCAATCAAGTCAGCCCGGCTCTCTACTCCTTTGATTATGACAGGCCATCCCCATTTGTAGAGCACAAACAGGAGCACGGCGAAAGCCACAAACATCCAGAATACCAAGCCGAAATCAGGCGTGAACAATTCCATATACGGAGAATGGAAGAATTATAAGAACATTGCGAGCAAGCAAACAATCACTGCGAAAAGAGCCACACCTTCAACGAGGGCTGCAATCACAATCATGTTCGAACGGATGTCGCCGGCCGATTCAGGCTGACGGGCAATAGCCTCCATGGCTGAAGAACCGATTTTACCGATACCAAGGCCAGCTCCGATGGCTGCGATACCTGCACCGACACTTGCACCCAGTCCGAGGAGTGCTTCGATTGCTACTAAAATAGTTGCTAACATAATTACTTGTTTTTAGAGTTTAGTTAATATTTTATTGAATATAATAATCGTTTTTAAGCTGCCTTTGCCGTTTCATGGGTTTCTTCGTGACCTTTTTCAGTGCCGAACGAAATGAAGAGAGTGGAAAGCATTGTGAACACATAGGCCTGAATGAAGCTTACCAGCACATCTATGAGCAACATGAAAATCGAGAAAAGCATCGAAATCAGAGTCGTAGCGCCAAGCACCACAGGGCCGAGAGCAGCAAATATGAAAATGAGCACAGTCAGAACAATCACAATCATGTGGCCACCCATCATGTTGGCAAACAAACGGACGGTGAGAGCCGCAGGCTTGGTAAACACTCCGAAAAGCTCTATAATAGGCATGATAGGAATAGGGAATTTGAGCCAAAGGGGAACATCTGGCCAAAATATATCTTTCCAGTAATGCTTTGTGCCGAACAGATTGGTGACAAAGAATGTGAAAAGCGACAGCACGAGAGTCACAGCGATATTACCGGTGAGGTTAGCGCCGCCGGGGAAAATCACCATCAGCCCCAAGAGGTTCAGGTAAAGGATAAAGAAGAACACCGTCAGCAGGAACGGGCCGAATTTCCTCGACCTGTCGCCAAGAGTGGGTTTGATTACGCCGTCATAGATAAACACAATGAGAGCCTCAAGCATTCCACGCACCTTGCGGGGCGCCTTCTTCATTTCATTCTTATGCCATCGGGCCACATAGAACACACTCAGCATCACAAGAATGCACGCGATAAACAATTCACACACATTCTTAGTAATCGATATGTCAAACGGCCTATATTCCGTCCCGTCAGCCATCAGCTGCACGCATTTTCCTTTATTGGGTCCCTCTTTAGGAATGTAGAATGTAGCATTTCCGTCGACATATTTTTCACCACCAGTGATTTTCGATGACATGAAACAGTGGAAACCGTCCTTGCCGAAAAGAATCACGGGCAACGGAATGCGGTGATGGTGATCGAAAGGAACTTCCCAGCCATAACCATCGCCGAGATGCTCAAAGATAATCTCCTTGGGGTTGAACGCTTTTTCGCCTGACCCATCAGAGTCATTCGCCAAAGCTACCGAAGGCATCGCCATAATCGCGATGACTATTGAAAAAAGAAGCATTAATTTTTTCATCTCGACTGTTTCAATATAAGCAAACCGACACCACGTTATTATCAACATCCACAAGGCCGCCGGTAATCGGGAGTGTGACGCTCTGACCGGACACGGCATAGACAATGTTTCCGGCAGTGAGAGTCGAAACCAATGATGCGTGATGGTCCAACACTGTGAAGCTTCCATTGGTACCGGGAAGTGTCACCAATGATACCTCGCCTTCAAACACTATATCTTCTGATGAGATAATTTTCAAAGTCATATCGGTAATGCGATTTTATTGGTTAAGCAAATATAATTTCAAGCCCGTCAGGCGTGAACCTCGGCAAGGAGTTTCTTACCCTTTTCAATAGCCTCGTCGATAGTACCCACGTTAAGGAAAGCCTGTTCGGGATACTGGTCCATCTCGCCACTGAGAATCATCTTGAATCCGCGGATTGTCTCTGACAGGGGAACCATCACACCGGGCAGACCGGTGAACTGCTCTGCCACAAAGAACGGCTGAGATAAGAAACGCTGGGCACGGCGTGCGCGCGAAACCACAAGCTTATCCTCATCTGAAAGCTCGTCCACGCCGAGAATCGCAATAATATCCTGCAACTCGTTGTATTTCTGAAGGAGCTGCTTTACGGCCTGAGCCGTATTATAGTGGTCCTCACCGATGATGTTGGGGTCAAGGATACGCGAAGTTGATTCAAGAGGATCAACGGCGGGATAGATACCGAGCTCAGCAATCTTACGGCTCAACACTGTAGTTGCGTCAAGGAAGCTGAAGGTGGTTGCGGGAGCGGGGTCGGTCAAGTCATCGGCCGGCACATAGATAGCCTGCACCGAGGTGATTGAACCGTTCTTTGTTGAAGTGATTCGCTCCTGGAGGGCACCCATTTCCGATGCAAGCGTAGGCTGATAACCCACAGCTGAGGGCATACGGCCAAGAAGCGCCGAAACCTCGCTACCGGCCTGAGTGAAACGGAAGATATTGTCGATAAACAGAAGAATCTCCTTGCCGCCGCCATCCTGATCGCGGAACTGCTCGGCAACGGTCAAGCCCGAAAGAGCCACACGCAGACGTGCGCCCGGCGGCTCATTCATCTGACCGAACACAAGGGTGGCCTGCGATTCTTCGACCTGCTTCATATCCACGTCGTGCAGATTCCACTCGCCCTTTTCCATGCCTTCGCGGAACTTCTCGCCGTATTTCATTACACCGCTCTCAATCATCTCACGCAGCAGGTCGTTACCCTCGCGGGTACGCTCGCCTACTCCGGTGAACACTGAGAAACCATTGTGACCCTTGGCGATATTGTTGATAAGTTCCATGATTAGCACGGTCTTGCCTACACCGGCGCCACCGAACAAACCGATTTTACCGCCCTTGCTGTAAGGCTCAAGGAGGTCAATCACCTTGATACCGGTGTAGAGAATTTCCGTACCGATAGTAAGGTCATCAAATTCGGGAGCGGGCTGATGGATAGGGCGAAGATCATCGCGCTTCAACTGCGGCAGCCGGTCAATGGCCTCGCCAATCACGTTAAGAAGGCGCCCTTTGACCTGATCGCCGGTTGGAACGGCAATCGGACGCTCAAGATTATCAACACGAGTACCGCGCTGCAAACCGTCAGTACTCTCCATTGCAACGCATCTCACGGTGTTTTCACCAATGTGTTGCTCTACTTCAAGAATAAGCATAGAGCCGTCAGGACGGTCAATTTTAAGCGCCGTGAAAATCGGGGGCAAAATATTGCCTTCGCCTTCGAATGCCACGTCGACAACCGGGCCGATAACCTGGACAATTTTTCCGAATTTGTCGCTCATGATCAGTTAATGGGGGATGTTTATGGAGATTAGATATTATTCTTAAAAATGAAGTTCATAGACGATGATGAGCACCATCAGAACGAGATTGAATAGATTGATTGGAAGAAGATATTTCCATTCAAGTGAAAGCATCTGGTCAATTCGCAAACGGGGGAATGTCCATTTGAACCAAATGATTATGAATGAAAGTGCAATAGCTTTTCCAATGAACCACACTACCGAAGGAATATAGTTCATGATTTCATTGAATCCGTCCCAGCCCGGGAAGTGAAGCGGCATCCATCCTCCAAAGAAAAGGAGTGTGGCAACGCCCGATACAATGAAAAGGTTAAGGTACTCGGCGAGGTAGAAGAAACCGAAATGGATACCGGAGTACTCAGTGTGATAACCTGCGGTAAGCTCGCTCTCAGCCTCAGGGAGGTCAAACGGGCCACGATTAGTTTCGGCCGTACCTGCAATCATGTAAATGATGAATGCGATTATGGCGGGGATATGACCTGAGAAGATGAACCAAAGATGATCCTGTTTCTCAACCAATTCCACTACGTTCATTGTTCCTGCAAATGCTACCATTGTGAGCACCGACAGACCTATTGAAAGCTCGTAGCTCACCATCTGCGCACCGGAACGCATAGCGCCGATGAGCGTGAACTTATTGTTACTTGACCAACCGGCCAGCAGGATACCGAGCACGCCTATTGAAGAAACAGCAATTAGGAAGAATATTCCAATATTGAAATTGATGATTTGCAATCCCTTACCCCACGGAAGCACCGCAAAGGCAAGCATTGATGCAAGAATCACCAGATAAGGTGCGAGGGCAAAAAGAAATTTGTCGACATTGTTGAGCGAAATAAGCTCCTTGATAAGAATCTTGAACATGTCGGCGATACTCTGCAAAAGTCCGAAAGGACCTACACGGTTCGGGCCGAGGCGGCACTGGAAAGCGGCACACACTTTGCGCTCAAACCAAATATAGAAAAGCGCCAGAACAGAATAGAGTAACAGAAGAACCACTCCGATAAGGACACATTCAACCGTAGTCGACAACCATTCAGGCATTCCGCAAGTGCGTTCCAGAAAATTGTCAATCCATTCTGTCAACAGTGAGAAATCGAACACCATATTTAGCTAAATTTGCTTTATTGAAATGTAATAATGAATGATATTAAATAATAAGAGGTCAACGGTCCATATCGGGAACAATATAGTCAAGCGAGCCTCCGATTGTAATAAGGTCGGCAATCTTGTCGCCTCGCGTGATATGGTCAACTACCGCTGCGGCAGGCAGGCACGGAGGCGCAATCTTGAGGCGGTAGGGCGAAGTGCCGCCATCGCTCTCAATGTACACTCCGAATGTGCCGCGGCAGCCCTCAACTGTCTTGAACCAATGGCCAACCGGCAGCTTGATGACCTTGGGAACCTTCACGCAGTATTCGCCGTCGGGTATATTGTCAATAAGCTGCTCGATGATACGGGCGCTTTGGGTCATTTCATCCATTCTCACCTTGAATCGGGCCATGGAATCGCCTTCGGTACGCACAACCTCCTCAAAGTCAAGCTCGCTGTAAATGCTATAAGGATCGGTTTTGCGAACATCGCAGGCCCAGCCGGAGGCACGGCCAGAAGGACCGCTCACTGACCATGAGATGGCATCATCCTTTGAGAGCACACCTACGCCCACCATACGGTTCTGCGCTATCACATTACCGGTAAATATCTTGTTGTACTCCTTGATGTTGCCGGGAAGCACCTTGAGCAATGCCTTCACGTCATCGACAAAATCGGGAGCCAAATCCTGCATCACTCCGCCAATGCATTCATAGTTGAATGTCATTCGAGCACCGCAGGTCTTCTCCATAATGTCGAGAATCTGCTCTCTGACGCGCAGTGCGTAGAAAAGCATGGTCGTGGCGCCGAGGTCCATACAATAAGTGCCGATAAAGAGGCAGTGCGAAGCTATGCGCGAAAGCTCATCCATGAGCACACGGATTACCTGAGCTCGGCGTGAAATCTGAATTCCGGCTGCCTCCTCTATTGCCATGCAGAGGCAGTGGTGATAGGGATGAGCCGAGAAATAGTCAAGACGGTCCATGAAATGGAGAGTCTGAGGATATGTGAGCTTTTCGCAAATCTTTTCAATACCGCGGTGGATATAGCCCATGTAGACATCAATTTTCTTAATCGTCTCACCGTCCACAGCCGTGCGGAAACGAAGCACACCGTGAGTGGCAGGGTGCTGCGGGCCAATGTTCACTACGAAGTCATCAGGCTTGAACACTCTCACCTGTTTTTTCTCCACCTTGCCGTCCGGGAGTTCAACCCAAGTGTCAGTGAAGTCCGACTGACGCTCGCTTTCAACGGTAACAGGGTTGTTTTCTTCGCTTTCATCAAAATCCTTGCGCAGAGGATATCCTTTCCAGTCAAGGCTCAGGAACAGACGGCGCATGTCGGGGTTATTGATGAAAATAATTCCGAAAAAGTCGTAAACCTCACGCTCGAATATCCCGGCAATCTGCCAAAGGTCGGCGATGCTGTGGAGCATGGGGTTTTCAGTATTGTCGGTGGTCACTTTGACCGATATATGCGTGTTGTGCTTGGTGGAAGTGAGGTAATAGACACACCCCATCTTCTCTTTCCAGTCCATTCCCACGATTGTCACCAGGAAGTCGAATGACAGCTCGGGGTTGTCGCGGAGAGTCTTGGCAAAGTCATGCCATTTGGCATCAGGAATTTCGACCATCAAGATGTCGCCATCTTCAAAGGTAGCTTCCGGGAATAATTTCGATATGGTTTCCTTAAGTGCGGCCATAAAAATTTCTTTTTACTTTTTCTCTTGATAATGTGAATCAGTCTTCTACTCCTTCAATAGGGTGAGCTTTCAGGAATTCCTGCTGTTTTTCCTGACGGTTCACTCCGCCAAAGAAACGCTCTACCTTAATTTTGCGCGACAGCTGCATGATTGCATAAATCATGGCCTCGGGACGGGGCGGACAGCCAGGAAGGAACACATCGACGGGCACAATCTTGTCAATGCCCATCACGACATGATACGATTTCTTGAACGGACCGCCCGAAACGGCGCAAGCGCCACACGCAATCACATATTTCGGTTCGGCGAGCTGATCGTAGAGACGGCGCATAACCGGAGCCATACGCTTCACAATCGTGCCGGCCACCATCATGAAGTCGGCCTGACGGGGTGACGAACGGGCCACTTCCCATCCGAAGCGAGCCATATCATAGCGGGCAGCGCCCAGCGACACGAACTCAATGCCGCAGCAGCTTGTGGCAAAGGTAAGGGGCCATATTGAATTTGAACGTCCCCAGTTTATGAGTTTGTCAAGACTGCCAACAACCACGTTTGTGCCATTGGCCTGCAGTTCTTTTACAAGATTTTCAATGTACTCGTTGTCCTTCCATGCATCGTAAGGCATGCTTTTTGTGGTCACTTCCATTCAAGAGCTCCTTTCCGCCAGGCATAAACGAGCCCGAGCACTAAGATTACAAAAAATACTGCGATGCTGATAAGCCCAGCTCCTCCGAGGCTGCGTACAATCGTGGCCCAAGGGAAGAGGAATACACACTCTACATCAAACATCAAAAATAAGATAGCAAACAGGTAATAACCGATTTTGAACTGCGCCATACTCTCTCCGCGCGTCGGTATACCACATTCATAAGCCTCGCCCTTTGACTTATTAAATGAGCGGGGCGAGATGAGTCCGGCCAACCACAAAGCGAGCGCGACCAGGCCCAAGCCCGTAAGCGCCGCAGTGACCGCAAGTGTAGATGATAGGATTGTAAGTGATATCATACTATAGCATATTATTGTCTTTTCAAGCTCCTACATGCAACAAAGCCGCTAAGCCTTAACCGATTGCATCCAAAAACGGGCAATCAACCACAGGCCGGCGCGGTAACGCTGCACTTTTTTACGGTGCAAATATACTATTTTTTTAGCGAACCACCATCCCTGACGTTGACATATTTTCATCTTTGCCCTTATGTTTTTTAACATATTTGCACTATCTCCTCCAACAAAAACGAATATTCGCCCTGCTCCGACTCTCGCCATGTAGGGTTGGCATCACCACCATAGCAACGCACCCAACCAAAAGCAGGCGTACATTTAACAATGTTCTACGGCATAATCACCGAGCAAATTTACACCAAGAATCATCATACTAAATGCTACTACGGCAAATATAATTACATAAATTACTCGCTGCTTCCTTGATAATGACGCATAATACTTCTCGTATTCCTTTTTGTGCCTATTTATGTATTTAATAATCAAACGAGTATACACCAAAAATCCAATAAGCACGAGTGCGCCTGATATATAGATGTTAAATAAGTGAATCCATGCATAAAATAGAAAACCCATGAACTGGACATAGAGCATAGGACAATAAAACTCATATTCACCCCCAACGGCTTTTGTGGCACAGTAGTAGAATCTTATGAACCTGTTAAAAAACGTTTTTACCTTGTTCATAAAAGCCCTGTGTTTTGGTTGGTTTTCGGTTGCAAGTTACGAAGTTTCAGCTAAAGAATCAAGCGAACGGCTGTAATTGTTTCAAAAAATCGTTCAGTCGGCGGCGAAACAGTTTGGGCGTAGGCCATAAAGGCCATAAAGATTTGAAACGGCTCTCCGACTGCAACCGACGGTTCAATTGCTGGCCGCCGACGGCGGCATGTAAGCGGAGCCCCGCCCGAGGGAATGAAATGACCGAGTGTGGGGTAAAAGAAGAATATATAATTTGGCCTTCGAAGATGGCCGGTATGCCCTGCTAAATGCCGCATCCATATGTGATTCCAAGCTTTGGATGGTTATGTTGTGTGATAATGGCCATCTTCGACGGCCTTGGGGCGTTCGCCTCCTTTACCCCACACTCGCGCTAACGCGCTTCGGGTGGGGCTACTGACACTTTCTGCCTTCGGCAGATTTTATAACACACTTATTATCAGGACACTACATGTCGCGTCCCTACTACGCTTTACATGTGCTTAGTCTTTGAGGGATTCGGCCTCTAATCGAGGTCAACGCCTTCGAATATATCCTCCGGGATGCCTTTCTTTTTTCTTAGGCGGAATAAGCAAGGTTAGGCGAATCACATAAGGACGCTGCGGTTGGGCGACAGGGTTGCCGTTACCTCATAGGTTTTTCCATTGAGAGCCACGTCCATCTCAATCATCAGATTGCCGCGCAGCTCGGCTTTGGCCGAGAGGCGGCTCACTGTGAAACCAGCCTCAGATGATTGTAGCGTTGTGGCCGATGTATTCCTGAATGTATAGCCGGTGTCGGTCAGTGACAGAGTGAGCGGAGCGGTCATGAATGAGATTTTTTTGCCACCCAAGTCAAAATCTTCTGCCGAAAGCGTGGCGGTCATCCGCTCGGGGTCAAAGCTAACGTTATATGTGGCGTCATAGTCAATGTCGCGGCTGCCGCCATACCCTCCGGTTGCCACAATCTCAGTTGTGCCGTCGGCATATATTTTATAGGGGAATGCGGTGAACCGCAACGTGCCGTTGACAACAAACGATGCATAAAAGCCAGCCGACGGCTCCGGGTCAAGCTCATTGGTCTCATTATAGATTATAGTGACATCGGTGAGGGTGATGTCGGCGCCCGGGTTGGGGTCGGAGTGCAGCTCAGCGCACTCAATGATGCGGCGCTTTTCATGTGAGCCCGGTTCGTAGGTCCATGTTACGTCGGAGAAGGTAGCTATAATCCCGCGCTCGCCGTTGTCGGTGCGCAGGTTGTTGATGGTAAGGGTGGCACTACGCTTCACGTCATCGAACACTATGTAGTACGACACATCCTCAGCTATCTCCCCTGCACCGCGTGAACCTTTCCCCTCGTAGGTTATGAGATTGAACATCTCGGGGCTGTCGGCGAAAACCACATGCTTGAACGGTTCATCGCTGCGGCAACCTTGAAATGTCAGGGCTGACAGAACTGCGAGCAATATGTTGAAGCAATACGTTTTCATACTGCTTCAACCCCGCAGGAGGCAATTTAGTTCGTTGAAACCGCCCTCTTATTTTGAAGAATTGAAATTCAGGCGAACAGTCAGGCCAAAACGGCGAGGTTTGCCTCGCTGGAGAAACTGATTCTGCATTGACTCGAAGTAGAACGTATTGAATTTCGTTCCGGTGATGTTATCCATCCACGCCTCAAGCTCAATCCAGCCATGGTCAGCATTGACCGATGCGCCGAGCAGCCCATAGAAAGGCTGCGAGAGGTCGTTCGCCTCATCCCAGTAAATGCGGCCTACGCCACGGAAATTAAGGTCATAGCTCAGTTTCCAGTTGTTGCGCAGTTTATGGTTAAAGGCAGCCGAAAGGAACAATGTGTTTTCAGGCGCGTATGGAACATGATTGCCCTTGTAATTATCATTGCCGTCGATGTACTTGCGGAACTTTGCGTTAGTGTAACCATAGGATGCATTGAAATTCCAGCGCGTCGAGGGTGAGTAACGCAACTGAATCTCGGCGCCGAAGCTTCGCGTCCGGCCTGCATTGGTGGTTATTCGGCCGGTAGTGGTGCCTTCAGGGAAAGTAGTAAGCTGCTGGTCGCGCAAGTCAATGTAGAACAGTGCTATGTCGGTCATCACTCTCCCGTCGGCACAACCGATATGCGCTCCGGCCTCATAGTTCCAGCTTTTTTCGGGCTTATAGGAAATAATTTTATCCACATCGATGTCACTGTCGGGCGCCTGCATTCCGGGCATTGACGACATCATCTCATCCATCATGCGCTGCTGTAGGATTTCGCTGAACATCTGATTGTTATATCCACCCGATTTATATCCTTTCCCCACCGACACATAAAGGCTTGACCCCGACTGCATGGGAAGGTCATAGGAAAGGGTGAACTTAGGCACGAACTCAAGGAAATCATCGCCCAGACGGCCGCGGTCATCGATAGCAATCTCCTTGTTCATGATGGCCATTGGCGGACGGCCGCTCTTCATATAAACCGAAAAGGCAGTGTTGCACATGCTTATGTAGTCAAAGCGCGCTTTCTCATAATCGAGCCGCAGACCGAGAGCAAAATTAAAGCGGCCGAGGTCAAGAGTGCTCTGATGGTAGAGGGCGAGCCCCCAAGTGGGCATATTGAAATAGCTCTGGAGTGGAAGCGTAGGCTTATCAAACTCTATCCTCACCGGCACCCGGTCATTGTCGTTGACATTCTTCGTAATCAGCTGCTCTATACCGTAATCAAGCAGCGTTACCGGCGCACGCATAATGGTGTTTTTATAAAACCCGAACAATCCGCCGAGCCATGAGTATCGGCCTTCCTTGCCGCGCGCCACGATATCCTGCGTGAAGCTCGATTCATGAATGGCCTGGGTGAGAGTGAAATAACTCAGGGGCAGGAAGTCTTGATCAAGAGTAAGATTGTCCGTGATATGCTGGAATGACGTAATGCTTGAAAGAGTGAAATGACTTGTGGTCCATTTTAGAGTCAGTGCGTCACTTATTGTGTTGCGACGGTAGAAACAGGTGTCGTTATAGTTCACAATGCCGCTTCCCGCATACTCATATTCATAACCGCTCTGCTGGGTGTAATTGAATGTAGCGGTGTTATCGGCCTGCAGATTGGGCAAAATTCGCCACTGAGTGGTCCATCGCAAGCCGCCCCCCTTCTCGGCACCTACTTTCTTGGCGTTGTAATGATTTTTGTAAAAACCGTCGGTGAACATCATGTTTCCGGCAAACGACATGGCGAGCTGCGGCAGAAGCTTCTGATAATGGGCCACCGACAAGTTGGCCGAAGGGCCGTTGCCTATAGTGGCTGCCACCTTGCTTCCCTGATAGTCCATAGGCTTCAGTGTGTATATGTTGATTTGGCCACCCATTGTGTTTCGGCCATAGAGGGTGCTCTGCGGCCCGCGCAACACTTCTATGCGGTCAATGTCAACGAGCGTGAAATCGTAGCCGTTTTTGTTCAGGAACGGCACATTGTCAACCGTCATACCCACTGCCGGCTGATCCATTCGTGAGCCGATGCCTCGGACATAGATGCTTGATGTCATTCGGCTTCCGTAGTCGGGCATGTAGGAGTTAGGGGCTATCTCACTTATGTTTCTGAGAGAATTGACTGACCACATGTCGAGCTGATCCTTCTTTATTACGGTTGCTGCCAGTGGCTGCAGGCTGAGGTCGGTTTTCTGCTTGATGGCCGTCACAGTCACCTCTCCGAGCCAGCGGGTGGTATCAGCTGTTGATTCCGAAGCCTCTGCCGCAGCCATTGAAGGGAGAGACAACGCTACAAACAGAGGAGAAAAGCTGACAATGCGGCTGATTTTCATAAAAAGCATGTTAAAACGGTTCACATATGAGCTGCAAAGTTAACTCTTTCGCTCCACGCTTGCAACACGCATCAACATGTTACATCCAAAATCCGCCGTCAGATAGCGTAAAAAGGAGGGTTAAAACACAGTATTTACAGTGAAGTGACATCTTATTAAAAAAAAATGTGTAATTTTGCCGCTGATTATATAAAAACTTATAGAAAATGGCTCAGCAAGACGAAGTATTCAAGAAAATAGTTTCTCACGCCAAAGAATATGGTTTCGTATTTCCTTCAAGTGAAATCTACGACGGGCTTTCAGCTGTGTATGACTACGGACAGAACGGCGTGGAGCTAAAAAACAACATAAAACGCTACTGGTGGGATTCCATGACTCTCCTGCATGAAAACATTGTAGGTATCGATTCCGCAATCTTTATGCACCCTACAATTTGGAAAGCATCGGGTCACGTCGACGCCTTCAATGATCCCCTCATTGACAACCGCGATTCAAAGAAACGCTATCGCGCCGATGTGCTCATTGAAGAGGCTATAGCCAAAATCGATGACAAGATTGAGAAAGAGGTTGCCAAGGCACGCAAACGCTTCGGGGATTCATTTGACGAAGCGCTTTTCCGCGAAACCAACCCCCGAGTGGTTGAACACAGGACCAAGCGCGACGCCCTTCACCAGCGTTACTCTGACGCCATGAACGCAAACGACCTCAACGAGCTTCGCCAGATTATCCTTGATGAAGAGATTGTTTGTCCCATCTCAGGAACCCGCAACTGGACCGAGGTGCGTCAGTTCAATCTGATGTTCAGCACCGAAATGGGCAGCACGGCCGATGGAGCCATGAAAGTTTATCTGCGCCCTGAGACGGCACAAGGCATCTTTGTGAACTACCTCAACGTTCAGAAAACAGGCCGCATGCGCATTCCTTTCGGTATCGCTCAGATAGGCAAGGCTTTCCGCAATGAGATTGTGGCACGCCAGTTTATTTTCCGCATGCGTGAGTTCGAACAGATGGAGATGCAGTTCTTTGTGCGTCCCGGCGAGGAGCTCAAATGGTTCCAGACCTGGAAAGAATGGCGTCTCAAATGGCACAAGGCTCTCGGCCTCGGCGATGATAAATATCGCTATCACGACCATGAGAAGCTCGCACATTACGCCAACGCTGCTACCGACATCGAATTCCTCATGCCCTTCGGATTCAAGGAAGTTGAAGGCATCCATTCACGCACAAACTTCGACCTCTCGCAGCATGAGAAATATTCAGGCAAAAACATCAAATATTTTGACCCTGAGCTCAACGAAAGCTATGTGCCCTACGTAATTGAGACATCTATAGGCGTTGACCGCATGTTCCTTTCGGTTCTCTGCTCATCCTACGAGGAACAGCAGCTTGAAGGCGGCGAGAAACGCGTTGTGCTTCACCTCCCTGCAGCCCTGGCTCCAGTGAAATGCGCCGTTATGCCGCTGGTTCGCAAGGACGGTCTGCCCGACAAAGCCCGCGAAATTGTCAACGACCTCAAGTTTGATTTCGCAACCCACTATGATGAAAAAGACTCGATTGGCAAGCGCTACCGCCGTCAGGATGCTATCGGTACACCTTACTGTATTACCGTTGACCATCAGACCCTTGAGGACAACACCGTGACACTCCGCGAACGCGACTCCATGAATCAGACCCGCGTCAACGTGGCCGACCTCCACAAGCTCATCCACGACAACGTGAGCCTCAACTCACTGCTTCGCAAACTTGCGTAAGTCGCGTAAAATAAACCATTTACCATCTCCTCAAATTTACACAGACAATGAAAAAACCGCTTTTAATAACCGTTATAGTCATTGTGGCGCTTCTTTTCCTCACCGGCATGGGAGCCTGCAACACTTATAACCGAATGGTCACTTCACAAGAGACCGTAGACCAGGCATGGGGCGAAGTTGAGACTCAATATCAGCGTCGCGCCGACCTCATCCCCAATCTTGTGAACACAGTGAAAGGCTACGCCTCACACGAGTCATCAACCTTTGAAAAAGTTACTGAAGCCCGCGCCAAAGCCACTTCGATAACACTCAACGTCGATGACCTCAACGAGCAGACACTTGCCAAATATCAGGCCGCGCAAAACGAACTTTCATCGGCTTTAAAATCGCTTCTTGCAGTGTCGGAAAACTACCCCGACCTCAAAGCCAGCGAGAATTTCAAGGATCTTCAGGTTCAGCTCGAAGGGACCGAAAACCGCATTGCCACAGCGCGCAGCCGCTACACCGAGGTGGTGAGAGACTATAATATCAGCATCCGCCGTTTCCCGGCCAATATCTTTGCCGGGATGTTCGGATTCTCGGCCAAGCCTCAGTTTGCCGCAGAACAAGGCGCTGAAAAAGCTCCTGAAGTTAATTTCGGCGAATAATCATAGCGCTTTGACTATTATGAGAAAACTATTTGCAATTCTCGTGGCCGGCGTGATTGTTGCCGTGACTCTCGGCTCCTGCGGCGGTAATGACACTTGGGAAGAATATGAGGAATGGCGCGCCACAAACAATCAGTGGTACACCCAGCAGATGAACCGCACAAACGCCGATGGTTCGCCGTACTACACTCCTGTACAGCCCGACTGGTATCCGCAGTCAGGAGTGCTCATTCATTATTTCAATGACCGCAGCGAAACTGCCGGCAATCTGCAACCCATGATAACCAGTCATGTAAAAGTTAAATACCACGGTCGTCTTTACGATGACACCTGCTTTGACTCAACCTCTACCGGAAGCGACAGCACCCGCACATTCCTGCTTTCAGGATTGGTGACCGGATGGCAGCTCGCACTGACTCAGATGCACGTGGGCGACACCTGCGAGGTCATTATCCCCTACACTCTCGGCTACGGCTACCAAGGCTCAACCAACAGCGCTGGTGCGTATGTCATACCCCCCTACTCCGCTCTGCGATTCAACATTCGTCTCGTTGACATACCGGCCTACGAAATTCCCTGATACAGATTTACCTTTCCATACTAGCCTGATGCCAAGCCTATGACATCAGGCTTTTTTTTGTGGCTTTTGTGAACATTTAATGCCTCCGGAAGGTTATATGCTTGATACAAACTTGAAATTCTCCTTTATCTATGAAAACAAAATTTTTATATCTCGCTTTAGCCCTTTTCGGACTTTCGTTCACAGCATGTAGCGATGATGATGACGATGTCACTCCGTCGCAGGTTCCCGAAGTGTGCACCAATGCGTTTGCATCAAAATATCCTGACGTTAAAAATCCCAAATGGGAGAAAAACGGAACTTACTACACAGCCGAATGGCAGGACGTTGCGCGCAACGATGTCGAAGCCTGGTTCCGTCCCGGAGTGCAGCAATCACAAAGCTGGGCAATGACTGAAACCGACTATGGAAAAAACCTGTTCCTCGTACCCGCCGGCCTCAATCAGGCTTTCAACAAAACCGAATATGCAACCGCAAGAATCGATGATATAGAGCTATTTGAATATCCCGATGACACGAAAAACGTCTATATCTTTGAGGTTGAACCCGCCGGCGCAACACAGGATATGCTCTTGGTATTCAAAGCCTCCGACTACACATTTGTAAAAGCCATCGCCGACACCGGTCAGGATATAACGCCTGACACCCTCCTCTGACCTCACCCTCACCCCATAACTTGGCGCGCGACTCACCTCCCGGGACTCCGCGCCAAGTTTTTATATCTCTACAAAGTAAGAGTATGTCTGAAATCACAAAATTTTATTTTGCTATTACAAAAACTTTTTAGTAAATTTGGCGTGCATATCGCAAACAGAGGCCCGATATGGGTTAATGTGGGTGGGTGCAGACATAATAGAAAGCGTTTACCAACGCTCTTTCTTGACTGTTTGAAATCTCGCAAATTTCTTAGATTGGTCAAGGATGCAGCAACAGTAGATGGCTTGTGGATATGTATATTCGTGCTTACGGCTCAACATCTTTCGCGAGAAAGATACATGAATCGTTTGCACTTATTACATATTTGCGTGAGGCCTCTCGTTGCTCGTTCAACCAATCGGGCAATGCGAGAGCCTCAAACAGTGGAACGAGCAACCGTACAGACTCTCACGCATTCTTTTTTTCACCTAACTTACTGCCAATGAGGTGAGTCCGGCGGCAATGGGAAAAGACTATGAAATATCATCTTGTTATGCTGGCATTTTTAGCCTCGTTTGGTGTTGCCGCTCAGAGCCAAGTTCAAAAAAATATGCTTGACACTTTCGTCAAGTACGCATCAATTGACAGTCAGTCAAGCTATGACAGCATAAGCACTCAAGGGCAACGCAATATGACATTGGCCTTAAAGGCCGATGTTGAGGATGCGATAGTCAAGTCAAAGGCATCCGATGTCAAGGTTCAGCTTTCCGAAGCACATTATCTTTATGTAACAATTCCTGCAAATGTCAAAACCAAGTGCCCGACAATGGGAATAAGCTGCCACCTTGACGTTACGCCCGAGGCTCCAGGCGGCAATATAGTTCCTATAGTCGACAGTCGCGACGGCCATACGATAGTCCGCACCGACGGAACAACGCTCTTGGGTGCCGATGACAAATGTGGCTGCACCATAGCCATGCAGCTCATCCGCACGATTCTGAATGACAAATCCATAAAACACGGCACTCTGCAATTTGCTTTCTGCCCCAACGAGGACGTGGGACGAGCCGCTGACGCTATTGATGCTAAATTGTTTTCCCCCGACATTTTGTTCGACCTCGACGGTCCGGAAGGAAATGTGGTTACCAAATCTAATTTCACCGCCCGTGGCTTTAATGTGAAGTTTGTCGGCCGGGAGGCTCACCCCGGTGATGCAAAAGCGCAGAAACTTGGCGATGCCACTGCTGCTGCAGCCGCATTCATATCATATTTCCCTGTTGAGAGCCGCCCTGAAAACTCCGAGGGCACACAAGGCTATATCCATCCGTGGAGTTTCGATAAAGACGGAGCTGACGTAACCGTGCAGACCCGTGTTCGCTATTTTGACAAGTCGGAGGGCGAACTGTTTGACCGCATGCTCGCAGGAGCCATCGCCGACGTTGAACGCAAATTTCCCAATGTTAAAGTCGAAATAGTTTACGATGATCTGCAATACGAGAATGTTGCATACACTTTGCATCCACAGGCTCAATCGCTTGTAGAAAAAGCAGCAGCCAAAACGGGCAAAGAAATTAAGTTTGCCGATGAGCGCGGAGGCACCACTGCCTCAATGTTCGCAGCCAAGGGACTTAACGGCGGCATGTGCGTGTTCACCGGCCAACACGACATCCACTCAACTCGCGAATATGCCGACCTTCAGGAAATGGAAGACAGCTACCGCCTGATACTTGAAATCATCACCCAAGTTCCCACCCTCAAATAAAATTGACAATGAAATCTCTTCGGAATGCCCTCCTATTACTATTAACTATAATACCGTTCGCATATTGTAATGCGACCTCAATAGCAGATATCGCAGCCAATTACAGCCAACATAAAATCAGTGTTGACTCGTTGCTGAACTACATCAATAGTCCTGCCAATGCAAATGAGGTATATTGGTGGTCAATCTACAATTCGGAAAAAGGTGATCCTATGGCTGTCTATATTTTGGGTAAATGTTTCATAGCTGAAATAGGGATACACCGGGATGAAGCCAAAGCAAAGCAACTCTTTGAACAAGCCTACAATAAAGGTGTTGATGACGCAATTGTGGATTTGGGGCGCATATATCTAAATGGTTGGGGCGTAGATAAAGACATTGAAAAGGGCAAGCAATTATTACGACAAGCCGTTTCAAAAAATGTAGCAAGAGGTTTCGAATCACTAGGATGGTATTATTTTGATGAAGAAAAAGATTATCCTAAAGCATTAAGTTCCTTCCGAAAAGCTTTTGATGCCGGTTATATTGGAAGTCTGGTTGATGTAGGCTATATGTATGAAAATGGCTATGGCGTTGAAAAAGATATAGCCCAAGCATTTAACCTTTACCTTAAAGCAGCTGATAATGGTAACGGATATGGGTTATACAATGTGGGTATTTTTTATGAAAAAGGACTCTATGTAGACCAAGACCATGAAAAGGCTCTTCGATACTACCTTACGGCTGACACTAAAGGTATTGCCCAGGCCGCTTATAAAATTGGATATTTAAAACAGTATGGAGATATCAACCAAGATATTAACTATGAAGATATAGCTAAATGGTATGAAAAGAGCACCAAACGGGACTGCATTCCAGCCAAGGTTGAGTTGGCATTCTTACAATTAGACGGGCTTGGGGTCCCCAAAAATCAAGAAGAGGCAATAGCCACCTTTGAGGAAGTCGGATCCCAAAATGTCAGCTCGCTTGGTGCCCTCCGCATTGCCGAATGTCTTCTAAAGAATAATCCAGCCAAATCTCTCTTTTGGGCAAAAGCAGCTTATGATAAAGCAGATGATTACATCAGCACTGCTGAATCAACAAAACTGCTTGGACTACTTTATCTTAAAGGAGGAAAGGAGATATATGACTATAATTTGGCCGTTAAACACCTCAGAGAAGGTGCTGAAATGGACCAACCTGAATGTATAGAACTTATGAAAGCGCTTGGAGAGCCTTTTGAACAACAAGAACCCACTATTTCAATACGGGTAAAATAAAGTGAAATAACATATACTGCGCAACCACATGAAACGATATTTAATTTTAACAATCGTGAGCCTCTTTGCCGCTTTCACATTCTCAGTTCCGGCAACTGTGCTTCAGCAAACAGCCTCTCAACAATCTGAATCTCCAAGTTGGATAGAAGTTGGCACCGTCGTGGGTGAATGCTACGACCACGATGGGCGCGTCTGGTACTTAAAAGGACCAAAGGAACTAAAACTATATGTTATGTACTTGGGCGAAAAACTAATTTATAGAGTTGAATGGAATGGGAATTTTTACCCTGTTGTCTATAATGATAATAGTTCTCATAATGCCTATGCCCGTATTCCCGGATGGGTTTTTAAGTATAAGAACAATTCTGATGGCACATCTGACAGAATAACAGATGAAGCCAAAGTTGTATTCAGCGTTCCCTCATGGTAAAAATTTAGTTATGAGACAATTAATTTTATTCCTTCTCATGGTGGTGCTGGCTGTGACAAGCAGCATGGCGCAAATAGGAAGATTTGGACGCTCTGCCGTGCAAGTTCCTCGACAAGCATCCGCAGCCGGAGAAAGGATGATGCGACAATTTCAGCAGCAGTCGCAGCGAGCAGAACAAGCCGCACGCAAAGCCGCTTCAGTGAGCCGCTTTAAAGTTAAGCCCTCCGGCATACGCGTTGTACCCGTACCAAATCTTGACAACGATGACCAAAAACGTGACCAAAAACGCAAGATTATAGACAATAAAAAACGTCCAAGGCCTGTAACCTCAAATCTACTCTCATTTAAGCCACTCCCTAAAATCAAGACTTTTAGGGAGATGGAAGATGAGCGTATCGCTGCCAAGTATGACACAATTAAAATGCTTGTCAGCAGGGGTGCTTACCTTGAGTGGCCTTTTAATCTGTTCCAGCTTGCCGACTATGCCAAGCGCCACAATGATGAGCAATTTGTCATCACCTGTCTTGAACGTGTGAAAGCCGACCGAGTGACACCGAAATACCTGGAGCTTGTGGCACGACGCTACCCGGCTTTAAACCAATACATGCCCGAGATTTCAAGAGCAGTTGTCATTTCCGCTTATAGCAAAATGGCAGACGCAAAATTGCAGGGCATCGATTGCGATTCTGCACGTATGCAGCAAGGCGACACACTGCTGATGGTTACAGACCAGTACAATCCCAATCTGAACCCTTTAGTTATTCTCAGCTGCTTCTACCACCCCTCCATGGAAGTAGAACGCTACAAGGAAGCCGCAGATTCAATAGCAGCCACTTACGACCAATGGCCCGATGAATTCAAGGACACCTTTGCCCGCGATTTCTTACTCACGTTAATTGAAAATAAAGAGCATGCTACCGCGCTTGATTATTTCGGGAGAGAGCCGTTGAAACAATACCCGGACTCTTTGGTCGACTTCGCCTTGGATATGACTACATGTGCCATTGTTACTCAAAACGGGCCTCTGGCTTCTTCCTATTTAGAGCACGCATTAGCGCTTGATTCTGTTGCTGCTAACGACTATTGGGCTGAACTTTACGATGTGTATTGGTACACGTTCATCGTCGACCCATCGCAAACCGAACTCGCCGATTGGCTGATTGAATACTCACAAACGCCTGCCGACAACGCCATTAATCTATCCAATGAACTTATAGGCCGATATTGGCCAAAAACCGATTTTTCATGGGTGTGGGAAACACTGTCGGACTATACACCCGAACGAGAAGCCGCAAGGCTGGCCATTCTACATATCCTGGATAAAGGTACAGAAATAGATGAAGGGCGAAGCGAGGCAAATACCGCTCCATTCATCTCATACTTAAAGGCGGAAATGCTGATGGCCGACCCTGCAATGACAGCTGATGCCAAGTCATTGCTTGATAATCTTACCACTACCGATCAGCCCGACCTGCGTTGCCGTGCCATCATCGGTCAGGCCTATATAGCCGCTCATGGCCTCGATAAGCCCAAAGAGGCCATGAAGATTTTAAAAAAGGCCATAAAACAGCTTGATGACCCCTCAGTAACCGACTACGTTCGCGGCTTCTGGTATGACTATATGGCTGCTCTTGCCACTCGCCTCGGCAAAGCCAAAGATGCCGAAAAATATCGCAGGCTCAAATCAGAAATGTCATGAAGAATAGCATTTTACTACTCCTATTGTTTCTCAATGCAATAGCTTTCGCGCAAGCCCCGGAAATCGAAGGGGAATGGACACCCGACTCAGATTCATGGTTGGGAGATATTCGCATCAAGCACGTTGAAGGCAACAAGTACAAAGTGAGACTTCAGACCCTTGACGGACTTCAAACTATAAATGCAACATACTGTGATGGTGAACTCTTTGGCAGTTTTGAAGATGAGGATCCGAACTACGGAGAATTTTGGGTCGGCAACGGCCCTATTGAGAACGGACGCAAGAAGGAAATTCTGGTAGGACACGAACGTGGTAGCTACGGAACCAATGGAGCGGTTACGGGATGGTTAAATGGCAATGCTGGATATAAATATACAAATTCACGAAGAAATTGCGCCACGGTTGAAAAATCGTTGGTCTGCGTCTACTTGTATATTGTCGGAGAAAATATGACGGCATACTATACATTTAGAGGCGAATATCTCAAAAATGGAACTCCTATGTTTTTCCAAGAGTCCAACAAGGTAAATGGCCTAAAATATACCAAATGGTAAGCACGCCAGAAGAAATCCGTTTCATGAGTGCAGTATGAAACGGTTGTTGCTATTGATATGCATAATCTCTTTGATCGAGAGTATGCACACAGGTGCTTTAGCTCAGTCAAAACCGCCCCGCTGTCAACTTAAGTCAATTTCTCAAACTTCCACTCGTGACTCTTCATTATTTACGCTGGACTTCTATTATGATCCAACCGGCAGATTGACTGCAGAGTCGGTGGCGAGAGTTGATTCAAGCCGTCAGGAATCGAGTTATTACAACTATACTTTGAATATAAATTATGAATATTTTGAGAATAAGCTGACAATGATGGTAAACGGCCGCGAATATTCATCCTTCAATTTGGACAATGGCAATATTCAAATCAAAGCATTGGAATACAAAGACGGGCGACTTGAAGCTTTGAGCTATTCACACTCTTTCTGGATGTATCCATTACATGATGAGATTGACAAAGTGTTTTTCCATTGGGAAGGTGTTGATGTCGTTGCCGTTTCATGCTATAAAGGTTGCCGAAACATTGGCTCTCTGCGGTTTGAATACCGGGAAGAAAAATGTAATTCACCTCTTATGTATGCCTATACATTATACTGGGTACCAAATCCCTATAATTTATGGCCGGAGACATGGATTAATCACGCAGCCCTGTTTCATTGCGGATTATTAACGCCTTCTCGACTCATTGATTCTTGCTGGTGGTCAACCGGCGAACGCCACCTGTTTTCCTACACATTTGACAGTCATGGAAATCCGGTATCAATGAGTTATGATTTCCCTAAAAACGACTACGAATACTTCACAGTAACCGAAAAATTTACCTGGGAATAGTAATACACTCTGACTCTGCGCCAAGTTTTTTGCGGTAAACGGCGGAAATGTTGAAGAAATTTGCTAACTTTGTAGGAAGCTGACAAACAGGCAGCTCTTCATATCCAAAGCAACCCACCATTACCACTGATGACCGAAGACAATTTCACTGAAGACGATGATTTTGAAGAATTCTCCGATAGCGCCGAAGCCGGAGAAGGCGGATTTTCATCCATGTTCGTTGACCTGAGCGATGACGTTGTGCGCCAGCAACTTCGCGGAATGTTCCAAAGCTGGTATCTGGATTATGCGTCATACACCATCCTTGACCGTGCGATTCCACATATCGATGACGGCCTCAAGCCTGTGCAACGACGCATTCTGCACTCAATGAAGACTCTTGATGACGGGAGATTCAACAAAGTGGCCAACATTGTGGGAAACACTATGCAGTATCATCCTCACGGGGATGCTTCGATCTACGGTGCGCTGGTGCAACTGGGACAGAAAGAACTGCTTATAGAGACTCAGGGAAACTGGGGTAACACGCTCACTGGCGCTCCGGCGGCAGCGGGACGTTACATTGAGGCACGCCTCTCGCAATTCGCTTTGGATGTGTTATATAACCCCAAAGTCACCAACTGGACCCTGAGCTATGATGGGCGAAAGAAGGAGCCGGTGACTCTCCCGGCAAAATTCCCGTTGCTGCTTTTCCACGGCGTGGGCGGTATTGCAGCCGGCCTGTCCTCGCTCATACTACCCCATAACTTCAATGAAATCCTTGATGCCGCGGTGGCATATCTGAAAGGCGAGCCATTCACGCTTTACCCCGATTTCTCAACCGGCGGATTCATAGACGTGAACCGCTACAACGACGGTGCGCGCGGCGGGAAGGTGAGAGTGAGAGCCAAAATCGAGAAACTTGACAACAAGACTCTCGCCATCACCGAAATACCATTCTCCACCACCACCGAGTCGCTCATTGACTCTATAATAAAAGCTGCCGAAAAAGGGAAGATAAAAATTCGCAAAGTGGATGACAACACGGCTGCCACGGCCATGATTCTCGTACATTTGCAACCCGGCACGTCGAGCGACAAGACAATCGACGCACTTTATGCCTTCACCGACTGCGAGCTCCCTATCTCTCCCAACTGCTGCGTGATTTACGACAACAAGCCGCATTTCATCAGCGTAAGCGACGTGCTTCGCCGCAGCGTCGACACCACTCAGCACATCCTCGGCGAAGAGCTCCGCATCCAGCTTGGCGAAGTAAACGAACAGCTCCATTTTGCCTCGCTTGAAAAGTTTTTCATTGAGGAGCGTATCTACAAGGACCGTGAATTTGAAGAAAGCGCCACCAAAGAAGAAGCCCTCGCCCACATTGACAAACGGTTAGAGCCCTGGAAACCAAAATTCATACGCGAGGTCACAACCGAAGACCTTGAACGGCTGCTTGAAATAAAAATGGGTCGAATACTCAAATTCAACTCCAATCAGGCCGAGGAAAACATAGCTTCATACCACGAAAAAATATCGGAGCTCAGCGACAAGCTCGCGCACCTCACCGAGCACACCATCCGCTGGTATGAGAACCTGAAAGCGAAATATGGCGCCGACCATCCTCGCCGCACAGTCCTGCGCAGTTTTGAGAACATAGCTGCCGCAACAGTTGCGGAGGCCAACGAAAAGCTCTACATAAACCGCGAGGAAGGCTTCATTGGAACTTCCCTCAAAAAAGATGAATATCTGTGCACATGCTCCTCCCTTGACGACATAATCATTTTCTACAAGGACGGCACGTACAAGGTGACAAAAGTGCAGGAAAAAATGTCGGTAGGCAAAAATGTGCTGTATGTCAACGTTTTCAAAAAAGACGCACGCACCATCTACAATGTTATCTATCAGGACGGCAAAGGTGGCACGTACTACATGAAGCGCTTCAACGTCACCGGTATCACGCGCGACCGCGACTACAATGTAACCCAGGGCACAAAGGGTTCCAAAATAGTTTGGTTCTCAGCCAATCCTAACGGTGAGGCCGAAGTAGTAAAAGTGACACTCAAACCTATTCCGCGACTTAAACGCCTGTTCATTGATGTTGATTTCTCCGAACTCGGAATCAAGGGACGCTCGGCAAGAGGCAATCTGGTTACGCGCAATGAAGTTCACCGTTTCTCGCTGAAAGAGAGAGGAAAATCCACCCTCGGTGGGCGTCAGGTGTGGTTTGACCCTGATATTCTCCGCCTCAACTACGACGGACGCGGCAATCTGCTCGGCGAATTCGGACCCGATGACCTTGTCCTTGTAATCCTTAAAAACGGAGAGTATTACACATCATCATTTGATGCAGCAAACCATTACGAGGACAACATTCTACTGATTGAGAAATACCGTCCCAAACACGTGTGGACCGCTATTGTCCGTGACGCCGACCAACAGAATTACCCCTATCTCAAACGCTTCTCCTTCGAGCCTTCGGCAAAAAAGCAGAGTTTCATTGGAGAAAATCCCAAATCTCAGCTCATTGCGCTCAGCGAAGCTCCCGGAGCACGGTTTGAAGTCAAATTCGGAGGCGACGACTCCTTCCGCGCTCCGCTTGAAGTTACCTCGCCTGACTTCATTGCGGTGAAGTCATTCCGCGCCAAAGGCAAGCGACTCACAACCTTCACCGTCGATTCAATCACAGAGCTTGAACCGCTTGAAATGGAAGCCCCCGAGGACAATGAAGCCGAAATCACAGAACCGGATGCCGACACCGAAATCATAGATGAGGATGCCGGCAAATCCGATGAGCAGGTGAGAGATGAAATAATCGGTCAGCAGCGAATCTTCTAAGCCAATGAAAACCAATCTACTGACAACAGCCATCGTGACCCTGTTCAGTTCTTTAACCCTAACGGCTGCTGAAAACGGCGAACCTGCGCCGCTCCTTCGCCCGGTAAATTCAGTGTTCACTCTTGAAGCCGGGTCGGCTCACATAACCGACACCTACCTTAGTCCGATAAAGTACACCGGATGGCATGCCGGCTTCGGCTATGAAAGAAACCAGGCAATGAAGTTCAATCCAGAGAACTGGGTTATGCAGATGCGTCTCGGACTGTCGGCCGACAAAGCGACCAACACTGCAGGCAACCGCGACATGTGGTACGGCCAACTGCAGTTTTCATGGGGCATGATGCGCCGATGGAAACTCGCGCAAGGCTTCAGCGCCGGAGTTGGAGGCTCGGCTGCCTTGAAAGCCGGCTGCGTCTATATTGACCGCAGCGGCAACAACCCCGCATCCGCAAAAGCGGCCCTTACACTGAACGCCACCGCCTACGCTGCCTGGAACGGCAAAATAGGTTCGCTGCCGGTGACTCTTCGCTATCAGCCCACACTGCCCGTAACCGGCGCGTTCTTCGCCCCGGACTATGGCGAACTGTATTATGAGATTTACCTTGGTAACCATTCCGGCCTCGCACATTGTGCCTGGTGGGGCAATTATTTCAATCTTGACCATACACTTACTGCCGATTTGCATTTTGGCTCCACATCACTGCGCATAGGCTATTCCGGCTCTATCTACAGCTCTGAAGTCAACCACACAGTAACAAACATTTTCACCCATGCAGCCGTGGTGGGTATTTCCGGCGAATGGATATCCATCAATCCGAGGAAATCGCTCAGCCCGGAGGCACGCATAATTTCAGCAACCTACTGAAAATCCAACTGACAGTTCATGAAGCATATCATAACACTCGCGTTCCTGGCCTTAACCTTCTCATTGACATCATGTCATGATGTGGAAGATTATGACAATACCGCTCAGGGAAATTTTGAGGCGCTCTGGCAAATCATAAATGACCACTATTGCTTTCTGCTCGACAAAAACGTCGATTGGGATGAAGTTCATCAGCGATACGCGGCAAAAATGGGTTCAAAAATGACCTCGCGCGAGCTTTTCGATCTTTTGAGCGACATGCTTGCCGAACTAAAAGACGGGCACACAAACCTGTCATCGCCGTTCGCCACATCATATTACCATCAATGGTGGAGCGATTACCCTCAGAATTATGATGCAAGGCTGATTGAACAATACTATTTCAACTTCAACTATATCTCAATCGGAAGTGCCATCTACGGCCTGCTGCCCGACAATGTGGGTTATCTGCACTATTCTTCGTTCGCATCGGGTCTCGGCGACGGAAACATTGACTATATTCTTGACTATTTCCGCGGAGCAAAAGCTCTCATTTTTGATGTCCGCGATAATGGCGGAGGAAATCTCACCAATGTTGAAGATTTCGTGAACCGATTCATTGACAAGAAAATCACTGCCGGCTATATCATTCACAAGACCGGGCCGGGACACAACGATTTCTCTGAGCCTTACGAATTTCATTATGAGCCCGTTGGAGGCAATCACATCGCCTGGACCAAACCGGTCATTGTGCTCACAAACCGCAGCACTTTCAGCGCCGCCAACAACTTTGTTTCAATAATGAAATCGCTGCCTAACGTCAGAATTGTGGGAAGCACAACAGGGGGCGGCAGCGGAATGCCGTTCAACTCCGAGCTGCCAAACGGATGGTCGGTTCGTTTCTCGGCATGTTCCATACTTGACCCGGAACGCAAAGTGACTGAATTCGGCATAGAGCCGTCAGAAGGTTGCGCTATTGACATGAATCAACAGGATGCAGCCAATGGCCACGATACAATCCTTGATTTCGCCCTGTGGCTTGTCAATGGCCAAGCTGCATCCTGAAGCCTTCACTTAAACGAGGCGAGATAAGTCGACATATCTTTGTCACCTCTGCCGGAGAGGTTTATGACAACAACATCCTCTGGCCTGAACTGCATCTTTTCAAGGGCGGCTATCGCATGGCTGCTTTCAAGCGCCGGAATAATGCCCTCAAGGCTCGACAGAGTTCGCGCGGCAGTAAGAGCCTCTTCATCATTGACCACCAACACGTCAGTGCGACCCTTGGCGGCAAGATAGGCCTGCAGCGGACCTATTCCGGGATAATCCAGACCGGATGACACAGAATAAGCATCCCTGACGCCTCCCTCTGAGTCAACGAGCACCATCGTAAGCGAACCATGAAGCACCGTGGGTTTTCCGGCTGAAATTGAAGCAGCGGTCAGGCCTGATCCCACTCCCTTGCCTCCGGCCTCAACTGCCACAAGACGCACCTTCTCATTATCAATGAAATGATAGAACGCACCAGCCGCATTGCTTCCGCCGCCTATACACGCTATAACGTAGTCTGGCGCTTGTCTTCCCACTGAAGCTTCAAGCTGACGCTTAATTTCATAGCTTATCACCGACTGAAAACGCGCCACAATCTCAGGATAAGGGTGAGGCCCTACTGCGCTGCCAATGAGATAAAATGTATCGTCGGGGTTTTCGCACCATGCATTGAGCGCCGCGTCAACAGCATTGCTAAGCGTTCCGTTGCCCGAACTTACCGCAACCACTTTGGCGCCAAGCATCTCCATACGCATCACGTTGGGATGCTGGCGCTTTACATCCTCCTCACCCATATAAATTGTGCATTCCATCCCGAGCAAAGCGGCCACAGTTGCCGTGGCAACTCCATGCTGCCCGGCACCTGTCTCGGCAATGAGCTTTTTCTTGCCCATTCGTTTGGCTATCAGAGCCTGCCCTATGGCATTGTTGATTTTATGAGCGCCTGTGTGATTCAAGTCCTCACGTTTCAAGAAAATATTGGCACCATACTTTTTGCTAAGCCGACGCGCATAATAAAGCGGCGTGGGGCGGCCAACGTAATCGTGAAGCAACTGATTGAATTCCTGTTGGAAATCGGGATTGCCAACATATTTTCGGAAAGCGATGTCGAGTTGACGGATATTCTCTTTAAGTACATCGGGCACAAATGCGCCACCGAAATCGCCGTAATAGCCCTCGGCGTCAACGGGCAACAGATTGTCAAGCGGATAGTGAATCATAATAGTGTGGGGTTATTTAGAATTTTACATATACAAAAAAGCCGCGTTGCGGAAACTTGCAGTGCGGCGGACATCAAATTAAAAGTAATTAGGGGGTATGGAATTTTACATATCACACGGTAATGCGCGGCCACTTCCTGCTTTGTATAAAACAGAAATGCCATCGACGTATGTTCATGCTCTGATTCATGATTCGTGTTTCATTTGCATGCAAAAATATACAATTATTTAATATCTTACAAATTTTTTCAGATAATTATGCTATTAAAAATTGAAAATATTCAATTCACAGAATATATATTCACTTAATTGCATCATAAACCTCTTTCAGAACATTGTAACGCGGATTAAATTTGGTAAACGCCGAATTATCGCGCGACGGATTAACGCGGTTCGACAGAAATATGTAGACAATCCCATTTTCGGGGTCAATCCAGAAGCAGGTACCGGTAAAGCCAGTGTGTCCATAGGTTTTCTCTGATACGCCCCATTGTTTTTTGCTCACAAGATTATCAAAACCCGGGAATCGGTCACAATCAGGGGCCTTTGAGCCCGTGAACAGCTTCACTGTCTCAGGCTTGAAAATCTGCACTCCGCCGTAGCTTCCCCCATTTAACCACGTTTGGCAGAGTCGCGACAAATCATCTACGTTAGAAAACAACCCGGCATTCCCTTGCAAACCGCCCGAAAAAGCTGCCGTTTCATCATGAACATAGCCCCTTATGTGCTGCTTACGCATGAAATTATCAGTCTCCGTAGGTGCAATTTCGGCTATCGGATAATCACCGTAGGGTGTATAGAATGTATGCATCATGCCAAGCGGTACATAAACGTTTTCTTCAAGATACTCGTCCATTGGCCTTCCGGTAATGTTGTCAAGAATCTTCATCAGCAGGCAAAAGTTCAAATCACTGTACAGATAGCTTTTCTGTGCCTTCGGCTCAATCTTGTAAATGGCCGCCATAATGGTGTCCCGGGCAGCGGTCGAAGCATATATCCCCTCGGCCACGGGAAGAGGAAAGCTGTCAGATTTCTCTGTTGCAAAAAGATCCTTTCGTAATTTTGCGTCCTTATGCCCGTAGACCCCTTTCTGAATTTTTATTGTGTAAGGCGCAATCGACTTGTATTTAATAGGATCGCCGGAATATGTGGCCGTATCAAGAAGGAGCCTGAACAGATTAAGTCCGGCGGGAAGCCCCGATTTATGGTAGAGCAACTGCCTCATTGTCAGGTTGCCTACAGGCAAGTTCTTAGTCTCGGGAATGAATTTGCCGACTTTGTCATCAAATTTCCAGAGGCCGTCATCGTAAGTTTTCATGAGCGCCGCGAGCGTACCACAGGCTTTCGACATTGACGCGAGGTCATAGATGGTGTTACGATTCACTTTCTGCGCCGCGCCGCTCCCTTTGTCAAGCACTCCGTAGGATTTATCAACAATCACATTGCCGTCTTTGGCCACGAGAATCTGGCATCCGGGCATAGCGCCTCCTTTCAGGCTTGCTGCTATAACCGAATCAATTCGCCGCTGCAGGCTGCCGTTCAGCCCTAACTCAGCCGGCGTAGCGTAGGCTAACCTTTTTTTTTTAGGCTAACGCCCTGCCCTAATTTCGCAACTCCGCTAATATTTACCGGGAAGTGACCGCTGACTTCAATACCGCCAAACACAGCCTGCGCCGCGGCGCTCATAAGTTCTTTAGTATCCTCATAGGCAACCATCAGTTCGGGCAACGCCGACAATTCGCCAAATCCTCTCATTTTGAACGGATTTATAAAAAACACGGGCAGGAAACCCTTGGATGTCTTGAGTCGGGCAAAAGCATCTTTCACCCAGGCGTCGGCCTTGAACACGCCTACTATTAAAATATCGGCATTCTTTGCAGCCGCAACTGCCTTTGCTACATCAGGCTGAGCGCTCACGCCTATTTTGTTGACAGCAGCGTATTTACCGCACATAGCCGAAAACTCATTGTCGGCCGGAGCACCAAGGCTTATCACTGCTATCTTCCTGTTTGCCAAAGAATCGAGAGGCAAAAGATTATTTTTGTTGGCAAGCACTGTTACCGAAGCCTTTGCCAAACGGTCAAGGAGCGCTTTGGTCTCCGGAGTGTTTATCTTAGCCATTAGTCCCTCCTTTTTCACAAACTGCGGAGTTACAAGGCCAAGCTTATATTTGTAAATCAGCAGCTTCCGGCAACGTTTGTCAACATCGGCCTGCTTGATTGCACCCGACTTCACTGCATCAGCAATGGCCTGAATGTCTTTAAGCGGAGCGCCTGAACTGAGCATTATGTCGGCACCCGCCTTGAACGCGCTGACGCAATTGTTTTCCCCCACTGTCGCAGCGCCTTTCATAGCGAGTGCGTCAGTGAAAATCAGCCCGCTGAAGCCCATCTCCTTCTGCAGCACATCGGTGGTTATCTTTTTCGAGAGTGATGCCGGAGTGCCTGATTTGTCAAGAGCAGGCACACGCAGATGGCCTACCATGATTCCTGACATCCCGGCTTCCGCAGCAGCCTTAAAGGGCACAAAATCCACAGACTCAAGAATAGCCTCGGAATGGTCGACTGTGGGGAGAGCCTTATGCGAATCAACCGACGTATCGCCGTGACCGGGAAAATGCTTGCCCACCGACATCACTCCGCCCTGCTCCATGCCTTTGCAGAAAGCGGCGCCGAGCATAGCCACATGCTTGGGGTCTTCGCCAAACGAGCGATAACCAATCACAGGATTTGAAGGATTGGAATTGACGTCAAGTACAGGCGCGAAATCAACCTGAATGCCGGCGAGTCGGCACTCACGTGCAACCTCCCGGCCATATTCTTCAAGCAGAGCCGGATCATTTATGGCGCCAAGCGCAATATTTTTAGGGAATCGGGGAGCGTCCGGAACCCTCATATTTAGTCCCCATTCACCGTCGAGCGTTACCAGTAGCGGCACCTTCGCCTCGGCCTGCGCACGATTGATAATATCAACATAATCATTGAGTTTAGCCTTCCCGAGCAAAAAGCCGCCAATACCCTCCTTGGCCACCTGTTGCACAATTGTTGCTTGCGAAACCGGCAGGTCCCAGCGAGGTACAAACAGCTGGGCTATACGCTGGCGCGGGGTGAGTGTGAGCATAACCGAGTCGGCCCACCGTCCGGCAAGCATCTCAGGAGTCGTCCCGGCGGTATCAGGCAAAGCCGAATCCATTGCCGAATCCGAGACATCAACGGTGACACTTGACCCAGCTTCTTTTTTGCCGAAGCAATCGGTCATTCCGGCAGCGAGCGAAGCCACGGCTATCGCCACGAGCGCCAGAGTTAAAATCAGTCTGTTCTTATGGGAGGACTTTTTCATTTTGCTTTGATTTCTGAGAGTTAAAACGGTTTATCGGTTTACCGGGTGCATCCTTTGGGTCTTGTCGGCCTTAAGCGGTTTCCTGCTTTTGGATAGCGATTCAATCATATCCTCATATAGAATGTCATCGCTCTCGGCGAGAACCTTGCCTTTGGTCAAGGGGGCCATGTAATCGCCGCCGTTAGCAAGATAATCAATAGTGGCAACGGTGTAAGAACGGTTCGGATCAAGAGGCTTGCCATCAATCATCACCTTTACGCATTTACCGGTCGCGGGGTCAAAGGTAGCATCCACATTAGCGCTGACTCCGTCGCCCCCGCGTGAAGCCATCACGTCAAGAGCCTTGAGCAATTCACTTCCGGGGAGGCTTATCACTACTGTGCGGTTGTCGAAAGGGAAAATCTGCATTATAGTCCCCTTGGTTATATCGCCCGCAGGCATGTCGGTACGGACACCACCCTTGTTCACAATGGCGAGGTCAACCGCTTTGCGCCCCAATATCTCATTGCCCTGAGTCATAACATAATCAGCCATCCAGTTAACGAGCGACCAGTCATCTCTATTAAGTCCGGTTTTGGTCTTTCCAACCTTGAAATTGCGGAATTCTTCCACTTTCTCTTTATATGGCTCAAGTATTTCGGCCACGCCGGAATCCGGCTTGCCGTCATAGCGGCTATCGACAGGAAGCAGCTTATAGTCGGCGTTCAAAGAATCAAGGTCAATATCAATCTCGCCGACATTCACTCCCGACTTGCCCGTCTGCGCCACAAGCACCGGTTCGCCTACTGCGTTATCCACAAGCCATGCCGGCGATGAATCCGAAGCGGGATCAATCACCGTGTGGCTGTGACCACCGATTATAATGTCGATATCCTCGCTTTTTGAGGCGAGTTCACGGTCGGTTACTCCATTTTCATTGGCATAACCTATATGGGTCACTGCCACCACCATATCCACCTTCTCATTATGCTTCAGATGCCATGCCGTAGAATTGGCAGCCTTGACAGCATCAAGATAAATGACTCCACGCGCATTCTTGTCGGCAATCATTCCTTTAGGGTCGAGATTTATAGCTATGAAACCGATGCGCCGCCCGTCAATCTCCTTTATGAGATAAGGCTCAAAGAGCGGAGCCAATGGCGTATCGGTAAAATCATAATTGGTCGACAATCTGTGAGCCTTAACATCGCCGAACACTTTGGCGAGAGCCTCGACGCCATTGTCAAACTCGTGATTGCCAAGAATCTGAATGTCATAGCCGAGATAATTCATGAGCTTTGACTCCACTTCCCCGCCGAAAAGCGTGAAATAAAGCGTGCCCTGCAGCATATCGCCCGCATCAACGAGCATAACATTGTCATTAACGCTCCTCACGCTGTCAATCAGCGCTTTCCGGCGTTGGATTCCACCCATATTTTTGTCGGTAGCTTCAATCTGACTGTGTGTATCGTTTGTGTGGAGAATCACAAGCTTTCCGGCAGCAACAGCAACCGAAAAGCCCAACAGAAAAATGAGCAACGATGCAATGACTTTTTTATTCATAAGGCAATGACAATGATTTCACACCACGAAGTTAAGTAAAATATTCAAAACCTCAATCGAATCCGAATGATAAAAAAGTGAAATATCCATGAGATAATTTTATAGCTAAATCATTCAAACTATTGGATAATAGATAAAAAACATTTATCTTTGCCATGCAATCCCACGCCGTGCCTTTCAAGGCATCTGCCATTATGTTGCGCGCTTAGCGAAGCGCGACTGAATAGAAGCGGGACGTGAGGAGCGCGACATTTTGTAAAAGGCGTTTACTCGGCCTTGCCATCGTAAATATGGAAATCTGGTAAATTTCTAAATGATTGATACGGGGCAAAGCAACGGTGAATGCTGCATGACGTGTTATAGGCTCCAATAAGCAGTCTTTAAGAGGCTTAAGTTGTCATAATACACGGCGTGGGGCTTCAGCGTTGCCTGTTTCAAATCAATCAGGCATACCAGAGCCTCCATATTATTGAAGCAGGCAACAAGTAATGGCTCCACGTTTTTTGTGGAATGTCTGTTTTTTGCTAATATCGGAACGAACAGGAAGCCGCGTTTCATTTTTTATGGAAAAACAATGAAAAAAGTTAGCTTGTCGTTTGTTATCGCATTTCTGTTCTTTGGTCTGCCACTTCATGGCCAGGAAGTGACAAAACTCTACGGAACCTATAAGGATTATATGCACTTTTATAATAAAGAAATCCGCACGATGGTCAATGATTGCGGTAACTTTGTACTACTTGAAACCGGCTTCTATCCTGAAAAAGATTATAGCAACAGCTTACGACGCCGTATCTGGTTTTGCCTCGAGCAAAAAGAAATCCCTTTATTTATAAATTTTTTGGATAAATTATCGGACAAATACCAAAGTTTGGCGCGGAACAATTCTGATGCGCAATTAATTGGAGACCTTGATCAGCCAATGATTGGAAGATGCATGGTCGCAGATTTCGAAAATCATTCAGCATTAACACTTGAGCGCTGGACCCAAGCTGACAAACCATATTATTGTCGCATGGCTCTTGGACAAGAAACCCAACTCAGAGATTATGTTTTCATTAATTATTCTTTTGAAAATAAGGACGGATCCTTGCTTGACGGCGAATCTAAGATTCTATGTGGCTTTGGTTTTGATTCCTCCTTACAAATATCGGATTTGATAAATCAACTGAACAAACTTTTGCCAAAACATCTAAAAGTCAAATGAATACACTTCTAAATATGTACTCAACCAGCAACACTATCATAATCACAACAATTAAAAGAATCAGCATGAAAAAAGTTAGCTTACTGTTTATTATGACATTCCTGCTCTTTGTTCTGCCACTTCACAGCCAGGAGACCTCTGAGTATGGTACTTATGAATACGCGTATGGCTTTAAAAAAATTCGCACTTTGCTTGCAGAGGGCGAAACGGGCGTGTTGCTTGATTGCGGGATGTACGATCCCGATATGTATGCTTTGGAAAAAAGTCCTCTTAGATACAAATGGTTTTGCCTTGAACCCGATGAACTACTTGTTTTCATAAATTTTTTGGTCAATTTAGAAACAGAATATTCCTTATTGCTAAAGAATACTTCTGAAGCACAATACGTTGATGCCGTTAAAGTACCAAGCCTCGGAACATGCATTGTTGCAAACTTTGAAAAACAAACAGGTTTTTTGATGACTAAACGCGGTTATCCTCTCAGTCCATGGTTTGACCCAAAATCAAAAACGATACGAT
>ENA-ORCP01000403-ORCP01000403.1-human-gut-metagenome-genome-assembly--contig:-NODE-403-length-38878-cov-16.155357_pt1 | contig 38878 bp, 45 predicted proteins | sample MGYA00242990_ERZ507991 | MGnify/ENA primary metagenome ERZ507991 (study PRJEB26167, sample SAMN06115496) | human gut metagenome | host: Homo sapiens | place: China:Henan | collected 2015-05-07... | reverse complement strand
ACCACACCCCCCATTTTCTTTCCCGAGAAAGAAAACGGGCGGTGTGACCGTCCAAAAGAAAGGCGTTTGATTGGCAGTCTCAGGTTTGAATAAGCCTTTTGCCTCCGGAATGGGAATGCCTGCGCGCGGCAAAGCCGCGTTTAGCATTGCTATACGATTTGCCTCTGCTTCTATTATCCGCTGCCGCTCTGCTGATCTTGTAGGAGTGCTGACTAATTTCCGTTTACCGCCAGTCTCATCAATGCGGCGAGCGCAGCAATGCCGCATTCCGCACGCAGTCTGCCGCCAGACAAACGTCACACGCGCCTCACGGTAGTAAGGCGCGGTTGAGAGACGTAGCGACTCGCAGAAGATTCATGGCGAAGCCATGTACACCGCACCCGATTGCGCAGCGTGTGCAGCTCTTCAAGCCTCAGGCCGGCAATATCGGGGGTCGAGGGGCCCTCCCCTCGCGTTCTCTTGGGGGTTCAAGGGGGCCATTCTCTCACGTGAGAGAATGGCCCCTTTGCCTGCGCACCCCTGCGGCACGCAGGGAATTCCCGTCCCTCAGCGGGACAATACTTTCCTCGTCACCGGCCCGGCAACCCCGCCGACGGCGTTGCCGACCGTCATCACGAGCAGATATAAAACCGCGCGGCCGCTCCACGCGCCGCCCATCGTGAAGTAGTACATATTCGCCACGCAGTGCTCAAAGCCGCAGAGGATGAACACGCACACGCCGAAAAAGAGCGCAAGATACTTGCCGAGCTCGTGCGGGTTGGAGCGGTAGCCCTCCACGCCGATGTAGATCATCACGTTGCAGAAAACGGCGAGGATGAACGCGCCCAAAAGCGGCTCGGAGAGCTTCAATTCACAGATGCCCTGCGCGCGGGCGCTGAGGGATACAAGCCGCGTGCACTTCTCGGCAAGCGCGATGAGCGATGTGCCGACGAGATTCCCCAGCCAGATGACCGGCAGCGTTTTGGCGTAGGCCATATCGTTATCGAACACGTAGCAGACCTTGCCGGTGAACAGATGCAGCCCGCGCGTGCAGACGACGAAAAGGCCGATCGTGAAAAACAGCGACCCGATGACCGTATTTTCCACCGACAGGAACACTGTGCCGCCAAAGGCGATGACCGCGCCGGCAAGGATCGCGGAGAGAAATATCTTTTTCATGCGGAAAATCCTCCAGACCGTGTGATGGGGTTTATTTTACCGTATGGCGGCGAGCGTTGTAAACGCTTCTTCACGGAAAGGCGGAAAGTCCGCAGAAAATGAGGGTTTTTGCCGCTTTGGCTTAACAGAACGCGGCATTTTGCGCGGCATGGAGGGAGGCTCGCCGTGATTTTTATTGCTTTTCCCTCCCCCGGATAGTACAATGGTCTCACCATCAAACTTTCGGAGGACTTTTCCCCAATGAAACTCATCTCATGGAACGTCAACGGCCTGCGCGCGTGCATCGGCAAGGGCTTTTTGGATTTTGTGAATTTCATCGACGCAGACGTCATCTGCCTACAGGAGACGAAGCTGCAGCCGCATCAGATCGAACTTGACCTGCCGCAGTACCACATCTACTGGAACAGCGCGGACAAAAAGGGCTACTCCGGCACGGCGGTCTTTACGAAGCAGGAGCCGCTTTCCGTCACCTATGACTTCGGTGAGGACATCCACCGCCATGAAGGGCGCGTCATCACGTGTGAATATCCGGACTTCTACCTCGTCTGCTGCTACACGCCGAATTCGCAGGACGAGCTGCGCCGCCTTTCGTACCGCATGGAATGGGAGGATGCGCTGCGGCAGTACCTCTGCGAGCTCGACACGATCAAGCCCGTCGTGTACTGCGGGGACTTAAACGTCGCGCATGAGGAGATCGACCTCAAAAATCCGAAGACGAACCACTTCAACCCCGGCTTTTCCGACGAGGAGCGCGGCAAGATGACGCAGCTTTTGTCCTCGGGCTTTCTCGATTCGTTTCGCACGCTGTACCCCGACAAGACGGACGCCTATTCGTGGTGGAGCTACCGCGCCCAGTCGCGCGCACGGAACGTGGGGTGGAGAATCGACTATTTCATCGTCTCCGAACGCCTGCGCTCCCGCATCGAAAACGCGGATATCTTAGCTGAGGTCATGGGCAGCGACCACTGCCCCGTGCTGCTCGAGCTCAAGGAGGAAGAAAAATGAAACTCAACAAGCAGGAAATGACCGGAGGCACGAAGATCACCCTGATCATCAGCGGTGCGGCCATGCTTGCCGGCATCGTGATCGTCGTGCTGTTCGCTGTCGGCGTCCTTGCCCTTTCCGAGCAGAGCCGCAACGTGCTCGCGATTGCGATCTCCGCCGCGCTGGTGGTGTTTTCCTACACGCTGTGCAAATCGTTGGGGGTACTTAAAAATCAAAAAAAGTGATTCTCACCCCCACGCCCACGTGGGGAACGGGTAAAAGGGGGATATTCTCTTTCACGAAAGAGAATATCCCCCTTTTGAACCCCAAAGAGAAAGGACGAGGGGAGGCCCCCTCGACCCCCGACATTGCGGGTCTTATTCTTGAAAGACTGCACGCGCTGCGCAGTGTAGGTGCGGTGTACATGGCTTCGCCATGAACCCCTGCGTTTCGTGACAGCTCTCAACCGCGCCTTACTATCGTGAGGCGCGAGTGACGTTTGCTTGGCGGCAGACTGCTTGCGAAATAGCGGCATTGCTTCGCTCGCCGCATTGTGGAGACTGGCGGTAGACGGGAATTACTGTGCACTTCTACAAGATGGGCAGAGCGGCAGCGGATGATAGAAGCAAATCAAATCGTCTATCAACACCCAACGCGGCAACGCCGCGCGCAGGCATTCCCATTCCGGAGGCACAAAGGCCATTCGAGCCCGAGACTGCCAATTTAAAACCTTTCTCTCGGGGGATCAAAAGGGGGATACTCTCTTTCGTGAAAGAGAGTATCCCCCTTTTATTCGCGCCCCCTGCTTGCAGGGGACCCTATTTCTCCACAGAATGTGGAAATCACTCACGCCTTGGTACGGTCGTAAGAAACGACCACACGACGGTTCGGCTCGGTGCCGATGGAGAACGTTGTCACACTCGGCGTATCCTGGAGCGCGGTGTGGATGACGTGGCGCTCGTAGGCGTTCATGGGCTCGAGGGTGACATTGCGGCGGTACTTCGTCACCTTGCCGGCGACCTTTTCCGCCAGGCGCTCGAGGCTCTGCTCGCGCTTTTCGCGGTAATTTTCTGCGTCGACCTGCACGCGGGCGCGGTTCTTCTCGCTGCCGCGGTTGATGCTGTAGTTCGTCAACTGCTGGATGGCGTCGAGCGTTTCGCCGCGGCGGCCGATCAGCGCGCCGAGCTTTTCACCTTCGAGGAAGACCTTGTAGCGGCCCTTCTCGCTCTCGTAGACCTTGACCTCAGCGGCGGAGTCCATGTGCTCAAGCAGACCCTTGAGGAACGCGCGGATCTGCTCGCTCTTCTCGTCGTGGCACTCTTCGCCGAGGTCGACAATGGGCTTGGGCTGCGGGGCGGGACGCTCCGCGCGCTCGGCGCGGGGAGCGCGGTTCTCGCGGCGGTCTTCGCGCGCGGGACGGTCGCCGCGTTCGGTACGCGGCTTGTCGTTTGCGCGGGATTCTTTTTTCTGCAAAACCTCGGGCGCGTACATGGGCACGGCCTTTGGCTCGCTCTTGGGTTCAACTTTCTTTTCGGGCTTGGGTGCGGCAGGCTTTTCCACCGGCTTGACCTCTTCGGCCTTGCCGTCGTCATAGCTCACGCGAACGCGCGCGGGCGCGCTGCCGATGCCGAGGAATCCGGCTTTCGCGCGCTCAAGAATTTCAACAGAAACGTCGTCTCTGTCCATCTTCAGCTGCGCGAGCGCGCTCTGGATGGCCTCGTCCTCCGTCTTGCCCGTTACGTCAATAAACTTGATCATTCAGACAAGCTCCTTACAATTATTCTCCGTAGTGCTCGGGGTCGTAGGAACGGCCGCGGGCATAGGGGCGGTCGCCGATACGGCCGCTTTCGTTCGTGGAATTTTTCTTTTTCGTCGCCTTGGCAGCCTGCTTTTCTGCGCGCTTTTCCTTCAGCGTCTTCTTTTCCGACTCCTCGGCAGCGATTTTACGCTGCTGCTCGCGGGCGGCTTCCATGCGGCGCAGACGGTCATCGCGCTTCTGCTTTTCCTTCTCGCTGAGCTCGTCCTCCATGTGGCTCTTATAGTACTTGGTCAGAACCTTTTCCTGGATGGCGTAGAGAAGCGAGTTGACGATCCAGTAGACGCCGAGAGCCGCGGGCAGCGTAAAGCCGATCCACAGCGACATGAGCGGCATCATCCACATCATCATGCGGTTGGAGCGGGCCGCGGCGTCGTTGCCCTCAGCGGCGATGTTGCCGGACATGGAGACCTTGGACTGCAGGAAGCTCAAAGCACCGGAAATGAACGGGATCAGCACAACGCCGATCACGGGCCAGCCGCCGGTGAAGAAATCCTTCCACACATCCCCCGGCATGACCGTGAGGTCAAGGCCGAGGAAATTGTAGTTCACGTTGAGAAGACCGTCAAACTTGCCGGAAAACTCCGCAAAGTTGTCGGAAATGAATTTGGCAAGGCCGATCTCCTCATAGCCCTTGCGCACGAGCTCGGCATTGTAGCCCAGGGTGGTGGCAAGGGTCGTGATCTCCGTCACGACGTCCTTGGAGAGCATCATGAAGCGGCTGAGCGGCTGACGGATGATGGAATACAGAGCGATGAGGATGGGGAAGGGCAGGAAGCTCCAGAGGCAGCCGCTCATGGGGTTGACCCCCTCCTTGGCGTAGAGCATCTGGATCTCATCGTTCATTTTCTGGGGATTGTTGGCATATTTCGTCTGGATCTCTTTGATCTTGGGCTGGAAGAGATTCATGCGCATCATGCTCTTTTTCGACTTCATCTGGAAGGGCAGCGTGATGAGCTTCACGACGATCGTGAAGAGCACGAGAGCCCAGCCGTAGGAGCCGGTCAGCTCATAGAAGGTGCGCAGGACCCAGGCGAAGGGAACGCAAATGTAGTAGCCGATGGTTGACATTCTTCGGTTTCCTCCGTGGTTTTAAGTTCGGTCACGGGACCGGGTCGTAGATTTTTCCGCCCTTGTAGAACGGATGGCACCGCATGATACGCTTGAAGGCAAGCCAGCCGCCCTTGACCGCCCCGTACTTCTCGATCGCTTCGAGTGCGTATTGAGAGCACGTGGGGATAAAGCGGCAGCAGGGGGGACGGTAGGGTGAAATGGCCCTGCGGTAAAACCGGATGAGAAACAGCAGAAAGCGTTTCATGCCTGCGTCTCCCACAAATCGAGCTTTTTGCACGTTTTTTCAAACGCGCGCTTGAGCTCCCAGTAGTCCGCGTGGGCGGCCCTTGTGCGGGCGACGACGATGCAGTCGTAGCCCTGCTTCATCTTCCCCTGACTCAAGCGGAAAATTTCGCGGATGCGGCGGCGGACGCGGTTGCGCACGACGGCGTGGCCGAGCTTGGTGCTGACCGTGACGCCGAGGCGGTTGTGTCCCAGCCGGTTTTTCCGGTAATACACCACAAGGCAGGACGAAACACCGGACTTGCCCTTGGCGTACATCCGGCGGAATTCGTAATTTTCCTTGACGGTGGTGGTGCTTTTCACGCGCGATCTCCCTGCTTTTGCGGATTTCTCCGCATAGCCTGCAAGGGACGGCGATCGAAACACATTCTCATCGGCCGTCCCTCATTGTTTCATGTGTAGCATACGATACGCAAGTTGCTCCCGCTTTAGTGGGTCAGACGGGCGCGGCCGCGTGCACGACGGCGGGCGATAACCTTGCGGCCGTTGGCAGTGGACATTCTCTTGCGGAAGCCGTGCTCCTTGGAGCGCTGGAGCTTCTTGGGCTGGTAGGTGCGAGAAGTAGCCATTTCGTTTTACCTCCTGAAAAAATTTTACCGGCAGCACCCCTTTTGGAGGTACTGCACTTACTCGACGGCGGGCGGAGAAAACTCCCCGCGGACCGCAGTTGATAAAAATAGTGCCGTATTGATGCGGCATACGGGGAGTATTATATCGGTTTTGCCGCATTCTGTCAACCAAAAATACAAAAATCGGTGCATATTTCCATTTCCCGCAAAACCTTGTAGCAGCGGACGAGAAGAAGAACTATCCCTTGTGTTCTTTTGCCTGTTTTTCATGGCTTTTGCACTGCAAAAAACAGCGTTTTATATTTAGAATATGTGTTGCGTTCGCGCGCGTTTTTTGGTATAATGTAGGGAGTAAATTTTCGGCTGTCATAGCCGTTTATTCCAAAGAAAGAAAGGAGCGCTTCCGTGAACTCTGTTGCAGACATCTGGAAGATCGTTCTCTCCCGCCTCAGCCAGGACTTGTCCGAGACGACCATCTCCACCTGGTTCGACGAGGTGGAGGCCGTGTCCATCAAGGACCGCACGCTGTACCTCCACTGCCCGAACGATTTTAAGCGCAGCACGATCGAATCCATGTTCTCTGACCGCATCAAGGATTCCCTGCGGGACATTTACTCCGCCGATTTCGACGTCAAGCTCCTCTCCACCGCGGAGAGCACCGCCCTTTTCGAGCCTGAGGTCAAAAAGTCCACCGCGCTGCTCGATTCCGGCGAATTCACATTCGACACGTTCGTCGTCGGCGAATCGAACAAGATGGCCTATGCCGCCGCGCGCGCCGTGGCCGACGGTGTGGGGCACTACAACCCCCTTTTCATCTACGGTGACTCCGGACTTGGCAAAACGCACCTCATTTACGCCATCGCTCATCAGATCCGCACGACGCGCCCGTCGGCGAAGATCATCTACATCAAGGGAGATGATTTCATCAACGAATTCATCGAGCTCGTGCGCGCGGGCCGCGGCAGCGAGTTCCGCGCGAAGTACCGCGACGCGGACCTGCTGCTCGTGGACGACGTGCAGTTCGTCGCGGGCAAGGAGCAGGTGCAGAACGAATTTTTCCATACGTTCAACACGCTCTACGAGGCCGGCCGCCAGATTGTCCTGACCTCCGATCGCCCGCCCTCTGACATGCACCTTCTCGACGACCGCCTGCGCACGCGCTTTGAGTGGGGTCTTCTTGTCGACGTGCAGCCGCCCGATTTTGAAACGCGCCTTGCCATCGTAAAGAATAAGGCTGCGCAGTGGGGCACCGTCATCGACGACGACATCGCCAAGTACATCGCCGAGAATGTTACGTCCAACGTCCGTCAGCTCGAGGGCACGATGAACAAGATTCTCGCCTACCGCGACCTCATCGGACGCGAGATGGACGCCGACGCCGCGCACCGCGCAGTTGAGGACTTTATGAAAAAGAACGCGAACCTCGCCCCCACGGCGGCGATGATCATCACCGAAACGTCGCGCTACTTCGGCATCGACGAAGAGGTCATCAAGGGCCCGTCTCGAAGCCGCGAGGCCGTCAACGCCCGTCAGGCCGCGATGTACCTCGTGCGCCGCATGACGAATCTGTCGACGCCCGATATCGGCCGCGAGTTCGGCAAGCGCGACCACACGACCGTACTCCACTCGCTCGAGCAGATCGAAAAGAAGATGAAATCCGATCCCGTCTTCAACCAGACGATCAAAGAGATCACTATTAACATCAACTCCAAGAGATAACAAAGTTTTCCACATTATCCACAGGGTTGTGCAGAGGGAAGCTGTGGAAACATTTTTTCAAAATTTTGGGTGTGGAAAGTGATAGAACTTTTCAACAACCCGTGAGGGATAAATTTTCCTTGCCATTTCGGGCAAAAATTGGGTTTTCCACATTTTTGCGCCCCTACTGCTGCTATTTCTAAAAACTATCCTTTTTCTTTTCCAAAAGAGAAAAAATTACCCGTTTTACGAAAGGAACGCCGCTATGAAATTCTCCTGCGAAAAGCTGCTGCTGCAGAATGCAGTCAATACCGCCTCCCGCGCCGTCGCGGCGAAAAGCTCCATCCCTGCGCTCGAAGGACTGCTGCTGACCTGCGGCGGCGAGAGCCTGACCATCTCAGGCTACAACATGCAGACCGGCATCCGCACGAAGTTTGCCGCCGAGGTCGAGGAGTCCGGCGAGCTGGTCGTCAACGCGCGCCTGATCGGCGAGATTTTAAGAAGACTGCCCGACGACGTCGTGACCTTCACCGCGAACGACAAATTTTTGATCCACCTGACCTGCGGCGACGCGGATTTCGACATCATGGGTCTCTCCGCCGCCGATTTCCCCGAGCTGCCTGAGGTCGAGGAGAAGTACGCCGTCCAGATCGCCGAAAAGACGCTCAAGTCCATGATCCAGCAGACGAGCTTCGCCGTTTCGACGAACGAGGCGCGTCCCGTGCACATGGGCTCGCTGTTCGAGGTATCTGCCGAGGGGCTGACCGTCGTCTCCGTCGACGGCTTCCGCCTTGCGCTTCGCAAGGAAGCACTTGAAAAGATCGAGGGCGGCGCGTTCTCGTTCGTCGCGCCCGGCACGGCGCTTAATGAGGTCGAGCGCATCTGCGAGGAGATCGACGAGGTCGTGACCATCACGCTCGGCCAGCGCCATATTCTCTTCGAGGTCGGTGAGACCGAGCTCATCTGCCGCCGCTTAGAGGGTGAATTCCTCGATTATAAGAACGCCATCCCGCGCAGAAACCCCATCAACGTCGTCGTCGACACGAAGACGATGCTTCAGAGCCTCGAGCGCGTGAGCGTCGTCATCAGTGAAAAGCTCAAGAGCCCCGTGCGCTGCCAGTTCGGCGAGGACAAGGTGACGATGTCCGCCAAGACCGCCAACGGCGACGCAAAGGACGTCTGCCGCATCGCGGGCGACGGTCAGGGGCTTGAGATTGGCTTCAACAACCGTTATCTGATGGACGCGCTGCGCTACGCGCCCGCTGACACCGTGAGAATGGAGCTCAACACCGGCATTTCGCCGGCCATCATCGTTCCCGTCGAGGGCGAAGAGAACTTCCTCTACATGGTGCTGCCCGTGCGCCTGAAGGCAAATTGAGAAAAAAACTGAATCCATATCGTATAAAATGGTACAACGATTTCTGATAGGAATCGCTTTGTAAAGGACTTTTTATGACTGACATTACCATCACCACGGAATTTATCAAATTGCAGGACCTTTTGAAGCTGGCGAATTTAGTCGGCACGGGCGGCGAGGCGAAGATCGTCATCCAGAACGGCGACGTTTCGGTCAACGGCGAGGTCTGCACGATGCGCGGCAAGAAGATCCGCCCGGGCGACACGGTCGCCTTCGAAGGCAAAGAGCTGACGGTCTCCTATGCGGATCGATAAGCTGGCGCTGCAAAGCTTTCGCAATTACGACGCGCTGAATGTCACGTTCGCGCCGGACTGCAACGTCATCGTCGGTGAGAACGCGCAGGGAAAGACGAACCTCTTGGAAGCAATCGTCTATCTCTCTTCCGCCCGTTCGCCGCGCGCGAGGGCGGAAAAAGAGCTCATTTCTTTCGGCAAGAGCGAATGCAGCATCAAGGCGAACGCGTTTGCGCGCAACCGAGATTTTCTGCTCGAGATCGCGCTCGCCGCGGGGAGAAGACGAAAAATTCTCATCAATAAGGTGCCTGCGAAAAAGGGGAGCGACCTCAGCGATGTGCTCGGTGCGGTCTACTTCTGTCCGGAGGATCTGCTGCTGATCCGCGACGGCGCGGCGGCGCGGCGCAAGTTCATGGACGACGCGATCTGCCAGCTTCGCGCGCGCTACGCGCAGGCGCTCAGCGACTATCACCGCGCCTACGAGCACAAAACGCGCATTCTGCGCGACAGCGAAGAGTATCCGTCGCTTCTTGATACTTTGCCGGAATTTGACCTGCGCATGGCGCAGAGCGGCGCGGTCATCATCTACTACCGTGCGCGGTTCTGCGAGCGATTGAAGGAATATGCGGGCATCGCGCACCGCGAATGCTCCGGCGGCAGGGAAGAGCTGGGCGTCGAATACCAGACGGTTTCGACCATTTCAGACCCGCTCGCGCCAATTGAAACGATTTACGATCAGCTGCGCGCGCATCAGGCATCGCACGCGGCGGCGGAACGGGCATCAAGAATGTGCCTTTCCGGCCCGCATAAGGACGATATCGCCGTGACGATCGGCGGCGTGAACGCAAGGCAGTTTTCGTCTCAGGGCCAGACCCGCACGGCGGCGCTGGCGTTCAAGCTCGCCGAGCGGGAGATTTACCGCGAGATCACATCCCGCACACCGCTGCTGTTGCTCGACGATGTTTTGTCCGAGCTGGACCCGAAGCGGCAGGAGTATGTCTTGAACCGCATTTCAGGCGGACAGGTGTTTATCACGTGCTGTGAAGAAGATCGGCTGGGGACACTTTTGAGTGGAAAAGTGTTCCATATCTCGCAGGGAGCGGTAGTTTAGCCGCACCTATGCGGCTGGGAGATGCCGCCTGCGGGCGGCAAGACCACACCCCCCATTTTCTTTCCCGAGAAAGAAAACGGGCGGTGTGACCGTCCAAAAGAAAGGCGTTAGATTGGCAGTCTCGGGCTCAAATAAGCCTTTTGCCTCCGGAATGCGGCTGCCTGAGCGCGGCGTTGCCGCGTTGAAGTTGCTATACGATTTGGTTTGCTTCTATTATCCGCTGCCGCTCTGCCCATCTTGTAGAAGTACAGCCTAATTTCCGTCTACCGGAGCACTCCACAATGCGGCGAGCGAAGCAATGCCGAATTCCGCACGCAGTCTGCCGCCGTTCTACCGTCACTCGCGCCTCACGGTAGTAAGGCGCGGTTGAAAGTAGTAACGACTTGCAGAAGATTCATGGCGAAGCCATGTACACCGCACCTACACTGCGCAGCGCGTGCAGCTCTTCAAGCTGCAATCCCGCAATGTCGGGGGTCGAGGGGGACTCCCCTCGCATTTCTCTTGGGGTTCCAAAGGGGGTATTCTCTTTGGAAAGAGAATACCCCCTTTGACTGCGCACTCCCATGCCAATGGGAGACCACCCCGCGCCCTTTGGGCGCGATATCTGAGGAGGTACCATGTACCTGCACATCGGCAACAATGTCATGCTGCCAGAAAAGCACATCATCGGCGTCTTTGATCTCGAGATCACGTCGCAATCGAAAAGAACGTCAGAATTTCTCCGCCGGGCGGAGGATGAGAGCTTAGTCATCGACGCCTGCGAGGACATTCCCAAGTCGTTTTTAGTGTGCGACCACCCGTATCACCCGCAGCTGGTTTATCTATCCGAGCTTTCGAGCCAAACACTGCAAAAGAGAATGGAGGAGCAGACATGAAGATCCCCGTTGCTTTGACAATGCTGGCAAGTCCCTTTTCCCTTCCCCACAATGAGCGCTGGATACTGCCCATCGCGCTCGGCTTTTTCGCGCTGCTGACGGTGTATTTCACGCGTGGCGGCTCAAAGCGGAAGAGGGCGACAAGTGGCTCTTTCGGAAGAAAATGAAGGTGTCGGCGCTCTTCTGGCTTGCATGCGAAGTGCTCTGGCAGTTCCATGATGCGGATTCGACGTTTCCCGTCGGGCCGATCACGGGCATTTTGTTCCTGTACCTAATGAGTCAGGCACTTGTGTACGGAATTTACTGCTTGATCAGAAAGAAGAAAACAACAGCCGCGATGTAAGCGGCTTTCCCATCAAAATAGTGCTCGAGGCAGGGAGAAACGGGCCGGAAAGGGCTCCGACCCGGTTCTTCCTGCCTGATGACGAAAGGAGAACCCAAATGGCAGAAAATGAGATCCTGCAATCCACGGCGGTGGATGAAAACAATGACTATAACGCCTCAGAGATCCAGGTGCTCGAAGGGCTTGAGGCGGTGCGCAAGCGCCCGGGCATGTACATCGGCTCGACGTCGGTGAGCGGCCTGCATCACCTCGTCTACGAAATTGTGGATAACTCCATCGACGAGGCGCTTGCGGGCTACTGCACGGAAATTAAAGTGACGATCAACGAGGGCAACACCATCACCGTTGTCGATAACGGCCGCGGCATTCCGGTCGACATTCAGGCGCAGACGGGCCGTCCCGCGCTCGAGGTCGTCTACACCGTGCTGCACGCAGGCGGCAAGTTCGGCGGCGGAGGCTACAAGGTCTCCGGCGGTCTGCACGGCGTCGGCGCGAGCGTTGTCAACGCGCTGTCTGAATGGCTGACGGTGCAGGTGCACAAAAACGGCAACATCTACGAGATGAAATTCTCCCGCGGCAAGATCACGCAGGAGATGACGATCATCGGCTCGACCGACCACACGGGCACGACCGTTACGTTCAAGCCCGATCCCGAGATGTTCGAAGAGCTCGAATACTCCTATGAAACGCTGCACACCCGCATGCGCGAGGAGGCATTTTTGAATGCGGGCCTTCGCATCACGATCGAGGATAAGCGCCTTGAGAGTGAAGAAAAGCCCGAGAGCGAGCGCCGTGACTCGATGTGCTACGAGGGCGGTATCCGCGAATTCGTCACGTGGCTCAACAAGAAGAAAGAGCCGCTGCACAACAGCGTCATTTACATGAGCGGTATGAAGGGCGACTCGTTCGCGGAATTGGCGCTCCAGTATGACGACGGCTATCAGGAAAATATCCTCTCGTTCGCTAACAACGTCCACACGCCCGAGGGCGGCATGCACGAGACCGGCTTCAAGGCTGCGCTCACGCGCGTTTTGAACGCCTACGGCATCAAAAACGGCATCATCAAGGAGGGCGATAAGGTCAGCGGCGAGGACTGCCGCGAGGGCCTGACCTGCGTCATCTCCGTGAAGCTCACGAACGCGCAGTTCGAGGGCCAGACAAAGGCAAAGCTCGGCAACAGCGAGATCAGAACGCTGGTCGACGGTCTGGTGTCCGACAAGCTGATGCAGTTCCTTGAGGAAAACCCCGTCGTGGCGCGCACGATTTTGGATAAGGCGATGACCGCCAACCGCGCGCGAGAGGCCGCGCGCAAGGCGCGCGAGTCCATCCGCCGCAAGAGCGCCCTCGGCGGCGCGGCGATGCCCGACAAGCTGCGCGACTGCAACGAAAATAACCCCGAGCTCACCGAGCTCTACATCGTAGAGGGCGACTCGGCAGGCGGCAGCGCCACGCAGGGGCGCGACTCGCGCTTCCAGGCGATCCTGCCGCTGTGGGGCAAAATGCTGAACGTCGAAAAGGTCCGCGCCGATAAAATTTACGGCAACGACAAGCTCCAGCCCGTCATCATCGCGCTCGGCGCCGGCCTTGGCGAGGATTTCGATATCAATAAGCTCCGCTATCACAAGGTCATCATCATGGCAGATGCCGATGTCGACGGCTCGCACATCCGGACGCTGCTGCTGACGTTCTTCTTCCGCTATATGCGCCCGCTCATCGAAAACGGCTATGTTTACGCGGCCGTGCCGCCGCTTTTCAAGTTGACGCGCGGCAAGACGACGCGTCTTGCTTTCACGCCGGAGGAGCGCGATCAGTACTCTTCTGAGCTTCGCGGCGACAATCCGAACGCGAAGGTCGACATTTCGCGCTTCAAGGGTCTTGGTGAAATGAACCCGCATGAGCTGTGGGAGACGACCATGGACCCCGAAAAGCGCACGCTCAAGCGCATTACGCTCGCGGACGCGGTGCTCGCGGACGAGACCTTCACCGTGCTCATGGGCGAGAAGGTAGAGCCGCGCAAGGAATTCATCGAACAGAACGCGAAATACGCGGTCAATCTGGACTTTTAAGAGAGGAGGACGAAAAAAATGGCACACAAAAACGTGGATTACAAACCCGAAGACATTCAATTCCCCAACCAAAAGATCGTGCAGAGCGAGCTCGTGCACGAGATGCAGTCCTCCTACATCGAATACGCGATGTCGGTCATCGTCGGGCGCGCGCTGCCCGATGTGCGCGACGGCTTGAAGCCTGTCCACCGCCGCATCCTGTACGCCATGTACGAAGACGGCCTGACGAGCGACAAGGCGTTCAAAAAGTCGGCGACCTGCGTCGGCGACGTGCTGGGCCGCTATCATCCGCACGGCGACGCGTCGGTGTACGACGCGCTCGTGCGTCTGGCGCAGGATTTCTCCATGCGCTATATGCTCGTCGACGGCCACGGCAACTTCGGTTCCATTGATGGCGACCCTCCGGCCGCCTACCGATACACCGAGGCCAGAATGTCGAAGATCGCCAACGAAATGCTGCGCGACATCGACAAGGAGACCGTCGACTGGGACCCGAACTTCGACGAGAGCCGCAAGGAACCCCGCGTGCTGCCCGCGCGCTTCCCGAACCTGCTGGTCAACGGTTCTTCCGGTATCGCCGTCGGTATGGCGACGAACATCCCGCCGCACAACCTGACCGAGGTCATCAACGCCTGCGTCTGCGTGCTCGACAATCCCGAGGCGACGCTTTATGACCTGATGCAGCACATCACCGGCCCCGACTTCCCGACCAAGGGCATCATCATGGGCCGCAGCGGCATCCGCGCGGCTTACGCCACGGGCCGCGGCAAGATCATCCTGCGCGCCCGCACGGAATTTGAAGAATTCGGCCGCGACCGCACGCGCATCATCGTCACCGAGCTTCCGTATCAAGTGAACAAGCGCATGCTCATCAAGAACATGGCCGACCAGGTGAACGACAAGCGGTTGGAGGGCATTTCCGACATCCGCGACGAGACCGACCGCACGGGTATGCGCATCGTCATTGAAGTCAAGCACGACGCGAACCCGCAGGTGGTCTTAAACCGCCTGTTCGCCCAGACGCAGCTTCAGACGAGCTTCGCCATCAACATGCTGGCACTCGTCGACAACCAGAAGCAGCCGAAGATCCTGTCCCTGCGCCACATCATCGACGAGTATCTCGCCTTCCAGGAAGAACTCATCACGCGCAGAACGCAGTATGACCTCAAAAAGGCGCGCGAGCGCGAGCACCTGTTACAGGGCTTACTGATCGCGCAGGACAATATCGACGAGGTCATCCACATCATCCGCACGAGCTACGACGACGCGAAAGAAAAGCTGATGGAGAGCTTTTCCCTCTCCGATATTCAGGCGCAGGCCATTCTCGATATGCGCCTGAAGGCCTTGCAGGGCCTCGACCGCGAAAAGCTCCAGAACGAGTTTGACGAGCTGGAAAAGAAGATCGCCTACCTTGTCGAGCTTCTCTCCAACGAGACGATGCTCAAGGGCGTCCTCAAGGACGAGCTCATTGAAATTCGCGACAAGTATGGCGATGAGCGCAAGACCGAGATCCAAGAGGTCGAGGACGAGATCGACATCGAAGACCTCATCGAGGAGGAGCAGTGCGTCTTCACCCTGACCCGCAACGGCTACATCAAGCGCACGAGCGCGAGCGAGTACACCGCGCAGAGTAAGGGCGGCATGGGCAAGAAGGGCATCACCACCCGTGACGAGGACACGGTGGTCGACGTGTTCACCGCCTCGACCCACGACTATATCCTCTTCTTTACGGACACCGGCAAGGTGTACCGCAAGAAGGGCTATCAGATCCCCGAGAGCGGCAAGGCTGCCAAGGGTACAAACATCGTCAACATCATCCAGGTGGAGACGGGCGAGCGCGTGCAGGCGATGATCCACTTCCGCGACCTGAACGCCGAAAATCTGTTCCTCACCATGGTGACGCGCAACGGCACGGTGAAGAGATTGCCGGTCGAAACGCTCAAGAATCTGCGCAACAACGGCATCCGCGCGCTGAACCTCGACGAGGGCGACGAGCTGGTGAGCGTGCGCGAGACGGACGGCGAGCAGAAAATTCTGATCGCCACGCACGACGGTATGGCGGTCGTCTTCGACGAGACCGATGTCCGTGCGATGGGCCGCACGGCGGTCGGCGTGCGCGGCATCAAGCTGCGCGAGGGCGACTACGTCGTCGGCGCCGCCCGCGCCCAGGAGGGCAAGGAAGTCCTGACCATCACCGAAAAGGGCTACGGCAAGAAGACACCGGTCGAGGAATACCGCATCACGAACCGCGGCGGCCTCGGCATCAAGAACTACATGGTGACCGAGAAGACCGGCGGCATCGTCGGCGTCAAGGTCGTGGATGGCAGCGAGGATCTGCTGCTCGTCACGCGCGCGGGTATCCTGATCCGCACACCGGTCGAGGCGATCCGCACGACGGGCAGAGCCACGCAGGGCGTGATCGTCATGCGCTTCAAGGAAGAGGGAGACAGCGTGATCTCCATGGCGCTCACAGAGCATGAGGAGAGCGAGGAGTAAACTCCTCGAACCTCTTGTCCCACTGCGTGGGACGAAACCACACCCCCCATTTTCTTTCCCGAGAAAGAAAACGGGCGGTGTGACCGTCCAAAAGAAAGGCGTTTCCCATTGCAAGCGAGCAGCTCGAAGAGCTGCAATGCTTGCCGATTGCACTGCCCATAGCGCGGCATTGCCGCGTTTGGTGTTGCTATACGATTTGCCGCTGCTTCTATCATCCGCTGCCGCTCTGCTCATCTTGTAGAAGTGCGCAGTAATTCCCGTCTATCGGGGCACTCCACAATGCGGCGAGCGAAGCAATGCCGCTATTTCGCACGCAGTCTGCCGCCGAGAAAACGTCACTCGCGCCTCACGATAGTAAGGCGCGGTTGAAAACGGTGACGAATCGCAGGGATTCATGGCGAAGCCATGTACACTGCACCCACACTGCGCAGCGCGTGCAGTCATTCAAGAATAAGACCCGCAATGTCGGGGGTCGAGGGGTTCCCCCTCGTCCTTCTCTGGGGGGATACAAAGGGGGTATTCTCTTCGAGAAGAGAATACCCCCTTTGACAGCGCACTCCCATGCCAATGGGAGTCCCCCTTCAGCGCTTTTGCGCTGAAAAAAACACCATGTAACATCAAAGTTGCATGCAAATGCAACCCATGTAAACCCCAGCTTGCTGGAAAGACAAAACTCTCTTCGGTAGAATAGAGCCAAAAGGAGGAGGGCATGGCAATGGCAAATATTTTGCAGCCGCTGGGCGACGCAATAGAGCGCCAGCAGCAGCGCAAACATGAGAACAATATGGAGGTGCTGCGCGCTATCTATACCCGCCCAGGCATGATCGTGCTCGGCGTGATTTTGCTGGGTGCGGCGCTGGCGTTGATCTGGCCGCAGATCGCGCCGGAGGCTGACAATACAAACAGCATTGTGATCGATATGAGCGACTTTGACTTCGGCGATGAAGAGATGAACCGCACCGTTCAGGAAATGGTGGAAAACGATCGGAAGCAGAAGGAACAGAGCGGACGCTCCGGTGCAATTTTCTTCGGCCTCGGTGCGGCGGTCTGCTTTGTCCGCGCGGCGATGCCGTGGAGAAAGAAGGAGCGGGCAGAAACAATTTCTGACGATTCTGCGTCTAAAGAGGCAGAAGAAATCCCCGTTCCGCCAAAGCCTGTGGAAAACGCCGCGCCGCAGAGTGCGGAGACCGACAGCAGGGAGGACCGGCTTGAAAATCTCAAGCGGCTCTACGAGGCGGGCATTCTGAGCAGGGAAGAGTACGACGAACGCAGAAAGAAGCTGTGAGGAGGTCACCATGAGAAGAAACATCCACTATAAGCCCAGCAAAAGCGCGAGCATTCTGTCGGGCATTATCGCGTGCGCGATGGGCGTGTTCGGCCTGTTTACGATCCCGAGCATCGGCGCGATGATCGGCTTCAAGGCCATCTGGTGCCTGATGACGTACGGCATGGGCATCTACAATTTTCTGCTCGCGGCGGGCGTTGTGAAGTACAACGGCGGCTACGAGATCACCGACGAGTCGGACGAGAGCGCAAAGGGCGGCAAGTCCGACGCCGAAGCGCGGCTCGAGGAATTGCAGACGCTCTACGACCGCAGACTCATTACGGAAGAGGAGTATCAGCAAAAGCGCAGGGACATTCTGGACCGGCTGTAAGAGAAAGGAGCGCGGACAATGGGAGAAGTTTTGATCCTTATTATCATCGCACTTGTCTGGGGGTTTAAGGCGGCTGTCGCCAACGAGGACAAAAAGGTCAATGATCGGGAAACGGGCAACATTTCGTCGACGCCCGACGAGCTCATCAAAAAGGCCAACCGCACGCTTGATGACCTCGACACGATGCGCGCAAAAGAGCTCGAAAGCAAAAAGCGCCCGAGCGGCGTACAGATCCGCGATTTTCACAAGAATCTGGCCGCGCAGGAACGTGAGAACAGCGAGAAACGCTGGGCTGTCGCACGTAGGAAGCAGGCCGACAGCGGCGAGGTGCATTCTGTCCACATGGACAGCTGCGAGGACCGGCTCGAAAGCCTGAAGGTCTTATATGACGCGGGCATTCTGGACCGCGAGGAATACGCCCAGCGCGTTGCGCGCGTCAAGAAGGCGCACGCGCAGAGCAGAGGGTAAGCAAAATAAAAAGGAAGCGAACACACAATGTATGACGAACTGACACAGGTCGACATTGACAAGATGAAGGCAGAGCTGGAGCACCGCCGTTTGGAGCTTCGCCCCAAGCTCATCGAAGATGTGCAGACGGCGCGCGCGTTCGGCGACTTGAGCGAAAACTACGAGTACAAGGTCGCCAAGCAGGAGAAAAACCGCAACGAGAGCCGCATCCGTTACTTGGAGCGCATGATCGCGACGGCGAAGGTCATCGAAGTGAACGAAAAAGAGGGCACCGTCGGCCTTTTTGACCACGTGGTGCTCTATAACGAAAAACTGGGGAAAGAGCAGACCATCCAGCTCGTGACCACCCTGCGGCAGAACGTGCTCAAGGGCCTCATCAGCAAGGAATCGCCCGTCGGCAAGGCCATCCTGGGAAAAAAGGTCGGCGACCGCGTCGAGATCGTCGTCTCGCCGGAAATGAAGTACACGGTCGAAATTCGTTCGATCACGCCGGGCGAGGACGATGCATCGCTCGAGATCAGCTCTTATTGAGGAAACGCATGAAACAGGTCATTATCTATACCGACGGCGCGTGCTCGGGCAACCCCGGCCCCGGCGGCTGGGGCGCGGTGCTCAAATACGGCGCGCACGAGCGCGAGCTCTCCGGCGGCGAGGCGAGCACGACGAACAACCGCATGGAGCTCACCGCCGTCATCGAGGCGCTGCGGCTCTTAAAAGAGCCGTGCGTCGTGGAACTCTATTCCGACTCGCGCTACGTCATCGACGCGCTGGAAAAGCGCTGGGTCTACGGCTGGAAGCAGCGCGGCTGGGTGAAAAGCGACAAAAAGCCCGCGCTGAACGTCGATTTGTGGGAGCAGCTTTTGTCCCTCATCGCCCGGCACGAAATGCACTACCACTGGGTCAAAGGCCACGCGGAGAATGAATACAACAACCGCTGCGATGAGATGGCGGTGGCAGAGTGGAAAGCGGTGAAGCGCTGTCAGTGACAGATGAAGCGAACCGCTTTCGACGGTGAATCAGTTTAAGTAAGAATAAAACCAACGACAATTACAGAAAGAAGGTTGATTCCGGAGAAGACGGTTGGAAAGCTCAGGCAGGGCTGGGGCAGCATTTGCTTCCTTTTAGCGCCCTGGTGGAAGTACGGCAAGACCTTAATGGTCGGCTCGTTTATCTCATCGGTGCTGTTTGTGCCGGCGGCGGGGTATTTTTCCGCGACGCTGGCGCAGGCGGTGATCGAAATGATCGAAGCGGGAAAGCCGTTTGAAGCGGCATTTTTGACGGGCCTGACATACCTTTTGCTCGCGCTGGCGCTCAATCTGCTCCACGCGGTGTACGAGGATTTTTACCTCCGGTGGAAAAAGCAGGAGATCGAGGGGACGATCGAGCGGTCGATCTACGAAAAAGCCCTGATGGTCGACTACCGGCACTTTGACGATCCGAGCTATTTCGACAGCTACAAGCTGGCGACGGAGAAATTTGCCTCGCAGTCGTCGGAGACGCTGCAAAATCTCTTCTCGCTTTTGAGCGGCGTCGCGAAATGCATTGTCTACGGCGCGCTGATCGCGTCGCAGGGCATTGCGCTGCTGCTCATCGTTCTGGGCTGCTCTGCGTTTGTCGCGTATGCGCAAATTTACTGGAGCAGGGTGTCCGTGGAGCGTGAGACGGCCATGGTCAACGACCAGCGGAAGGCTGACTATCTGCGGCGGCTGTTTTTTGACCATACGGCGGTCGCCGACCTGCGCGCGTCAAACATCAAAAAGCCGCTTTTTTCGCTGTTCGACGGCTCTGTGAAGAGCAGGGCCGCGATCTATCGAAAATACGGCGCAAAGGAATTTTTGACCGATATTCTGGCGAACCTCGCGCAGCTCGGCACGACGTTTGCCGTGCCGGTCTATGTCGCATGGGGCGTGATGTCTGGCAATATCGGCGGCATTGGCGTCTATGCGACGCTGATCGCCTCGTCGCTCGCGCTCAAGGAGGCGCTCAACGCGCTCGGCTGGTGGAGCTCGCAGGTCGCCTTAGGCGTTGCCTACGCGCAGAAGGTGCAGCGCTTTTTCGACACAGATTCGACCATCGAAGCGTCGACAGACGGCGAAAAAGCGTCAGACGGCCCGTTTTCCGTCCGATTCGACCATGTGTCCTACCGCTACGGCGGCAGCGATGAGTTTGCCATCCGTGATCTGAGTCTTGCCATCGCGCCCGGAGAAAAGATCGCCATCGTCGGCGAAAATGGCGCGGGGAAGACGACGCTCACAAAGCTCCTGCTCCGCCTGTACGACGCGGACGGAGGAACGGTGCAGATCAACGGCCGCCCGATCGCGGACTATGACGTGAGCACGCTGCGCGGCAGGATCGGCATCGCGTTTCAGCAGTCCCGCCTGTACGCGCTGTCTGTCCGCGAAAATATGACGGCCTACGCCGACGCGGACGATGCGCGGCTCAAATCCTGCCTTGAGGAGGTCGGCCTGCGGCTTTCTCTGGACGCGCAGGTCACGAAGGAGTTCGACGAAAACGGCGCGGTGCTCTCGGGCGGAGACGCGCAGCGCCTATGCCTGACGCGGCTGCTGCACAGCGAATTTGGGCTGCTCATCCTCGACGAGCCGTCCAGCGCGCTGGATCCGATTGCCGAGTACCGCATCGCAAAGCTGATCTTCGACCGCTCGCCGACGACCACCATTATGGTCGCGCACCGGCTCTCCACGGTTGTGGACGCGGACCGAATTTATCTTCTCTCCGATGGAAGAATCATAGACTCCGGCACGCATGCGGAGCTGATGGCGCAGAACGGAAAATATCGGGAAATGTTTTTAAAGCAGGCCGAAGGGTACTTGAAAGCTTAGCGGAAGTGTGGTACAACAAAAGCAAATTTTTTCTCAGCAGGGAGGGGAGCCTTCCCGCTTTGCTGAAGTAATATGAAGGAGCAAAAGACTATGGCAGAATTCAACGCAAAGCAGCAGCTTCCGGGACTTCTCGACTGGATGCGCGCGCAGATGAAGGCCTGCGGAGGCAAGACCGCCGTCATCGGCATTTCGGGCGGCAAGGACAGCTCCGTCACGGCGGCGCTGAGCGTGGCGGCCTACGGTCGCGAGAATGTCGTCGGCGTGCTGATGCCCGACGGCGTGCAGCCGGACATCGACTATTCCAACGGCCTTGTCGACGTGCTGAACATCCGCCACTACACGTTCAATATTCACGGCGGCACGAGCGGCATTCTCGACGAGATGGCGCGCGTGGGCATCGAGGCGAGCCGCCAGACGAAGGTGAACCTGCCGTCCCGTATCCGCATGGCGACGCTGTACGCCATCGCGCAGAGCGAGGAGGGCGGCATCGTCATCAACACCTCGAACCTCTCCGAGGACTGGGTCGGCTACTGCACGATCTACGGCGACAGCGCGGGCGCGTTCTCGCCGCTCGGCATGTACACGACCGAGGAGGTCATCGCGCTGGGCGCGGAGCTGGGCCTGCCCGAGCGCTTCCTCATCAAGCCGCCGTCCGACGGCCTGACCGGCAAGACGGACGAGGACAACCTCGGCTTTACCTACCACGCGGTGAACGAGTACATCCGCAAGGGCGAGGTCGACCCCGCCATCAAGGAGCAGATCGACCGCAAGCACAAGGTGTCGAGATTCAAGTTCCAGACGCTTCCGGTGTATCAGAACGGGCTGCCGATCGTCCTGCCGGAGGAAACGGATTATTATAATCCGAATAAGAAATAATAGCAGCGCGAAGCGCTGCACCTTGCTCCCGCGCCGCGCAGGAGTGTAGCAAAGGGGGTATTCTCTTTCCGAAGAGAATACCCCCTTTAAATCCCCCAGAGAAAGGCGAGGGGAGAACCCCTCGACCCCCGACATTGGCAGATTTAGGCTCGAAGAGCTGCGCAGCCTGCGGAATCGGGTGCGGTGTACATGGCTTCGCCATGAATCTCTGCGAATCGTTACCAGTATCAACCGCGCCTTACTATCGTGAGGCGCATGTGACGAGAGAATGGCGGCAGACTGCCTGCGGGGGCGGCATTGCTTCGCTCGCCGCGCTCAGGGCTGCTTCTTTTTTAGTCCTTCGCTGGGTCGGTACTGTTGATGGGTTCATCGGGAATGATATCTTGCGCGATGATTTGCTCTTCTGCGTCCAGCAGGGCTTTTTTCAGGACTTCGCGGGCAAGGATGCCTTTGCCCTCGTCGTAGAGATCAATGGCCTCGCTCATGCTGCGCACCATGCCGTGGTAAAGGTTTCGATAAGTTGTCATTTTATTTCCTCCTTTTGTGCGTCATTGTTGCGTCACTTTTTCTTTTTAGTATAATTTGACGCTAAAATTTTGTCAATACTTCGTCACGGAGGTTGGCAAATGGATTCAAAAAGTCGTTACACCCTGCGCACCGATCCGGTGCTGCTGGAAAAGCTCGGATATATCGCTGAATACGAGGGACGCACCAAAAACCGTGAACTGGAGCAGATAATCAAGCGCCGCATCGCAGCTTTCGAACAGGAGCACGGTGAGATTCCCATAGAAGAAAACGACCGCTGACGCGGTCGTTTTTTGCCCCCGTCCCGCGGTGAGCGCAGCAATGCCGCTAGCAGGCAGTCCGCCGCCGTGCTATCGTCACTCGCGCCTCACGAAGTAAGGCGCGGTTGCGAGTGGTGACGAAACGTAGGGACCCGTGGCGAAGCCACGTACACCGCACCCGATTCCGCAGGCCGCGTAGCTCTTCAAGCCTAAAACTGCCAATGCAGCGGGGTCGAGGGGGAAGGCCCCTCGTCCTTTCTCTCGGGGGTTTAGGGGGATACTCTCTTTCGAGAAAGAGAGTATCCCCCTTCTCCGTGCAGCGCCACTGGCGCTGCTTTCCCGGTTCCGCGCATCGCGCGGATCAGCCAGTGCCCCTTTGGGCACAAAAAAAGAGCCATCCTTTCGGATGGCTCTCATTTTCGCTCGATTAGCCAACGCTGTTGAGCTTCAGGGTCAGCGCGCTCTTCTTGTGCGCGGCGTTATTCTTGTGCAGAATACCCTTAGCAGCAGCCTTATCGACAGACTTCACTGCGACCTTGTAAGCGCTCTCGGCCTCGGTGCGATTGCCTTCAGCGGCAGCCGCCTCGAACTTCTTGAGTGCGGTCTTCAGTGCGGACTTGTCGGCCTTGTTGCGCTCATTACGCACACCAGACACCTGAACGCGCTTCTTGGCAGACTTAATATTCGGCAAACCAAACACCTCCTCCGGTTGGAATTCGCGCCGGCGGACAAAAAATCCACCGTGCAGAATGGTATTTTAGCAAAGAATGCAAGAAATTGCAAGCATTTTTTCGAAATTTTCTGATTTTTTTGTATGACACAAAACTTTGTGGATAAAATAGGGAAGGAAAACAAGATTTAGTAAAAGGAGAGAGGCAAAATGCTCCAATACCGCACCGATCTTGCCATGGAGGCGCACGAGCTGCTCTGCGCGAGAAGCCGCGCGCAGACACTCTCCGGCGTGGACAGCCGGACGGTCTTCCGCCGCGGGTGCAGCGTGACGAGCGTGCGCATCGACACCGAGGGCGCGGCGCGCCAGCTTGGCAAGCCCCGCGGGCGGTATGTGACGCTCGACCTCTCGCCGCTGCAAAAAAACGCGGACGATCTGTTCGAGCGCGCGTCGCGCGCCGTAGGGGCGGAACTCAGGGCGCTGCTCGGCGAGAACGTCAAAAGCGTGCTCGTCGCGGGACTCGGCAACGCGAATATGACGCCGGACGCCATCGGGCCGAGGAGTGCGGAGCATGTGCTTGTAACGCGCCATCTGCGGCAAAACGGCGCGTTTTCCGCATTTTGCTCTGTCAGCGTGCTGACACCGGGGGTTTTGGGCCGGACGGGCATTGAGGCGATGGAGACGCTGCGCGGCACGGTGCGCGCGGTACAGCCCGACGCGGTCATCGCGATCGACGCGCTCGCGTCCCGCTCGCTCATGCGGCTCTGCTCCACGGTGCAGCTCTCTGACACGGGCATTATCCCCGGCAGCGGCGTCGGAAATCACCGCTGTCCCCTCAGCCGCGATACGCTCGGCGTGCCGGTCTACGCCATCGGCGTTCCCACGGTCGTCGACGCGGCGACGCTGACGCTCGATGTGCTCGAAGAGGCCGGAAAGTCGGACGTCGATCCCACGGCCCTGCGCGGCCACGAGACCGTCATGGTCACAACGCGCGACATCGACGCGCAGATCCGCGAGCTTTCCCGCATCATCGGCTACGGCATCGATCTTGCGCTCCAGCCGCTCGATTTTTCCGAGCTCTGCGCGCTCATGGGCTGAAAATGTGCAAAATTTCCGGTGGTATTCATAATTTGTTTACAACCGATTCAAACTTTAGCCAAGATTGACTGGTATCTTAATACTTGCAAAGGGGAACTCCCCCCGATGTGATTTTCTCCCTCCTAAAAATACACACACAACACAGCAAGAAGCCCTCGCCGATCCCGGCGGGGGCTTCTTGTTTCCTTTTTTCTCTTTTTCGCACAAGTGCAAAGGAAGCTGCGGCACTGGTGCCGCGGGGAGAGCAGCGCTTAGCGCTGCACGGATAAAGGGGGATACTCTCTTTCTCGAAAGAGAGTATCCCCCTTAAACCCCCGAGAGAAAGGACGAGGGGTCTTGCCCCTCGACCCCGCACATTGGCAGATCGGCACTTGAAGAGCTGCGCGGCCTGCGGAATCGGGCGCGGTGTACGTGGCTTCGCCACGAGTCTTCTGCTATTCGTTGCCGATATCAACCGCGCCCTACTCCGTGGGGCGCGAGTGACGATAGTACGGCGACGGACTGCCTGCGGGGGCGGCTTTGCTGCGCTCGCCGCCGGACAGCAAAAAACGACCGCGTTAGCGGTCGTTTTAATCTTCGGTGAAGCGGAAGAGGTCGTTGGGGGTGCATTCGAAGATCTGGCAGAGGGCTTCGATATTTTCGTAGCGGATGGATTTGGTCTCGTTGTTGACCATGCGACTGAAATTCTGATAGCTCATCCCCAGCTGGTGGTAGAGCCAGTATTTCGTCTTTCCCTTTTTCTCCAACAGGGACAAAACATCTAATGTTACCATATCTGATGCTCCCATTCTCTCATGTTTTCATCAGTCTATGGCAGTTTTTCTCTTGACATATAGACTAATACATTAGATAATGTCCACATCAGATATTTAGGAGGAGAAACGCATGGAAGACTACACAAAGCTGTACCATTTACTCTTCAACGCGATCACGGATGCGTTGGAACAAATGAATGCTCAAAACTTCGGCAGTGCCAAAGAAACCCTCGTCTCCGCCCAGCAAAAAGCAGAAGACCTCTATATCACAACAGAGAACTAAAAAGCGGCACCTCAAAGCGGCGAGCAGAGCAATGCCGCGCCGTCAGAAGGGCGGGGTGGATAATCCAAAAAGGAGGGGCAAAGCCCCTCCCTTTTGGTCGTTAGGGGTGCAGGGGCGAAATCGAAACGCCCCTGCCGTTCTCTTAGGGGTTCAAAAGGGGACCTTCTCTCACGTGAGAGAAGGTCCCCTTTTATCACCGCTTGTCCTGTAAGGACAAATAATTTACAGATACTTCTGCATGCCGTCGGTGGCGAGGGCGGGGTCGCCGGAGACGGAGATGGTGAACTTGACGCCGGTGGCGTTGCTGAAGCGATCGAGCTCGTTCAGGAAATCGTCGGCCGCCTGGTTGCACTCGCCGCCGGTGATCTTGAACAGGTTGTCGATGAAGATGTGGGAAATATCGTAATTGCCCGCGTACAGGCCGAACAGGAAGCCGCGCAGGGCCTCGTAGTTGGACAGGTCGTACTCGTAGGCAGAGATCAGACGAACGTGATAGTGCAGGTCAAAGGTCATGGTAGACTTTGCTTCGACGCAAACGACGCTGCCGTTATCCTCCTGCGCAGTGGTATTGATCATTTCGATCAGCTTCTTGGTCTTACCGGTGCCCTTTTCACCCATGATGAGTCTGACCATAGAAATCACTCCTTTCAATAGCTCCCCGCCTCTTTTGCGGGGGATGGTCTTTCTGATGGCATCAGCATAGCATAAATGAAACAAATTTGCAATGCTGAATGGAAAGTTTCAGGTTTATTCAAAAAATTCAGCGCAGGCGCTTACGCAGCTCCTCGCCCATTTCCTCGTATCCGGGCTTGCCGAGCAGCGCGAACATGTTCTTTTTATACGCCTCCACGCCCGGCTGGTCGAAGGGATTCACGCCGAGGAGGTATCCGCTCAGCCCGCAGGCGTATTCAAAGAAGTAAATGAGCTGGCCCATCGTGCGGGCGTTGTTTTCATCGAGGTTCAGGATGATGTTCGGCACGCCGCCCTCGACATGGGCGAGCAGCGTCCCGTCCATGGCCTGACGGTTGATGAAGTCCATCGTCTTTCCCGCAAGGAAGTTGAGTCCGTCGCCATTCGCTTCGTCAAAGGGGACGACCATCTGCTGCTCCGCGGGCGTAAAGCGCACGACGGTCTCCATCAGCATACGCTCGCCCTGCTGGATGTACTGGCCCATCGAGTGCAGGTCGGCGGTAAAGTCGACGCTCGCGGGGAAGAGGCCCTTTTCCTCCTTGCCCTCGCTCTCGCCGTAGAGCTGCTTCCACCACTCGGCCATGAAGCGGAACGCGGGCTCGAAGCACGCGAGAAGCTCCACCTTCTTGCCCTGACGGTAGAGCTCGTGGCGCATGGCGGCGTACTGCCACGCGGGATTGCTGTAATCGTTTTTCGCGCAGAGCGACATCATCTCCTGCGCGCCGCCCATGAGTTCATCTAAATCAACGCCCGCGACGGCGATGGGGAGAAGGCCAACGGCGGTGAGCACGCTGTAGCGCCCGCCGATGTTGTCGGGCACGACGAATTCCTCGTATCCCTCCTGATCGGCGAGGGACTTGAGCGCGCCTTTGTGCGCGTCGGTCGTGGCGTAGATGCGCCTCGCGGCCTCTTCCTTGCCGTACTTCTTCTCGAGCTTTTCGCGGAAGAAGCGGAACGCGACGGCGGGCTCGGTCGTCGTGCCGGACTTCGAGATGACGTTGACGGAAAAATCGTCGTCGCCGATGAGCTCCGTCACCTCGCGCAGCGCGTCGGAGGAGAGGCCGTTGCCGATGAAGTAGATGTTCGGCGTGGACTTCTTCTTTAAGTTATAGTTCGGGGAGCAGAGGCATTCAATCACGCCGCGCGCGCCGAGATAGCTGCCGCCGATGCCGATGACGACGAGCGCCTTGGAATCGCCCTGAATCTTCTTCGCCGCGGCGAGGATGCGGGCGTACTCGCCTCTGTCATAGTCGCGCGGGAGCGTGACCCAGCCGATGAAATCAGAGCCCTTTCCGCCGCCGTTTTGCAGCCAGCCCGCCGCGCGCTCGAGACGCGGGCGCAGCGCCGCTTGATAGGGAAGGGGAAGAAACGAAGCGGCATGGGAGATATCAATAGACAGCATAAAAATGGCCTCCTGCGATCAAAAATTCTTGCTTGCATTGTAGCACACGGCAAAAAAAGAAACAAGCGCAAAGCGGGGAAAAATAGGAGGCAAACACCGCGCTGCCGTCCAGAAACCGTGAAAACTGTGGAAAGCGGCAAAAAACGATTCGCTTTATCGCTCCATCTTTGTAAAGTGCGTGCATTTACTGTCGCACGTTATTGTGTTATCGTGTTACCACACTAAATCGAACGGCCAAGCGCCGGAACTTACAGGAGGAAGAAACGATGAAAAAATTCTTAGCAATGGCGCTTGCCGCCGTGATGGTACTGGCCCTTGCCGCCTGCGGCAGCAAGAACGACACCGCCGACGATACCGGTGATGCGCAGGACGCGCAGGGCGGCGAGACGCAAAAGCTGATCGTCGGCTTTGATGCCGAGTTCCCGCCGTTCGGCTTCATCGCCGCCGACGGCACGTACGACGGCTTTGACCTCGCAATGGCGAAGGAGCTGTGCGCGCGCCTCGGCTGGGAGTACGAGGCCGTGGCCATCGACTGGAACAGCAAGGACGCCGAGCTTTCGAGCGGCACGATCAATTGCATCTGGAACGGCTTTACCTACACCGGCCGCGAAAATGACTACACGTTCTCCGACCCCTATGTGGATAACTCCATCGTGATGGTCGTGAAGGCCGACAGCGGCATCACCTCGCTCGCGGACCTCGCCGGTAAGAGCGTGATGGCGCAAGCCGCGTCCTCCGCGGTCGACGCCATCAACGAGAACGAAGACTTCAAGTCCTCCCTCAAGGAGGTCGTGGAGCTTGGCGACTACAACATGGGCTTTATGGACTTAGCCCAGGGCACGGTGGACGCCGTGGCCGCTGACCTCGGCGTTGCGCAGTATCAGATCGCGAACAACGACGGCGACTATGTCATCCTCGACGAGCCCCTCTCCACCGAGCAGTACGCCATCGGCTTCCTCAAGGGCAACACCGAGCTGCGCGACGCGGTGAACGCCGAGCTTCTCAAGATGGCCGAGGACGGCACCATGCTGGAGATCGCACAGAAGTACGTCGATCAGGGTCTCGTGCTCGATAGCCTGTGCCTCATCAAAAAGTAAAGACGATCACTTCGGGCGACTGTAAAAACCGATCATTGATTCATAGGTGCCCATCCTCTTCTCAGGGGGGAGCGGGGGCGAAAGCCCCCGCTTTTTCCCGCTTATGACCGAATAAGGGAGAATCATTCCATGACTGTATCCACGATGCTTTCGCTATTATCCGAGGGCTTTGTCACATCGCTATTGATCTTTGCGCTGACGCTGCTATTCTCGATGCCGCTGGGCCTTGCGGTGATGTTTGGCCGCCGCAGCAAAGTGACGCCGCTGCGCGGCTTCATCAAGGCGTATATCTCCATCATGCGCGGAACGCCGCTGATGCTGCAGCTGATGGTCGTCTTCTACGGGCCGAAGCTTCTGCTCGGCGTCACGGTGCCGGGCAACTGGCGCTTCACGGCGGTCATCGTCGCGTTCGTCATCAACTACGCGGCGTATTTTGCCGAGATCTACCGCGGCGGCATCGAGTCCATCCCGCGCGGGCAGTATGAGGCCGCGCAGGTGCTCGGCTATACCAAGGCACAGACATTTTTCAAGATCATCCTGCCACAGATGGTCAAGCGCGTCATCCCTGCAGTGACGAACGAGGTCATCACGCTGGTGAAGGACACGTCGCTCGCGTCCGTCATCGGCACGGTGGAGATGTTCACGCGCGCCAAGCAGATCGTCGCCTCGCCGAATACGCCGGGCATGCTGGCGCTGGTGGCGGCGGGGGTGTTCTACTATGTCTTCAACTATGTGGTCGCCTTCGCCATGGAAAAATGGGAGCAGGCGCTGCGCTATTACCGCTAAAGGGAGGGGAGAGCAATGGCAGTTTTTGAAATGCAGAACGCCAGAAAGGCGTTCGGCGCGCTCGAAGTCTTAAAGGGCGTGTCGCTCAAGGTGGAAAAGGGCGAGGTCGTGTCGATCATCGGTCCATCGGGCGGCGGCAAGTCGACGATGCTGCGCTGCGCGACGCTGCTCGAAACGATGGACTCCGGCACGCTCGCGTATGGCGAAAACGTCGCCGCGCGCGAGGAAAACGGCAAAAGCGTCTACGCCGGAAAAGCCGCGCTCGCGCAGGTGCGGCGGCAGTTCGGGCTGGTGTTCCAGCAGTTTGACCTCTTCCCGCACTACACGGTGCTGAAAAACGTCTGCGACGCGCCGATCTCGGTGCAAAAGCGCGATAGAGCCGAGGTCGAGGCCGAGGCGATGGCACTGCTCGACAAAATGGGACTAAAAGGCAAGGAAAACGCCTACCCCTACCAGCTCTCGGGCGGGCAGCAGCAGCGCGTGGCCATCGCCCGCGCGCTCGCGATGAAGCCGGAAATCCTCTTTTTCGACGAGCCGACCTCCGCGCTCGATCCGCTGCTCACGGGCGAGGTGCTGCGCGTGATCCGCTCTCTTGCCGACGAGCACATGACGATGGTCATCGTGACGCACGAGATGCCCTTTGCCCGCGCCGTGAGCAACCGCGTCGTGTTTTTAGACGGCGGCGTCATCGTGGAGCAGGGCAGCCCCGAACAGGTCTTCGAAAATCCGCAGCAGGAGCGGACGAGAGAGTTCTTGAAATCGTACCGCGAGACGAGCAGCGCTCAGGCGTAGTAATTCACGAGCAGGTCGACGACCGCACCGTAGCTCTGCGTGCCGAGTTCATCGCCGTAGGATTTGATCATCTTATCGTTGAGCGACTGGGTAACGGTGGCCGTGAGGCCCTTGTACTGCGCCCAATAGGCACTGTTGTAGCGCAGATCGAGCACGATCTCGTCGGGAAGCGAATCGCGAATCTGCTGCCATGCGTCGGGGTCGACGCGGTAGAGCGCGTTGCCGAGGTGAATGTAGCCGAGCATCCAGCCCGCATAGTTGTAGTTTGCGTCGTCACAGCGCGTGCAGGCGAGGACCGCAAGGAAGTTGCTCTGCTGCTCGGACGTGATCCCGCGCTGGTGCGAGAGCTCGTGCGCGCAGGTCGAGGCCAGCAGCATCGCAGGCGAGTCCATGTTCACGTTCGACTCGCCCGTGAACGGAAAGTAGAAGCCCGTGAAGTTCATCGCGCTCATGATCTTCGAAAAGAAAATGCCCTTGGGCTTCTGGTCCGGCATGTCGAGGAACGGAAATTCGTCGTACAGGCAGTCGTACACCGTGTCGGCGTAGTCTAAAATCTCCTGCCGGTCGGCGGTGAAGAGGCCGTTTTCGTCGCGCACGATGTGCGCCGACGCCTCGGCGAGGTTGTCCGCGAAATACTGCGTGACGCGGACCAGATCATCATACGCGACGGGTTCGGGCGAAAGGCCGCTTCTGTCGCAGAAGTCGTCCGCGTAATAGTTCGCGCCCCAGAGAAGCGAGAACGCGGCGCAGACCGTGAGAAACAAATCGAGCACGAAGAGCGCGCAGCGGTACGCGGCGCGCCCTCTTTGGCGCGACTTTATAAGATAGCGCACCATCAGCACGAGCAGTACGACCGCCGTGACCGCCGCGAGCACGTACAGAAGCTCAGCGACCGAAAACGGCAGCGCCGCGCACGCGCGGCCTAAGAATTGCTCCAAGGGCAGCGTGACCGAATAGACCCAGAAATTGACGGCCGCGCGGTTTCCGCGGAAAAGATAGAAAAGCATAAGGACTGCGCCGCAGGCGAAAAGCCAGCGGTGCAGTCCTTTGTTGTCACGGTACAGGGTTTTCATGGGGAGATCAATCCTTCTTTTCATCAAGCGGCGCTGCCAGCGCGGGGTCGAACATCGCGTCGTCCGTCACGCCCTTTTTCGTGAGGCTGCGGTTCGTGAACCAGTTCACAAGCGAGCTGATGCACGCGAAGATCGGAACGCCGAGGAACATGCCGAGCACCCCGCCGAAGCCGCCGCCGACCACAATGGCCACGATGACCCAGAAGCTCGAAATGCCGGTGGATTTACCGAGGATCTTCGGCCCCAGAATGTTGCCGTCAAACTGCTGCAATGCGATGATGAAGAGAATGAAATAAAGGCACTGCTTGGGGCTGACGAGCAGGATGAGGAATGCACTCGGAATGGCGCCGAGGAACGGGCCGAAGATCGGAATGATGTTCGTCACGCCCACAAACACCGAAATGATCGGCGTATACGGGAACTTGAAGATCGAGCAGCAGATGAAGCAGAGAATGCCGATGATGAGCGAGTCGAGCAGCTTTCCGCGCACGAAGCCGCTGAAGATGCGGTCGGCCTCGGCCACGGCGCGCAGCGTGCGGCGGTACGGCGTTTCGGGCAGAATGGCGTAGAGGATCTTCTTCGACTGCTTGGCAAAGCTCTCCTTGCGCGCGAGCAGGTAGACCGAGATCATCATGCCGATGAGGAGATTCTTGAGGAAGATGATGACGCTCCAGATGCCGCCCGTCACGGCGACGATGGCGACCTGCGCCTGCGGGATGACCGTGTCGGTGACCCACTTGACGAGCTTATCGTAGTAGCCGTTGAGTGCGGAGAGCAGCTGGTCGGAGTAGATGTCGTCGGAGAAGATCGTCTGATTCTCCACAAGGCTGTTGACCCAGTTGTAGACGGTTTTATAATAGCTTTCAAAGTTGTCGGCCAGTGTCTTCATGCTGTCGACCAGCTCGGGGATGAGGATGCTGAACATCAGGTAGATGAGGGCGATGACGCAGATCCACGTGACGAGGATGCTCAGCCCCCGGACGAGCGAGGACTTGACCTTCGGCAGCCCCTTTTGGATATACCGGTCGAAAAAGTCGACGATGGGGGCGAGAAGGTACGCGAACACAAGGCCGTAGATGACCGGCGAGAGCACGCTCATCAGCTTGTCGAAAAAGTCCAGCAGCACGCGGGACTGGAAAAACGTGTCGTAAAACATCAGCACCGCGCAGGCCGAGACGACGAGCGTCACGCCGAGGTGAAGATAGGTTTTGTTCTGCTTCATGGGCTCCCCCTTTTTTTGGGCAAAAGGCGTTAAATGACTGCTAAAAAGATACCAAAAACAGCTTACTATTTTTTGCCGGGAATTGCAACCGCTCATTTCGTGTGTTATGATAATCTTTACTCTCTGTTAATGAAGATGAACAGAACTTGACTTTTTTGGCAGAGGGTGATTTTGACCGACAGGGCGCAGGGTGCTTTGCCGGTCTGATGCTGTGAAGAGCAAACGAGGAGGAACCCATGGACGACAAAAAGCTGCTCTTTATCGTCAATCCCCGCGCGGGAAAGACCAAATCCCTCGCGCCGCTGTTTGACGCCGCCGCGATCTATTCCGAGGCGGGCTATCTCGTCTCCGTGCGCAAGACCACGCACCGCGGAGAAGCGACGGAGCTCGCCGAATCGCTCGGGCCGGAATTCGACGTCGTCGTCTGCCACGGCGGCGACGGCACGCTCAACGAAACGGTAAACGGTGTGATGCGCATTCCGCGAGAATACCGCCCGCTCGTGAGCTATCTGCCCGGCGGCAGCACGAACGACTTTGCCGCGAGCCTGAATATCTCGTCGAATCCCGCCGAGGCGGCGGCCTCCGCCATGCGTATGAAGCCGAGATCTCTCGATGTGGGCAAATTCGGCGAGCGGAACTTTGTCTACGTCGCGTCGTTCGGCGCGTTCACGAAAACGACCTACACCGTCCAGCAGGACATCAAGAATATGTTCGGGCACTTTGCCTACTTACTCGAGGGCGTCAAGAATCTCGACACGCTCTGCCCGTACCGCATGAAGATCACGGCGGACGGCGAGGTCTTCGATGGGGAATATCTCTTCGGCGCGATCAGCAATTCGACGTCGATCGCGGGGCTGATGAAGCTCTCGCCCGACGAGGTGTCGTTCGACGACGGCAAGTTCGAGCTGCTGCTCGTGCCCGTGCCGAGAACGCCGGCTGCGATGCAGGCGCTCATTTTAGCGCTCATCAACAAGGACTACTACGACTCCGAGGGGCTCATCTTCCGCCATGTCAGGCACGTCACGGCGGAGACCGCCGAGGACATTCCCTGGACGCTCGACGGCGAGTACGACCCCGGCGCGCCGGTCGTGGAGATCGGGATCGAGGAGAATGGGGTCACGATGCTATTATAAAATTTTCGCGGAACGGGTGATTGACGGGCGCGGTGCTTGACAAGGCGGCGGGGGTTGATATATCCTTTACTGATAATAAAAACAGGGGCGGTGCGCGGTACAGGGCTGCGCTTGGGCTCCTGATGGGTGTAGAAAGGACACGGCAGATGATGAAGGTCGGCTTTATCGGCACAGGAAATATGGGCGGCGCGCTGGCGAGCGCGGCGGCCAGAAGCGGCGAGGTGGAGGTGCTGCTCGCCAACCGCACGAAGGCAAAGGCGGAGGCGCTCGCGGAGCGCATTGGGGCCGTTGTGAGCAGCAACGAGTTCATCGCGCGCGAGGCGGACCACATCTTCCTCGGCGTGAAGCCGCAGATGATCGTGGACGTGCTCAAGGGCATCGCCCCGGCGCTCAAGGCGCGCAAGAGCGCGCCGGTGCTCATCAGCATGGTCACGGGACCGGACATCGCGCGCATTCAGGAGCTTGCGGGCGGGGACTATCCCGTCATCCGCATCATGCCGAACATGCCCGCCGCCGTGGGCGAGGGCGTGATCTTCTATGCGTGCAGCGGCAACTGCGACAAGGCGCAGCAGGAGGCATTTTTGCGCTACATGGCGCCCGCGGGCAAGCTCTTCCCGCTGGCGGAGGAGCTGCATGCCGCGGGCTCGGCGGTCGCGGGCTGCGGCCCGGCCTTTGCCGCGATCTTCTTAGAGTCGATGGCCGACGGCGGCGTCGCGTGCGGCCTGCCGCGCGCGTCGGCGATCCAGTATGCCGCGCAGATGATGCTCGGCACGGCGAAAATGGTGCTCGAGACGGGCCAGCACCCCGGCGTGCTCAAGGACAGCGTCTGCTCGCCCGCGGGCTCGACGATCCGGGGCGTGCAGACGCTCGAAAAGTGCGGCATGCGCGCGGCGGTGTTTGACGCCGTGACCGTGGCCTACGAGAAAAACGTCGAGCTCAAAAAGGCGAGCGACTGAGGCTGCGGCGGAAAGGTATCTTTCCTGCGCGGCAGGCATAGTTTGCTGTGCGGGTATTTCCAGTTTTTTGCAAAAAGTGAGGAATAGATCCTATGGCAGCGATCTCTCAACAGCTCACCGACATCACGGTGCTCTCGATCGTGGTGCGCATCCTGCTCTCCACGTTCTGCGCGGGCACGCTCGGCTTTGAGCGCGAGCGGCACAATCAGGCGGCGGGCTTCCGCACGTATATCATCGTGAGCGACGCTTCGGCGCTCGTGATGATGACGAATATCTTTGTTGCCGGCATCGGCGAGACGGACCTTGTGCGCATGTCGGCCTCGGTCATCACGGGGCTGGGCTTTCTCGGCGCGGGTACGATCTTAGTGACGCGCAATCAGGAGGTGCGCGGCCTGACGACCGCGGCGGGCCTGTGGGCGGTCGCCATCATCGGCACGGCGTTCGGCGCGGGTTTTTACGCGGGCGGCATCATCTGCTATGCGTTCATCTTCCTTGCGATGCAAGTGCTGCGGCGCGTGGACCTTCGCATCCGCAAGACGCAGCGCGTCTCCACTGTGTATTTTGAGATGGAGAAAAAGAGCACGGTCGGCCAGATCATCCGCCAGGTAAAGGGCCACGGACACTACATTTGGGACCTGAACCTCTTCAACGAGACGCAGGAGAAGAGCGGCGGCCCCGTGTGCGGCACGTTCACCCTCTGGGTGAACGGCAAAACGACGCTGGACGAGGAGATCCAGGCGCTTGAAGCGCTCGACGGCGTCAGCTATATGACGCTGATGTGAAAACGAAAAAGAAGAAACGGCGCGGGAGACCGCGCCGTTTTTCCTTTGCTGTGGAAAAGTCGTGAAACGTCTCACGCCGCCTTGCGGCTGCGCGCGAGGCTGACAAAATAGCATCCCACGACAGCCAGATAGACGAGAAGCGAGCCGAGGCCGCGCCCCTCCCGCAGATAAGCGCCCCAGAGCATCAGGACGCAGTATTCCTCCGCCTGCGAGTTGATGGCGTAGTCGCCCATGGTGGCCAGGTAAATGAGCGCGGACAAAATCGTATAGGCGACCGTAAACGGCGCAAGATAGGACCTTTTGCAATACAGCGTCAGCCAGAGCAGAACGAGCGCGATCGAGGCGCAGGCGATGCTCTGGAAAAACAGCAGCGCCCCGAGGCGCGAGTCCTTTGCAAGGAGCACAAGACTGTAAAAGGTGGCGTCCCCGGTCACTTTCCGCAAGAAACCGCTGCCAGTCGTATTCTGATGTACCCAGTCGATCAGGGGCGAGCCGCCCTCGAAACCGAGGAGCGGTAGCTGCGCGCGGATTTCGAGGGTGAAGAAAAGAGGGACGAGAATTGCGAGGAAGAGCGCGGCGAACAAAAGTCTTTTGCGCGGCTGTGTGGATATTTGCATGGTGTTATCCTCCCTGTATGAATTTTCCACTCGACGCTTCGCCGCCCCGGCAGAGAGCGGCGGCGAAGCATCGGCTTTTATCTCATTAGACGTAAAAAAGCGCGCATTTTTCGCCTTTTGGAGAAAAAACTGCAAGTTCGGCGCTTCGACTAAATCCGCGCGGGCTGTTCTGTGCAAAGCGGACGACGATTTTTTGCAGAAGATGGGATTTTGCACACGGGCGGCGAAAGCGCGGCGTTTGCGCCGCCTTTATACACCTTGTTAAGAAAAAGCCGCGCAGCGGGGCGGAATCCCGCCCGTTCGTCGATTGACAGGGGAAAGTGCGCGCCGTACAATGAAAATTAACACACAAAGAGAGGAAAAATCATGAAATATGTCAAGGAGTTCGGCATCATCCTCATCGTCTCGCTTGTTGGGGAGCTGCTGAATTATTTTCTGCCCCTGCCCGTTCCGGCGAGCATCTACGGCCTTGTGCTGATGTTTCTCTGCCTGATGCTCGGCGTCATCAAGCTCAATGATGTGCACGACACGGCCTGCTTTCTCATTGAGATCATGCCCATCATGTTCATTCCGCCCGCCGTGGGGCTGATGGCTTCGTGGGACATCATTCAGGCGAATCTTGTCGCCTATCTCATCATTGCCGCGGTGACAACGATCGTCGTTATGGCCGTGTCCGGCCTTGTGACGCAGGCGGTACTCAAAAAGGGCAAGAAGGGGGCGGAGAAGAAATGACATTTTTTGAACAGTCCGTCTTTTTCGGCGTCTCTGTCAGTCTTGCTGCCTACGGCATCGGCGTGCTGCTGCAAAAAAAGTTCAAGTTCGCGCTCTTCAACCCGCTGCTCATCTCGGTGGTGCTGACCATTGCGGTGCTTTTGACGGCGCACATCAGCTACGACACGTTCTACGAGGGCGCGCAGTATTTGAGCTACCTGCTCACGCCCGCGACCGTGTGCCTCGCCGTGCCGCTTTATGAAAAGCTATCGCTTCTGAAGAGCAACTGGAAGGCCATCTTCGCCGGTATTCTCTCCGGCGTCATCACGACGCTTTGCAGCGTGTTTGTGATGAGCAAGCTCTTTCATCTTACACACGAGGAATACGTGACGCTTCTGCCTAAGTCCATCACGACGGCCATCGGCATGGGCGTTTCCGAAGAGCTCGGCGGCTACGTGACGCTGACGGTCGCCATGATCATCATCACCGGCATTTTCGGCAACGTGATCGCAGTTTCGGTGTGCAGGCTTTTCCGCATCACCGACCCCATCGCCAAGGGCGTGAGCATTGGCTCGGCCGCGCACGCGCTGGGCACGGCCAAGGCGCTCGAGATCGGCGAGGTCGAGGGCGCGATGAGCAGCCTGTCCATCGTCGTGGCGGGCCTTCTCACGGTCGTCGGCGCGTCGATCTTCGCCAACTTTATGTAAAAAAAGGAGCATTCGAAAGAATGCTCCTTTTTTGCGCGGCTCCCCCGCGATGCGCGCCGCCGCGCCGGAGAACCAGAAGAACATTCAGGACGATCTCTCCGCCTACTGCTTCGGCGATTTTTATACGAGAAAGTTTTTGCCCATCCACGAGCGCGAGCTGCTGACGTTCTCGATCCTCGCTTCTCAGGGCGGCTGCGAAGGGCAGGTCAAGGCCCACGTCGGCGGGAACGCCACCGTCGGCAACGGGAAGGAGGTCCTGCTCGCGGCGCTCACGGTGTGCCTGCCGTATATCGGCTTCCCGCGCACGCTCAACGCGCTTTCCTGCATCAACGAGGTCCTTCCGGAAGCGAAACAGTGAGAAATTTCAATAGATAGGAGTGCAGTAGAATGAAAACCTTAGTTGCCTATTTTTCCGCCAGCGGCCAGACCGCGAAGCTTGCCAAGACCCTTGCCGGTGTGACCGGCGGCGACCTCTTCGAGATCGCCCCCGAGACGGCCTACACCGCTGCCGATTTGGACTGGATGGATAAAAAGAGCCGCAGCACCATCGAGATGAAGGACCCCAAGAGCCGCCCCGCCATCGCGGGCAAGGTCGCGGATATGGCGCAGTACGACACGGTGTTCGTGGGCTTTCCCATCTGGTGGTATCAGGCCCCGCGCATCATCGAGACGTTCCTCGAAAGCTACGACTTTTCGGGCAAGACCGTCATCCCCTTTGCCACCTCCGGCGGCAGCGGCATGGGCGGCGAGGACGTTTTGAGATCCGCTTGCTCGAAGGGGACAAAGTGGCTCCCCGGCAAGCGCCTGAGCAGCCGCGAGAGCATGGCAAGCGTGCAGAAATGGGTCGAGAGCCTAGGGCTGTAAACAAAAAAAGCGGCCCAAGTGAACCTTTAAGCCGTCTGCGGAAAAACAAAAAAGCGCGCCAAGTGGCGCGTCACAAGCGTTTTCGCTTTGCGAAAACCTTGGTGCACAAGCAATTCATTTGTTTGTGCGCTGTTAAATGTCCCACGGATACCAAAACCGGCGCATTTGCGCCGTGCAAGCATTTTGCGCAGCAAAATCTTGGCGGAGGTGGGATTCACTTCCACCGAGCATTTTAATTACCCTTGGGTTAAGCCGCCTGCGGCGCGTGAAACAAAAAAACGCGCCGAGTGGCGCGTCACAAGTGTTTTCGCTGCGCGAAAACCTTGGTGCACAAGCAATTCACTTGCTCGTGCGCTGTTAAATGTCCCACGGATACCAAAACCGGCGTATTTGCGCCGTGCAAGCATTTTGCGCAGTAAAATCTTGGCGGAGGTGGGATTCACTTCCACCGAGCATTTTAATTACCCTTGGGTTAAGCCGCCTGCGGCGCGTGA
>ENA-ORCP01000402-ORCP01000402.1-human-gut-metagenome-genome-assembly--contig:-NODE-402-length-38879-cov-19.037756_pt1 | contig 38879 bp, 32 predicted proteins | sample MGYA00242990_ERZ507991 | MGnify/ENA primary metagenome ERZ507991 (study PRJEB26167, sample SAMN06115496) | human gut metagenome | host: Homo sapiens | place: China:Henan | collected 2015-05-07... | reverse complement strand
CATAACAAGAGAATCTCAATCCAGTTTCGTAAATTATTAAAGGGCGCTAGGCCGATGGGCTAGGTTTGACAGCGGCTTTGCCGCTGAGGGTTGTGGTATCGCCATTGGAGCCGCTTCGCGGCTCAGGTTCAGAGGGTTCAGAAGGTTCAAAGGGTTCAGAGGGTTCAGAGGGTTCAGAGGGTGGTGGATTGCCCTGGGGGCAATGCTTATAAAGCCAGCGTTACGGGCTTCGCCTTTGAGTCTCCAGTGCTGCATGACGGAGAACCAGAGCTCCCTTCTGCAAGTAAAAAGCAGCCCCGTGAGGCTGCTTTCCAGCACAAAGAAATCCGGTGACTTCCCATCCCCTATGCCCAATGAGTTCGGTGTCTGACTCGGTCAACAGCCGCTGCTGCACAAAGTGCGACGGCTTGTGCCGGAACAGTGTCTCCCGTCATTTCTGCCGCGATAGATGTTTAAAGTCCTGGATTTCTCTGCTGTTTTTCAGTTTGCACTGATTTTTGACCATTTTCCGGAAATGGGGAGGGAGAAAAGCGGTACCTTTTTTGGCTCCGCCACTCCATAGATTCATTTCTTATGCGCAACTCAGAAATATATGGAGCGGTTTCTATCAAAACCGCGGGCTTTTCATACCCCTCTACTATATATATAACGCGAGATTCGAAAATGTGAAAAGAAAAAGTGAAATTTTTCAAAAAACTTTCTTTAACGTGTTAAAGCAAAAAGGGCTATGAAGAAATGAATTCCATTCCTTCATAGCCTTTTTCATTTTGCCTATATTGCTTTAAAGACTTTCCAAATGACGATAATATGCCTGTCCCAATAGGGCTCGTGCTGCTCGAGGATGAGATTTCGGGGCTCCTCTTCACTATCTTCGCAAAGCATCTTCGTCATTCCGCTGCTGTGCTCCGCTCGAAATGACAAAACGGGGCCGATGGCCATTACGCTTTGTCGTCGATGATGGCGGCGCCGCCGCTTTCGCCTGTGCGGATTTTGACGGCGGTGGTCAGTTCGGAGACGAAGATTTTACCGTCTCCCACGTGGCCGGTGTTGCAGGTGTCGCGGATGGTCTGGATCAGTTTTTCCAGCGGTGTTTCGTAAATGACGATTTCTATTTTGATTTTCGGGAGCAGGTTCACGGAGAGTACGTTTCCTCTGTAGATTTCTTCCTGTCCATGGGTGAGGCCGCAGCCGTAGACTTCGGTGACCGTAATGCCGGTGACGCCGATTTCATAGAGCTTGTCCTTCAGCTCTTCCAGTTTTTCCGGACGGATGACGGCGTCTACTTTGTAGATTTTCTTTTCTGTATCCATAGGTTTCACCTCTTATAATTTATTATACGCTCTTTCACCGTGGTCGATAAGGTCCAGGCCCTGGGCTTCTTCGGAAGCAGAAGCGCGGACTTTCATGAAGCAGCCTACTACTTTGATGATGATAGTGGTCATGATGACGGCTACGATGATGCCGGTGACGATGCCGGTCATCTGGGGAACGAGCTGGGCCGGGTTGCCGTAGAGGAGGCCGTCGGCGCCGGCGTCATTGATGGTTTTGGTGCAGAAGATGCCGGTCATAAGAGCACCCCATACGCCGCCCATGCCGTGGCAGCCGAAGGCGTCCAGGGAGTCATCGTAGCCCAGTTTGGATTTAACGCAGGAAACGAAGAAGTAGCAGATGGCCGGAGTGGTGATGCCGATGAAGAAGGCTGCATTAGCATCGACGAAGCCGGCGGCCGGGGTGATGCCTACGAGGCCGGTGAGGATACCGGTCATGAGGCCCAGGGCGGTCATTTTCTTATGAATGATTTCTTCAATGATAATCCATACAAGGCCGGCGGTGCAGGAAGCAATGCCTGTATTGGCCAGGGCCTGGGTCATGACATCGTTGGCAGTGAGGCCGGCGCCGGAGTTGAAGCCGAACCATCCAAGCCACAGGAAGCTGCCGCCAAGGCATACGTAGGGAATGTTATGGGGACGAAGGGAAAGAACGCCATAGCCCTTTCTCTTGCCGATAAGGATGGCAGCGGTTAAAGCGGAGAAGCCGGAGGTGACGTGAATGACGGTGCCCCCTGCAAAGTCAAGGGCTCCCATGTCGCGGATGAAGCCGCCTACGCCCCATACCATGTGGCACATGGGGTCATACACCAGGGTGCCCCAGAGAAGGATGAAAATGCAGTATGCCGGGAAACGGGTCCTTTCCACAATGCCGCCGCTGACGATGGCCGGTGTGAGGATGGCAAAGGCCATCTGGAACATGGCGAAGAGGATGTGGGGAATGGTTTCGGAATAGTCCGGATTGGCCGCCATGCCTACGCCATGGAAGAAGGCCCAGTCCAGATTACCGATGATGCCGCCCACGTCGGGGCCAAAGGAAAGCGAATAGCCATAGACAAACCACTGCACTGTAAAGATGGCCAGGCAAACCATGGACATCATAATGGTATTAATGGTGTTTTTGCGGCGTACCAGTCCGCCATAGAAAAAGGCCAGCGCCGGTGTCATGATGAGCACCAGCAGTGTTGCGATGGCCATGTAGGCCATGTCTGCCCCGTTCAGCTTACTTTCTTCATCTGCTGCCATGGCAATTCCCGGGAGGAAACATGCCCCCAGAAATGCCGGTAAAAGATATTTTCGCATAATCATAAGTCCCTTTCTGAAAAATAAAAAAGCCGCCTGGAATCCCTAAAATTTCCATAGCAGCACCATTACCCATTTTTATGAAATTATGCAGCGAAGTTTCCTGGGCTTCCCTGCTTTCTATTCAGTTCCTGCCTTTCTCTTTTATTTATCCTTCCCCATAATGCAGAATCATCACAGCCACCTCCAAAATAGAAAAGGCCTGCATACCAAAGTACGCAGGCCCTCTTGCCTTGTGTTTTATTATGGTCCTTATTATACACAGGAAATCCATAGATTGCAAGTCTTTTTTTGATACGCCTTTCGGCGTAAGGGTTCAATGGCGGCGAAGCCGCCAGGGGTTTTGCCCTTTGGGCCCAAGGGTTGTGGTATCGCTCATGGGGCCGCTCTGCGGCCCGGGTTCAGAGGGTTCAGAAGGTTCAAAGGGTTCAGAGGGTGTGGTATCGCCCTGGCGAGCGATGAGTTTTATAGCCGCTCCGCGGCTGCCGCCAACAGGCGGCATTATAACTCCCCTCTGAACCAGCCCGGAAAGCGCAGCCGTTCCCGGGCCGAATCCATCGGTCAGTGCGCAGCACATGACCGATAGAACCCGGGCGCCAAAGGCGCCTGAAGAAGCATCTTTCACTGTCCCACCAGCCCACCAGCCCACTATAAATCAATACATAGCCGCATTGGCGATGACCAGGCGCTGTACCTGGTTGGTGCCTTCGTAAATCTGCATGATTTTGGCATCGCGCATGTACTTTTCATTCGGATTTTCTCTGGAGTAGCCGTTGCCGCCCATGACCTGCACGGCGGTGGTGGTGACTTCCATGGCCGTATCGGACGCGAAACACTTGGACATGGCGGAGAAGAGGGATGCCTGTTTGTCGCCGGTCATCTGCATCCAGCAGGCCTTGTACACCAGGGCCCGGGCAGCTTCTGTCTTTGTAACCATGTCAGCAATCATCTGCTGCACCATTTCAAAGGAAGCAATCTTCTGGCCGAACTGTTTTCTCTGGTGAGCGTAATGGATGGCATTTTCCAGGGCAGCCTGGGCGATGCCTACGGAAATGGCGCCTACCACCGGTCTGGATTTTTCCAGGGTTTCCATGGCGATGCGGAAGCCCATGCCTTCCCTGCCCAGTCTTGCGGAAGCAGGGACGAAGCAGTCGTCAAAAATAATTTCCGAAGTGGCGGAAGCACGGATGCCCATCTTGTCTTCTTCTTTGCCGATGGAAATGCCCTTGGTATTCCGGTCTACGGAGAAAACCGTAAGGCCGCGGATGCCGCCGGATTCCCTGGTATTGGCAAAGAGGGTGATTTTATCTGCAATGGGCGCATTGGTAATGAAGCACTTGGTACCGTTCAGTATGTAGCCGCCGTCCACTTTCTTTGCCCGGCAGGAAACGGCGCCGGCGTCGGAACCGGCCCCCGGTTCTGTCAAGGCAAAGCAGCTCATGCCGCCATCGTTCAGGCAGTCGAAATAGGATTTCTTCTGTTCATCGGTTCCTGCAATGAGCACCGGGAAGGATGCCAGTGAGTTGGCAGCGCACACCGTGGCCACACCGGCACAGCCCTTGGCCAGTTCTTCGCTGATAAGGGCAATGGTCAAAAGATCCAGTCCTGCACCGCCGAATTCCTTGGGAACCGACAGAGCCGTCATGCCGGACTGCTTCAGGATACGAAGCAGCTCATCGTCCATGACGCCGCTTTTATCGATATCCAGAGCTCTGGGCGCAATTTCCTTCTGCGCAATATCACGGGCCAGTCCTACCAGTTCTTTCTGCTTATCTGTCAAGTTAAAATCCATTTTCCAACACCTGCCGAATCAAAAATATAAAGGTTCTCAAACTGTCTGCATGTCCTGCAGAAATATGTCCTTTACATTATAACAGATTTATGCTGGAAAATTCACGGGGAGAATAAAAGCAGGGGCCACTTCGCGGCCCGGGTTCAAAAGGTTCAGAGGGTTCAAAAGGGTTCAAAGGGTGCAGTATCGCCTGAGGGCGATGAGTATGAAATAGGCGTTACAGGAATGCTTTTTCCCCCCACGGCGAAACAGTGCCCCCTTTAGGGAAGCGCTGATTCAATCGTTATCGGATTTCATTCTTGTATTTTTATTCAATGCAAGGAATCAGTCGACGCGAATAGCCAGGCTATTTAAGGAGGCTGATGACGCAGCATTGGATAAAAATACATATGAAATTCGATTCTTCGAATGAATCAGTGCTTCCCTAGATTTATATATTGGCGGCTACCGGCGGCAAAGCCGGACATCTCCCCCCTGAACGTATTCCCTTTCTGTTTGACTTTCCATAGCTGCCAATGGAAATGAATTGCAGAAATGCCCGATTTTATCGGTATTCTAAACTTATATAGTCTACTATGGATATTGGAAAATGGAAGGGCTCTGTATTATAATGTATGAGATAAGAGTAGATATTTGCATAATCTTTACAAATCGTATACAATAGACACTGTTTTCCTGATTTCAGAAATAAAACAAACGTGAGATATACCTGTCCGGCGCGCCGTTCCGTCTGGACAGCAGCTGCGCCGGTTACCGGCCTTTGGGCGGCTAAAAGGATACACTATGATTGACAAATGTAAAAAGCTTATCGGACTTTTAATCCTGATTGCTGCTGCCGTCATATCCGTTTACCTGATTCGTCTGTACTATCCTGAATTTTATTACCATACCATCCACCTCACCATGGCCGGTGATGTGGAGGGGCTGGCGGATTACATTTCTTCTTTCGGGTACGGAGCTTTTCTTGTGAGCATTGGACTGCTCATTTTCTGTAATGTATTCGGAATCCCCACGATTCCATTCCTTACGGTGAATGGAGCACTTTTTGGTCTGCTTCCGGGTATTTTTATTTCCTGGGTGGGAGAAGTCATCGGCATTGAAATCAGTTTCCACATCGGACGCATTTTCTTCCGCAAGGAGGCCCGCCGTCTGATTGAAAAGAAGCATATGCTTACGAAGCTGGACAAGTACAGCTGTGTGAAGAATATGGCCCTGGCCAGGGCTATCCCCTATTCGCCCAATATTCTTTTCACCGCCATCGCCGTTTTGAGCAAGCTCACCAGCCGGGAGCATCTGAAGGCTACCCTCATCGGTAAGATTCCTTCTGTTCTTATCGAAGTGTGGCTGGGCCACGACCTGATTTATTTTTCGGAACACGGCACCCGTTTCATCGTGCTGCTCTTCCTCCTTCTGGCGGGTTATGTCATTCATAAGATGTATAAGAAAAGACGCTGTTTCAACAACAAATGCCTGTAATTAAAGGGCTGTGTAAAAATGTCAATCATTTTGCACAGCCTTTTTCTTTACGCTCAGGAACGCGCTGATTAAATTATTGTTTGCCTTCATTCTTAAATTTTATGTAATGCGGGAAATACCATGGAGATGGGAGATTTCGGGGCTCTTCTTCACTGTCTTCATGCACCGTCCTCTCCATTCCGACGCTCTCCTCCGCTCGAAATGACATTGGAGCGGGTAAATACTTAACTTGTAATGAGCCCCCTTTTCCTATTTAAGGAAGCACTGATTAATTCGCAGAATCGGATTTCATATGTATTTTTATCCAATGCTGCGTCATAAGTCTCCTTAAATAGCTCGCTATTCGCGTCGACTGATTCCTTGCATTGAATAAAAATACAAGAATGAAATCCGATAACGATTTAATCAGCGCTTCCTTAATGAGATTCTGCCTAAAAAGCAGTTTATTTTGGAAAACAGGTGACAAGCTCCCGTGGTTGTAATATAATCAGAAAGGTACATTTCCCAATGAAAGGTGGTGAAATCATAATGAGCACTTTTGACAGAGTAAAGAAAATCGTTGTTGACCAGCTGGGTGTAAACGAAGCTGACGTAACCATCGATTCTACTTTCATTGACGACCTGGGCGCTGATTCCCTCGACATCGTTGAACTGATCATGGCATTTGAAGAAGAATTCGACATCGAAATTCCGGATGATGCTGCTGAAAAGATTAAAACTGTAAAGAACGCTGTAGACTACATCGACAGCCAGATTCAGTAATCAGAAAGTCATAGTCATAATGGGGCCGGGGAAGCTGTTTCCCCGGCAAACCAGTATGATGGGGGAAAATGCCTCAAAAAAGCGGATTACCGGTCCGTTGTCATCCGTTTTTTTGAGGTTTTATCCTATCGTGAAGAATATTCGGAAATTATTTTATTTGTGAGGTGCTCCTTATATGGAAAAAAGAAGAGTCGTTATAACAGGTATGGGTGTGGTTTCCCCGGTAGGCATCGGGACAGAGGAATTCTGGAATGCGCTGATGGCCGGCAAATCCGGCATCGGTCCTATCACGGAATTTGATACGGAAGGATTCCCCGTACGCATTGCCGGTGAAGTGAAGAATTTTGACGCTGTGAAATATGTGGGAGACAGGAAAGCTGTCCGCCACATGGACCGGAATGTACAGTTTGCCGTGGCCGCTGCCAAAATGGCTGTGGAAGACGCCAAGCTCGATATGAGCACGGAAAATCCGGACCGCGTCGGCACCATCATCGGCACCGGCATCGGCGGCATCAACACCATGGAAGAAACGGTACACCGCATCGACACCAAGGGACCGACCAAGGTGAATCCCTTCGCCGTTCCTATGATGATTGCCAACATGGCAGCCGGCCAGGTTTCCATCAACTTCGGCCTCATGGGACCGGTACTGGCAGACGTGACCGCCTGCGCTTCCGGAAATAACGCCATCGGCCGCGCCACCAGAACCATCCAGTACGGCGACGCCGATGTCATGTTTGCCGGCGGTACTGAAGCCGCTGTAGCAAAGACCCCTATGGCAGGATTTGCTGCCATGAAGGCCCTTTCCTCCCGCGAATGCCCGCCGGAAGAAGCTTCCTGCCCCTTTGATGTAAGAAGAGACGGCTTCGTTCTGGGCGAAGGCAGCGGCGTGCTCATTCTGGAAGAACTGGAACACGCAAAGAAGAGAGGCGCCCACATTTATGCCGAAGTCATCGGCTATGGCTCCAACGGCGATGCCTACCACATCACCGCTCCCCGTCCCGGCGGAGAACTGGCAGCCCGCTGCATGAAGAAAGCCATCGACGATGCAGGCATTTCCCCGGATGACATTGACTACATCAATGCCCACGGCACATCCACCGGTCTTAACGATAAGAACGAAACAAAGGCCATCAAAGACGTACTTGGCAAACATGCCTATGACGTGGTTATCAATTCCACCAAATCCATGACCGGCCATCTGCTGGGTGCAGCCGGTGCCATCGAAGCTATTGTGTGCGTACTGTCCATTGAACATAATAAAGTTCACCAGACCCTGAATCTCAAGACTCCGGATCCCGAATGCGACTTGGACTATGTACCGGAAGGACCGAGAGACGTGAAAGTAGATGTCACCATGTCCAATGCCTTCGGCTTCGGCGGACACAATGCGGTGGTACTCATGAGGCGCTATGAAGAATGAGCCATGCAGAAACAAGGCGTAAGGAACGTCTTGAAGAAGTAAGAAAATTTGCAGAGGAAAACAACATCCCCGTCCAGAACATCCAGCTCCTGAATACAGCCCTTACCCACACCTCCTATGCCAACGAGCATAAGGGAGAAGTGATTCACGATAACGAAAGGCTGGAATTCCTGGGAGATGCGGTACTTGACCTGGTGGTAGGGGAATACCTTTTCCTCCGCTTCCCCACCTGGCCCGAAGGAAATCTGACCCGTGCCAAAGCCAGCGCCGTATGCAAACCGGCCTGCGCTGAATGCGCCGCCAAATTTCATATCGGCGACTACATGCGCCTGGGCAGGGGAGAAGAAATGTCCGGCGGCCGCACCAGAGTCTCCATCCTGGGCGATGCCTTCGAAGCGGTTATCGGCGCCATTTATTTGGACAACAACTACGAAGTGGCAGCCCGCTTCATCCTGGGCCACCTGAAGAAATACCTGGACCTCATCGATGAAGGCAACTACGACCATGACTACAAAACGGACCTGCAGGAACTGGTGCAGAAGCACAGGGACGCGGAAATCCGCTACGAAGTTATCCGCGACGAAGGCCCGGACCACGATAAAACTATCTGGATGAAGATTACCATCAACGGCAAAGACTTTGGCACCGGCAAGGGAAAAAATAAAAAAGAAGCAGCCCAGAGAGCGGCCAAGGAAGCCATCAGCCGCATACAGAAAGGCGCACAGATATAAAAGAAAGCACCGGACCCGGAAGGGACGGTGCTTTTGTGATGGCCTCTTCGTCATGCAGCAAGGAAGGCACAAAGGGAAATCCCGTAACGCTGACTATATACTTATCGCCGCCAAAGGCGGCGATACCACAACCCTCAGTCTGTGCACATTCTGCAGAGAATGTGCAAGTCAGTCGAAAATGGCCCATAGCCTGCCCATAAAAGGGCCTTCCCTTTAATCGACTGACCGTTAGGGCTGTCAAACCTAAGAATCCTCCGGCCGAAGGCCGGTCCATCTTAAGAACCTTCGCGCCCAAATGGCGCTGAACCCTTACGCCGAAGGCGTGTCAAATAGATGCACAATCTCTTGCCTGTCATGTTATAATTGAAAATAGAAATATGTCGATTATGAAACTGTTCATTTTGAATGGTTTCATTTTTCTTTATCGGTTTGAAATGAAAGAGGAAATTTATGGATAGAAACAGGATACAAAGGCAGTATATGGAGCCCATGGTTCCTTTCAAACTGAAAGCGCCTTTCCAGCCTACCGGGGACCAGCCGAAGGCGGTGAAGTCGCTGGTGCAGGGGCTGAATGAGGGGCAGTGGGCCCAGGTGCTTCTGGGGGCCACCGGCACGGGCAAGACCTTTACCATGGCCAAGGTGATTGAAGAGGTGCAGCGGCCGACTTTGATTATTTCACCAAACAAGACCCTGGCAGCCCAGACAGCCAGCGAGTTCAAGGATTTCTTCCCGGACAACGCGGTGTACTATTTCGTTAGTTACTACGATTATTACCAGCCGGAGTCCTATGTGCCCCAGACGGATACCTATATAGAGAAGGATTCTTCTAGAAATGAGGAAATTGACAGGCTGCGCCATTCCGCCACCATGGCTTTGTTTGAGCGGAAGGATGTCATCATCGTGGCGTCGGTGTCCTGCATTTACGGTTTGGGGGACCCCGAGGACTACAGTACCATGGGCTTATCCCTTCGGCCGGGGGAAGAAATCGAAAGGGACAAGATTATCGAAAAACTGGTGAATATGCAGTACATGCGGAATGATATGAATTTCACCAGAGATACCTTTCGGGTGCGGGGAGATACGATTGATGTATTTCCGGCTTCTGAAAATAATGTGGCCGTGCGGATTGAAATGTTCGGTGACGAAGTGGATTCCCTCACGGAATTTGACGTGCTCACCGGAGAGACCGTGGCGGAACGGAACCATATCGGCATTTTCCCGGCGTCCCATTACGTCACCAGTTCGGATAAGCTGAGGAGAGCCATCGGCTCCATTGAAAAGGAACTGGACGGCAGACTGAAGGAACTCCGTGACCAGGGCAAGCTCCTGGAAGCCCAGCGGCTGGAGCAGCGGACGAATTATGACTTGGAAATGATGCAGGAAGTGGGGTACTGTTCAGGCATCGAAAACTATTCCCGCCACATGTCGGACAGGAAACCGGGGGAGCCGCCGTACACGCTGCTTGACTATTTCCCTGACGATTTCCTCATTATGATCGACGAATCCCACGTCACGGTGCCCCAGCTCCGGGCCATGTACAACGGCGACCAGTCCAGAAAGCGCACCCTGGTGGACTATGGTTTCCGCCTGCCCAGCGCACTGGATAACAGGCCTCTCACCTTTGATGAATTTACGGAACGAATCAACCAGATTATTTACGTATCCGCCACGCCGGGGCCCTATGAAATGGGGGTACAGACGAATCTGGCGGAGCAGATTATCCGACCCACGGGACTTCTTGATCCCAGCATTGAAGTGCGGCCCATTGAAGGGCAGATGGATGATCTTCTTGGTGAAATCCACAAGCGGGAGGACGCCCATGAAAGGGTGCTCATCACCACCCTCACCAAGAAAATGGCGGAAGATCTCACCGATTTCCTCACGGAAGCGGGGGTGAAGGTGCGGTACCTTCACTCCGATGTGGCCACCATTGAAAGAGCGGAAATCATCCGCGATCTTCGTGCCGGCGTTTTTGATGTGCTGGTAGGCATCAACCTGCTCCGTGAGGGGCTGGATATGCCGGAAGTATCGCTGGTGGCCATTCTGGATGCGGACAAGGAAGGGTTCCTCCGCTCCGAGACCTCCATGATTCAGGTCATCGGCCGGGCTGCCAGAAATGAGCACGGCCATGTCATCATGTACGCTGACAGGGTGACGAAATCTATGAAATACGCCATCGATGAGACCAACCGCCGCCGCACCATCCAGGAGGCCTATAATAAGGAACACCACATTATCCCTCACACGGTGCAGAAGCGGGTGAAGGACCTCATCGATCTGACCAAGATAGAGGAAAAGACGGAAGATTACGGTAAAACGCCTGCCAAAAAGGATGAAATGTCCGACGAAGAATTGTACATGCAGATGCAGCAGACCGAAAGGGACATGAAACGGGCTGCCAAATCCCTGGAATTTGAAGAAGCCGCCATGTGGCGGGACCAGCTGGCCAAACTGCGACAGCTGTGGACCGACCGCTACGGCTCCCGCGCCGACGCTGCGTTGAAAAGAGTGAGCGCCGGGAAAAAGAGAATCAACCGGCCTATGAAGAAGAAAATATAAGGGGCCGCAAAGCGGCCCTGGGTTCAAATAGGGGATGCTGCTTAGCATCCATAGTGCCCCTTTAGGGGAAAGGCGGCGCCCACAGGCACCAAAGGGGGAGCGAACACAACCTTTCTATACAACCTGCCGACGAAGTTGGCCATAACCTTCGGGCCCGAAGGGCCCGTCAACCTTCCTCTTTGAACCTTCTGCGCCCAAAGGGCGCAGAACCCTTTGAACCCATAATCACATACAATCAATCATCAACTTGTGACACTTACATCATAAGAAAGGAATAGAATGGAAAAAGGAATTGTCATTCACGGGGCCAGGCAGAATAACCTGAAGAACATCGACCTCACCCTGCCCCGGAATAAGCTCATCGTATTTACAGGACTTTCAGGCTCCGGAAAGTCGTCCCTTGCTTTTGATACCATTTATGCGGAGGGACAGCGGAAGTATGTGGAATCCCTGTCCGCCTATGCCCGCCAGTTTCTGGGGCAGATGAATAAGCCCGATGTGGATAAGATTTCCGGTCTTTCGCCGGCCATTTCCATCGACCAGAAATCCACCAGCCACAATCCACGCTCCACCGTAGGTACGGTGACGGAGATCCACGATTATCTCCGCATGCTCTTTGCCCATGCCAGTCGGGCATTCTGCCCACACTGCGGCCGCCCTATCCAGCGGCAGACGGTAGACCAGATCGTAGACGCCCTCACAGCCCTGGGGGACAGAACGAAGCTCATGATATTGGGCCCTGTGGCGGTGCAGAAGAAGGGGACCCACAAGAAGCTTCTGGAAGAGCTTCGGAAGGAAGGGTACGTCCGGGTCCGGGTGGACGGGCAGGTGTTGTCCCTTTCTGATGAAATCGAACTGGAAAAGAATAAGAAGCACACCATCGAAGTGGTGGTGGACCGCATTATTATTAAGGATGGAATTGTGCGCCGCCTTACGGATTCCGTGGAAGAAGCGCTGAAACTGGGAGACGGCACCATGGTGGGGGCCGTGCCGGGGGGAAAGGATTATCTCTTCAGCACCCACTTTGCCTGCCCGGACTGCGGCATTTCCCTGCCGAAACCGGAGCCCCGCATTTTTTCCTTCAATAACCCCTTCGGCGCCTGCCCGGCGTGCATGGGGCTGGGCTCTTCCCTGGAAGCAGATTTCAAACGAATCCTTCCGGACCATAAGCAGACCTTCCGTCTGGGAGCCATTCGTCCTTTCCCTTATAACAGGGAAAGCTGGCTCTACAAGCAGCTGGATGCCTTTTTGAAATCCTACGGCCTCACCATGGACGCCTGTTTCGATGACCTGCCCGAAGAGGGACAGGAGGAATTTAAGTATGGCGGCAGGGAAGTACTCACTTTCTCCTACACCAACCAGGATGGAGAGACGAAGACCTACCAGCGCCAGTTTGAAGGGCTTGTACCTATGACGAAAAGGCGGTATGAAGAAGCCTGGACGGATAAAATGAAGGAATCCCTGGCCAACTACCTCATCGAAAAGCCCTGTCCGGTCTGCCATGGCGCCAGGCTTCGTCCTGAAAGCCTGGCATTCCGGGTGGGCGGTAAGAATATTGCGGAAATATCGGATATGCCCGTTTCCGAGCTTCTGCCCTTCCTGGAGAAGCTGGAGCTTACGGATAAGGAAAAAATCATTGCGGACCAGATTCTTCGGGAAGTGAAGAGCAGGCTCACCTTCCTGTCCAACGTGGGGCTGGAGTACCTTACCCTGTCCCGGGGAGCATCCACCCTGTCCGGCGGCGAGGCCCAGCGCATCCGCCTGGCCACCCAGATAGGCTCCGGCCTCGTGGGGGTGCTGTATATTCTGGATGAACCGTCCATTGGCCTTCACCAGCGGGATAATGACAAGCTCCTGGCTACCCTGAATGGCATGCGGGATCTGGGAAATACATTGATTGTGGTGGAACACGATGAAGACACCATCCGCACCGCCGACTGGGTGGTGGATATAGGCCCCGGCGCCGGCGAAAACGGGGGATATGTAGTGGCGGAAGGAACGCCGGAGGATATTAAGAAATCGAAGAAATCCATTACCGGTGCCTACCTTCGGGGAGAGAAATATATTCCCCTGCCGGCGCATAGAAGAAAGGGAAACGGCCTATTCCTTACCATCAAAGGGGCGTCGGAGCATAACCTGAAGCATATTGACGTTTCCTTCCCGCTGGGGGCCTTCACGGTGGTCACCGGCGAGTCCGGCTCCGGTAAGAGTACCCTTGTGAATGAAATCCTTTACCAGGGCCTGTCCAACATCAAGAATCACACCTCCTATGCCGAAGGAAAGCACGACTCCATGGAAGGGGCAGAATATGTGGATAAGATTATCGACATTGACCAGCAGCCCATCGGCCGCACGCCCCGGTCCAATCCTGCCACCTACACCGGCGTTTTCAATGATATCCGGGAACTCTTCAGCCAGACCTCGGAAGCCAAGATGAGAGGCTACAAGCCGGGACGTTTCAGCTTTAATATCAAAGGCGGCCGCTGCGAAGCCTGCCATGGCGATGGCATTATTAAGATTGAAATGCAGTTCCTCTCTGACGTATACGTGCCCTGCGAAGTGTGCCACGGCGCCCGGTACAACAGGGAGACCCTGGAGGTTCGCTACAAGGGGAAAAATATTTCCGAAGTCCTCAACATGACAGTGGATGAAGCGGTGCCCTTCTTTGAAAATCATCCGAAAATCCTCCGCAAACTGGAAACCCTGCAGGAAGTGGGGCTTGGCTACATCCATCTGGGCCAGCCTGCTACCACCATGTCCGGCGGCGAAGCCCAGCGCGTGAAGCTGGCCACGGAACTCATGCGCCGCGGCACCGGCGACACCCTTTACATTCTGGACGAACCGACCACCGGCCTTCATTCCGAAGACATTCGGAAGCTGCTCATTGTGCTGCAGAAACTGGTGGACCAGGGAAATACGGTGGTGGTCATCGAACATAACCTGGACGTGGTGAAGGTGGCGGACTATATCATCGACCTGGGCCCCGAAGGGGGCGACAAAGGCGGCGAAGTGGTGGCCTGCGGCACGCCGGAGGACATCTGCCGCGTGAAGCGTTCCTATACCGGCCAGTACCTCCTTCCAGTGATGGAAAGGACGAGGGAAGTGATGAAAGCCCATGAAAATGATTGACGTAAACGATAAAATCCGAGCCAAAGTGGAAGCCCTGCCGGATTCTCCCGGCGTTTACCGCTGGAAAGACAAGGACGGCCGGATTATTTATGTAGGAAAGGCGAAGAACCTGAAAAACAGGGTGCGCTCCTACGTGCGGGAAGATAAGAACCGTTCCCCGAAGGTGGCGGCCATGATCCGCCATGCGGAAGACCTGGATATCACCATGACCGCAACGGAAATGGAAGCCCTCATTCTGGAATGCAACCTCATCAAGGAAATCCATCCTAAGTACAATATTTCCCTTCGGGACGACAAATCCTATCCCTATGTGAAAATCACCACCAACGAAGAATGGCCCCGTATTTTCGTGACAAGAAACATCCGTCACGACGACGGTGCACGCTACTTCGGCCCCTTCACCGACGTGGGAAGCCTTCGCACCACATTGAGCCTCCTGCGCCGGTACTATCCCATCCGGAACTGCCGCTCCATGAAGGTGCCACGGCCCTGCCTCCAGTACCATCTCCATCTCTGCGCCGCTCCCTGCTTTGAGCTCTGCTCAAAGGAAGATTACGATTCCTACGTCCGCACGGTGTGCGACCTTTTTGAAGGCAAAAGCACGGAACTGGTAAAGACACTGAAACAGCAGATGATGGCTGCCTCCGAAGCTATGAACTATGAACTGGCTGCCAAATTCCGGGACCAGGTACGGGCCATAGAGTCCGTCCAGCAGCGCCAGCACATTGTGGCCAATGAAGGGGACTTCGACGTGGTGGGCTATGCCAGAGATGGCAGCCATGCGGGTCTGGAAGTCTTCTATATCCGCTACGGCCGCATGGTGGGCAAGGAAAACTTCAGCATACCGGAAAGTGAGAACGAAACGGACGAAGAAATCGTGACCGCCTTCATCCGCGATTTCTACGGCGCCAATCCCACCTCCATTCCCAAAGAAATCATCCTGCCTCTCCTTCCGGCGGAAATGGGCCTCATTGCCTCGTGGATGACAAAACTCCGGGGCAGCGAAGTGAGTCTCATCCTGCCCCAGCGGGGCTTCAAGCGCCGCCTGAAAGACATGGCCATGGCCAATGCCGCTAAGTACCTCTCCGACAAGAAACTGCAGTGGGAATACCAGGACGCCCGGGAACAGGGGGCTGTGAAAAAGCTGAAAGACCTGCTCCATCTGCCCAGACTGCCGGAAAGGATGGAATGCTTCGATATTTCCCATAACCAGGGCGCTGAAACCACCGGCTCCATGGTGGTCTTTGAACACGGCCGCCCGGCTAAGCGGGAATACAGGAAATTCAAACTCCAGACCACCCAGGGCCACGCCGACGACTTCAAATCCATGGCGGAAGTCATGGGCCGCCGCTATGGAAACCACAAAGACTGGCCGGCCCCGGACCTCATCGTCCTCGATGGCGGCCTGGGACAGCTCCACGCCGCCCTTCCCGCCATCCGCGAAGCCGGCTGCGACGCCCCGGTGATTGGCCTGGCCAAGAGAATCGAAGAAATCTACGTGGAAGGCTCTGAAGAACCCATCATCCTGGACCACCACGAACCGGCGCTCCAGCTCCTCCAGTTCATCCGCGACGAAGCCCACCGCTTCGTCATCACCTATCACAGGAAATGGACAAATAAAAGAAATACGGAATCCATACTGGACCACATTGAAGGCATCGGCCCCACCAGAAGAAACGCCCTCTGGCACGCCTTCCGCTCTTTGGACGAAATGCGGAAAGCCACCGCCGAAGAACTGGCCCAGGTCCCCGGCATGAACACAAGAGCCGCCGAAGCGGTGTACCGCTTCTTCCATATGAGGAAAGATGAAAAGCAGATGGTCATTAATGGACAGAAGGTGGAGGAAGAGACGATAGAAGATAGATAACAGAAGACAGACATCAGACTATCAGACGTCCCGCCGGGCGGTCATTCTGAACGTCATCGAAGAATCTCGGTGCTTGATGATAGTGACACAAAAGTCGGTAAATACCGGTCTGGCGGGAGACAGAAGCAAGACATGAGACCGGGCAGACCTTAGACCACCCGCCCAAGGGGTCATTCTGAGCGGAGCGAAGAATCTCGGCGCTTGTCGATAGTGACACTAAAGCCGGTAAATACCGGTCTGGCGGGAGGAATAGAAGGAAGAAATGAGATAGGCAGACCTTAGACCACCCGCCCAAGGGGTCATTCTGAGCGGAGCGAAGAATCTCGGCGCTTGTCGATAGTGACACAAAAGCCGGTAAATACCAGTCTGGCGGGGGAGACAGATGCAAAACATGCAGACTGCCGATTGCGATTTACTGCTATGGATACAAAAGGACTAGAAACAAGAAACCATTCGTATTTTCCATTATCGCGATTTCCTACACACTTCCCGCTCATTTTCAACGCGAACCCTTGACAAAGTCGGATTATCCACGTATAATGATGAAGTTGATAATTTTATCCACCAGCTTAAGGCGCTGTATGAAATATACAGCAGGAGCTATCAAGCGGCAGGCCGATAGGTAAGGAGGTGCTAAGAATGCCGGTTCCGAAGACAAAAAGTTCCAGATCCCGTCGTGATAAGAGACGTGCTAACTGGAAGCTGACTGTTCCGGGTCTTGTGGAATGCCCGCAGTGCCATGCACTGAAAAAACCTCATCATGTATGCCCTGTATGCGGTTACTACAAAGGCAAACAGATCATCAGCAAGACTGTTGAAGAATAATAGAAAAACGTTTTCCTTCAGAGGGAAACGTTTTTTTAGTGCCTGGAAAAGACGATAGACGATAGAAGATAGAAGGGAGTTTCCGGTTCCTTTGAGTCAAAACGGCAGCTCCTTCCTAAGGAAGGAGGCTAAATACTGCCGCGAAGCGGCCACCACAACCCTCGGCGCCACAGGCGCCGTCAAACCTAAGAACCCTCCGGCCCGTCGGGCCGGTCAATCTTAAGAACCTTTCCCCTCTGAACCCTCTGAACCCTCTGAACCCGGCCCTCCGAAGGCGGGCTTTTCTTTTATCTATTTTCCACATGGTATCTATGCAGAAAATATGCTATAATTATCGCAAGTTCAATGCTGAAATCTGCTCTTTCCGGCTGTTTGAAGGATAGTTTTACAGGAGTATGGAGGCCGGTGGGAGGAGAATGGATGCAATATAAAAAAGGGAGGAACAGTAGAATGGCAGGAAGTCAATGGAAAAAGATTCTGGCAGCAGGTTTATGCGGCCTTATGGCGGCCGGTGTTTTTGCAGGATGCGGCGGCGGAAGCGGCGGCAGTTCCAGCGGCAAGATGAAGGTGGGGATTGTGCAGATTGTGCAGCACCCGGCGCTGGATGAATCGAATAAGGGCTTTGTGGATGCTCTGAACGAAGCGGGGCTGAAGGACAAGGTGGAAATCGACCAGCAGAATGCCCAGGGCGACCAGTCCAACCTGAAGGCCATTGCGAACCGCTATGTGTCCGGCAATTATAAGCTCATCGGTGCCATTTCTACACCGGCGGCCCAGGCCATGGCCAATGCCACCGATAAGATTCCGATTATCTGCACCGCCATTTCCGATTTCGAAAATGCAAAGCTCATGAAGTCGGAGAAAGCACCGGACAGCAATGTGACCGGCACCAATGACCGGGGACCGGTGGACAAGCAGGTGAAGCTGATTAAGGAAATCCAGCCGAATGTAAAGAAAATCGGTATCATTTACAATTCCAGTGAAATCAATTCCGTGGTACAGGCAAAGCATCTGAAAGAAAACTGCCAGCCCCTGGGTATTGATGTGGTGGAATTGACGGTGAACTCCGTGAACGATGTACAGCAGGTGGCGGAAGGCTTCCTGGGCGGTAAGGTGGATGCCATTTATGTGCCCACCGATAACATTATCGCTTCTTCCATCCCCACCCTCATGGCAGTGGCCAACAGGGAAAAGATTCCGGTGTACGGCGCAGAAGTGGGGCACGTGAAGAATGGCGTGCTGGCTTCCGAGTCCATCAGTTTCTATGATATCGGACACCGGGCAGGCCAGATGGCCGCTGAAATCCTGAAGGGGAATAAGACAGTGAAGGATTTCCCGGTAGAAGGAGCGGACAAGACGAAGCTTTACATCAATAAGAGTGAAATGGAAACGCTGGGTATCCAGATTCCTAAGGAAGTTCTTGACAGGGCAGAAATGATCTGACGATTTACATGAAATGACGAAGAGTAACTTCCGTTTTGACCGGAGGTTACTCTTTATCTATGGTTTTAAGATTTTTGAGAAAGGGTTTGTGTCGTGGCTTCAAAACTGAAACAGCTTTGGTGGTTAATGCTTATTTTCGCGGTGTGCAATATTGCGATGGCCGTTATGTTGTACCAGTCTTCTTCTCCGGAACCGGTGAATGAGGATGTACTTCCCATCGCAGCCAAAAATGTATATTCCATTGGCATCCTGCAGTCCGATGACCTGGCTGAACAGAACAAGATGACTGCCGGGGTGCTGGCTGCTTTGGAAGCAGAGGGATACAGCAAAGGCGGCAGGGCCAAAATCGACATGGTGCAGGCCAAGGGCAATGACAAAAAGCTGGAGGCCGGGGCAAAGAAGTTTGCCCGGGACAAAAAGGATTTAATCATTGCCGTAGGCACCGATTCCGCCAAGGCGGCTGCAAAGGTGACGAAAAGCATTCCCATCGTAGGCGTGGGAGTTATGAATTTCAAAAAGGACAGTGATTTCGAAGGCCACCATAACCTTACCGGTATAATGGACAATCCGGCCATCCTCACACAGATTCGCATGGCCGGCCGCTGCATGTCGGTGCAGAAGCTGGGCATCCTCTATAACCCCGGTGATGCGGCGGCAGCACTGCAGGTAGGCATCCTGCGGGACGTGGCGGCCCAGAAGGGGATTTCCCTTTATGAAGTAGCCTATCAGCCAGGCAAGGCGGCGGAGCCCCAGATTCAGAAACTTGTAGGACATATTACCGCCCTCTATGTGCCGGAAGACACGGACCTTCTTTCCCATTTTGATGAAATCGTGAAAGTCATGAATGGCGCCGGTATTCCCATTATCGGCGAACAGGCGGAAATGGTACGGCGGGGCGCCGTCATTTCTGTATCTCCCAGCTACTACCGCATGGGTTTCTCCGGCGGCCGTATCGCAGCCAGTCTGCTGAAGGGAGATATCATTCCCGAAGATATTCCCATCATGCGTCAGCAGGATCCGGATATTGTTATCAATATGAAGCAGGTGAACCTTCTGAACATCCCGCTGCCCGGCGATCTGTGGCAGCGCTCCAGAAAGCTTTACCTCTATGACGGACAGCCTGCAAGACCCTGATTATTTGTAATATAAAGGAAGGAAATCAAATGGCAGATTTAGCAGTTTCCACCGTGGCCCAGGGACTTATGTGGTCCATTCTGGCCATCGGCGTATTTCTATCGTTCCGCGTACTTGACGTACCGGATATGACCTGCGAAGGCAGCTTTCCCCTTGGCGGTGCCATTGCAGCGTCCCTCATCGCTTCCGGCACCTCTCCCTGGGCAGCCATTGCAGCCGGCGCGGCAGGCGGCCTCATTGCAGGTACCGTCACCGGCATTCTCTATACGAAATTAAAGATTCCCGCCATTCTGGCAGGCATCCTTACCATGATTGCCCTTTACTCCATTAACCTTCATATTATGGGAAAAGCCAATATTTCCCTCCTCCGGGTGGATACCGTATTCTCCACCACCGCCAGCCTTCTCCATGTGAGCCAGTCCACTGCTGCCTTCATCGTACCGGCGGTGCTGATGATTATTATTTCCGCCCTTATTTACTGGTTCTTCGGTACGGAACTGGGCATGTGCATCCGTGCCACCGGCTATAACCCCCAGATGGTACGTGCCCAGGGCGTGAACACGGATACCATGATTATCATGGGCCTCTTCATTTCCAACGCCCTCATCGGTCTCTGCGGCGCCGTAGTGGCACAGAACAATGGCTTTGCAGACGTAGGCATGGGCATTGGCACTATCGTCATCGGCCTGGCCTCCGTCATCATCGGCGAAGTCATTCTGGGTGTAGACAGCTTCTCCGGCTCCCTCCTGGCTGTGGTGGTGGGTTCCATCATCTACCGCGTGGTCATTGCGGTGGTGCTCTACCTGGGAATGCCGCCGAACGACCTGAAACTTTTCACCGCCATCCTTGTCATGCTTGCCCTGGCTGCACCTATGATTAAGGGTAAAGTCAATATCGGAAAGGCAGGCTGATTATGCTTAAAGTTACGGATATCAGCAAAACATTCTTCAAAGGAACTACCAATGAAAAAAAGGCCCTGAGCCATCTCTCCCTTACCCTGAATGACGGCGATTTCTGCACCGTCATCGGCAGCAACGGTGCAGGCAAGAGTACCCTTCTGAACTCCATCGCCGGTGCCTACATTCCCGACAGCGGCACCATTGAAATCAACGGAAATGATGTAACCAAAGTCAGTGAATACAAAAGAGCCAAGTACATCGGCCGGGTATTCCAGGACCCCCTGAAAGGTACCGCCGCCGGCATGCAGGTGGAAGAAAACCTTATCATCGCTTCCCGGAGAGGGGAGAGCCGCCGTCTCCGCTGGGCCTTTTCCTCCGGGGATCATGAACGGTTCCGGGACATGGTGGCCCGCCTGGGCCTCGGACTGGAAGACCGCCTCTCCACCAGAATCGGCCTCCTCTCCGGCGGCCAGCGTCAGGCACTGACCCTCCTCATGGCTACCCTGAAAAAACCGGACATCCTTCTTCTGGATGAACCTACGGCAGCCCTGGATCCGAAGACCGCAGGCAAAGTGCTGAAGATTACCGATGAAATCGTGCACGAACAGCACCTCACCACCCTTATGATTACCCACAACATGAGAGATGCCCTGAAATACGGCAACCGCCTCATCATGATGAACAGCGGCACCATCATTGCAGACTACAGCCCTGAAGAAAAGCAGAAACTCACCATTGACGACCTGCTGAAGAAATTCGAAGAAACCTCTGGCGCCATGAGCGACCGGGTTCTTCTGGGGTAAAAATTTCCTTGCAATCCACGGCCCATTCATGTATAATTACACGTGGTTGAACTGTACCCCAGTTTATCGCAACTCCGGCGTAGACCTGGATACAGCAATTTATATTTTTATAGGAGGCTATTATGTTAACAGCTGAAGCAAAAAAAGAAATCATTGACACCTACGCAGTACACGAAGGCGACACCGGATCTCCGGAAGTACAGATTGCTATCCTCTCCAAGAGAATCGCTCTCCTCACCGAACATCTGAAGTCCCACAAGAAAGACCATCATTCCCGCCGCGGTCTGCTGAAAATGGTTGGCCAGCGCAGAAACATGCTGGACTATCTCCGTCGCAAGGACATCGAACGCTACAGAGCTCTCGGTGCAAAACTGGGCCTGCGCCTGAAATAAGATTTCACAAAAAGACTGCCAAAGGGCAGTCTTTTTTAGTGGAAAACGAAATGGCATGAAAGATATTCACAGAAAATGGGTCCATGTCTGCAGGGCAGGGGACAGTGAAAATCAGGTACCATAGATAAAAGGCAGGACAGGGGGCTTTGAAAAAATATAAATCATTCTTTCAAAACCCTTCTTCCATATCACTTATAGATTCTGAAAATTCTTAAAATGACAGTAAGCTGTTCTACGAATTGTCATCTCGAGCGGAGCTGCATGTCGATATGAGGGCAAAAATATTTGGCTCTATTGATACTCTGAGCCCCGAGAGCTCCCGTCACAGTGTGGCTTGTCTCATTTTGGAGTGAGATTTCTCCACTTCGCTCCGCTACGGTCGAAATGACAATGAAGCGGGGTGAGTGTTTGTGTCAATTTGTTCCTTGCAAAATAACGATAAGGCGTCTGCCGCCAGGTTGCCTAACTATCTGATAGAGACTCAATTATTTTTTCACAACCCCCAATTCCCGCCGACTGGTATTTACTTACGAATGTCTCACTTTCGGCACGTGCCGAGATCCATCACTATCGCTCAGGATGACAAGTGTAAGGCGGGAAGGTAAGCACGTAACGCTGTCTTCATACTCATCGCCGCGAAGCGGCGATACCTTCCCCTTTGAACCCTCTGAACCCTTTGAACCTTCTGAACCCTTTCTCCCTCCACAACCCTTCTACACAACCCACGGCGAAGCCGTGCCCCTTCCGCGCCCATGGGAATATCGTCAAACACCGATAGTGACACTACTGCCATGAGGCTGTATAATAAAAAGAAAATCCGCCGCTTTGGCGGAGAGTGTACAGATGGAGGAACATATGGGTCTGAAAGAATACAAGCTGGCCTATGGCCATGGAACGCAGTCTGTCATGCTCCCGGAGGAGCATATTTCCGACGTGCTGGAAGGAGTGCCCACGCCTGCCTGTGACGTGAAGGAGGCCACCATCGAATGCATGCGCCATCCCATCGGCACAAAGCCCCTCAAGGAGCTGGTGAAGAAGGGGGATAAGGTGTGCCTGGTGGTGGCGGACATTACCCGTGCCTGGAACAGGGCTTCCGAATTTACTGTCCATGTGGTGAACGAGCTGAATCTGGCGGGGATTCCGGATGATGATATTTACATCGTCTTTGCCCAGGGCACCCACCGTCCCCATACGGACGAGGAAAATGTGACCTGCGTAGGGGAAGAAGTGGCACAGCGCATCAAAATGTACCAGCATATTTCCACGGACAAATCCATGCTCACCCACATGGGCGTCACCAAACTGGGCACCGACGTGTGGATCGATACCCGTGTGGCCAAGGCGGACAAGGTGATCCTCATCAATGCCATCTCCACCCACGACATGGCAGGCTTCGGCGGCGGCAGAAAACTCATCCTCCCCGGCGTGGCAGGCTTTGAGACGGTGCAGCAGAACCACTGCCACGCCCTGGGACCCACCCTGGGAAGCGGCCTCAATCCGGACGCCAAACTTTTGAAAATCGAAGGCAATCCGGTGTCCGACGACATGCAGGAAGCCTGCGACATGGTGGGCCCCTGCTTCCTGGTGCACTCCATCATCAACGAAGAGGGGAAAATTTCCTCCATGGTAGGCGGCGACCCCTACAAGGCATGGCTGGAAGGAACGAAGGAAACCTACCGCATGCAGAAGGTGCCCATGAAACAGCAGGCCGACGTGACCATCGTTTCCGCCGGCGGCTACCCGAAGGACACGAACCTCTACCAGGGCACCAAGTGCTATACCACCGCTGAAATCGCCACGAAAAAAGGCGGCATCATCATTACCATGATTGAAGCGGAGGACATTATGGAACCGCCGGCCTACCTGGGCAGTTTCAAGTACAAGAACCTGGAGGACATGGAGAAGGGTCTTCGGGAATGCTTCACCATCCCCTTCTTCGTGGCCTTTGAAAACCTCATCACCGCCATGACCCACACGGTGTACATCGTCACCCGGCCGGAAAACTTCGACATCCTCCGGGAAAAGACCCACCAGATTCCGGTGGCCACCGTGGAAGAAGCCTGGGAGCTGGCGCAGAAACAGCTGGCAAAAGAAGGAAAGAGGGACTACTCCATCAACATCATCCCCCACGGCAGCGCCATTGTTCCTTTCTTAAAGAAATAAGGACATGATGAAATGAAGAAATCAATCCTTGCCTTCACCGCCGCCCTGGCTCTGTCCTTCTCTTTCACTGCTGGAGCCGCCGATTTCATCCATTTGAACGATTCCTCCTACGAAACCATGTGGCAGAAGGGGAAAACCATCAAAAAGCACGGCTCCCTGGAAAATCCCATGCACTACGGCGTGGAAATGCGCCACGGCACCATCGGCTCCAACCAGGTGGTGCTGGTGACGCCCTACACCGCAGGACTTTACATTTCCTCCACCGAAACACTGCGGCTTCTGGACATCCCTTCGGACTTCAAAGGAGAGCTCCTCCAAAACCAGGACGTCCTCTTCATCGCGCCAGCCTACATGCCGGTGCACCACCTCATCTCCTGGTCCATGGAAACCAAGGGCAGCGGCAGGGCGGAGCACCTGGCCCTGGTGAAGGACGGGAAATTCATTTTCCCGAGGTACACCATGAATCCCACGGTGGACAGCCTCCTTCCCCACAGCCACTTCGTCCGTTACTTCGGCTTTACCCGGAAGGAAATTCTGGACGTGCCCTACGAAGTAAGATACGTCAACGGCGAAGGGGACCTCATCTCCTTCAAAGTGGATAAGAAGGATCTGGAAGAACTGATTCGGGAAGAAAAGAATTTCAGGGCGTAGCATTTGGAGCAATAAAAAAACTGCGAGGGAATCGCAGTTTTTTTGTGCTATTAACGGGGGAAGCTGTATTCCTGAAAGCAAAAGGGGGCGCCCGCCTTTGGCGGGCAGGGGCGACAGCCCTGCGCTTTTGCACGGGCTGAGGGTTGTGTAGAAGGGTTGTGAAGGCTATGGCGGCGGGGGGCGGGAATTTCATCCCGTAACGCTGACTTCATACTCATCGCCGAAGGCGATACCACCACCCTCAGCGGCTGAAGGCCGCTGCCCTCCCTTGAGCGAAGCGAACACAACCCTTCTATACAAGCTGCGCCGTCAGGCGCGCCCCCTTTTTATTTTGCGGCGCCAGCCGCCACCACAACCCTCGGCCCAAAGGGCCGTCGCCCCTTTCTACACAACCTGCCGCCGCAGGCGGCCATAACCTCCAGCCCCGCAGGGGCTGGCCACCTTCTCCTCTGAACCTTTTGAACCCTCTGAACCCTCACGCCGCAGGCGTGTCCAAAGGCGATACCACCATCCTCGGCCCAAAGGGCCGTCGCCCCCTTCTTCACAACCCGCCGCCGCAGGCGGCCATAACCTCCAGCCCCGCAGGGGCTGGCCACCTTCCCCTCTGAACCCTTTGAACCCTCTGAACCTTCTGAACCCGGCCCCGCGAAGCGGGGCCTATTTCCATATATCCCCGTCCACCAGCTGGTCCTCCAATGGGAGGGAATTGGTGAACTGCCACAGCATGGCTTCCTTGATATCGCAGTTGCTGCCCCACTGGGCGCACCAGAGGGGAGTCCCTTCGGGAAGGGCGGGAAGATAAATCAGGTCCGTAAGCCAGGAGCAGGAGCTGTAGAGGCCGGCCGGGCAGCCCTGCTTATTCATTTCGGAAAGATAGGCGAGGCAGAGGGCGGTGATTTCGTCCTTTCCGGTGATTCCATTTCTTTCCTTATAGCCATCGGCATCTTCCATGTCCAGCCAGATACCGGCGGAGAGCTTTTCCGGCGGAAGGCCTGCGTCTTTCAGCACGAATGCGGTGAAGCGGGCTTCTTCTGCCGCCGCTTCTTCGGTCAATGCATAGCTGTAGTAGTACATGCCCAGCCCAAGGCCTGCATCCAGGATGCCGTTGGTGTATTCGTAGAAACGGCTGTCCAGGTGGCCCGCGCCCCATCCCAGGCGGACGATGACGAAGGAGGCGCCCTGTTTCTTCAGGGAGCGCCAGTCAAAGGGCCGGTTGTGCTCCGATACATCGATACCCCACTTCATTTTGGGCCTCCCTTCATACGCTTCAGGAGGAAGGTGATGGAAGAAAATCCGGCTTCCGACAGGTTTTCCATCACCGACAGGGCCTCCGCAGCGGCAAGGTAGCTCACCGCCAGGGACACCATGCCCGAGGGATGGCCGCTTTCGGAGAGAAGATAGTCCGCCGAGGCGGAGACAAGGACGCAGAAATTATGCAGAATGAGCTTGGACAGTCCCTGCTCCTTCATGGCGCTGCTGCAGATAAGGCCCAGACGGCGGGCCCTTGGGATGGCGCGGAGCATGGCAAGGAGCGTGGGCGATGATTTTCCTTCCGCCCGAAGGAGCTCCGCGCTGATGGCAATCCAGCGGGAGAGAAGATCCAGAAGCACCAGCAGGGAAAAGCAGAGGAACATGAGGGCGTGGTGCACCAGGGCAAGAAAGAAGATGGACAGCGCCGCCTTCAGTGGAAAACGGGAGGACAGCTCCTCCCATCCGGTGAATGATTGGTTCATAGGAAACCTCCTTTCATGAAATTCATTTCCTGTTTCTATAGTCGGAAACGGACCGGATTATTCCTGTCCTCCCTTTTGTGGTAAAATACCCTTGATGAAAGGAGATATGCCTTTGAACCATTTGAAACTGAAAGCGGCGGCCCTTCTGCTTTCCGCCACCCTGCTGGCAGGCTGCGGCCTTACCGATGAAAGGATAACCATGAAACCGGAAACGGGCGATGAAATCCAGGTCACCCTGGATGGCGGCGACGATTTCTCCATGAAGGAAACGTCCGGCATTATCCTGGTGTACCAGAAGAAAAAGGTGATGATGCGCTGCGCCTTCATTTCCAAAGACCAGGAACAGGCCCAGCGGGCTTCCATCATTACCATGCCCTTTGAAATCCACAAAGAAGAGGACAATTATATTTCCTACAGCATGGCCGGCCCCGATGGCATGGTGAACTACTATATGTATCCCGTGGGAGAAAAGACCTGGCTCTTCGCCGCCACCCACCTGCCTCCGGAAGCGGCGGACAAGGTGCTCTCCCGCATTCATTTCAAGGATGTGAAATCATGAGAGTCCTGGTGAGCGCCTGCCTTCTGGGCAGAAACTGCAAGTACAGCGGCGGAAACAACAGAAGCGAAAGGGTACAGGCTTTCCTTAAAGATAAAGAAATCGTTCCTGTGTGCCCGGAAGTGGAGGCCGGCCTTCCCGTGCCCCGGCCCCCTGTGGAAATCCGAAACGGCCGGGTCATCCGTCGTGACGGCACCGACATGGATGACATCTACCGGCGGGGCGTAGAAAGAGTGCTTGCCCGCATGGGAAAAGTGGACCTGGCCATCCTGAAATCCGGAAGCCCCACCTGCGGCGTCCATGACATCTACGACGGCACCTTCTCCGGAAAGAAAATCAAAGGAAGCGGCGTCCTGGCAGAAGCCCTGATGAAGATGGGTGTGCCCGTGGTGGATGAGAAGGGGACGCTTGGCGGCCCTGTCGGGCCTGAAGGTTCTTAAGATGGACGGGGCTATTAGCCCCGAAGGTTCTCAGGTTTGACATCGGCTTCGCCGATGAGGGTTATGGTATCGCCTGACGGCGATGAGTATATATGCTCGCTGCGCTCGCCCCCCTTTTGGTGGCTGACGCCACCACCTTTCTCCACGGGAAAACATGTCACTGGATTTTCGGGTCGCTGCGCTCCCCTACGAATCCAGTTCCTTTGCCAACCTTTAGGTGGAGATGCCGTAGGCAGAAGGGGTGCATTTCCATCGGGCGAAGCCCGGTTGTACGGTTTTCGCTGCCGACAGGCGGCTATATACTCATCGCCCGAAGGGCGATACCACAACCCTCGGGCCAAAGGCCCGTCAAACCTAAGAACCTTAAGAACCCTCGGCTCCGTAGGAGCCGTTAACCTTCCCCTTTGAACCTTCTGAACCCTTTGAACCCGGCCGCGAAGCGGCCATGAATTCCCCATTGCAAGAAGAGGCAATATATTATAAACTGGTACGAGTGATATTTCCAAAAGCGTAAGGATAGGGAGGCGTTTCAAAATTTTAATCGGCGGTATAGAAGCAGGCGGTACTAAAATTATTTGCGGCGTGGGAGAAGTGAAGAACGGCACCATCCGTATCCTTTCGGAAATGCGGTTTCCTACCACCACCGCAGCCCAGGTGCTGCCGGAAATCATTGCCTGGTTCAAACAGTATGACATCGAATCCTTGGGAATTGCCAGCTTCGGGCCCCTGGACCTGAAGAAGGAATCTTACACCTACGGCTACATCAAAGCTACGCCGAAGAAGGGCTGGCAGGATGTGGACTTTGTGGGTCCCTTTGCAAGGGCCTTTTCCATTCCCATTGAGTTCGACACCGACGTGAACGGTGCCGCCCTTGGCGAATCGGTATACGGCGCAGGAAAAGGATGCCAGGTGGTTTCCTACATGACCGTAGGCACCGGCATCGGCGTAGGCCTCTACTGCGAGGGCAGACTGCTCCATGGCCTCATGCATCCCGAAGCAGGCCACATGCTGATCCAGCGTCATCCCAAGGACACCTATGAAGGAAGCTGCCCCTTCCACAAGGACTCCTTCCTCCCCGGAGGCTGCCTGGAAGGCTATGCCTGCGGACCCGCCATCCAGCAGCGCTGGGGCGCTCCGGGCGAAACCCTCCACAGCCGGAAGGAAGTATGGGAAATGGAAGCCTACTACCTGGGACAGGGGATCTCCAACCTGGTACTCCTCTATTCGCCGGATAAAATCATCATCGGCGGCGGCGTCATGCATCAGGATAACCTTTTCCAGATGGTGAGGGACGAAGTGAAAAAGAATCTGAACGGCTATATTCACTCCGACAAACTGACGGGGACCCTGGAAGACTACATCGTTCCCCCGGCCCTGGGAGACCACGCAGGCCTCACCGGCGCCATCGAACTGGGCAAGAGAGCCTGGGAAAACGAAAATAAACAGTAATGACACAAAAAAACTTCAGCCTTCGGGGCTGAAGTTTTTTTGTGAAGTTTCCTGTTGGGATGAAATAAAGCGGTGTCATGCCGTATGGGAAACCATAGGCGAAAAGTTTCCTGTCGGCAAGAAACGCAATGGTGTCAAGCCGAATAGGAAACTATCCGCAAATAGTTTCCTGTCGGCAAGAAACACCAACGCGTCAAACCGGATAGGAAACCTTTCGCGAACAGTTTCCTGTCGGTAAGAAGCACCAACGCGTCAAGCCGAATAGGAAACCATCCGCGAACAGTTTCCTGTCGGTAAGAAACGCAATGGTGTCAAACCGGATAGGAAACCTTTCGCAAACAGTTTCCTGTCGGTATGAAATACCATCGCGCCATGTCGGATGAGAAACTATTCGCAAACAGTTTCCTGTCGGTAAGAAACGCAATGGTGTCAAGCCGAATAGGAAACTATCCGCAAACAGTTTCCTGCCGGCAAGAAATGCAATGGTGTCAAATCGGATAGGAAACCTTTCGCGAACAGTTTCCTGCCTCAATGAAACACAGTGGAACTACGCCGCTCTGTCATTTCAAGCGGAGCGAAGCGGAGTCGAGAAATCTCCCATCGGCAAGTTTCCTGTCGGCAAGAAGCACAGTGCTGTTACACTGCTCTGTCATTTCGAGTGGAATCGAGAAACCCTCTTTCCTCAATAGTGCTGGGCGCATTGAGGCGGGAGATCTCTCGACTCAGAGTATCAATAGAGCGCAGACACATCTGTGTTCATAAGGACATGCAGCACCGCTCGAGATGACAATAGAGGCAGGCAGCATACCGTCATTTCGTGGGGCCCTGAAATCCATGATTCGCAGCCAGTTTCCTGTGGGTAAGAAACACCAACGCGTCAAGCCGGAAAGGAACCCCTTTTACCTCACCCATTCCACAGACTCGGAGAGGGGTTTTCTGCTCTTGTCCCGGTGAGGGGTTTCGGCCCGGTAGCCGAAGGCGGCCATGACGGCGATGCCGTAGTGCTTTGTGTCGAAGAGTTTGTGTTCTTCTCCCAGGATGCGGGTCATGTCAGCAGGGTTGAATCCTTCCAGGGGGCAGGAGTCGATGCCCATGTAGGCGGCCATGGTCATCATGTTGGCCATGACAATGTAGGCCTGCTTGGAGGTCCAGTCTAGGGCGGTTCTTTCGGAGTCCAGGATTTTCATTTCCTCTTTTCCGAAGCGGGTGTACACCTGGCTGTAGAAATCATACACTTCCGGCGGCACCTGGTGGATATCCTTCAGCATGTGGTCCGCATAGGGGGAGCCGAAGGTAATGTCTTCCCTCTTGTTGGCCAGGAAGACCACGAAATGGCTGGCGCCGGTAAGGCCGGCTCTGGCGCCCCAGCCGTAGGGAATCATTTCCTCCCGGATTTCCTTATTCTGGATGACCAGGATTTTCCAGGGCTCCATGCCGAAGGAGGTGGGGGACAGACGGGCCGCTTCCAGCAGGGTTTCAAAATCTTCGTCGGAAATGATTTTCTCCGGGTCGAATTTCTTGGTGGCATAGCGGTACTTCATGGCTTCCAGGAGGACCTTCTTATCGTTATGGGGCTTCGGTGTATCTTTGGTAGGGATGATGATGGATTCGTTGTTCATGTCATGCTCCTTTTATATTCATGAATTTCTATTAAGAGATGAATTAAATATAGCATTCTTTCTATATTAAGTCAATGGGGCCGCCTTGCGGCCCGGGTTCAGCGCCCTTCGGGCGCGAAAGGTTCTAAAGATTGACCGGCCTTCGGTCGGAGGGTTCGGAGGTTTGACAGCGGCTGCGTCGCTGAGGGTTGTGGTATCGACTGACGGCGATGAGTATATATGCTGCCTTTGGCAGCGAAAACCGTACAACCGCCCTGCGGGCGTTGGAAATGCACCCCTTTTGGTACCTTCGGTACCACCTTTCCCCCGGAGGGGGAACTCTTAGCGGTGCTATGCATCGAGGTGCTTATGATTCCTAAAGCTGAGCGGAGAGCAGACTTCCCCCTCCGGGGGAAGTGGTGCGTTAGCACCAAAAGGGGTGCATTTCCACGCGCCGAAGGCGCGGTTGTACGGTTTTCCATTCCGCGGAGCGGAATTATAAAACTCATCGCCCGAAGGGCGATACCACTACCCTTTGAACCAGCCTGCCGAAGGCAGGCGGAACCCTCTGAACCCTTTGAACCCTCACGCCCGTTAGGGCGTGTCCAAAGGCGATACCATAACCCTCGGGCCGAAGGCCGGTCAATCTTAAGAACCCTTTCATCATAAAAAAGCTCCCCAAAGGGAGCTCTTTTGATTTCCATTTCATCCTATTCCTGCACTGCCTTAGTCTTATCAAACCGGGAGAGGATGACGCCGATGATGAGGCCTGCCAGGCAGAAGGATACCCAGGAGAGGCCGTAGCCTGCAAGGGGCAGGGAGGCCATGAAGGTGTCCAGGCCGCCCAGGGAAAGGCCGGCGGTGTGGATGCCGTCGTAGAGGGAGGGGATGAGGGTGAAGAAGGTGGCGGCGCGGTATACGCTGCGGTAGTCGCCGTAGAGGGAATGGGCGAAGGTGAGGATCACCAGGGAGATGGTGAGGGGATAGAGGAACATGAGCACCGGAATGGCTGCCTTGATGATGGTGGTGAGGCCGAAGAGGGCGACGAAGAAGGAAATGATGGAGAAGGCGGATACCCACATGGTGTAGGAAAGGGCAGGAATGAGGCGGGAGAAATATTCAGCGCAGGCGGTAATGAGTCCTACGCTGGTGGTGAGGCAGGCCAGAAGCACGATGACTCCCATAATGATGCGGCCGTAGGAGCCGAAGTAGTAGCGGGCGGAGCCTACCAGCACGCCGGCGCCGTTTTCCTGCATGCCAAGTTCGGTGACGGAGCTGGCGCCCAGGAAGCAGAGGAAGAGGTAAATAATGCCCAGGCAGGCACCGGCGATGAGGCCGCTCTTCAATGTGGAGAGAGCGATTTCTTCATTGGTGTCAGCGCCGTACTGGCGGACGGAATTGACTACGATAATGCCGAATACGAAGGCAGCCAGGGCGTCCATGGTGCCGTAGCCGTCCAGGAATCCCTGGGTCAGGGCCTTCATGGTGTCCCGATAGCCATCGGCAGCGGGCTGCCAGGGTCCCATGGGATGGATGGTGGAAACGATGAAGAGAAGGGCCAGGAAAAGGAGGAGCACCGGCGTGATGACCTTGCCGATACGGTTGACCAGCTTATTGGGGCTCACGGAAAGCCACCAGGAAACGACGAAGAAGAGGAAACAGAAAACGTAGAGGGCCATGGATTTCATGGCGCTTCCAAAGAATGGAGCCACGGCGATTTCAAAGGAGGTGGTGGCGGTACGGGGAATGGCAAAAGCCGGCCCGATGGTGAGGTACAGGGCCACGGTGAAGAAAATGGCGTACTTGGGATGAATCCGGGAAGCCAGGGCCTCAAGGTCGCTGCCGGAATAGCCGATGGCAGCCACCCCCAGAATGGGAAGGCCCACGCCGGTAATCAGAAAGCCAATGGTGGCGGGAATGGTATTGACGCCGGAATTCTGTCCCATGAATACGGGGAATATCAGGTTGCCGGCGCCGAAGAAGAGGGCAAAGAGCATGAGCCCGATGGGGATGAGGGAATTGGCTGATTTCTTCATGACATACACTCCTTTGAAATAGAACACAGAGGCAGGACATCAAAAAGCCCTGCCGGAAAAAATCCGACAGGGCACAGATTCGTGAGGTACCACCTTGTCTTGCGTACTCAATTGGGCTGTAACGGTGCCGCCGCTTGCTCCTGGCCACAGATGGACTCAGAGAAGGACTCCCGGGTGACGCGGCTCGTTCGCTTCAGCAGCTTTCACCACCCGCTGCCTCTCTTGGAAGATTCCCCAGCCTGATTCCGGTCATTGTCATGCTATAAGTTTAGTATATTCTAGCATGAGTTGTTTAGGGAGTCAAGGGGGAAGGGGCCGCAAAGCGGCCCCGGGTTCAGAAGGTTCGGCCCGCTGGGGGCGGGCTGGTTCAAAGGGTTCAGAGGGGGAGGTTGAAGGTTGACGGTCCTTTGGGCCGAAGGTTCTTAAGGGGCTTAAGTTTGACGCGCCTATGGCGCGAGGGTTGTGGTGGGCGGCTGCGCCGCCAGTATAAATAAAACCATACAACCACCCTATGGGCGGGGGAAACAAGCCAACCGCGCCTGGGGCGCGAGGAAATGCACCCCTTCTGCCGCCTGCGGCGGCGTCTTCCCCGGAGGGGCAGATTTGCTCTTCGCTTACCCCTTGTGCTAACTTAAGTTGCTCTATCGATAGTGTTGCTAAAACTTCCCCCTCCGGGGTGGCAAGCGAACGTGATTTGTAAGGGAGCAAAGCGACCTGAAAATCACGTGAGACGCTTTCCCGTGGAGAAGTCCCCGCAGGGGAATAGGGGTGCATTTCCGACGGGCCGCAGGCCCGGTTTTATTGTTTTCGCTGCCTCTGGCAGCGCTGCCGCCTTTGGCGGCATACAAAACTCATCGCCCGATAGGGCGATACCACCACCCTTTGAACCTTCTGAACCCTTTGAACCCTCTGAACCCTCACGCCCGAAAGGGCGCCCCACAAAAAAACTCCCCTTTCGGGGAGTTTCCATCAAGGGGAAATATATTTATCTATCTCTGGTACGGCAGAGGCCGCGGTCGCAGTTGCGGAGGAAACGGAGGAGGTGTTCGATTTCCGGAGTGGACGGAAGTTCCTGTTCCATTTCCAGGATGGCGTCGTTCAGTTTCAGGCCGGAGCGGAAAATGAGACGGTATGCCTTTTTCAGGTAGCTCTTCACTTCCGGCGTAATGTTGTTACGGGCAAGGCCTACGCTGTTGAGGCCCACCACCCGGGAGGGGTTGCCGTCTACGATGACGAAGGGGCATACGTCCTGCACGATTTTGGACATGCCGCCTACCATGGCGCAGGCGCCGATTTTGACGAACTGGTGGATGCCGCTCATACCGCCGATGACTGCATGGTCTTCCACGGTCACGTGGCCTGCCACGCCGGAGAAGCTGGACATGACGATGTGGTCGCCGAAGTTGCAGTTATGGGCCACATGGGTGTAGGCCTGCAGCATGTTGTAGGAGCCCACCCTTGTTTCGCAGTTCTCACCGGTGGCGCGGTGGATGGTGACGTATTCGCGGATCAGGTTGTGGTCGCCGATGACCACGGTGCTGTATTCGTCATGGAATTTGAGGTCCTGGGGATCTTCTCCGATGACGGCATGGGGATAAATGTGGTTTTCCTTTCCCATGCGCACGTTCTTGGCAATGACGGCGTGGGCGCCGATGATGGAGCCTTCGCCGATTTCACAGTTTTCACCGATGACCGCATAGGGTCCGATGACTACATTCTTATGAAGAATCGCCGTAGGATCAATGACGGCAGTTGGATGAACTTTCGGCTCTGCCGATTGAATAACTTTTAATTCCATAGTTCCATTCCCCTTTATGATGGCGGCTGTTTTGACCGACAGCCAATTTTTTGATTTATAATTCTCTTTATACATAAGTCCCGGATTCATTATTGTTTTGAAACAGCGGTTTTGGGGCGTTTATAAGGGGAATCCTTCTTTCTCTCCGATTTTCTTTCAGTTCCTTCGTTTATTAACTATTTTGAAATAGTTTAAGGAAATTTATTTTTTCTGGGCTTCCTGTTCCTTTTCCTTCTTCTCCGGGGAATCGTTGGGATCCATGAGGTAGAAGAGGAAATCGGCCTCTGCCTTGTGGACGCTGCCTACATGGCATTCGCAGTGTACCTTGCCCATACGGCCGATAATTTTTTTAATTACCGCCTTGGTGACCAGCTGGTCTCCGGGGAGGACGGGGGAACGGAAACGGACATGGTCCATACCGGTGAACATGGGGATGAGGCCCCTGTTTTCTTCCGGGTACTGGAGGGCAACGCCGCCTACCTGGGCCATGGCTTCGCAGATGAGGGCGCCGGGCATGACTGGATGGCCGGGGAAGTGGCCCTGGAAAAAGGGTTCATTCATGGTGACGCATTTCACGCCGATGGCGTAATCCATGGGGACCATTTCAATAATCTTGTCTACCAGCAGCATGGGGTACCGATGGGGCAGGATTTCCATAATTTCTTCAACATTTAATTCCATAACAGTTCCTCCTTATCCTATTTCTTGTATGTGAAAGGCAGGTCTTATTTCTTCAGGGCCTGCAGTTTTTCAGAAAGTTCCGCGTTCAGCTTGTGGCTGCCCAGGACGGCGATGATATGGGCGTTCAGCGGCCCTACCAGGGAAATATCGCCCAGAATGTCCAGAATCTTGTGGCGCACCAGTTCGTCCTTGAAACGGGGCACGGAGAGGCATTCCGTTTCCGAATACACCACGGCGTTCTCCAGGGTGCCGCCCTTGCCGAGGCCCATTTTCCTCATGGCTTCCAGCTCCCAGGTGAAACCGATGGTCCTGGCGGAAGCGATTTCTTTCATATAGGAATCGTGGTCGATGACAATGTCCACCATCTGGGTGCCCAAAAGGGGATGGGGATTGATGGAGGTGAAGGTAATGCGCAGGCCGTCGTAGGGAAGGGCGGTGATGAACTTCTTCCCCTCGTAAATGGCTACGCTCCTGTCCAGGGTGAGCACCGGGATTTCTTCGTCCTGCTCCTCAATGCCCGCTTCTTCCACCATGTCCACGAAGGTCTTCGCACTGCCGTCGCCTACCGGCGGTTCCGGCGAATCCATTTCAATAATGCAGTTATCGATATTCAGGGCGTAAAGGGCGGAAAGCAGATGCTCCACCGTAAACACCTTGGCCGGCCCCTTCTCCAGGGTGGTGGCACGCATGGTGCTTGTAATGTACCGGCTCTCTGCAGGCACCTCCGGCGCGCCGGGAAGGTCGCTCCGGCGGAAAAGGATGCCCGTCCCCGGCCTGGCGGGATGCATGGTCATGGTCACTGGCATGCCGGAGTGAAGACCATTGCCTTTGTAGGAAACCGGTTTTCTGATTGTGTGCTGTTTTCTTTTCACAATGAGACACCTTTCATGATTGAATTACACCTTTACAATTATTTTATTATATCTTTTTTTGAAGGATAGCACAAGGTTTATGGGAGATTGAGTCATAGCGGCGGGCGGCTGTATTCCTGTACGCAGGAGGGGGCGCCCGCCAAAGGCGGGCAGGGGCTCAGCCCTGCGCTTTCGCGAGGGCTGAGGGTTGTGTAGAAGGGTTGTGAAGGCTATGACGGCGGGGAAAAACTATCCCGTAACGCTGACTTCATATTCATCGCCGAAGGCCGCTGAGGCCCCTTGAGCGAAGCGAACATAACCCTTCTATACAACCTGCGCCGTCAGGCGCGCCCCTTTTTATTTTGCGGCGCCAGCCGCCACCACAACCCTCGGGCCAAAGGCCCGTCAAACCTTAGAACCTTAAGAACCTTCGGCCCGTTAGGGCCGTCAACCCTCACGCCCGCCAGGGCGTGTCTACGCGCCCCTATGCACAATAAAAAATCCGCTAAACTTCTGTTTAGCGGATTTCATGGTGACCCAAGAGGGATTCGAACCCCCGACACCTTGATTCGTAGTCAAGTGCTCTATCCAGCTGAGCTATTGGGCCAAATTGGCAGGGGCAGAGGGACTCAAACCCCCAACCTACGGTTTTGGAGACCGTTGCTCTATCAATTGCGCTATGCCCCTAGACGCATGTTTCTTGCGACTGTATTATCATAACAGATGAGCTTTGAAATTGCAAGGGGGGAATTGGAAATATTTTTTTGAATAATGATGGATAATGGTGGCATTAGTGGCGGGAAGCGGTATTCCTGAAAGCAAGAGGGGGCGCCGCTTCGCGGCAGGTTGTGTAGAAAGGTTGTGTTGGCTTCGCTCAGGGGGCGGATGGGACAGCAATGAATAACAGTATTCCCGAAAGCAAGAGGGTTCAGGCGCCTTCGGCGCCCGAGTTCTATCGTTCGTGCGCTTCGCGCCGAACGATGGGTTCCGCCCACAGAGCGGGCTGGTTCAGAGGGAGTTATATAGTATCGCTGCGGCGGGAAGCGGTATTCCCGAAAGCAAGAGGGGGGCGCCCGCCCTTGGCGGGCAGGGGCTCAGCCCTGCGCTCTCGCACAGGCTGAAGGTTGTGTAGAAGGGTTGTGAAGACTATGACGGCGGGGAAAAACTATCCCGTAACGCTGACTTCATATTCATCGCCCGAAGGGCGATACCACCACCCTCGGCCCAAAGGGCCGTCGCCCCTTTCTACACAACCTGCCGCCGAAGGCGGCCATAACCCTCGGGCCCAAAGGGCCCGTCCACCTTCCCCTCTGAACCTTTTGAACCCTTTGAACCCTTTGAACCCGGGCCGCCGCAGGCGGCCCTATTTATGCTTCACAATATAATCCCGGATATCCCGGTGGAGGATTTTCTTATAATCTTCCACCCCTGGCTGGTCGTAGGCGTTAATGCCTGCCAGGGCCCCTTCGTAGGCGATGGTGAGGAAGAAGAAATACATGAGGGCGCCGATGTGGAAGGGGGTGATTTTCCGTATTTTGATGCTGCAGCTCATGCGTCCTTCGGCGGCCAGGGCCTGTTCGTTGGCCCGGCGGGCGGATTCCAGCATGTAGTTCATGGGGACTAAACCTTCTTCGCCCTCCTCTTCGCAGAGGACGGAAAGGCGGCTCCTGCTTTCCTTGACGGAAATGAACTGGACCAGCTTGTTTCTGGCGCCCTGCTGGTGCTCCTGGGTGAGGGAGTGCATGTCCGTGGTGCCTACAGCAGCCACAGGAATGCGGCCGTAATGGACTTCCCGACCTTTGGTGTCATATTTCTTTCCCAGCGATTCTCCCAGAAGCTGGGCGTACCACCAGCCGAAGGAACGGAGGGTATCGCCGTAGGGCATGATGATTTCCGCGGCCATGCCGTACTTTCTGCTGGCTGCGTATTTCAGGGATGCCAGGAAGAGGGCGGGGTTTTCCTCTGCCGTCTCGCTTTGGCAGGCTTCCTCCACCATCCGGGCGCCAGCCAGGAGGTCTTCGATGTCCACGCCGATGAGGCGCGCAAAAACAAGGCCCACCTGGGACAGTTCGCTGAACCGGCCGCCGATGCCGTCGGGCACGGTGAAGCAGGGAAGATGGTGCTCCCTGGCATATTGCCTGAGGGTGCCCTTTTCCTTGTCCGTAATGGCCAGAAGGGAAATATCCGCAAAGGGTGCCAGGATTTCACGGAGCGCCTTCAGGGCGCTGGAGGGTTCGATGGTGGTGCCGGATTTGGAAATCACCAGAAGCAGCACCCTGCATTTTCTTCCAAGACGCCGGTTCTGCCGCTCCACTTCCTCCGCCAGCTGCAGGAGGCCGTGGGGATCCATGTTCTGCCCTGCAAAGAAGACCTGGGGAAAACCCTGCCGTTCCTCCCGGCTCATCATGTTCCAGTAGGGACCGCAGAACACGTCAAAGAGCATCTGGTTTCCCAGATAGGAACCGCCGATGCCGATGGAAATCAGGATATCCGAAGATTTGGCCAGCTCGTCCACATGGGAAAGGTGCTGACGCTCCTCTTTGGACATGAGCCTTTCCTCCTCCAGAATGTAGGGGAGGCGGGGGAAAAGAACCGAGCTTCCGTCGGGCCCCTTCCCGCTTCTCCGAAGCTCCGTCAATGACCGTCCTGCCTGGTGGATAAGACCCTCCATGTCCTTCAGGTCCTCCTCCTTCACGCTCCAGGGATGGCCCAGCAGATTTTTTATATCAATATCCAGCTCATTCTGAATGGTCATACATTTCACTCCTGCATTCTGCATACATAAAAAGATACTGTCAGAAATTAATTATATAGTATACAGAGAGGGAATACAAGTTATAAAAACGGCTGCCCGCTTAACCGCTGTCCGCTGTCTGCTGTCTGCTTTCCGCCGGGCACTCGTCATTCTAGGGAAGCGCTGATTAAATCGTTGTCTGCTTTTATTCTAGAATTTTTATGCAATGCGAGGAATGGGATGACGGGAATAGCGAGCTATTTAAGGAGTCCCATGACGAAGCAGTGCATAAAAATTCTTATAAAAGCAGACTCTATGAATTAA
>ENA-ORCP01000395-ORCP01000395.1-human-gut-metagenome-genome-assembly--contig:-NODE-395-length-39173-cov-61.599064_pt1 | contig 39173 bp, 29 predicted proteins | sample MGYA00242990_ERZ507991 | MGnify/ENA primary metagenome ERZ507991 (study PRJEB26167, sample SAMN06115496) | human gut metagenome | host: Homo sapiens | place: China:Henan | collected 2015-05-07... | reverse complement strand
TGGAATGCAGCGTAGCAGCGCTACGCTAAATGGAACGACCGGACGACAGAGCGGAAAAGGCGCAAGCAGATGGCGCAGATGAATCTGGAAATAGTATTATACCACATCCGCCGCGCACTGCATAGGATGGCGACAGGAAAAGAACAGCGGAACACATCCACCTATCAAAAACGCGCCTCCCGAAGTTTCCGGGAAGCGCGCTTTTGTCTGACAAGTTTTGAGAAAAATCAGTGGCAGCCCTTGCATTTGCCGCAGTCGCCGCCGCAGCTGCAAGCAGAATTGCCGCTTTTCTTGTCCTTGATCATCTTCCAGATGATTGCGCCAACAATCACCAGAAGTACACCGCCAACAATCCATGTTGCCATGATTCGTTCCTTTCTGCGCCGATGCGGATGGAGGAAAACCGCTTTTGCGCGATAGAACATATGCCGGAGGGGAAGCGCGGATGATGCAGAACCCGCGCCGCCCTCCAGCGTTCACAAGAGGGGTTTCAGAAAGCACCGGATGCAGCGGCGCTTTCCTCGGTTAAGCCCGATGGAAAATCAGGCAGAAACCTTCTGGGTGAGGTGGTTGTCGTTGTAAGGATTCTTACGAACGACCAGATACACCAGGCCAGCCAGCAGCAGGATGGCAATCGCCGTCGCAACGGTGAAGCCAGCGCCGCTGAAGAGCAGGCCGAGCTGATAGACAATCAGGGCGATGATGTACGCGAACGCGCACTGATAGCCAACCGCAGCCAGCGTCCACTTGGCATTGTTGAACTCACGCTTCATCGCGCCGATGGCCGCGAAGCAGGGAGCGCACAGGAGGTTGAAAATCATGAAGGCATACGCCGCCAGACGGCCGTGACCGTTGGAGGACTCGTTGAACGCCGTCGCAATCGGGCTGAGGGCTTCCGCCTTCTCTTCCTCGGTCATGTCCTCGTCGTCAACAACGTCCGCCGCGTCATCCGCGCCATACAGCACGCCCAGAGCGCCAACGACTTCTTCCTTCGCAACCAGACCCATGACCGTAGCGACCGTGGACGGCATATTGCCGAAGCCCAGCGGCTTGAACACCACGCTGACCGGGTTGCCGATCTTGCCAAGGATGGAGTTGTCCATATCCGCCACAGCGCCCCAAGAGCCAGCCGCGCGATCCATTTCGGGCGCAAGTTGCGGTTCTTCCTCGTCTTCTTCCAGCGTTCCAGCTTCCGCCTTCGCGTTGTAATCAGCCAGTTCCGTCTGGTAGGTCTGCTGCGCTTCAAGCTGCACGTCCGCCGCGGGCGCCCAGCCGTAGGTCTTCGTAAACCAAATCACGATAGAGGACAGCAGGATGACCGTGCCAGCGCGCTTGATGAAGCTCCAGCCGCGCTCCCACACGCTGTGGAACACGTTGCGGCCAGACGGGAAGTGATACGCCGGCAGCTCCATGACGAAGGGAGCCGGGTCGCCCGCGAACATCTTCGTCTTCTTCAGCATGATGCCGGAGATAACAATCGCCGCCACGCCGATGAAGTATGCGGACGTCGCAACCCACGCGCTGCCGCCGAAGACCGCCGCGGCAATCAGACCGATAATCGGCATCTTCGCGCCGCAGGGGATGAAGGTCGTGGTCATGATGGTCATCTTGCGGTCACGGTCGCTCTCGATGGTACGAGAAGCCATGATACCGGGAACGCCACAGCCAGAACCAATCAGCATCGGGATGAAGCTCTTGCCGGACAGCCCGAATTTCCGGAAGATACGGTCCATGATGAAGGCGATACGAGCCATGTAGCCAACGTCTTCAAGGATAGCCAGCAGGAGGAACAGCACCAGCATCTGCGGCACGAAGCCCAGCACCGCGCCGCAGCCGCCGACGATACCATCAACAATCAGACCGCTCAGCCAGCCCGCGCAGCCAACACCGTCCAACCACGTCTGAAGGTTGCCCTGCACGATTTCCGCAACGAACACATCATTCGTCCAGTCCGTCAGCAGGCTACCAATCGTCGTCACGGAAATGTAATACACAAGGAACATGATAAGCGCGAAAATCGGCAGCGCCAGCACGCGGTTGGTCACCACGCGGTCAATCTTGTCCGAAACGCTCAGGCTGCCCTTTGCCTTGCCCTTCTTCACCGCGTTCTGCATCAAGGTGTTGATGTAGGCATAACGCTGATTGGTGATGATGGACTCGGCGTCGTCATCCATTTCCTTTTCGCAGGAGGAGACAGCTTCCTCAATGCCCTTCTTGACATCTTCGGACAGCTTCAGTTCCGCAACAACCTTCTCGTCGCGCTCGAACAGCTTCACGGCGTACCAGCGCAGGAAGCGGGGATCAACCTTGCCGCCGATGAGATCTTCAATGTGCGCCAGCGCGTGTTCCACCGAGCCGGTGAAAACGTGCGGATGTTCGCCCATCGTGCGGTTCTTGGCAGCAGCGGCAGCCTTTTCAGCCGCCTTCACGCTGCCTTCGCCCTTCAGCGCGGAAGTCTCGACGATTTCCACACCCAGCGCTGCGCTCAGCTTCTTCATGTCGATCTTGTCGCCGTTCTTGCGGGACACGTCGATCATGTTCATCGCGATGACCATCGGCGTGCCGAGTTCGAGCAGCTGCGTGGTCAGGTAGAGGTTGCGTTCGATGGAGGTGGAGTCCACAATATTCAGGATGGCATCAGGCTTGTCGTTCACCAGGTAGTTGCGGGCGACGACTTCCTCCAGCGTGTAGGGAGACAGGGAGTAAATGCCGGGCAAGTCCTGAATGACCACATCGTCATTGCCCTTGAGCTTGCCTTCCTTCTTTTCAACCGTAACACCCGGCCAGTTGCCGACGAACTGACGAGAACCCGTCAGCGCGTTGAACATGGTCGTTTTGCCGCAGTTCGGGTTGCCTGCGAGCGCAATCGTAATCGCCATTTTCGGCGCCTCCTTATGCGAATTTGTCTTAACTAACCCCACCAGAGGCTCCGCCTCTGGACTCCGCAAGGGACTCTGTCCCTTGACCCTGCAAGGGGCATTGCCCCTTGACCCTTTTTCGCGATTGCGTTGAGCGCGCTTCCATACTGTATGCGCGTGGAAGGCTTGGAACGACGCGAAATCAGGTTTTATCGTAAGGGAAACAGAATTACTGAACCTCGATCATTTCCGCATCCGCCTTGCGCACGCTCAGCTCATAGCCGCGCACGGTCAGCTCCATCGGATCGCCCAGCGGCGCAACCTTGCGCACATGGACTTCCGTCCCGCGGGTCAGTCCCATGTCCATGATGCGGCGCTTGACGGCACCTTCACCATGCAGGCGGACAACCACCGCGGTTTCCCCGACCTTGACATCCTTCAGGGTTTTCATGCCTTCTGCCTCCTTTTCCTCAGTTCACCAGCACACGCATAGCCATGGATTGGCTCAACGCAACACGGCTATCCTTGACAGCGCAAATCAGATTGCCGCCCATTTTGCTGACGACCGTCACTCTTTCGCCCATCACGAAGCCCAGCTCCGCCAGATGCTGACGCACCTCATCCTGTCCGGTGATTTTGCCAATCACGCCAGACTCGCCAATTTCCACCATGCCCAACGGCATCATGTTCCATGACCTCCTTGTGTCAGTCCTTTTGCGGATAGTTTATTCCAACTAATCCGGCGATTCGCAAGCGTTAGTTTAGCATAACTAATAGGCTATGTCAAGCGTTTTTCGCGTGTTTTTTTGTTTTTTTTCCACCTTTTTTCTGGTCTTTGCATCGTTTGCCCCATTCGGGGGAATGCTGACCAGCAAAAACAAAGGGCAGCTCTGCTTTGCAGGGAGATCAGATACTTTTCCGAACAACATCGAACCACCCCCCTATCAAAAACTTCTGATTATCACCACTATGGCTTAAAGTGTCGAAGGGAGCAAGCAGAAAGCCCCTTTGTCACCTCCACAGAGGCGAAATCCCCTGCATGATCATGCGATTCTATCAGAAAATGAAAACCGCAAAAAAGAGGTGCGAGAATGAAGGAATGGGCGGTCTGGATGGCGAACAAGATGGAGGAGCAATTGCTGCGGATGGAGCAACTGCGGCTCAGTGAATTTGTTGCATATGAGAAGAACTGGAAGAAGCGTCTTCTGATGCAGTTTGTAGGCGGAATTGCAAGAGGATTAGGGACAGCGGTTGGGTTTACGCTTCTGGGTGCGCTGGTGGTGTGGCTGCTGCAAGGACTGGTGCAAAGGAATCTGCCGATTATCGGGGATTTCCTGACCCAGCTGCTGAACCTCGTGGAAGGCAAGGGCAGCGGCAGCTAAAGCGTCCCCGCCCGTAACTTCGCGCTTCCGCAGAAGCGCCCCAAGCTGCTCTATCCGCCATTTCCACATTGTCGCGTCAATGGGCGCGACCTGATTCCGCCGCTTCCCAAATCATCATCACCAGAAAGGGCTATCATCACCATGCGCAAACCCGTTTCCCAAAGGCTGATGCCTCTCCTGCTCATCCTCCTGACCCTCGCGCTTGACCGCTTCACCAAAGCCCTCGCCGTCGCGCTGCCGGATGAACGCACCCTCATCCCCGGCGTTCTCCGCTGGATTTATGCTGAAAACACCGGCATGGCGTTCAGCCTGTTCAGCGGACAGTCGTGGATGCTGGGCGTGGTGTCCGTCATCGCGGTTATCGCCGGATGGCTCGTCCTCCGCCGCTATCAGCTCAGCGGATGGAGCAGAACCGCGGCGGCGCTGATGATCGGCGGCGCGCTTGGCAACGCCTACGACCGCTTGGCGCTGGGCTATGTCGTCGATATGCTGGATATCACCCTGTTCCCCTTCGCAGTGTTCAATATTGCGGACGCGGTGCTCGTCGTCGGCACGGTGCTGATGGCGTACTGCATCGTGTTCCGCACGGAAGATTGGAGGAAAATCAATCATGACGCAAATGATGCCTGACGCACTCGAATCGCGCACTATCTCCATCCCCGGCGACGGCCGTCGGCTGGATGTTGCCCTGTCCGAAGCCGCTGGGCTGACTCGCTCGCGGGTGGCGGCGCTGATGGCGGACGGAAACGTCACGGTGGACGGGAAAGTCGAGACGAAATCCGGCGCAAAGGCAAAGCAGGGTCAGATTGTTATCCTGACAATTCCCGCGCCGAAGCCCGCCGTGCCCGTCGCGCAGGAAATCCCGCTCACAATTCTCTATCAGGATGACGACCTCGCCGTTGTCCTGAAGCCCTGCGGCATGGTCGTTCACCCCGCCGCCGGCAATGAGGACGGCACGCTCGTCAACGCGCTCCTGCACCACCTTGACCACTTGAGCGGCATCGGCGGCGAACTGCGCCCCGGCATCGTTCACCGGCTGGACAAGGACACCAGTGGTCTGCTGCTCGTGGCAAAGAACGACCAGAGCCAACTCGCCCTCAGCCGCCAATTGCAGGAGCGGCAGATGGAGAAGCACTACCGCGCGCTGGTTGAAGGGAATCTGCGCGAGGACAGCGGGCGCATCGACCAGCCCATCGCGCGGAGCAAGAAAGACCGCAAGAAAATGGCGATTGACCCCGAAGGCCGCCCGTCGATTACGGACTGGACGGTGCTTGCGCGCGGGCGGAACGTGACGCTGCTGGACGTCCACATTCTGACCGGGCGGACGCACCAAATCCGCGTGCACATGAAGTCCATCGGGCATCCGGTCTGCGGCGACCCGATTTACGGGTCAGGAAAAGGCGCAAAAGTCCCCCGGCTGATGCTCCACGCGTACACGCTTTCTTTCACGCACCCACGGACGGGGGAAAGGATGACGTTCACCGCGCCGCTGCCGGAGGAATTTGTGCAGGGGCTGCGGGGGAACGGGGTGGAATGGGAGAAATAACGTTTCCTCACGGAAAGCCGGGAACGTTACATCGTGCGGTGATACTATTTCCATCATGAGAACGCGCCAGAATGGAAAAGCACGGACAGATGGCACGGATGAATTTAGAAAGGGCACAACTGGATAATTGCATAGAAAAGCGCCCTGCTCCGGAGATGTTCCAGAGCAGGGCGCGGTTTTTTGATTCATCACGAAAATCCGGGGAGCGTAATACTATTTCCAAAATAAGAACGCGCCAAGATGTGAAGCGAATTTTTTATTCTGGCGAACGGGCGTGAAACGCGGCGCAGCAGCACTACGCTCAGTAGAACGACCGAAAGTCAGAAGGGAAAAGGCGCAAGCAGCTGGCGCAGGTGAATTTGGAAAGCGTATTATTCCACAACCTTCGCGCCGGCAGCGATCGCGTCTTCCTTGGTTCTGAAGAACTGCCAAGTGCTTTCCACGGTGGGGGTGATTTCCTTCTGGTCGCGGATGTACTGCGCCAGAATGTTACGCACCTGACCGTTATCGTTGCCCAGCGTATCGCCGGTGTACATATCCGTGAGGCTGTAATCCTCAGGAGTCAGACCAGCCGCCTGCATGAAGCCGGCGCCGCCGGTGAAGCGGTAGTTGTTCATCACCACGGAGAACACCTGATCAGGCGCCACGGGCTGACCCTGATACTGCATGTTCTGGATGCGCTTTCCTTCAGGCGCATAGTAGTGGATTTCGTAGTACAAACCGTAGATTTCATCGGTGTAGTAGCCACCGCCAAGGTAATCGGGGTTCGACGCACTGGTGTAGTTGGTGGTAGCATGCTCCAGCCACAGCCGCAGCTGTTCGCCGGTCATGTTCACGCGATAGAGCCAGTTTTCAAACACGTACAGCTGATACAGCAAACGCATCGGAACGTCGCCCGCAGGAATCAGGTCGCGAACCTCGGCGCCGCTGGTCAGAGGCGCGCAGATGGACAGCTGCGCAGGAACCGCAGACAGCTGCGCCTTGTTCAGCAGATCCATCAGCGCGGTGGGCTGCAGGGAGATGTTCTCATTGGAGAAAGCGCCGGTAGCAGTGCCCAGAGGCTGATCCAGATAAGCCTGCAGCTCCTCGTTGTAGGGAGCCAGCGCCGTGGCAACCTTCTGATTTTCCACCAGGCCTTCCTGATCCGCCAGGAAGCGGTAGCCGTTTTCAGCCGTCACAGGGGTCACAGTCTTGGTCGCCGGGTCGTAGGCGAGCTTCATGAAGCCCAGGCCTTCACCGGCGCCACCTGCCAGCACGGGCACAACCTTGCCCTCGGCATTGAGGATGTCTTCACGGTAGTCGGTCTTATGGAAGTGACCATACACAACCGCGTCAATCCCGGTAGTCAGGTTAATCATTGCGCGAACCTGGTTTTCGTAGTCCGCGGGGTTGTTGCCATCGGTAGAAACAGCGTCTTCCACGCCGGAATGCGCCACGACAATCACCACGTCGCAGCCCTCCTGCTCGCGCAGGATCGGCACGAAGTGCTCAACCGTGGGGACCAGATTGCGGAAGTCGATGCCCTCATAGTGGGACTCAACCTCCCAAGCGGGGATGTTGGGCGTATCCATGCCGATGACGCCAACCTTCACGCCCTCAAATTCCTTGACGATGTAGGGGACGCCCATCCAGGAATCCCATTCGGTGCCCTTCGCCACAAAGTTGGCGGCGGACATGGGCACGGAATGCTCCTCGCCGTTGTCGGGGCTCATCACATACTCAATCTGACGCTTGAGAATCGGCAGATCGTTGTTGAACTCGTGATTGCCCAAGCACCACATGTCGTAGTCCATCAGGCGCAGAGCCTTCATCATGGGATCGTCCTTTTCAGGAGCGAAGTAGGAGTAGTAATAGGTCATGGCAGAGCCCTGCACGGTATCGCCGCCATCCACCAGAATGACGTTCTTTTCCGTAGCACGAACCTGCTCGATCATGGAAGCGATCATGGACAGACCCACGTTCGGAGAAGGCTCGCCAGTGGCGTAGTTGATGGGCAGCACTTTGCCGTGCACGTCGCTGGTCGCGATGACGGTAATCATGATGGGATCCGCATTCTCTGCGAACGCCGCGCAGCCCACCAGGGGGAGAATCATGGTCAGCGCCAACAGAAGGGATAGGAGCTTCTTCATGATGGGCACCTCTTTTCCTTATTTCCCGCTCGAAGCAGGATTAAAATAATTATATTCCATATTCTTTCGTTTGTAAACAGCGCCGCCAGATGCAGCCTTCGCCGCGCCAAGGGGTTGGTTTGTCGGAAAATGAATTTTTCGTCGAATTCAGTTGCAAATGCGGCAGATGAACCAATTGAAAGTCAAGTTTTTTGCAAGCCGTAGGCAGCACGAACACCATTGCCGACAGCGAGACAAATTTCGCTGGCGTGGTGACAATAATATATTTTGTATTCTGTAATTTATAGGTGGTAGGCAGAAATCAAGGGTTGTCTCGGAATCTTCTTCTGCAAAATAAAGGGGCGGCGGGGAAACGCGATGGAAGCATCATTCACATATAAAAAACACCGGTGCATTTGACTTTGTTGCGCCGTTGTTTTCTGTTCTTACAGGAATTAATAAGCAAAAACGCCCACCCAAAACAAAAAACCAATAATCAATGAAATAACCGTCAGTGTGGTGAAAAACACACAACATTTCTTTATCGTTCGCAACTGTTGCAGCATACCATAGAAAGTATATTCCAGCCTCTCGTTTTCGGTAAGTCCGGCATCATAAATTCTGAAAAATTCGCCCGTTACAACTCCGTTCACATTTTGATATTCTCGAATGCCGTCGGGAAGCGCTTCACCATTTTTCTTCAATTGCCGAAACTGTTTGTTTTCTTCTTTTGAGCAAGCAATATCCTGCAGGAAGTGCATGTCGAGCCAAATATTTTGCAAGTTTTTCTTCATATCTATTGGTTCTTTTGCCATAATCCTTTTTCCGCCTTTCGATTGTTATAAAAAACAGTCCTGCCCTTCTTAAACCAGAAAGGCAGGACTGCGGGATTTGAATTACTTCAGTTCCGCGAAGTACTTGATGGTGCGAACCATCTGAGAGGTGTAGGAGTTCTCGTTGTCGTACCAAGACACGACCTGCACCTGATAGGTGTCGTCGTCGATCTTCGCGACCATGGTCTGGGTAGCGTCGAACAGGGAGCCATAGCGCATGCCGATGACGTCGGAAGACACGATCGGCTCGGTGTTGTAGCCGAAGGACTCGGAGGACTGCGCCTTCATGGCGGCGTTCACGGAGTCAACGGTCACGTCGCTGCCCTTGACAACAGCAACCAGAATGGTGGTGGAGCCGGTGCAGACCGGGACGCGCTGAGCAGAGCCGATCAGCTTCTTGTTCAGTTCCGGGATAACCAGACCGATCGCCTTCGCAGCGCCGGTGGAGTTCGGAACGATGTTCTGCGCGCCAGCGCGGGCACGACGCAGGTCGCCCTTGCGATGCGGGCCGTCCAGAATCATCTGGTCGCCGGTGTACGCATGAACGGTGGTCATGATGCCGGACACGATCGGATACTTGTCGTTCAGAGCCTTCGCCATGGGCGCGAGGCAGTTGGTGGTGCAGGAAGCAGCAGAGATGATCTGGTCTTCCGCGGTCAGGGTGTCGTTGTTGACGTTGTAGACGATGGTCTTCAGGTCATTGCCAGCGGGGGCAGAGATGACGACCTTCTTCGCGCCAGCCGCGATGTGCGCCATGGACTTTTCCTTGGAGCAGTAGAAGCCGGTGCACTCCAGCACGACGTCCACGCCCAGCTTGCCCCACGGAGCATCCGCCGCGTTCTTTTCGGCATAGATCTTGATTTCCTTGCCGTCCACGATGATGGAATCTTCGGTCGCTTCCACGGTGTGCAGGTTTTCACCGATCTTGCCGCAGTAGGAACCCTGAGCGGTGTCATACTTGAGCAGGTGAGCCAGCATCGCGGGAGAGGTCAGGTCGTTAATCGCGACCACCTCGTAGCCCTCAGCGCCGAACATCTGACGGAACGCCAGACGGCCAATACGGCCAAAGCCATTGATAGCAACTTTCACTGCCATTGGAATATACCTCCTTTAGTCGTTCAAACGGGGTTATACTATTTCCAGATAAGAATGTGCCAAGATGCGCCGCGAATTTTTCACTCTGGCTAACGGGAGTGCAACGCAGCGTAGCAGCGCTACGCTAAGTGGAACGACCGGACGCCAGAGGGGAAAAGACGCAAGCAGCTGGCACAGGCGAATCTGGAAAGAGTATCATTTCCCACCTCATATTCTACCCAATTTGCCGCCATTTTGCAAGAGGTTGCGCAGGATTTCCATCACTTTTGACACTTTTTTGACGCTTTTTTTTGAAATTCTCTCATCCGTTCCCCTCTTCTTGCCCCCTATACCAATAAGAATAGGGGAATTTCTCGTCCGTGATGTCCAGCTGTTTGACGTTCAGATTTCCATTTTCGTCCACATTGAGATTGCCATACTCATCGTATGTCCCATACGGGCTGAATCCGCCACCGCCTTCGCTGTTTAGGAATGACAATGATTTGCAGAATACCCCGTCTGCAATTTCTACTTCGTCGTCAAACGCCATTCCGTAGCGGTAGGTCATGCCGTCGGTGCAGCGCAGGACGATTGTCGGAACGCGCGCCTTGCCGCTCCAGTAAAGATTGCTGTCCTCCAGCGTCTGCACGACGCTCCATGTGCCGTGATAAGGCTGTGCGCCTGCTATGTCCGAGGTGTAGAATCGCCCATCCGCGTCCAAACGGAGATACCAGTACCAGATTTCGCTGCCGCCGTCAAACTGCCAGCTGCCGACGATTTTTGCCTCCTCGTCCGGCAGTTCCACGTCATCAAACACCACGTCACGCTGCGGCACGAAGCCACGGGTGATTTTGCCGTCTACCGTCGCTTCAACGTAGATATACGCCCAGCCGCTCGGATGGCTCAATGCCGTCAGCTTCGTCCCGGCAGGCAGTTCCGCCTGATGATATTCGCTGACGTTCGGGTCGTCGGTCAGATAGGTAGCATATGCCGTCAGCATCGGCACGCGCACGAGGTCAGCCGTCCACTCGTCGCCGTGCTTGCCTAACTGCGCCCAGCCGAATCGGCTCGTCCGCAGGCTGACGCGGTACTCAATCAGCGACCAGTCGCCCACGGTGAGGTACAGCTTATAATCGTCGCCCGTGCTGACGGACGCTTTTCCCTTCGCCGCGCGGTAAGAGGACGTGTCCGGCGCGGAATACACGGCATAGGACTTCTTGCCGCTCTTCTGCCCCGAAACCACCTCCGGATACAAACAGGCGAAGTATTGCAGCCCTTCGTTCGCCTCGTTAAATCGGCGCACGTCTTCAACCCCGCGTTTCGGCATATTGTGAATATTGAAGCTGCCCAGCGTGATTCCCACCGGCCACACGGCACTTTCCTCGCCCTGCGTCACCTGATAGATGTATTCTGCTATCCGCTCCACCTTCACATCGCCCATCTGCGCTTCCATCAGCGTGTAAAAGGTTCTCCCCTCATTGTTGTGCTGCAACTCAAAATAGTACCTTTCGTCAATATCCGGGTACGCCAATTCAAAGCCGTTCTTCGTGCGTGTGATTTTGGGATAACCCGTCTCGTCCAGTTCCGACGGCTGATAGACGGCAGTCGTCGAGAAAATAGCGTCCTTCCAGCCGTCTTTCACCTCATCCACCGCGATCAGCTGATTGTGATAGCGGCTGGTCAGAATCGTGTGGGTCGTGGCGGCTTTTCTGTTGTAATCGCTCACCAAGCCGGTATACTCGTCGTAGTCATGTGTCTGCTCCACCATCGCCAGCAATTGCCCGTTCAGATTCCAGCTGTTTGCAGATGCGGCGGGCAGTGCCACAGCCAGCGTCAAGCACAAAATCAGCAGTATCCACCGTTTCTTCATCGTTCGCAGCTCCTTTGCATTATTGAATCGGCAGCGTCATTTGGCGCACGCTTCCGTCCGCCGTTGCCACCCAATTGCCGTATCTGTCCACCGCGCCATAGGGGACGTAGGTGCATCCGCCCTCCCCGTAGGCGAGATTCACCAGCGGCAGGGTCAACCCTTCGCCATCCTCCTCCGTTGTGGACACGATATAGTCCACGCCGACGCGCATTGTCATGCTGTCGCTGTAATTCAGCGCCAGGATGCTTTCTGTCGAAATCCAGAGGTTGTCCTCCCCAGCCATCGGATTCCGCACCACGCACCACGTTCCGCCGTAGGGCTGTGCGCCGTCGTCATCCGAGCAGTAGAAGCGTCCGTCCGCATCCAGCCGGAGATAGAAATAGCCGATTTCGCTACCGGAATACAGATACCAGCTTCCGACATATTTCGCCGCTTCGTCCGGCTGTTCCACATCGTCAATCACCACGTCGCGCCGCGGCACAAACCCGCACATCGGCTTGCCGTCCACCGTCGCTTCTACGTAGGCATATGCCCAGTCGTCGCTCACGCCCAGCAGATACCACATCGTCAGCTTCGTCCCGGCGGGCAGTTCCGCCTGATGGTACTCGCTGACGTGCGGATCGTCGGTCAGGTAGGTGTCATACGCCGTCAGCATCGGGATATGCAGGCGCTGGCTCTGGGTCGGCTGACCAATCTTTACCCAGCCAAAGCGGCTTGTCCGCAGGCTGACGCGGTATTCAATCAGCGACCAGTCTCCTTCGGTGCAATACAGGCGATACTCATCCCCCGTGCTGAACGACGCTTTCCCCTTCGCCGCGCGGGACGCCTCCGTACTCGGCGCGGCATAGACCGGGTACGACTGCTTGCCGCTTTTCTTCCCCGGAACATTCTGCGCGCCAATCCAGCCCACAGCGTCGTAATTCTCGTACAGCGCCATGCTGCTGTATACATCGCGCATCCGCCGCACGTCGCCCACGCCGCGGCGGGGCATATTGTGGATGTTGAAGTTTTCCAGCGTGACTTCCGTCACCCACATTGCGCTGTCTTCGCCCTGCGTTACCAGATAGCGGTAGGATTCCTGCCGCTCCACCTCCACGCCGCCCATCTTCGCATACGTCAGCGTATACGCTGTTTCGCCCCGGTCATTGTTGATGCGCTCAAAGCGATACAGTTCTTTCACCTTCGGATACGCCAACTCAAAGCCGTTATTGATGCGCGCGAGCTTCGGCTTCCCGGATGTGCTCTGCTCCGACGGCTGATAAACGGCGGTCGTCGAATAAATCACGCCCTCCCAACCGTCTGCGCCCTTTTCCGCCGCAATCAGCTGATTGTGATAGCGGCTCTGCATGATGATGCGCGCGCTATTCTCCTTCCGCGCATAATCATCCGCCAAATGATAATAGTCGTCATAATCATTCGTGTTCGACACAAGCGGCACCAAGGCCTCGGGCAAGCCCCAGCCGTTCGCGGTGGCAACAGGCATTACCATCATCATCAAGGGCAAAATCAGCAGAATCCACCGTTTCTTCATCGCTCTCAACTCCTTTGGAGGTATTTCCCTACCTAAATAAACGCATCAAGGCGCAGTTTCCCTGCGAAGTACCAAAAATCTTGAAAAATGTTCTGCCAGTTCATTCTGAATCCATCTTTCTATGGTATGATGGCGGACGCAAACAGAAAAGGAGGGATTGAAACCCATGCTACGGATTTTGAAACACCTCAGGTGGAAAGAGTGGCTGCTCGTCGCCGCCTGTGTAGTGCTGATTGTGGGGCAGGTGCAGCTTGACTTGGCCTTGCCTGATTATATGTCGGAAATCACCCGTCTGGTGCAGACGGAAGGCAGCCAGATGAGCGATATCCTGTTCGCAGGGGGCAAGATGCTGCTGTGCGCGCTGGGGTCAATGCTGCTGACGGTCTGCACGACATTCTTTACCGCACAGATTGCATCACGCTTCTCCGCACGGCTGCGCGGCGAAATGTACCGCAAGGTGGTCGGCTTCTCAAACGAGGAAATCAACCGTTTCTCCACAGCCAGCCTGATTACCCGCACGACCAACGACATTTCGCAATTGCAGATGTTCTTTTCCTTCGGGATGCAGTCGCTGATTAAAGCGCCGATTATGGCATTCATTGCCGTGGGCAAAATCAGCACGAAGAGTTGGGAATGGTCGCTGCTGACAGGCGGCGTGATTGCGTTCGTGTGCGTACTGCTGGTGTTCATCATGCTCTACGCCGTGCCGCGCATGAAGAAGATGCAGGCGCTGACGGACAACCTAAACCGCATCACGCGTGAGAACCTGACGGGCTTGCAGGTCGTGCGCGCCTACAACGCGGAAAACTATCAGGAGGGCAAATTCGCCAAGGCAAACGAGGAAATGACCCGCAACAGCCAGCAGGCGAATATCGCCATGTCCGTCATGAATCCGGGCATGAATCTGGCGATGAACGGCTTGACGCTGGGCATCTACTGGATCGGTGCGGCGCTCATCAGCGCGATTGCGGTCACGTCGCCCACCGCGATGATGGAACGCATTGGGTTGTTCTCGGACATGGTGGTCTTTATGCAGTACGCGATGCAGGTCATCATGGCATTCCTGATGCTGGTGATGATTTTCGTCATGCTGCCGCGCGTGACTGTTTCCGCGGGCCGCGTCAATGAGGTGCTAAACACGAAGGCACGCATTGTGGACGGCAAGGAAACGCAGGGCAAGCCCGGAATGAAGGGCGAAATCGAGTTTCGCGACGTCTCCTTCCGCTATCCCGATGCCGACGGCGACACCATCCACCACATCTCCTTCACCGCACATCACGGACAGACGGTTGCCCTCATCGGCGCGACGGGCTGCGGCAAGAGCAGCATCATCAACCTGATTCCGCGCCTGTACGATGCAACAAGCGGGCAGGTGCTGGTAGACGGCGTGGATGTGCGCAAGTATACGCAGGACGCCCTGCGCAGCAAGATCGGCTTTGTGCCGCAGAAGGCGTTCCTGTTCTCCGGCACGGTCAGCAGCAACGTCGGCTACGGCGAGGACAATGCGTCGGGCGCTGCCATCCGCAAGGCGGTTGCTGTCGCGCAGGCGGCGGAATTTGTCGAATCCCCGGAGGTCGGGTATTCCGGCACGGTCGCGCAGGGCGGCTCGAACTTCTCCGGCGGGCAGAAGCAGCGTTTGTCCATTGCCCGCGCAGTGGCGCGCGACCCGGAAATCCTCGTCTTTGACGACTCCTTCTCCGCGCTGGACTACAAGACCGACCATGCATTGCGTCAGGCGCTCCGTGAGCAGACCAGCGGCACGACGAACATCATCGTCGCACAGCGCATCGGTACGATTCGCGATGCGGACTGCATCCTCGTCATTGAGGACGGCGCGATTGTCGGCAAGGGCACGCACCGCGAGCTGATGGAAAGCTGCAAGGTCTATCAGGAAATCGCGTATTCTCAGCTGTCGAAGGAGGAACTTGCGTCATGAGTGAAACGAAACGCCGTCCGGGCGGTCATCCCGGAATGCGCGGGCCGGGCGTACCGGGCGAAAAGGCGAAGGACTTCCGCGGTTCACTGGGGAAGCTCATCCGCCACTGCAAGCCCTTCTATCCGGTCATTTGCATCGCGATTCTGGGCGACTTGGCGGGCGTCATTATCCGCCTGATCGGCCCGAACAAAATCAGCGAAATCACCAACCTGATTACCGCCGGGCTGCGCGGCGAGATTGACATGCCCGCCATCCAGAAAATCTGCATCACGCTGATAATTCTCTACGTCGTCGGCGCGCTGCTGAGTTTCATGACGGGGCTGGTGATGACCGTCGTCACGCAGAAGGTCAACCGGGGCTTGCGCGACGGCATATCCCACAAAATCAACCGCCTGCCGGTCAGCTACTTCCAGTCCACCTCCACCGGCGACGTGCTCTCCCGCGTCACCAACGACGTGGACACCATTGGGCAGACGCTGCAGAACAGCCTGACGAGCCTTGTCTCCACCGTGACGATGTTCATCGGCAGCGTCGTGATGATGCTCTCGACGAACTGGGTGATGGCACTGACGGCGATTGTGTCGTCGATGCTGGGCTTCGGGCTGATGCGGGGCATCATGAGCCGCTCACAGAAGTACTTCGTCGCGCGCCAGCGGTGGCTGGGCGACCTGAACGGCCATATTGAAGAAATCTACACAGGGCACAATGTCGTTCGCCTCTTCGGTGCAGAGCAGCGCGAACAGCAGGCGTTCGACCGCATCAACGGCAAGATGCAGGAGACAGACTGGAAGAGCCAGTTCATGTCCGGCCTGATGATGCCGCTGATGGGCTTCATCGGCAATTTCGCGTATGTGGCGGTGTGCGTCGTCGGCGCGGTGCTGGCGATGAACGGCACGATTTCCTTCGGCGTGATTGTCGCTTTCATGATGTATGTGCGCCTGTTCACCTCGCCCCTGAGCCAGTTAGCACAGGCGGCGACGAACCTGCAATCCGCAGCAGCGGCGGCAGAGCGTGTCTTTGAGTTCCTCGAAGCGAAGGAAATGCCCGACGAATCCCACCTGCCCGCGCAGACGAAAACCGTCCGCGGCGAAGTGGCGTTCGACCACGTCCGCTTCGGCTACACGCCGGATAAAATCATCATTCACGATTTCTCCGAGCATGTGCAGCCGGGTCAGAAGGTTGCCATCGTCGGTCCGACCGGCGCGGGCAAAACTACGATGGTCAATCTGCTGATGAAGTTCTATCCGTTGGGCGGCGGCGAAATTCGCATTGACGGCGTGCCGCTGTCGCAGATGACGCGCGAGCATGTGCACGACCTCTTCGGCATGGTCTTGCAGGACACTTGGCTCTTCGAGGGCAGCATCCGCGACAACCTCTGCTACGGCAAGGAGGGCATCACGGACGAGCAGCTTGACCAAGTGACCCGCGCGACGGGGTTGTACCACCTTATCCACACCCTGCCGGAGGGTTACGACACCCTGCTTTCCGACAAACTGAACCTCTCCGCCGGACAGAAGCAGCTGATGACGATTGCCCGCGCGATGATTGAAAACGCGCCGATGCTGATTCTCGACGAAGCGACGTCCTCCGTCGATACACGCACAGAAATGCTGATTCAGCAGGCGATGGACACGCTGACAAAGGGGCGTACCTCGTTCGTCATTGCACACCGCCTTTCCACCATCAAGAATGCGGACAAGATTCTGGTCATGCGCCACGGCGACATCATCGAATCCGGCACGCACGAAGAACTGCTGCAAAAAGGCGGCTTCTACGCCGAGCTGTACAACTCGCAGTTCGAGCAGGCGTAACACATTTTCCAACTGCATAACAACCCCGGCAGCACACAAGGACGATTGTCCAGCGGCTGCCGGGGCTTTTCTATTGCGGTAGGATACGCTCTCCGTTTTTCCCCTGCAATGAAAAAGACCAGCATCGAGAGAAAACCTTCTCCCATGCTGGTCGGTCGCGCCCATTTGGCGCGACAATGTTGAGTTGGTCAAAAGAGCAGCTTGGGGGGTGCGTCTGCGGACGCGCAAAGTTACTGGCAGGGACGCTTCGCTGCCTGCGCCTTTGTTGAGCGCGTTGGGCATACTGGTCGCCCGTGAAACAATTGGGGCGTTGCCCCAAACCCCACCAGAGGCGCCGCCTCTGGACCCCGCAAGGGGAAATGAAACGGGACGAAGTCCCCCCTTGACCCCTTTCGCGCGATTGAGTTGGTCGCTTTTCCCATACTCCTTCCGCGTGCTTATTCTTCTTTTGCCGCCTGCTCCATGTTTTTCCGTGCGGCGGAAAGCATCAGCTTCACGCGATTGAGCTGATTTACCTCACTCGCGCCGGGGTCAAAGTCCACCGCGCAGATATTCGCCTGCGGATACTTCTTTCTCAGCTGCTTGATAACCCCCTTGCCCACCACATGGTTCGGCAGGCACGCAAACGGCTGAATACACACAATATTCGGCACGCCCGTCAACAGCAGTTCCGCCATTTCGCCCGTCAGGAACCACCCTTCGCCGTACTGGTTGCCCTGCGAAAGGAACGGGTCGGACAGCTCCGCAATCTGCTCAATATGCATCGGCGGTTCAAAGCGCTTGGACTTTTCCAGCGCCTTGAGTGCGGGACGCCGCAGCGCGCGAATGCCCTTCACGCCCAGTACCGCGCTCGCCTCGCTTGTCCAGCCCTTGCCCAGATACTCGTGCTTGAACTTGCCGTTGTAGACGGAGTAGTTCATGAAGTCCATCAGGTCGGGCACAACGGCTTCCGCGCCCTCTTCTTCCAGCAAATCGACCAGATGGTTGTTCGCCACAGGCATATACTTCACCAGAATTTCGCCGACGATGCCCACGCGCGGCTTCTTCATGTCCTCGTGAATCGGCAGATGGTCAAAGTCGTCCACTAACTGCTGGCAGAGGTCGCCGTAGCGTCCCGTACCGTTCACCAGATGGTCGATGATCTTCTGCGACCATGTTTCCGCCAGCCGGTTGGCGCTGCCCGCCTCGATTTCGTAGGGGCGCACCCGATACAGGCAGCGCATCAGCAAATCGCCGAAAACAATCGCCTGCGCCGCGCCGATGAGCATCGGCAGCGTGAAGCGGAAGCCCTCGTTCGTTTCCATGCCGTTGGCGTTAATGGAGATAACCGGGATATGCCCCAGTCCGGCTTTCGCCAGCGCGCGGCGGATGAAACCGACGTAGTTGCTTGCGCGGCAGCAACCGCCCGTCTGCGTCATAGCAAGGGCAAGGCGATCGGTGTCGTACTTGCCGGACAGCACGGCTTCCATCATCTGCCCGACGGTGATGATGGACGGATAGCAGGCGTCGTTGTTGACGAATTTGAGGCCCGTGTCAATGGCGGAGCGTGTATCGTTTTCCAGCATGACGATATGATACCCGTGCTTCTCCAGCACCGGCTGAAGCAGGCGGAAATGAATCGGTGACATGTTCGGCGCAAGAATGGTGTAGCCCTTCTTCTGCATGTCGCGGGTATATTCCACGCGATGATACGTCGCCGGAACGGGATGCGCCACGATGCCGCGCTTTTCGCGCTGCGCCATCGCCGCCAGCAGCGACCGCACGCGGATGCGCGCCGCGCCCAGCGAGTTCACCTCGTCAATCTTGATGAGCGTATACAGCTTGCCGCAGCGTTCCAGAATTTCCGCCACCTGATCGGTCGTCACGGCGTCCAGCCCGCAGCCGAAGGAGTTGAGCTGAATCAGCTCCAAATCATCCCGCTGGCTGACAAACTGCGCCGCCACATACAGGCGAGAATGGTACACCCACTGGTCGCTCACGCGCAGGGGATGTTCGCCGTGGAAGGACGCAGGGATGCTGTCCTCAGTCAGCACCGCCAGCCCATAGGAGGCAATCAGCTCCGGCATACCGTGGTTAATTTCCGGGTCAACGTGATACGGGCGACCCGCCAGCACGATGCCCTTCTTGTGGTTCTCCTCCATCCATTGCAGTGCCTTCAAGCCTTCGGCGCGCACATCGGTTTTGGCGCACTGCTGCTCGTCCCAGCCCGCGTGAACCGCGTCACGAACTTCCTGCTCCGGGATATTGAAGGTCTTGCGGAAAAAGCGCACAAGCGTGTCCGCCGCCGTCTTTTCGCTGGTCAGCGCGAGGAACGGTTTAAGCATCCGCACGCGCCCTTCGGTCACGTCCTCGACGTTGTTGGCGATGTTCTCCGGATTCGCCACAACCATCGGACAGTTAAAGTGGTTTTGGGTCTTCATATCCTCCTGCCGCTCGTAGAACACGCTCGGATAGAAGATTGTCCCGACGCCCTGATCAATCAGCCACTGCACATGCCCATGCGCCATTTTCGCCGGATAGCACTCGCTTTCCGACGGGATGGACTCCATGCCCTTTTCGTAGATTGCGCGGCTGGACGCAGGGGACAGCACCACCCGGAAGCCCAGCTTCGTCAGCAGCGTCATCCAGAACGGGAAGTTCTCATACATGTTCAGCACGCGGGGAATGCCCAGTTCGCCGCGCGTGGCTTGTTCGGCGGTCAGCGGCTGATAGTCGAACATGCGCTTGAGCTTGTACGCCATCACGTTCGGGCCTTTTTCGCCCGTTGCGGTTTTGCCCAGCCCCTTTTCGCAGCGGTTGCCCGTGATGTGCCGCCGTCCGCCGGGGAAGAGGCTGACCGTCAGCATACAGTGGTTCGTGCAGCCCTGACAGCGCGCCGTCCGCGTCTGCCACTGCAAGCCCAGAATGTCCTGAATCGGCAGGGTAGAGGAGGGTGTATCGCTGCCCGATGCCCGGTCGCGCGCAATCAGCGCCGCACCGAACGCGCCCATCATGCCGGAAATATCCGGGCAGACGGCCTCCACGCCCGCAAGCTGCTCGAACGCGCGCAGCACCGCTTTGTTGTGGAACGTGCCGCCCTGCACGACGATATGCTGCCCCAGTTCCTTCGGATCAGCGAGTTTGATGACCTTGAACAGCGCATTTTTGATGACCGAACACGCCAGACCCGCGCTGATGTCCTGTATCGTCGCGCCCTGCTTCTGCGCCTGCTTGACGTTGGAGTTCATGAACACAGTGCAGCGTGTTCCCAAATCAACCGGGGCGGGCGCGAAGAGGGCTTCCGCCGCGAATCCTTCCGCTGTGTAGCCCATCGAGTTTGCGAAGTTCTCCAAGAAGCTGCCGCAGCCGGACGAACACGCTTCATTCAGCAGAATCGTGTCCACCGAGCCGTTTTTCAGCTTGATGCACTTCATGTCCTGCCCGCCGATATCCAGCACACAGTCCACTTTCGGGTCAAAGAACGCCGCCGCGGTGCAGTGCGCAATCGTCTCCACCTCGCCGTCATCAAGCCGAAACGCTGATTTCAGCAGGCTTTCGCCGTAGCCGGTAGAGCAGGAGCGCGCAATCACCGCCGTGTCGGGCATCTTCTCCATCAGTTCGCGCATCGCCGTGCGCGCCGTCTCAATCGGGCTGCCGGAATTGCCCGCGTAGTAGCTGTACAGCAATTCACCCTTTTCGCCAATCAGCGCGACTTTCGTCGTCGTCGAACCCGCGTCAATGCCCAGATAGCACTTGCCGGAATACGTTGCCAAATCGCCGCGCTGCACCTTCGCCTGTGCGTGGCGGCGGTTGAACGCCGCGTATTCCTCCTGATTGCGGAACAGCGGCGGCAGGTGCTTCAAGCCGAAGGTCAGCATGACGCCGTGTTCGAGGCGTTCGAGCAGGCTATCCATCGGCACGGCTTCATCCTCGCCGCCCGAAAGCGCCGCCATCGCCGCGCCCGTCGCCGCAAAAAGGTGCGAATTGTCCGGCACAATCGCGGTTTCCTCTGTCAGGTGCAGGGTGCGGACAAACGCCTGCCGCAGTTCGGACAGGAAGTGCAGCGGCCCGCCCAAGAACGCCACATGCCCGCGAATCGGCTTGCCGCACGCCAGCCCGGAAATCGTCTGGTTCACAACCGCCTGAAAAATCGACGCCGCCAGATCCTCACGCGCCGCGCCCTCGTTAATCAGCGGCTGAATGTCGCTCTTGGCAAACACGCCGCAGCGCGCCGCAATGGGGTACAGCTCATGATAGCGCTTTGCCAGTTCGTTCAAGCCGGGCGCATCGGTTTTCAGCAGCGCCGCCATCTGGTCGATAAAAGACCCCGTGCCGCCCGCGCACACGCCGTTCATGCGCTCTTCCAATCCGCCGGTGAAATAGATAATCTTCGCGTCCTCGCCGCCCAATTCGATGGCGACGTCGGTCTGCGGCGCGGCCTTCTGCAGCGCTTCCGCCACCGCAACGACCTCCTGTACGAACCCGACGCGCAGCGCTTCCGCCAGCGAAATTGCGCCCGATCCGGTCATGCGCACCTTCACGCGGCACGCGCCGAGTTTCTTCCGCGCTTCCCGCATCATCTCCGCCAGCGTCTCCTGCGTATGTGCGCAGTGGCGGCGATATTCGCCCCAGACCATTTCTCCCGCTTCGTTCAGCAGCACCAGCTTGACGGTGGTAGACCCGATGTCAATGCCCGCATAATAATAGGTGTTTGTTTCCATTCCAGTACCTCGTCCGTCGGGCTTTTCGCCGCCACCACCAGCGAAAGCGCCCGGAAAATGATTGGTTTTTCGTTCTGTACGCTCTGCCGTTTCTCCCGCAGCGAGGTGCAGTCCGAATCGTTTTAATTCGCCATCAACTGCGAAAAATCCTCTTGCTTTTGCAGGAAAAGTCGTGGGTTTTTGTTCAATCGGATGCGATTGCTTAAAAACATGATTTTCATACTATTCCCAGTGCGGAAAAGGCATCGCCCGACGCACCGCCGAGTTGTGCGGTGTTGCTTATACTATTTCCAAATGAGAATGCGCCAAGATGCGCCGCGAATTTTTCGTTCTGGCTAACGGGAGTGAAATGCAGCGTAGCAGTGCTACGCTAAATGGAACGACCGGACGCCAGAGCGGAAAAGGCGCAAGCAGATGGCGCAGGTGAATTTGGAAATAGTATTATAAGTAAAAGAATCCCCGTCAGCCCACGAATCGGGTAGACGGGGAAGCATGGAAGAGAGAAATCTACGGCGTTGTGCAGGAGCCGCATAAGGCGTATTGCTGTATGCTTTTGTATTTCAGGCATCTGCCTTCGGGCGTTGCGTGCAAGGCATTGCGCCCTGCACGTCCTTCATCATACCGCGCCTTTCCCATAAAATCAACCCGGTTTGCACACACCAAAATGTGTACTTCCATATTTCTCCCTTGAAATCCACAAAAAATACACTTTGTGCTGATTATTCGCCATTCTCCAGCTCTGCCAGAATTATCGGAACTTTCGCGGCTTCCGCCGGATCAAGCGGCGGATAATCCGGGTTCACATCCATCAGCACATCCAGCAGAATTTCGCTCATCAGGTAGCGCGTGAACCACTTGTCATCCGCCGGAAGGACGTACCATGGGGATTCCTTCGTCGCGGTCGCATTGATGGCATCCTCGAACGCTTCGTCATACTGCTTCCACAGGCGGCGTTCGCGCATGTCATCCACCGAGAGCTTCCAGTGCTTATCTTCGCGTTCCAGCCTGTCAAGGAAGCGGCGCTTCTGCTCGTCACAGCTGACGTTCAGGTACACCTTGACGACGCGGTATCCGTTCTCGTAAAGGTACTGTTCCCAATTGCGAATCTGCTGATAGCGCTTGGGGTAGAAATCCGGGTCGTCCGTCACGCGCGACGGCATGGCATAGCCCTTCTCCATGTGGTGCACGCGCGTCACGAGGACGTCCTCGTAGTGGCTGCGGTTCATCACGCCGATTTTCCCGCGCGGCGGAACGGTGCGGATGATTCGCCAGAGATAATCATGGCTGAGTTCTTCCTTACTGGGCGCTTTGAATGCCGCGACTTCCAGCGCCGCCGGGTTCAGCTGCCCAAACACCTTTTTGATGAGGCTGTCCTTGCCCGCCGCGTCACGCGCCTGAATGGCAATCAGAATGCCCTCGCGCCCCTGCGCATAGAGCTTATCCTGCAGTGCCGCCGCTTCCGCAAGGTTCTCCATCGTTTGCGCCTTGAGCGTCTTTTTATCCACGAACTCTGGCGCGCCCGTCTCCGCGTCCTTCAATTCGAGCTTCTTGCTGCCATCCCAGCGGTAGTCTTTCAGCGACACAATGCCCATGATGCTTTCTCCTTACAAGGGAGGTTCTCCCTTGACCTTTTCGCGCGATTGAGTTGGTAACTTTTTTATACTGCATTCGTGTGTTTACACAGGGATTTCGCCTCCGCGGAGGCGACAGGGGGGCAATGAAAACAGACGAATGTCTGCGGTCGCCCCCTTGACCCCTTCGCCTTCGCTTCCGAATGTTATTATATGGTAGTGTTTATTGAGGGAACGAAAGGCACACTAACTAAAAACTTTCGGTCAAAACCAATAAACAGGAGTGTGCGCACCGAAGGTTTCCAAAGGGCGATCGGAAAGCCCTTTGGTCGCCTCCACGGAGGCGATTTCCCTGCAACATGACCATAATGTCACAAAAGCGTACACCGCGAAGCCATTCAAGAGAGCAATCGCCATGCCCCTCTTAAGGCACCACCGCACAATTCGGCGGCGCGTCTGGCGATGTCTTTTCCGCCATCTGCATCATGCAAATTTCTCGATTTACCGCCAGTAAACCTTCGAAATTTGCATTTGCATCTGACGAAAAATCCATTCGCCAGCCGACCACCTCATTTGTGCGGTGTTACCTTAAATCTGCATTGAGGGGAACACACTCGTGTGTTCCACCAATTCCGCACGGAACCGCTGCACCAAGCGCACTTGCGGCTCGCTGTCGCTCATCACCCGCATCGTCAAATCCGTCACGCCCGTGCTCGCCAGCGCCTGTTTCGTCTGCTGGAGCAAACGCGTGCCCAAGCCCTTGCGCTGGAACTCCGGCACGATATACAGCCCCATAACCTCCGCCGACGTGTACTGCCCCGCGGCGACGCACGCACCAACCAGATTCGACCCATACAGGATGCCCAGCGCGGCGAAATTCTGCCGATTCATCTGCTGAAGCAGGAAGCCGTGGTCAAAGTAGCTGAACCCGGCGCCGCGCATCCGCGACACCAAATCCATCTGCTCCTGCACGGTGTTGAGCGGAAGCGTGATGCACGAGCAGTTGAACAGCTGCGGCACTTCGTCAGGGTCGTTCAGGCGCACCAAATCCTCGGTGTAATCCATCTTGAAGCCGTTGTGCTCATAAAACGCCAATTGGCGCTCGTCCTGCACATCCACGGCTGTGTACAGCCGTGCCGCCGCACCGGGCGCTTGATTGCGCAGCTGCCGCGCGCGCGCCGCAAGCGACCCCAGCAGCCAGTATTCGCCTTCCGGCTTGCTGGTCATGCTGAAATAGATGTTGACCGGGCGCGAAGGGAAAATCGTCGGCTGATACTGATAAATCAGGAATCCCTCGCCGACGGGGTTGTTCTGGTCGTCCTTGACGAAGAATACGTCCTCTTTCGGCAGACCCTTGTAAAATTCGTTCGGTTGCGTCACCTGCATGGCTTATTTCCTTTCTTCGGCGGTCTGAATGCGGCCGTCATCCAGCAGCACGGCGATGAACATCGGCACAAGTGCGAGCATCATCACCCCATAAAGTATTCCGTTGTTGATGGCAGACTTGTCCAGCGCAAATTCCACGGCGATGCACACGCCCGCGCCGGCCAGCAGCATCACGATGCGCGCAATGCTGATTCCTTTCAGCCCATCCCGGCGGATGCAGCGGGTCAGGCGTGATGCCAGCAGCACCGCCAGCGTCAGCGCCGCCATGAGCATATTCAGGCGGACAAAGCCGAAGCGGATAAGCTCATCCGCGCGCCAAGAGTCAAGCAGCACCTGCATCACGCTGATGATGGTCAACCCGGTTTCCAGCGTCCGCCCGGCGATTTTCTGCCTGCGCCCTTGCACCAGCACAATCACGAGCGCGACTGCCGCAACGATGGCTTCATATGCCCAAACCATCATCTGCCCGTCCTCATTCTGGAAAGGCAGGAAGTACCAGCAGATATCGTCCATCTGTTTGCTGAAGCCCTGCCCCGTGAAACCCTCCGCCAAGCGCAGACCGCACAGCGCCAGCAGCGCGCCGGGCGTCACCGCATCCAGCAGAGGCAGCGCCTTCTGCTTCGTCAGTTTCGCATACAGTGCAATCGCGCCCATGCCGCCGAGGATGCCGCCATAGAGCGTATAACCGCCCTGCCAGAACTGCCAGAAGAACGTGCTGCCGCCCAAATCAACCATGATGTACGAATACCGGGCAAGCATATACAGCACGCGCGCGCCCACCAGCGCGCCAAAGCCGCCAACCGTGCAAATCGCCGCGCGGGTGTCCAGCGGGAGGCGCTTGCGCGAGCACAGCAGCGTCAGCACCAAACCGCACAGAACGCTGACAGCAGCGGTCAAGCCGTATTTCGTCAGAAAGAAGATGTCGGGATTCCAATAATCAATCTCTTCTGACTCCATCAGCGGCTGCACCACGTCCACAATCCGCGCGGAAGGCGACGGCACAAGCAGCAGCACTGCAATGGGCAAGGCAATCAGCAGCAGGGCGCACCAAATCGCTGCATTTTGTTTTTTCATTTTTTCTGGGTACTCCTTCAATTCCGCCGAAGCCGACGGGTTTCTTTTTTTGCTGATGCGGAGAATTTCGCAGAACTCCGCAGAATATATTATACTTGCTTTTTCCCCGGTTGACAAGCTGTAATCCGGATTCTTTCAGCTATCCATCACAAATTTTCTGTTACAAATTTCCGCCCGCGCTCAGCACCAGCAGCGCAATTCCCAGCGCCAATGCCCCCGAAATCACGCCGTGCAGCGCCTGCCACGCCAGCTGTTCACCCAGCCGCATCAATCCTTGCGGGTACAGCGCGCGGTTCTGCATGATGACCGCGCAGCCGCCGAAACCCGTCGCTGCGGACAGGAGCGCAATCCGCAACGGCAGAGGTGCCGGCAGATTCGCAATGGCGACCGCGCCCGTCGTGACTTCCAGCAGCGTCGTCAGCGGGAGACGCATCGCATCAGGCAGGAAGTCCGTCAGCGTCGCAAGCACGCGAAGCATCGTCATCGTGCCGCAGACAAGGAGCATGGTTCGGGCGCTGTCCTCCACCGCGCGGGCGAAGGAGACAGGGGACATTGCTGCCTCTGGCACTTTTTCAGCGGATGTAACCCTCGTCCACCGTTTTGCCAGTCGCCCCGCGCAGCAGCCGCCCGCCAGCACGCTCAGCAGCACAATTGCCCCCGCGATTCGGCTGTTCAGCCAGCTTCCGATTGTCCCCAGCAGGAACATCGGGCTCATCGTCGCACAGGAGACCGCCAGTGCCTTCTGTTCCCGGTGCGGACGGCTGCCCTGCATCGCCAGCAGCCGCGCACCCGTCGGCGAACCGCCGCACCAGCCCAGCAGCATCAGCATACCGGGCTGCATGTCGCGTCCGCATCGGCTCACCAGCATCTGCGACAGCGTCAAGTACGGGAACAGCCCCGGCATCACGCTGCGCACAAACAGCGCACACGCCGCTTCCGCCGCCGCCATCGTCTCCGGCGCGCGCAGGAGCAGCAGCGCCATCATCCCTGCCAGCAAAATCCGCATTTTCGTCCCTGCCTTTCTGGGGAAAGGATATGCGGCGGTTGACAAGTTTCATTCGGGAAGGTACAATTGAAGGAGATAGGAGGAGAATCCCCATGAAAGACACCTTCCTCATGATTGACGGCAACAGCCTGCTGCACCGGGCTTTCCACGCCCTACCGCTGATGGACGCGGGCGGCGTTTACACCAATGCGATTTACGGCTTCCTGACCATGATGCTCAAAGCGATTTCAGACGAAAACGCCCGCTATCTCGCGGTCTGCTTCGATGAACACGCGCCGACGTTCCGTCACACGGCATATCCCGACTACAAAGCGGGACGCGCCGCGACGCCGGATGAACTGCGCCAGCAGTTCGCCACCATTCGGACGCTGCTGCCGGAAATGGGCATTCAGGTTTTCTCCCTGCAAGGCTGGGAGGCGGACGATCTGCTCGGCACGCTGTCCAAACTGGGTGAGGACGCCGGGGTCAGCCCCGTCATTCTGACCGGCGACCGCGACGCGCTCCAACTGGTGTCCGATACGACGCAGGTGCTGTTCACCCGCAAGGGCATCAGCGAAACGACGCACTTTACACCTGCCATGGTGTACGAAGTGTATGGCTTCTCGCCGGAGCAGGTGGTGGACTGGAAGGGGCTGGCGGGAGACAGCAGCGACAACATCCCCGGCATCCCCGGCGTTGGCGACAAAACCGCCGTGCGCCTGCTGCACCAGTACGGGACGCTGGACAATATCCTCGCACATGCGGGCGAAGTGAAGGGCAAACTCGGCGAAAAACTCGTCACATGGGCGGATCAGGCGAAAATGTGCCGCGAACTGGCGACGATTCGCCGCGACGCACCCATTTCGTTCTCCCTCAAGGCGTGCGCCATGCCAGACTTCCGGCATGGGATTCCCGCGCTGGAAAAGCTGAAGCTGAACAGCATCATCCGCCGCCTGCAAGCGCCTGACGATGCGCCCGCGCCGGATACCGCCGCAGAGGAAACACCCTTGACGCTCCTGCCCTTTGCAGACGCCGCCCCGATTTTCTCCGGCGCTGATCTGACCGCGTGGCTCACCGCCCTGCCGGACAGCGCCCGCCCAATTGCCATCGCGCTGGATGACACGGTGCTGACGTGCGCGGCGCAGAATTTGTCCTGCTGTCAGGCGGCACTCGGCGGCGATCTGCTCACCCCCGGCGCAGACCCGGAGGATTTGCTCCGCGCCCTCGCGCCCGACCTCGCCGCGCACCCCGCCGTCATCCACGACGGCAAAACGCTGTGGCACCGCCTGAACCGCGCGAAGCTCCCCATGCCGGAGCGCTATGCGTGGGACGTGCAGTTGGGCGCGTACCTGCTTGACCCGCAGCGCAAGAGTTACAGTCTGGACGCGCTGTGCGGCGATTTGCCCGCTGACGCGCGCGGAATGCTCTCGCTGTGCCGGTGGCAGCAGGCGAATATTGACCGCATGGGCATGAGTCACCTCATGCGCGACGTGGAAATGCCGCTTTCCGGCGTGCTGTACCGCATGGAGGACATCGGCTTCACCGTCGATACGGCGTTCCTGCGGCAGCTGGGCGAGCGCTACACGCAGGAAATTGAGCAGAGCAAGCAGCAGGTGTTCGCCGCCTGCGGAACAACCTTCAACCTCAACAGCACCCAGCAGCTCGGCGACGTGCTATTCGATAAATTGCAGCTGCCGCACGGCAAGAAAACCGCGCGCGGCTACTCCACCTCCGCCGAAGTGCTGGAAGGTTTGCAAGACATCGCGCCGGAAGTCATTACGCCGCTATTACGCTATCGGCAGCTGACGAAGCTCAATTCGACTTACGTCGAGGGTCTGCTGCGCCTGACGGACGCGACCGGGCGCGTACACTCCACCTTCGACCAAGTCGCCACCGCCACCGGGCGCATTTCGTCCAGCGAGCCGAATTTGCAGAACATCCCCGTCCGCACGGAGGAGGGCAAGGAAATCCGTCAGGCGTTCCTGCCGCGCGCGGGCTGGGTACTGCTGGACGCGGATTACAGCCAGATTGAGCTTCGCCTGATGGCGCACTTCTCCGGCGACCACGCACTGGTGGAAGCCTTCCGCACGGGGCAGGACGTTCACGCGCGCACTGCCAGCGAAATCTTCGACGTGCCGCTGGATGAGGTGGATTCTACGCTCCGTTCCCGCGCAAAAGCGGTCAATTTCGGCTTGATTTACGGCATCAGCGGATTTGGTCTTGCGAAAAACACGGGCGTGAGCCGTCAGGAGGCGCAGGAGTTCATCAATCGCTATTTCGCGAAATATCCGGGCGTCAAGCGCTTCATGGACAGCGCCGCCGAGGACGGGCAGCACAACGGCTACGCGCTGACGCTGATGGGGCGTCGGCGGTATCTGCCGGAGCTGAAGAGCGACAAGGCGGTTGTGCGCGAGTTCGGCAAGCGCGCCGCCATGAATACGCCCGTGCAGGGGACGGCGGCGGATATTATCAAGCTGGCGATGGTACGGGTGGATGAAGCCTTGCGCCGGGAGGGGCTGAAAAGTCGGCTGATATTGCAGGTGCATGACGAACTGCTGCTGGAATGCCCGCCGGAGGAAGTGGAAAAAGCGGGGAAGCTGCTGAAGGATGCGATGGAGCATGTGATTGAGCTGCGCGTGCCGCTGCTGGCGGAGGTGCATCAGGGGATGAACTGGGCGGAAGCAAAATAAGGATAGGGGAAAAAGAGGATAAACACGCGGGTAGAGCATGGTAGTGAGACCAACTCAATCGCGCGGAGGGGTCAAGGGGGAGACTTCGTCTCTTTTCCTTTTCCCCTTGCGGAGTCCAGAGGCAGCGCCTCTGGTGGGGTTTGGGGCAACGCCCCAACTGTTCCTCGTCAAATCAATTCAAAGAGAAAAGTCAACAAAAGGCGCAGGCAGTGAAGCGTCCCTGCCAGTAACTTTGCGCATCCGCAGATGCACCCCCAAGCTGCTTTACCCACCACTTGCATATTGTCGCGCCAGATGGGCGCGACCGAGTAGTTGGTCTTGCAACCATAGCTGCTTTTGCCCACAAGCAGGGGATTTCGCCTCTGCAATCGTAATCATCCCATCATAAAAATCCCCCGTCAGCCGGACATCATCATCCGCTGGCGGGGGATTCTCATCCTCATCAATACTCGTAAATCGTAATCAGCCCGCCCATGTTGTCCAGCGACATGGTGTAGTTGCTGGTCTTGCGGCTGATGCTGACGGAGAAGGTGCTGCTGTTGTCGCCCACCTGCTGGCGGACGATTTCGTACTTCAGCTGACCGTCCTCAAACACGGCGATGTGCGGGTGCGCCATCAGGTACTCGATGTACTCTTCCAAGCACATGTCCAGATGGTGCATCACCGTCGCGTTCGGAACGCCCACGAAGCGGAACAGATTCATCTCCACGTTCACGCCCGTCTTGTAGGCGCGGCTGACGGTGCCCTTCGTCGGGAAGTTCTGCAGCGGGAAGCGGAACACAAGCCCGTACTTCCAGCTGTTTTCGTACATCCACTTGCCCTGCTCACTCTCGGAGAACACCATCTTGTTCAATTCGTCATTGCCGTTCTCATAGAGGTACAGCGTGAAAGCCAAGCCGGAGTTATATTCACTCGTGCCGGGCAGGTTGATGCTCTTCTTTGTGGCGGCAATCAGCTCATCATCCGTCCACGCGCTGTGGCGGCCTTTCAAGCGGTTGTATTCCGCGTCCCAGAGCGTCTGCTGGTCGGAAATGCTGCGGTACGCCTCGCGGACGACATAGCCCTCCAGCCCCGCTTCTTTTGCGGCATTGAGCGCATCCAGCAGGGCATTCGCCGCCACCGGGAACAGCTTCTGATCGGAATTGCGCCAAATGCTCTTCGTCACGCCCATGCTCCGCGCATAGGTCATGATGGACACCAGCGATGATTCGTCAAAATCCGACGGGCGGGAATGCCACTCGTTGACCAGCAGCAGGCCGCCCAGCATCACGTCCTGACGCGACACCGTGACCGTGCCGGGGTTATCCAGCGGATAATTCGTCAGGTCGACAATGGAGATGCCTTCCTGCGTGTCCGGCGTAGGCCAGTCGGCACTGATGTTGTTGTTCGCCGTCAGACGGTCTTGCAGCTCCTGCACTTCCTGCCGATACGCTTCGTAGCGCTCCGTGTTGCGCTTCTCCACCTCGGCGCGCTGCTCATTGACGTTGCGCACACGCATGGCGTAGAGCAGATTGCTGCCGAACAGGCACAGCACCGCCACCGCCGCCAGCACCGCCGTCGTCGCAATCAGGAACGTCAGCGAACTGACGCGCTTCTTCCCGGATGACTTCTTCATATACGAAAAACACCTGCCTTTTCGGGTGAAACCCTTTCATCAGGATGCCCGCGCGGCGGAAAATCAGTCAGCACAGGCATATTCTCTATCTCTATTCGCCGCGCAAGGGCGATTTTCCTGCTTGCGGAAAAAATCTGCATCAAAAAGCGTGTTGATTGAATGACTTTTCCTGCGCGGGACACAATAACAACGTCGCAGGGAGCGATTTCCCTGCAATCTGGAAGATTGAAAGGGGATTTTTTAATGCAAACCAGTTGGATAACGCGGAAGCGCCTGTTGATGGCGCTGTCACTGTGTTCCTGCGCCGTTCTGCTTGCGTCCTGCCGCGCCAGCGCCGACACGCGCACGGGTCAGGCGGATGGCTACGGCGGCATCCTGCGCGTGCAGGTGATGATGGAGGACGGCGCCATCAGCGCCGTGAACATTCTGGAGCAGCATGAGACGGACGGCATCGGCAGCCGCGCGCTGGATATTCTGCCGGACGAGATGATTCGCATGAACACATGGGATGTGGATGTCGTGACGGGCGCAACGACGACGAGCAATGCCCTGCGTGAAGCCGTCCGCGTCGCCCTGAACGCATCAGACACAATGGACGAGGCAACGGGCAATCCGGCAAACCGCGCGGGTCAGGCGATTCGCGAGGGCATCGGCATGGCGGCGACCGGGCGCGTCGGGCCGGGCAAGGATGACGAGGACGGGCAGGTTTACTCCTTCAACGTCGTGTTTGCGCACGGGACGTTCGACGAGGACGGGCGCATCGTGTCGATGGCGGTTGACCAGCTCGAAGTGGCAACGCCGAATTACAGCGGCGCGTCCATGCCGCAGTTCAGCGGCTTTCCGGGACAGGGCGGCTATTCGCTCTGGGATGACAATACCGGGAAGGTCGTCGGCTACACCGAGGACAGCGAGGACAACTACATGCAGGAAATTGCCGCATGGACGAGCAAGCGCGCCCGCGGGGAGGACTACCAGCTGACAAGCGGTTCATGGCGCGAGCAGATGGACGCCTATCAGAACATGATGGTCGGCATGACAGTGGACGAGGTAGAAACGTGGTTTGGGCGGTACTTTTCCGCCGAAAACGGCCGCCCGTTGACGGAAAATTCTTCTTCCGACGCTGATCGCGCCCGCTGGGAAGCCTTCTCCGACGACGACCGCGCCCGCGCCGCCGACATTGTCTCCGGCGCCACCATGTCCCTGCGCGACGCCCACGGCGACATCCTCACCGCCATCCGCCGCGCGTGGGAAGATGCACAGAGGAGCGAATGAGGGGAGACCCAAGGGGCGTTGCCCCTTGACCCCAGCAGGGGCGCTGCCCCTGCACCCTGCAAGGGAGAATGAAACGGGACGAAGTCCCCTCCCTTGACCCTTCCGCGCGATTGGGTCGGTGACTTCTGCATACAGTGCCCGCGTGTTTGTCCAATGAACCTTCGGTTCAAGCCAACAAACATGAAACCCAAAAGCTGCGGCGCCGAAGGTTTCCAAAGGGCGATCGGAAAGCCCTTTGGTCGCCGCCGCAGCGGCGAAACCCCTGCCGCACGAATCAGCTTTCGATTCGTGCGGCTTTTTTTTCGATGGCCTTCATCAAAGCATCAAGCTCCGGCATTTTCTCTCGCACTGGCGCAAGCGTGTTCCGCACAACCTCTGCTTCCCGCGCTTCATGTGTCACCAGCATCGCCACCGCATAGGCAGGAAGCGCATAGTCCACCATGCGAAACATCACCTGCCGTATTGCTGCGCCGGCTTTTCCACGATAGAGCGCCGTAAATTCACCCGGTTCACCTGCCAGAAGTTCCGCAACCACCCCATCGCTCAGCAGAAGTTTCCATGCAGTATATGACAGCCGCGCCTCGCTTTCCAGCACCTGTTTCATCAGCCCATACGCCTTCTGTGCATCACACTGAACCATCAGCGCAATCTGCGCTCGCTGAAAGACGCAGATTGCATCCTGACATGTCTTCACTGTTGCAGGCTGCGGAATGTTTTCAATCGAAACATCTGTCACCTCCACCCCGCCATTCGCCTTCATACGCGCGAAATACAGCCACTCCGCCAATTGTTCCGGATCTCGAAGCATCCGTGCGATTGCCATCGGCGATGCGATAAACCGCTCATCCATCGGCAGAATGCACGTCATCACCAGCACCACGCCACCCATCGCCAGTTCGCACAGCACCAGCGACACCGGCTGCCCCAGCGTCAGCAGGGTCAGCACGCCGAACACCACCGCCAGCGCCCCGCCATACAGCAGGGGACAGAGCGTGTACAGCGTCACGTCGTGCCGAGGGGCATCCTCCGGCGGAAGCAGATACGGCTGATAGCGCAGACGACTTTGCGCCGGGGCTTGAATGCGCACGAACGCCCCTGTGCCGTCCGCCTGATAGACCCGCCCGAACGCCTCGTAACGCACGAGCTTCCAGCCAAAATGCCTGCCGACCAGCATTTTCGGCACATCTTGCAGCAGATACGTCACGACCGCCGTCAGTGCCAGCCCCAGATACGTCGCCAGATTCCGCTCTTCATTCGTCCCGACAGTCAGCTGTGCGTTCACGCCGATTAGTGCCGCGCAGAACAGTACCGCCGCCAGCAGGATGCTGCCCATCCGCAGGAGCGGAAACAGGCGCTGAAATGTCCGATTCTTCATTCTTGCGCTTCCTTTGCCTTTCTTGATTCGTAGATTTCCCTTTCCCGCGCCATTCTGTCTATCGTCCACTGATAGCAGCGCGGCATGGTCGTATGGCGGATGCGGCGCAGGAACTGCTTGCGGCACTGCTCCGCTTTCTGCTCGTTGCCGTCGCGCAGCAGATGCACCGCATACGCCGTCCTCCAGACAAGCGGCTGCTTTTCATGCTTGCGCAATTCCTTCTGCATGTACAGCGTGTCATATTCCTTCAGGAAGTAGCCCGGCTTGTCCAGCGCCAGTTCACACAGAACGCCGCGCGGAATCAGCTGCCACCAAAGGCGCTTCGTCTGCTCCCGATGCTCCTGCGCCAGCATGGTCAGGATGTCCAGCGCCTCTTCGTAGCGGTTCTGCATCATCAGCCGCGCGGAACAATTAATCATAAGAGCCGCATCATTCTGATCCTGAATTTTGTCCGGCGGCGTGAAGTACTCCTCCGGCATTTCCGTGAGCAGGCGATCCGTCAGGTTCTCCGCCAGCAGGCACTGCATCTGCCATATTTTGCGCCGTTTTTCGGACTGGAATGCTTTCCGAATTTCGCTTGGCGGCATGATGATGCCGAGAAACGTATACCCCCACGCCAGCACAAGGCAGGCAATGGCGGATGCTGTCCCATACAAATTGACTGCCAACGCATAGAACAGTATCGCCAGCGCCGTCTGCACGTAAAACAACGCCGTCCGCGCCCGTTCCCGCTGCCTGCCCGTTTCCTTTTCCCACGGAACAGCCGCCAGCAGTATGCCCACATTGCGCTCCGCCGCCGGAAGGTACTGCACGCGCCAACCGACGGTTTTCTTGCGGATATACTGAAGAAAGTACAAATCCACCAGCTGTATTCTGCAGCCATACAGCACCAGAAGCAGCGTATACAGCAGCATATGCAGTGCCACTGCTATGATCAATCCGCAGATAAGCGGCGGCACAGCAAACACCATCAGCATCAGCGCATCATCCGTTATCTCGATGAGCGGCAGAAGCAGGCATAAAAACGATACAATACCCATGATGAATATTCCCAGTGCCAAGTATCCCCGCAGTTTCTGCATCATTCTTCTCCTTTTCGCGGTCATCCGTGGAAATTTCCGCTTCCAGTATACGCCTTTCCCCCGATTGCGTCAAGGGAAGGGAATTTTTCCGCCAGCAGTCATGGATTCGTCATCTGTTCGTCACTTGACGGGGATATGATAGAAGCGGAAAGGAGTGAAGCTCCATGAAACGGCATTGCGCAAACATGGTGTTTGCTTTGATTTTGGCGGCATACACGGTTTATGCTGCGCTGGACACGTTCGTGATTGTCCGTGTGCTGACGCCGGACACGCTGCCGACGGCAACCGCTGAAGCCTCCACCGTGCCGACGGAAGCTCCGACCGCCGTGCCGACTGCGACGGAACCTCCGGCGGAACAGGCGACCACCGCGCCCATTTCCACCGACACGGAATATCACGATGACCAAATCGACATTGTACTGACGACAATGCGCGTTGAGAACACGACGGTGTACGTCGCGGACGTGCAGATTGCGGATATTTCCCTGCTCAAAACGGCGCTGGCGGGGAACACCTACGCCCGCAATCTGACCGAGACGACCTCCGTGCAGGCGGCGAACACGGGCGCGATTCTCGCCATCAACGGCGACTATTACGGCGCACAGGAGCGCGGGTATGTGCTGCGCAACGGCGTGCTGTACCGCGCATCGGCGCAAAGCGGCACGGACGCACTGGTCATCGCTGCGGACGGCAATTTCCGCATCATCAACGAGGGCGAAACGAGCGCCGACACGCTGGTGCGTGAGGGCGCGTGGCAGGTGCTGACGTTCGGCCCGGCGCTGGTCAAGGACGGGCAAGTGACCGTCAGCAGCAGCGACGAAGTCGGGCGCGCCATGACCTCCAACCCGCGCACCGCCATCGGGCAAATCAGCGAAGGGCATTACCTGCTGGTCGTCTCCGACGGGCGGACGAAGGAAAGCACCGGGCTTTCCTTGCGGCAATTGGCAGAGCTGATGCAGTCGCTGGGCGCACAGGTCGCCTACAACCTCGACGGCGGCGGCTCTTCGACGATGGTGTTTCAGGGGCGCGTCGTCAACAACCCGACCACGAACGGGCGCAGCATCCGCGAAAGGAGCGTGAGTGACATTGTCTACATCGGCTATTGACCGCAAATGCGTGAAACTTGCGTTCTATCATCTGCTTTTTGCCGCCGTGACCGCGCTGGGCGGATTCGTGTATGAGCAGTTCAGCCACGGGGTCTACTCGGACTTCATGATGTATGCGTTCCTGCCGCCGCTGGTGCTGGGGGCGTGTCCGCTGCTGATTCGCGCCCTGCGCGGGAAAGCGCTGCCGGGGCGCTGGTGCGTGCGGCTGTACCACTGGGGCATCATTGCGCTGACAGTCGGCTGCCTGTTCCAAGGGGCGCTGGAGATTTACGGCACGACGAGTCGCCTCGTAATGGGGTACTGGATTGTAGGCGGCGCGTGCCTTGCAGGAAGCCTTGTGGCGGGCGGGAAAAAATGAGCCGCATACTCCTTTGACGAACCTCGTGCTTGACCCGCTGCTGATTTTCGTCTGCCATTTTGGCATGGCGGTCATCGGGCTGATTGCGCTGCTTGTGGTGGAGCTGCTGCCCGATCAGGTGATGCTGCTCTTCGGCGCGCAGAACGTAAGTAATACAGAAAAACCGGGGCGAATCCTCCGAAACAGGGGAGATTCGACCCGGCTTTGTTTTTGATATGCCATTACTCCTGCGGATTTTCGGGGTGCTGCTCCCGCTCCTGCATCAGCTTCCGAATCGCGGTAAACGATTCCTCGGAAATATCATGCTCGATTTTGCACGCGTCCTCGCGGGCAACATCGGAATCAACGCCCAAACTCTCCAGAAAGCTCGACAGCGTCTTATGGCGGTCATAAATGCTTCTCGCAATCTCCATCCCGGCGGGTGTGAGCGTAATCAAGTTGTCAGCATCCATCGTCAGATAACCGTTTTCGCGCAGACGCTTCATCGCCACGCTGACAGACGGCTTCGTGACCCCCAGCAGCAAAGAAATATCCACAGAGCGTGCATAGCCTTTTGCTTCTTTCAGGCGGAGGATTGCTTCCAAATAGTCCTCAGCGGATTCGTGAATGTTCATTCGATACTCCTTTCCGGATATAATGCGTTTCCTTTTCTTCTTATTTTACCATGCGCGGCGAAAAAATGCAACCTTCATTTTTCTGCCTGTGCCAAGCGGAAATACTCCGCCGCGCCATCCGCAATCGCTTCGCCCAGCTTCTCCTGATAGGCAGGCGAGAGCAGCAGCGCTTCCTCCGCCGGATTGGAAATGAAGCCGCATTCCACCAGCACCGACGGCGTATCCAGCTGGAGAATGAAGTAGTCGCCCGGCATGGCGGCGCGCTCCTTTTGGGGCGAAAGGGCGGTAATGAGCGCTTCCTGCATCGTTCCGGCGAGCAGGCGCCCCGCGCCGCTGCCCGCGCGGTAGAACACTTGCGGCCCAGATTCCGACCGCACGCGGTATTCGTTCATGTGGATGGACAGCACCATGTCCGCCTGCCCTTGAACCGCCATATCCACGCGGCACTGCATGTCCTGCCGCTTCTTCGTCACGTTCGCCGGGCGGGTTGTGTCGTCGCAGAGATCGGTGTCTGTCCGGCGGGTCATCAGCACCGTCGCGCCGCGCTGCGTCAGGCTCTTTTCCACTGCCAGCGCTACGGCGAGGTTGACCTCTTTCTCCCACACGCCGGAATCTCGGCAGCGCGCGCCGCCGTCATAACCGCCGTGGCCGGGGTCAACGAGGATCGTCCGCCCCGTCAGGCTGCCCGCGGCGATATATGATGTTTCCGGCGCGGGAGACGGGGGTGCTGCGTCCGTCGGTCTTTGGGGAATTCGAGTCAGCGCAACACCCACCAGTGCCGTACCGACAAGCAGCGTTGCAAAAGTCAGCACCGGCAGGATGTGCGATGCGAAATTGCGGAAAAAGGGCGATTTTTCTGCCAAGAAACCCACCTCCTCTCTCCAGTCTATGTCGGATACGGTATAGGCATGTCCGAAGCACACCAAATTGACGCATGATTATGCTTTTGTTGATGTATCCAAGTCTGCTATCCATCCGCTGTATATGTATCCCGTCCTTCAAATCGTTTTAAATTGGGCGAAAGCATCCACAGTTTCCACAGGATTATCCACAGTGTTTTTTGCCGATTTTGCCTTGAAAAACCGCGTATGACCGCAAATTATCCACACTGTCCACAGGGTTATCCACAGAAGTTGTCCACCCCCTGCGCAGCTTGTGGATTCTTTTGCAGATAACCAGAAAATGGTGTCGGATGTTCGCATTTTGCGGATAATTATTCATTTCTGTGCATAAACGTTCTTTGGTGCTTGTCCCAAATGGCATGAGCGCTCCCCGCGGAAGACAATGTGACGAAACGTGCCTTTTCACCGCGTTTTTCGTCGGACGGAGCTGGGGATAAAGCGGTGTATCTGTGAATGATTTGGGGATGAAAAGTGGATAAATTGGGGATAACTCCAATAGCAGTGGGGTTGTCCCCCATGAAGCCCCTTCACGCTGCACCTATGCGGCTTGACTTTTTCGTTGCAGGGGGAATCGCCTCTGCGAAGGCGAAACCCCTACGCCGCACGCGAACACTGCACAAAAGTGTCGTACCATCGCGCAGAAAGGTCAATCAAAAAGCTGCTTGAAACTTTTTTTGCCGTTTGCTGAAAAATCGGAAAAAATAGCACCATGAACGCCATGAAGGCGCGGAAAATGGCTTGACAAGGCACGTTCTTGGCGGTAAAATATCTTTTCGGACATTCTTGTCTTTTTCGTGCATTTTGCACGTTTTGAGTTGGAAGAAATATCCACTTTCAAGGAGCGACAGACACTTTACGAGGAGGACGATTCATGCTGCCAGCCCACGACACGCCGGCTTTCCGGGAGCTGCTCCACCAGCAGGTGGAAAAACGGCGAACCTTTGCCATCATCTCGCACCCGGACGCGGGCAAAACCACGCTGACCGAAAAGCTGCTGCTGTACGGCGGCGCAATCCGCTCGGCGGGCAGCGTCAAGGCGCGCAAAAGCGATAAGCACGCCACGTCCGACTGGATGGACATCGAGAAGCAGCGCGGCATCTCGGTCACATCCTCCGCAATGCAGTTTGAGTTTGACGGCTTCCGCATCAACATTCTGGACACACCGGGCCATCAGGACTTCTCTGAGGACACCTACCGCGTGCTGGTTGCGGCGGACGCAGCCGTCATGCTGATTGACGCGGCAAAGGGCGTTGAGGCGCAGACCATCAAGCTGTTCAAGGTCTGCCGGATGCGCAACATCCCGATTTTCACGTTCGTGAACAAAATGGACCGCGCGGCGAAAGACCCCTTCGCGCTGATGGAGGAGCTGGAACAGGTGCTGGGCATCCGCTCCTGCCCCATCAACTGGCCTATTGGCACGGACGGCGATTTCCAAGGCGTTTACCACCGCGACACAAAGATGGTCGAGCTGTACACCGGCGGCGACCACGGCAA
>ENA-ORCP01000391-ORCP01000391.1-human-gut-metagenome-genome-assembly--contig:-NODE-391-length-39353-cov-6.246181_pt1 | contig 39353 bp, 27 predicted proteins | sample MGYA00242990_ERZ507991 | MGnify/ENA primary metagenome ERZ507991 (study PRJEB26167, sample SAMN06115496) | human gut metagenome | host: Homo sapiens | place: China:Henan | collected 2015-05-07 | study... | reverse complement strand
GATTACATTGTGTTCTTATTTGAGGTGGTGCGACTTTTTGAAGCTGATGAAGCAGCTTTCCCTGATGATTGGTTTGCTTTTGCTGATTTGGTGTTTGGTTTAACTGCTGATGCTGCATGATATGCTGCTTGTGACTTTACTGATGATAATTTTGCCACAAAAATATGTCCTTTCTTTTTGAATAAAATGAAATTTTAAATTATTCAACAAAAAATGTCATATTTATTATAACATTTTTTTCGCGTATGTCAATACAATATCTAAATTTTTACTTGAAATCGATAAATCGATAGCTTTACCCGCATTGCGGAAATATGCACAATAAAATCCAAATAAAATGCATAATATGCTGCTTTAACGGGATAAATCACTGTTCAATTGAGTTAGCATATGCTTACAGAATAACGCAGCTAAGCCATTTGGACCTGTTTGTCCGTGACTTGAAAATTTGTGGTTAAATTAACGAAAATCATAAAAAAATACTTTACAATAGTTGAGTTATGTGCTAAAATACTATTAAAGTATGTGTAATTATAAGACCATACAAATAATTTTAGGAGGACTGTCCAAAATGGCAAGAAAAATGTTAACCATGGACGGTAACAACGCTGCTGCATGGGCTTCATATCCCTTTACAGACGTTGCTGCTATCTACCCTATCACCCCTTCCTCTGTAATGGCAGAGGTAACAGACCAGTGGTCTGCTAAAAATCAGAAGAATCTTTTCGGTCAGCCGGTAAAGGTTGCGGAAATGCAGTCTGAAGCAGGCGCTGCAGGTACAGTACACGGTTCACTCGCTGCAGGTGCTCTTACAACAACTTATACAGCATCACAGGGTCTTCTTCTTATGATCCCTAATATGTACAAGATCGCAGGTGAACTTCTCCCTTGCGTAATCAACGTTTCCGCAAGATGTGTTGCTTCACACGCTCTTAATATCTTCGGCGATCACTCCGACATCTATGCTTGCCGTCAGACAGGCTTTGCAATGCTCTGTTCTTCCAACGTTCAGGAAGTTATGGATCTCGGTGCCGTTGCTCACCTTTCAACAATCAAGGGCAGAGTTCCTGTTCTCCACTTCTTCGATGGTTTCCGTACTTCTCACGAAATCCAGAAGATCGAAGTTTGGGATCAGAAGGACCTCGGCGAAATGCTCGATATGGACGCTGCACAGGCATTCAGAAACCGTGCGCTCAATCCTGAGCACCCTGTTCTCCGCGGTACAGCTCAGAACGGCGATATTTTCTTCCAGGCTCGTGAAGCTTGCAACTCTTACTACGATGCATTCCCTGCAATCGTTGAAGAATACATGAACAAGGTAAACGCTAAGATCGGTACAGATTATAAGCTCTTCAACTACTACGGTGCTCCCGATGCAGATCACGTTATCGTTGCTATGGGTTCTGTATGTGATACAATTGAAGAAACGATCGATTACCTCAATAAGACAACAGGAGCTAAGCTCGGTCTTGTTAAGGTTCGTCTTTACAGACCATTCGTTGCTGATAAGCTCGTTGAAGCTCTTCCTGATACAGTTAAGCAGATCTCTGTTCTTGACCGTACAAAGGAACCGGGTTCACTCGGCGAACCACTTTACCTCGACGTTGTTGCTGCTCTCAAGGGCACAAAGTTCAACGACGTTACAATTTGCGGCGGCAGATACGGTCTTGGTTCAAAGGATACAACTCCTGACCAGATCAAGGCTGTTTACTGGAACTCCTGCGATAAGTCAACATACAAGAAGAGATTTACGATCGGTATCAACGATGATGTTACTTACCTCTCACTCGAATCCGAAGGCAAGCTCGATACAGCTCCTGAAGGAACAGTTGCTTGTAAGTTCTGGGGTCTCGGCTCTGACGGTACAGTTGGTGCTAACAAGAACTCCATCAAGATCATCGGCGACCATACAGATATGTATGCTCAGGCATACTTCGCATATGACTCCAAGAAGTCAGGCGGCGTAACAGTATCTCACCTCAGATTCGGTAAGACACCTATCAAGTCTACATACCTTATCAATCAGGCTGATTTCGTTGCCTGCCACAACCAGTCTTACATCGACAAGTACAATATGGTACAGGATGTTAAGAAGGGAGGTACATTCCTCCTCAACTGCCAGTGGGAAGCTAAGGACATCGATGCTCACCTTCCGGGTCAGGTAAAGAGATATATCGCTGAAAACGACATCAACTTCTACATCATCGACGGTGTTGATATTGCAAGAAAGATCGGCCTCGGCAACAGAACTTCTACTGTTCTCCAGTCCGCATTCTTCAAGCTCGCTAAGATCATTCCTGAAGATGACGCTATCAAGTACATGAAGGAAAAGGCTCTTGCTTCATTCGGCAAGAAGGGCGATGATGTTGTTAAGATGAACTACGACGCTATCGACCAGGGTGCTCAGAGCATCGTTAAGATCGATGTTCCTGCTTCATGGAAGAATGCTGAAGATACAGCAATGGGTATGCCTGCTGCAACAAAGGGCCGCAAGGAAGTTGTTGACTATGTAAACAATATCCAGATCCCTGTAAATGCTCAGATGGGTGATACACTCCCTGTTTCAACATTCAAGGATATGGCAGACGGTACATTCCCACAGGGTTCTGCTGCATATGAAAAGAGAGGTATCGCAGTTGACGTTCCTGCTTGGAACAGCGATAACTGTATCCAGTGTAACTTCTGTGCATATGTATGTCCTCACGCAGTAATCCGTCCTGTTGCAATGACAGATGCAGAAGTTAAGAATGCACCTGCCGATACAAAGGCGATCAAGATGACAGGCGTAGACGGAATGAACTTCGTTATGACAGTTTCCGCACTCGACTGCACAGGCTGCGGCTCATGCGTAAATGTATGTCCGGGCAAGAAGGGCAATAAGGCTCTTACAATGGAATCACTCGCAACACAGACAGATGCTCAGAAGGTATTTGACTATGCAGTTGATCTCCCGACAAAGCCTGAAGTTGCTGCTAAGTTCAAGGAAAACACAGTTAAGGGCTCACAGTTCAAGCAGCCGCTCCTCGAATTCTCAGGCGCATGCGCAGGCTGTGGTGAAACACCATATGCTAAGCTTGTAACACAGCTCTTCGGTGACAGAATGTACATTGCAAACGCAACAGGCTGTTCATCGATCTGGGGCGGTTCAGCACCTTCTACACCATATACAGTAAACAAGGAAGGCAAGGGTCCTGCTTGGGCTAACTCCCTCTTTGAAGATAACGCAGAATACGGCTACGGTATGTTCCTTGCACAGAACACACTCCGTCAGAGAGCAGTATCCACACTTCTCGAAATGGACAAGGAAGCTAAGGGTGACCTCAAGAAGTCTATCGAAACATACCTCGGTTCAATGAATAACGGCGCAGAAAACGCTGCTGCAACAGCTGCACTCGTAGCTGAACTCGAAAAGGACGGCTCTGCAGAAGCTAAGGCAGTTCTTGACCTCAAGGATTACCTCGGCAAGAAGTCAATGTGGATCTTCGGCGGCGACGGCTGGGCATACGACATCGGTTTCGGTGGTCTTGACCATGTAATCGCACAGAATGAAGACATCAACATCTTCGTATTCGATACAGAAGTTTACTCCAACACAGGCGGACAGTCTTCAAAGTCCACACCAACAGGTGCTATCGCACAGTTCGCAGCTGCAGGTAAGGAAACAAAGAAGAAGGATCTCGCAGGTATCGCAATGAGCTACGGCTATGTATATGTTGCACACATTGCAATGGGTGCAGATATGAATCAGTGTATCAAGGCAATCAGCGAAGCTGAAGCATACCACGGTCCATCAATCATCATTGCATACGCTCCATGTATCAACCACGGTATCAAGGCCGGTATGGCAAAGGCAATGGAAGAAGAGAAGAAGGCTGTTGAAGCAGGTTACTGGCACCTTTACAGATACAACCCAGCACTCAAGGCTGAAGGCAAGAACCCATTCACACTTGACAGCAAGCTTCCTGATGTTGACGATAAGTATAAGGCATTCCTTATGGGTGAAGTACGTTATAACTCCCTCGCAAGACAGAATCCTGAGAGAGCAGAAAAGCTCTTCAATAAGGCTGTTGAAAATGCTAAGGACAGATATGACTACCTCACAAGACTTACAAAGCTTTACGGTGAAGAGAAGTAAGCCGCAAAAAGCCGCATAAGTAAATAAATGAAAGACCCCCGAATGTTTCATGTGGAACATTCGGGGGTCTTGCGTTAAAAGGAAGGATTTGCTGAGATCTTATATTTTTTTATTTGGACGCGCCCGAATTAAGTGCGAACCCAAAGAAAGCACCCGCGTCGGCAGCACGGCACAAAGCCAGATGAACCAAGCAAAAGTAACAGCGCACCCATATAAAAGTTTCGTCCACCTTTTCAAAGGTGGTGGGAATCCAAAGGGCAAAGCCCGTGGTCGCTCCCGCAGGAGCGAAATCCCCTAAGCACATTCTAACAGAGCAAGCAAAACAAGAAAACGAAAAGCAAAATGAAAAAATAAAAAGCGCAATGCAGCTAAAAATGTTGGTACAACAGATGTAACGAAGTTACAATCTGACCTGACCCAATAATCTGCATTGCGCTAATTCTAACGAACAAATCAAAAGCAACCCTTTTCAAAATTTGCGAGCGTAAGCAGAGCAAATTTGGAAAACAAAGCAAAATTATAAACAAGTAAATAAAGCAAAATTACGATTTCAATCAAGTTACGCAGTATACTATAAACAACCACGTTCAAGTCGGGAAGGGAAACCCTTCCCCTACAAAGTTATGCGGTATATCCAAGACAGTGCATTAAAAACAGGTGGATATGGAATCCGCCCCAACAAAAACCAGTATATTAAGCGACAGCGCAAAATTATCTTTTATAGGCAGCGAAACAAAAACAAAAATCAACCAAATACCACGGAAATATAAAAATAAACCTTCCACATATACCAACAGTAAATGTGGAAAGTTATAATAAAATCACACTTATAAAATTAAAAGTATATACAGCTCACATCTGCTTTTTTGCAAGCTGAAGAACTTCTACATATATTCCCGCTACCACCTGATAAAGCTCCGGAGGTATACCCTGCCCTACATTTAACATCGTCAGCATTGCAGCGGTGGAATCATCACGGTAAACAGGTACACCGTTTTCATCGGCAAGATTAATGATGCGCTCGGCGACCTTTCCGTGTCCCGATGCAACAACAACAGGAGTGTAGTTCTTCTGCGGATTATATTTGAGTGCAACTGCCGCACCGTTCGTTACGGGTTTGTTATATCTTGACATTCAGACCGCTCCTTTTATCCTGTATTTTAGGAAATACCTGCGTAAGATCACGCTTTTTTCTCAATGCTCCAATAAAGGTATTGTCAGCATTGTAGCCGTTTGCAGATGCAATTTCACTGATACGGTTCTTCATAGACCGGAAAACATTCTCAGTACCCGCAGGACAAAGCAAATTAATGTTGAGCTGTTTGTCCTGTGATTGCAATTCAAGTTCAAAATATCCAAAATCTTCTATTTCAAAGCAAAGGAACATATGCTTGGACTCTTTGCTGCCGTTGCTGTTCTCTGCATCAGGGTCAGCCCAAAGCTCACCGAAAGCCTTGAAACCGCCGTCATTTATCGGAACAAGATAGTGAAGCAGCGGAGTGAATACTCCCGGCGCAGTAAGAAGCCCCTGCATAATATCGGAACGGCTCATTGAAGAAAGTGATTTCAGCGACGGGTCATTTATGTTTTTCGCAAGGAAATCCATAAGGTTAGCCATTGATGTCGGCGGCTTGTAATTGATACCCTCGGCTTTTGTAAGGTTGCTGAGTATCTCATTTATGCTCTGTGCAAGGACGATCTTTTTATCCATATCCTTAACGGAATCAAGGGCAAGACTAAGATTGTCAATAAGCTTGTTAAGGTCGCCTGTTGCGTTGAAACGCCTTAAAATAAGATTAAGCTCTTCCGTTGAGTTTTGCGGCAGAAGCTTTTCAAATGCACTCCTTATCGAAGCCGCACCGAGAGTAGTGTCAAGCCTGCTGAGAATAGCCGAAAGCTGTTCAGGAGAGATATTTCCCAGAGCCTTGTTAAGATTTACACCAAGCTTTTCGGAAAGCTGAGTGAGGGACTGCTGTTTTAGAATTGAGTCTGTTGTAAGAGAAATATCCTTTTCGGAAATAGTGAAGCCTGAAAGGATAGTGTTGACCTTTTCGGCGAGCCTTGTTTTCTTGTTCATATCGTCAATTGAGTTTATCATTATGCTCAGACGGTCAACAAGAGCGGCGATATTGCCTGTTGAATCATAGCTTTTCAGAATGTTGTTGAGCGCACCGTTCATCGTATCGGGCAGCATTACGGAAAGAGCTTTTCCGAGAGAGCTTGTTCCCCCTGCCGGATCAATGGTTTTTAGTACAGCTTCAAGCTGTTCCTCAGTAATACTGCTGCTGTTCATTGCAGCACCAAGCTTTTCCGCAAGGACTGAAAGAGCACTGGCAGACGGTGCGTTTCCCTGAATAATACAGTTGAGCGACGCAATTTTTATATCCGGCGGAAGATTTGCATTTTCAATGTACTGCATAAAAAGCTGACGGAGCATATCTGCCTGCTCTTGTGTGTCAGCCATATCCAGTATGGCATTGAAGCTTTCGCCGAGAGCGGAAGCACTGCCGTTGTAGCGTGATAAATTATAAACTGCAAGCTGAATAAGATTCTGAGTTTCGTCATTCATAAGCAGACTGTTCTGCAGCTGTTCAAGCTGATTTAAAATGCTGCCCTTAAGTTCGGGAAAGCTTTCGGTGTTAAGCATATCCGCAGTATGCATAAGGCTGTTTGCAAGATCTCTTGACGGAGCAGCCTCGCCGGCAAGATAACGCAGGTCAGCCGCAGCGGAATTAAGAATGTCATCACGTGCTGAAGCGTCCGAAGCTGCCTTTGCAAATTGCAGAACGGCAGAACCCATATCCTCCGAGCCGGTCATAAGCAGATCCTTCATTTCAGACCATATAGGATCATTATAAATGGTGGCGTCCTTTTCCTGAGCTGCCATATCGGAAGCAAGGTTAGTTGGTTTCAGCATAACTTCGTTGGCAAATTCCGTGACCTTGTTGAGAACATCAATATCCCCCTCTGATGATAAAGCGGAGGCAGTGGAAGTTCCGATAATAGAGCGGAGGATATTTAATGCTGCTGTGGGATTTTTAGATACGGATACGCTGATGCCGGGCATATTGCTGCCGTCTTTATTGTCACGGTTGGCAAATTCCTCGGTACGTTCGGTAGCTTTCTGAACTTTTGTGGTATCTCCAAGGTTAAAGACCTGGTCAGTCTGTGCCTGCTGCGCATATTTATTTGAGAACTCGTAGTTTTTCGGAGAGATCGGTGTTGTAATATTCAGCAGATCCGCCATCTGTTTTTCCGCCCCTTTATTTTTTTATATAAAATATATATCGGCAGTTACAATGCAAAAATCAAGAAAAAATCTGCAATTTCATTATAATATGTATAACCGGCTATAAATTTTGTTAATAATCAACGAAATTTGCCTAAAAAATTTTTTCTTTACTTTAATATTATATTTCATTTTTCACTTGTAGTAAAGAGTTTTTTATAGTATAATAAAAATAAACATAGTATATTTTGGGTTACTATATACTTATGCCGTAAATCCTGACAAATTATATTTTAAGTATAATCCAAATAACATAATACACATAGTAATAAATGCGATAGGTAGGTGCTTTCTATGGCAAATTTTGAAGCCGGTATGGAATCAATGGTCGATATGTATATATTTGAAACTACTTCCTTACTGGATCAGTTGGATCAGATTCTTATGAAAACGGAAAGTGAGGCAGGATTTTCTTCCGAGGAGATCAATGAGATCTTCCGTATAATGCACACTATCAAAGGCTCTTCTGCAATGATGGGTCTTGATAATATGTCAAAGCTTGCCCATATCATTGAGGATATGTTCTATATTATTCGTGAACAACATCCTGTTATAAATGATATGAGAGGGCTTTATGATCTGCTTTTCAAATCCTCTGACCTTCTCAAAGCTGAAATTGATCTTATTCAGGAGGAACCTTATACTCCGACTGATTTCAGCGACCAGATGAATAAGATCGAGTCACTTGTAAATGTACTCAAGGGAGGTGCTCCCGCTGAGGCGGCTGCCCCTGCACAGACTGCTGCAGCTCCGACAGCATCAGCTCCGGCTGCACAGCCCGCAGCAAAATCAGCAGGCGGATTTAACGTTGTCAAGGTATTATTTGATGATGACTGCAAAATGGAAAATCTCCGTGCGCTCCTCGTTATAAATAAAATTACAGACGAGTGCGAAAAGCTTGAATATACTCCTGCTGATATAGAAACAAACAGCGATACGGCAAAGGATATTATCGAAAACGGATTTATCGTTAAATTTATCCCTAAGTCCGATACAAATGTTGATGCTATCCTCAGCGAGATCGCAGATACATCAAACGTTAAATCGTATGAAGTCCTTGAATCAGCTGAGTCAGGCAACCTTACAGGAGATATTTCCGTTAAGGTAACTTTTGAAGATGACTGCAAAATGGAAAATCTTCGTGCTCTCATTGTTATAAATAATATAAAGAGCCTTTGCGAAAAGCTTACATATGAGCCTGCGGATATTGAAGAAAACTCCGCAACAGCTCAGACAATTATAGATAAGGGATTTATTATCAACTTTACATCAGGCTACGGAAAGGCTGTTATCGACGCAATAAAATCCAGCCCTAATGTAAAGTCCTGTGAGATCATCAGCGGCGGTGAAGAACAGCCTGCCGCTCCTGCGCCTGCTGCTGCACCGCAGACAGCAACTGCCGCTCCTGCTGCAGCCGCATCTCAGTCTGCACAGGCAGCTGCTCCCGCAAAGCCTGCCGCTCCAGCAAAGCCTGCCGCTCCATCAAAATCCGTTGAGCAGATAAACAATATGCTCGGCGGCAAGGGCGGCGCTAAGCAGTCACTTATTTCAGTAAATCTCCATAAGCTCGATACACTTCTTGACCTTGTAGGCGAAATTGTTATCACAGAAGCAATGGTAACGTCAAATCCTGACCTTAAAGGTCTGCGCCTTGACAACTTCCAGAAGGCAGCAAGACAGCTGAGAAAGCTTAATTCCGAGCTTCAGGATACAGTAATGTCTATCCGAATGGTTCCTATTTCGGGTGCATTCAATAAAATGACACGAATCGTCCGTGATATGAAGGTCAAGCTCAATAAGGATGTTGACCTTGTGTTCGAGGGCGAGGAAACAGAAGTTGATAAGTCCATCATCGACCAGCTTAATGACCCTCTTATGCATATGGTAAGAAACTCAATGGATCACGGTATTGAGGATAACGTTGAGGATCGTATCGCAAGAGGAAAATCACCAAAGGGTAAGATAACTCTTTCAGCATATAACTCATCAGGTGAGGTCATTATCGTTGTTGCCGATGACGGCGCAGGAATCAATACACAGAAGGTTCTTGAAAAGGCTGAAAAGAACGGTATGCTCACAAAGCCTGCAAGCGAATATACAGATAAAGAAATTTTCAATATGATAATGCTCCCGGGATTCTCCACAAACGATCAGGTAACCGAATATTCGGGACGTGGCGTTGGTATGGACGTTGTGCGCAAGAACATCGAAAAGATCGGCGGCAGCGTTTCCGTTGACTCCAAATGGGGCGAGGGAAGCAGCTTTATCATCAAGATACCTCTCTCATTGTCGATCGTTGACGGTATGGAGGTCTCTGTTGGACAGTCTATCTTCACTATCCCGATAAACTCTATCAAGGAATCCTTCAAGGTAAAGCCAAGCCAGCTTGTCAAGGATACCGACGGCAGAGAAATGATAATGATAAGAGGCGAATGCTATCCGCTTATCAGACTTTACGAGCTTTATGACCTTGAACCGGGCATAAGCGATCTTTACGAGGGTATCGTTATCCTTGTTGAAGCGGAGGGCAAGTGCGCCTGCGTATTTGCGGACGAGCTTATCGGCGAACAGCAGGTCGTTGTAAAACCGTTCTCACCGCTTCTCAATAACTTCAACGTCAAGCAGAATGGTATGGCAGGCTGCTCTATCCTCGGTGACGGCTCTATCACTATCATTCTTGACATCAGCAATATTATAAGCGATTTCTGATCACAGCTGAAGCTATTGCATTAAATAATGTGAAAGGAGATATGCTTCTTAACTGAGGCATTATAAATAATATGAGCGAAGAAATAAACGGAAAAACATATACAGCCAATGGCGTTGAGGTGCTTTTCTTTAATATCGGCGATACTGTTTACGGTATCGAAATTGAATATATCAATGAAATTATCGGGATCGAGCATATAACTGTAGTTCCGAAGATACCTGATTATATCAAGGGCATAATCAATATCAGAGGTAAAATGGTGCCTGTTATAAGCGTAAGAAAGCGTTTCGGTATGGAAGAGATTCCTTATGACGACAGGACCTGCATCATCGTTCTTGAATTTGAGAACGGTATTCAGGTAGGTATAATTGTTGACAGAGTTCAGGAGGTCGTTGTTGTTGATAAGGATATAATCAGCAAGACCCCTGACTGCAAAAATGTAAATACAAACAGATACATAAAGAGCATAGTCAATGACAACGACGGAATAAAGCTCCTCCTTGACTGTGATAAGCTTATCGGAGAATAAAAAATGCTTAAACTAACAGATGATGATTTTGAACGCCTTGTGCGGTATATGAAATCAAATTACGGCATAAACTTAGAGAAGAAACGTGTGCTTATTGAGGGCAGACTTGCCAATACAGTAGCGTCACGGGGCTTTAAAAGCTTTAAGGAATTTATCGACTTTGCCTTTGCTGACAAAACGGGCAATGAAACAATGCAGCTTGTAAACAAGCTTACTACGAACCATACTTATTTTCTCAGAGAACCCGAGCATTTTGAGTTTCTCAAAACCGTTATACTCCCCTACATTGAAAAAACTTCAAAGGATCATACTCCGAGAATATGGTGCGCCGCTTCTTCAACAGGACAGGAGCCTTATACAATAGCAATGACAATGGACGAATATTTCGGCGTTAAAGCACCTATGTGGAATCTGAAGCTTCTTGCGACAGACCTTGATACAGATGTGCTTAAAAAGGCTCAGGCAGGTATATACAGCGCAGATATGGTAAAGGACGTCCCTGCCGAGTGGCTGAGAAAATATTTTAAGAAGATCGACGGCGATAATTATCAGGTCATTGACAGGATAAGAAATATGGTGGAATTCAAGCAGTTCAACCTTATGGATAAAATAGTTTGTCATAAGCCTTTTGACCTGATAAGCTGCCGAAATGTAATGATATACTTTGAAACCGAAACAAAGAACGCTCTTATTGAGCGATTTTACGATGTAACGAAAGAAGGCGGCTACCTTTTCGTCGGTCATGCGGAAAGCGTCGGAAAAAATACACGTTATAAATACGTCAAGCCGGCTGTTTACCGCAGACTGAGCGATGAAAAAGCTATCCGATAAATTCCCTGCCGAGTCAGGTCAGATATGAAATTATGATACGAAAAAAAATTAAACTGCTTATAGTAGACGACTCAAAAATGTTCAGAGATATGCTGTCAATGGCTTTAAAGAATAACCCCAATATGGAGGTCATCGGAACGGCAGAGGACGCTTTCGACGCAAAGGATAAGGTCGGAGAGCTTCACCCCGATGTTATCATTATAGACTTTGAAATGCCGAAAATGGACGGTGTGACCTTCATTAAGCAGCTTATGCAGCAGTATCCTATCCCCTGCATACTTGTGACTTCCGCCGATATTTCGGAAAAGGAAGTGCTTGAGGCAGGTGCGGCAGGCTTTATGAAAAAGCCGAAAAACCGCACGGAAATGCGTACATTCGCAGGTATTCTCGGAACAAAGGCAATAATTGCCGCAGCAAAAAAGACAAATCATTATCACGATGAACACAGCTCCGATAAGGTGGACGGTATATTCGCCGCTGGTGAGGAGCTTAGATCCAAAGGAAGGGTCGAACCGCTTCTCCCTACCAAGGACGAAATAAATGCCGCATCAGCCAAAGGTCACGACGGCTATGTCATCGCCCTCGGCGCATCAACGGGCGGCACGGACGCTCTGGAGTGCGTAATAAAATCCTTTGCCGCAACAATGCCGCCGATAGTTGTTGTTCAGCATATGCCGCCTGTGTTTACAAAAATGTATGCGGAAAGACTGGACAGAAGCTGTGCGGTCCATGTAAAGGAAGCCGTTGACGGCGACAGGCTTGAAAACGGTGTCTGTGTGATCGGCGCAGGCGGAAATCACCTTGAACTGAAAAAAGATGCCGCAGGTTATTATGTCAGCTCAAAGCCCGGTGAAAAAGTATCGGGACACTGCCCGTCGGTAGATGTTCTTTTCACAAGCGTTGCGGAAACAGCAGGAAAAAAAGCGATAGCTGCGCTTATGACGGGAATGGGTGCGGACGGTGCAAAAGGTCTGCTGAAAATGCATAAAAAAGGCGCATACACTATCGGACAGGACGAGGAAAGCTGCGTCGTGTACGGTATGCCGATGGAAGCATATAAGCTTGGAGCGTGTGCGGAGCAGCAGCCGTTAAATAAGATAGGCGTAACCATATGCCGCCGTCTTGCAGTTGGCTGGACCGATAAAGACATCAATAACAAATAAAATAAGGCTGCCACAGTGTAAAAAACCGTGGCAGCCTTTTATAATGCGTGTCTTTTATTTTTTATTAGGGCGGCGGTTCAGGTTTTGCTTTAAGCTCAAAGAAACGTTTCCGCCGCGGTCGCAGCATAGCAGGTAACCTTTCATATGGGTCTGCCGCAAATTAACGACTGCGGCGGCTTGCAATTTTACAAAACGCAGAAAACCATATGCCGCCGCCAAAATAAAATAAAAAAGTAAAAAAATCGGGACTGTACTTGCAGTCCCTTTTTGTGTCATATTCGTACTTGTTATCTTGTTTCGCAAATAAGTTTGATTGCTGTCCTGTCCTCGCCGTCAATAACTACGTTAGCAAAAGCGGGTATACAAATTAAATCTGTTCCTACCGGTGCAAGATAGCCTCTTGCAATAGCAATTGCCTTAATAGCTTGGTTTGCTGCACCGGCACCGACTGCCTGCACTTCAACTGAACCGTTTTCTCTTATAACACTTGCAATCGCACCTGCTACAGAGTTAGGCACAGATCTGGATGAAACTTTTAATACTTCCATTAGAAAATTCCCCTTTTAAAATTTGTAGCAACACCAAATAATTAAGCCTTGCAGTAAAAAAACATTGCTTTGTTGGATATTAGCAGATATTACAGCAACAAATCCCGGCTTTTTATAAAATCTGCTCATTCCTAAAAAATATCACACTAAATAGTATACACCTTATTACAAATTTTTGCAATATTTTATGACTATATTTGTCGGGTTATCTAATTATTAAACGTTTTATGTTGTATGCTTTGCCCAATTTTTCATCAAAAGATACTACAACACCGTTAAGAAATGCAGGCTCGCTTGATTCAACAAATTTGACAGGACAGTGGAAACGCTGCTTGCGTATCGCAATATCACTTTTTACTCCGAGAACGGAAAGCTCCGCACCGCACATACCTGCATCTGTGATGTATGCCGTGTGGTCGGAAAGAATGGTCTCATCGGAGGTCTGAACGTGAGTATGTGTGCCGAAAACACCTGTTACCCTGCCTGCAAGATACTGTCCCATAGCTTTTTTTTCGCTTGTGGCTTCGGCATGGAAATCAATGAAAATGTTAGGTGTAGAAATGTCCTCAAGAAGTCTGTCAACAACGGTAAAGGGATTGTCCAGAGCCTCAAGATAAAGCGTACCCATAAGATTAATGACTGCCACACGGACAGCTCCCATGTCGTAAATGCATACACCCTTGCCCGCATTGCCCTCAGGGAAGTTTGCAGGGCGAATGAGGAAATCATTCCGGTCATACATATCCATAATTTCTTTTCTGCGGTAGCAATGGTTTCCCGTCGTGATAATATCCGCTCCGAGACTAAAAAGAGAATTTGCGGACTGCGGAGTTATTCCGTTGCCGTTTGCGCTGTTTTCACCGTTGATAACGGTAATGTCGATGCTGTATTCACGCTTGATATTTTTTATTTTTGAAGCAACAAAGTCGCAGCCGTGGCTTCCGACAACGTCACCGAGGAAAAGCAGATTCATAGCAGTTCTTCTTTCTGTAAATTATAGTGCTTCAGCCGCACCTGATGAAAACATCTTTTCAATATCGGCTTTAAGCAGAGGGAATTTTTCAAGGTCGGGGCTTTCTTCAATAATGTCCTTTGCAGCACTTTGAGCGGAAGAGATAAGCTCACGGTCAGAGCCGATGTCCGCTATCTTCATTTCAGGCAGACCGTGCTGACGCTCGCCGAAGAAATCCCCTGCCCCACGAAGTTTAAGGTCATATTCCGATATTTTGAAACCGTCGGAGGTCTCGGTCATAATTTTCAGGCGTTCCTTGGTCTCATTGTTGACAACTCCCGCAATGAGTATGCAGTAGCTTTGAAAACTGCCTCGTCCGACACGTCCTCTCAGCTGGTGAAGCTGCGAAAGACCGAAGCGTTCGGCATTTTCTATCATTATGACCGTCGCATTGGGAACATCGACGCCGACTTCAACTACCGTTGTGGCAACAAGAAGCTTTGTGTCACCGTCCTTAAAGGACTTCATAGCAGCGTCCTTTTCCGCAGCGGACATTTTCCCGTGAAGGATACCGATGCTGTAATCGGCAAAAACGCCTTTTGACAAGCTTTCAGCATAGGAAACAGCCGCCGCAAGCTCGCTTTCGCCCTCATCTATCATAGGACAGACAATGTAAGCCTGCCTGCCCTCGTCAAGCTGTTTTTTTATAAAATTATATGCACGTTCACGGAGCTTAGCCGTGACCGCAAAGGTCTCTGTTTTCTGACGTCCCTTAGGAAGCTCATTAAGAACGGAAATATCAAGGTCACCGTAAATTATAAGTGCAAGAGTTCTCGGTATCGGAGTTGCGGACATAACAAGACGGTGCGGATTTTCACCCTTTTCAGCAAGCCTTGCCCTCTGATTTACACCGAAGCGGTGCTGCTCGTCCATAATGACAAGACCAAGCCGTTTGAACTCCGTTGATTCGGAGATAAGAGCGTGAGTACCCGTGATAACATCATAATTACCTGCGGCAATGTCAGCGTTTAAAAGTCTGCGCTGTTTCGGAGTGAGAGAACCTGTAAGGCAGCAAACCTTTACACCGTGCGGTTGCAAAAGGTCGCAAAGCGTCTTATAATGCTGACGTGCGAGGATTTCTGTCGGAGCCATAAGAGCAGTCTGACAGCCGCTGCGATAGGCAAATAAAGCCGCTACCGCCGCAACAGCAGTCTTGCCCGAACCGACATCACCCTGAACAAGTCGGTTCATAGGATATTCACGGCACATATCACGGATAATTTCATCGGAAGCCTTTATCTGTGCATTCGTAAGAGTAAAAGGCAGCGATGCGGAAAAATCCCTTATGACCGTGTCATCAAAGCTCATTTTGCAGCCTGTGACAGTACGGTTGTGGTTTTTCATAAGGAACATTCCAAGCTGTAAGGTTATAAGCTCATCAAAAGCAAGCCTCTTTTTTGCAGCAGCGGCAACAGCCGAGTCCTTCGGAAAATGGATATTCTGCAAAGAGTATTCAAGTGCGGCAAGCTTGTATTTCTGACGTATAAAATGGGGAATGTGGTCGGAAAAAGCGGTGCTGTCAACAGATGCAAGAGCCTGCGAAATATTGGTGATAAGCATATTCGAGGTCAGACCCTCGGTAAGACTGTAAACAGGCCGCAGAAGATGCGGATCGGAAGCCTTTATAAACTGCGGCGTGTTCATTTCCTTGCGTGTAAAACCGCCGCTCACCTTGCCGGAGAAAATGTATTCCTCCCCCTCGGAGAGTGCCTCAAAGGCAAAGCGGTTGTTGTAAAGCACAACTGTGAGAGTGTCGCTGTCGTCACGGACAATGACCTTGTAGATAACAAGCCCCTGCCTTATCCTTGCGGCAGGCATTTTCTTTATGACCACAGCCTTTATGACAGCGTGTTCATAGACCTGCGCCGCCTGTATCTCTACCGTCTGCGAATAGTCAATGTAGCCTCTCGGATAATGCTCCAGCAGGTCACCCACAGTATAAATATTCAGTTTTTTATACAGCCCGGCACGTTTTGCGCCGACCCCGTTAAGCTCGGTGATAGGTGAACTTCTGTCCATAAATTATGATCCTCTCGTACCCCTTTTGTATTTTTATATTTAGGAAATCAACTTTTGCTTGAAGCTGCAGCAGACATGTCCCATACCATAAAAAGCAAGGACTTTTCCCAAGGGTATTTGACCGCTCCATAGCAAAGCACAGCAAACTGTGTCAGGACTCTAAGGAAGTACTGATTAAATCTGGTGCACATATTGCGCCGTCAGATTTTTCGTCAGATTGTATGAAAGCGACGCAGGAATACTGTATGTATTTCAAGGAGCGCTCATGCAATATGACGGAAAAGATGCAAGCAAGATGTGTGCCAAGTCGTCAGACGGGATTTAATCAGTGCTTCCTTAATTCATCTCTTACAAGCATAAGAGCGTAGCCCAACAGATTTTGCCCTTTCCAAGCCCTGATGTCATTCCTTGCAGGATCCGCCATTGAAATGCCGATACCCCATATCAGATCGTTTACCGCACATTCCGCCAGAACAGCATCACCCGTATCGGAAAGCTGTTTTGATAAGGTGTTATTCTGTCTGAATTTTTCAAGCAGTCCCTTATAAATAATGATCTGTCTCATTCCGTTCCAGACGGAGTTATTGTAATTTGAAACGCATCTTCCCAGCTCTTTTATCTTTCCAACATCTGAAACAGCCAATATCTGTCGGGCAATATCCCTGTCGTTAAAGAGAACAGCCTTGTTATACATCATATACTGCTCCATAGAAGAAAATCTGATATTTCCTATAACAAAATCGGACAAATACCAATTGCTCAGATAACCGTACGGTTCGTCAGGCTTGTGAAATCCGATGATTTTTTTCATAGCGTTTCCTCCGTTTGAAAGTCGTAAAAAAAGAGGTGTTGCAGCAAATGCCGCAGCAGCCTCTTTCAAAGTCGGATATTATTCTTCCGAGCTGTTATCCTCTGAAGCAGCTTCTTCAGTCGGAGCTTCCTCTGTACCGACAGCAGGAGCGTTTTCGGAAGTTGTATTATCAGCAGGCTGGTCGTTTTCAGCAGACTTGTTTTCTTCCGGCTTAGCGTCTGCATCATCTTTTTTCAGCGATGCCATAAATTCACTGTATTCCTTTTCGATAGCCTCAGGTGATGTTTCACCCTTCATAATGCTCTCAAATTCAGCTGTATCAAGCTTTTCGTGAACGATAAGTGATTTTGCGACAAGGTGGAGCTTATCCATATTATCCTTGAGAAGTTCAACTGTCTTGTCATAGCATTCATCAATGATAGAGCGAACCTCTTCATCGATTTCAGCCTGGACTTTTTCGGAATAGCCCTTGCCCTGACCGTAGCCCATACCAACGAAAGGCTCGTCGTTTTCATCAGCGTAAACAACAGGACCAAGATTTTTTGAGAAACCGTATTTTGTGACCATAGCCTTAGCAAGCTTTGTTGAACGCTGGAGGTCGCTTATAGCACCTGCCGAACCTGCACCGTTGATAAGCTCTTCGGCAACACGTCCGCCCATGCAGACCTTTATCTCGTCCATAAGCTTTTCAGCCGTAACATTAAGGTAGGAAGGCTCTTCCTCAGGAAGATGTATAGTCATACCGCCTGCAGAGCCACGAGGGATAATTGTTACCTGATGTACCTTATCCTGTGACGGGAGCAGGAATGTAACGATAGCGTGACCTGCTTCATGATAAGCAACAAGACGGTTCTGTTCGGGAGTAACAACTCTGCTCTTCTTTTCAGGACCTGCAATTACCTTTATGGTAGCCTCTTCAATATCAGTTTTTGTGATAGCCTTTCTGTCCTGTCTTGCGGCAAGGAGAGCGGCTTCGTTTACAAGGTTTTCAAGGTCTGCGCCTGTAAAACCTGCTGTGGTCTTTGCAATAGTCGAAAGGTCAACATCGGGACCGAGAGGTTTTTTGCGTGTGTGGACTTTGAGTATTTCTTCTCTGCCCTTGATGTCAGGGTAGCTGACGGTTATCTGTCTGTCGAAACGACCCGGACGGAGAAGTGCAGGGTCGAGAATATCACGTCTGTTTGTTGCAGCGATAACGATAACGCCTTCATTGCCGTCAAAACCGTCCATTTCAACAAGGAGCTGGTTAAGGGTCTGTTCACGTTCATCGTGTCCGCCGCCGAGACCTGCGCCTCTGTGACGTCCTACTGCGTCGATCTCATCGATGAAGATGATAGCAGGAGCGTTTTTCTTTGCTGTTTCAAAGAGGTCACGCACTCTTGACGCACCGACGCCGACATAAAGCTCAACGAAGTCAGAGCCCGAAATAGAGAAAAACGGAACTCCCGCCTCGCCTGCAACAGCCTTTGCAAGAAGCGTCTTACCTGTACCCGGAGGACCCATAAGAAGAACGCCCTTAGGGATCCTTGCGCCTATATCGGTATATTTCTTAGGATTTTTGAGGAAGTCAACTATCTCGGCAAGCTCGCCTTTTTCCTCATCGGCACCGGCAACGTCATCAAAGGTGTTTTTCTTGTTTGAGGTATTTTTCACATTAGCCTTGCTGAAGCTTGTGATCTTTCCGCCGCCGCCTGCCTGACGCATCATAAACATAAACAATACGACCATCAGAACGATGATAAGAAGTGACGGGAGAAGATTATAAAGCCATGAGGTATCCTGTATTTTGTAATATTCCACTTTCAGCGGAGCGTCCTCATGGAGCTTGTTGTACTCACGGCGGTAGTTTTCATCACCTGTCTGAATTTCATTGAGAAAAACAGTTACGTTCGGAACAACATATTCGATCTTTTTGGTTGTGCCGTCCTCATTTGTTACGACCATATCGAGTTCGCCTGTACCAAGGTCAAAGTTATATTCACTTACCTGGTAGTTGTCAAAGTAACCCATAATTTCCGAATAGCTGTACTCGGAAACAGTTTTTGTAGCCTGACGCATAAGTGCAACAATAACGATCATTGCAACGACAAGCACAAGGACATAGATCACCAGACCTTTGTTTGATGATTTCTTTGAACCCATTACACGGGTCCTCCTCTCTAAGATGTATGATTAAACAACGCAGGCATTTGCGTGCGAAATTTCGTCAGTCATTGTCATATTCGGCAATATAAGGGAGATTGCGGTAATATTCGCCGCAGTCAAGACCGTATCCGATAACGAAAAGGTCAGGGATAGTAAATAAAGTATAGTCGGCTTTAAAGTCAACGACACGTCTTTCAGGCTTGTCGAGAAGAGTATAGACTTTAAGGCTGAGAGGGTTTCTTGCATTGAGAAGCTTAACGACTTCACTTAAGGTTCTGCCGGAATCCACGATGTCCTCAACAATGATAACGTGGTATTTTGAAATATCCTGCTTAAGATCGAGAGTGATGTTTACCCTTCCCGAAGATTCAGTGCCTGCATAATAGCTTTCGGCACACATAAAGCTTATTTCGCACGGAATGGAAATTTCACGGCAAAGGTCAGCCATAAATATAAAAGCACCCTTTAAAATGCTGACAAGGAGCAAAGGTTTGCCCTCATATTCCTTGCTTATAAGCTTTCCTGTTTCCCTGAGCTTAGCCTTGATCTCTTCTTCCGGGATGATAACACGTTTTATTTTATCAAGCTTTGTGCAGGTCATATTTGCAGAACTCATTTTTTATCAATCCTTATATTCCATATTTTCGTGGTATTTTCGTCAATTTTCACTCTGTCCGCAATACCGAATCCTCCAACCCAGATAATGCCCATGCTGTCAGCAAGAACAGGGATAAGATCCCTTTCCGAAATATCGTATTTTTCATTCATAAGCTTTTTCAGACTGCTTGTGAAGCTGCGGTTGACACGGATATACTCATCGCCGTTCCGTCTGTTCCGCAGGATGACATCACCTTGTATTTTATCACAATCAAGACTTGCGTTTGTGAATGAACTGTTAATAATATTGTCCGAGCCGCCGTTTTCGCAATTGTTTTCTTCAATTATCACCGTATTTTCACAAAGGAACGGATTTCGTCCGATATGAACGGGTGTATCTTCAAAAATGACTCTTTCGGACGGGATACGGCTTATGATAATTTTGCCGTTTTTGCTTCGGGCATAAATATCGCCCGAAAGATCTATTTTTCCTCCGCCGTTAAGAACGAGCTGTTCAAGACTGTCGATGCGTTCACCGTTTACCTCTATGTGATTTTTTCTGAGGGTATTTATGATGACACGTCTGCGTACAGCCGAATGAAGCGTCCGCAGATCGTCGTTTTCGGCGGATAAAGCAAGCTGTTCAAGACAGTCGCAGTCGGAGGAAAGGTTTTCGGTCATACGTCTTATATTTGAAGCAAAGCCGCCGTGAAGCTCCTCCATAAGAGGAATGATGCGGTGGCGTATTTTGTTGCGTGTGTAGTCATCGGAAAGGTTGGTGCTGTCGGTAACAAAATCCTGCCCCATATTTCCGAGATACTCTTCAACCTCCCTGCGGGTACAGTATATAAGAGGACGGATTATTTTATCCCTCACAGGAGGTATTCCCGCAAGACCTTTTATTCCCGTGCCTCTGGAAAGATTGAAAATGACCGTTTCTGCGCTGTCATTAAGAGTGTGAGCGGTAGCGACTTTGCAGTTTTCACCGATCTCTCCGAAGATGCGGTAACGCTGCTCTCTTGCACCCTCTTCAAGTGAAAGACCGTGCTCCTTTGCATAAGCCTCGGCATTGATATGGCATACCTTCAAAGGCACATTCAGCCTGCCGCAAAGCTCCTCACAGAAATGCTGGTCACGGTCGCTTTCGTCGCCTCTGATATGGTGATTTATGTGGATAGCTTCCGTTCTGAAACCGTATTCGCCGGAAAGACCGATAAGTGCCAGAAGCAGCGAAACGCTGTCAGCACCTCCCGAAAGCCCGACATAAACAGTATTGACAGAATCAAGCATACCATACTTTTTTACGGCAGCTTTCACATTTTCTTCAAAAGACATAGCTTTTATCCTTTATCATCTGAAACAGGACGTCTGTCAGCGGAAAGGAACAGCGTGTACTGACCGTTCCAGCGGAGATTTACCGTACCTGTTTCGCCGTGACGGTTTTTGGCAACGATACATTCGGCTAAGGTCGGGTCAGGACACTTTTCCTTGTTGTAGTAGCCGTCACGATATAAAAACATAACAATATCAGCGTCCTGCTCGATAGAACCGGATTCACGAAGGTCGGAAAGAACAGGACGTTTGTCCGTTCTCGATTCAACGGAACGTGAAAGCTGCGAAAGAGTGATAACGGGAACATTCAGCTCTTTAGCCATAAGCTTCAGCTGACGTGTTATTTCGGATATTTCGTTTACACGGTTGTCTATCCTTCGGCTTGAATTCATAAGCTGTAAATAGTCTATGATAACAAGTCCGAGATTTTTCATACGGCGGAGCTTTGCCTTCATCTGAACGGTAGTGATACCTGCCGTGTCATCAAGATAAATAGGCATATTTGAAAGACGCTCCGCACCCTGTGCAAGCTTGACCCAGTCCTCGCCGACGATAGTGCCTTTCATAAGCTTTTCGCTGTCAACAAGGCTTTCCGAAGAGAGCATACGGGTAACAAGCTGCTCCTTAGACATTTCGAGAGAGAAAATGACAACCTCCTTGTCCGAGCTGTGGCGGCATACGTTTGCAGCCATATTGAGAACGAAAGAAGTCTTGCCCATAGCAGGTCTTGCGGCAACAATGAGAAGGTCGGATCTGTTAAGACCTGTGATAACATTATCAAGGTCGGAAAAGCCCGAACGTGCACCGAGATACATTTCACGGTCAGGACCCGATTTTCGTCCCAGCTCGTCATAAGCGTCAAGAACGACTTCGTCAATTTTTGTAAGACCGTCAACCTCTTTGCCCTGACGAATATCGTATATTTTCTGTTCTGCATAATCGAGAAGCTGAGTTGCGTCCTCACCGCCCGAGCCGCACATATCGATTATTTCTCTTGACGCTGTTATAAGCGAGCGGATATAGTATTTTTCTTCAACGATCCTGCAGTAGCTTTCGATATTTTTAGTGGTAGGAACAGCTTCCGTAATAGTTGCAAGATATTCCTTTCCCACCTGACTGTTTTCAAATACCTTAGCCTTGACTGCCTCGTCAAGAACTGTGATAATATCGGAGTTTACACCCAGCGAAAACAGCCTTACGATTATAGCGAAAAGCTCCTTGTGCATTGATATGTAGAAGCTTTCAGGCTTGACATGGTTCATAGCTATGCTGAGAGTATCAGCATTTAGAAGTATCGCACCGAGAACGGTCTGCTCCGCTTCAAGACTGTATGGCAGCTCATCCATAGAAAGACTGTTAAGATCCAATCGAGTTCACCTCCGACTATAGGCAATACCGCACAAAGAACGCCTGACGGCTTTGTGTACGCCTTGCTTGCATATTTTTCGTCATCTTGCACTCAAACTCCTTGGAATACATACAGTATGCCTTCGTCGTTTTCATACAATCTGACGAAAAATCTGTCTGCACAATCCGCACACAATCTTTATGCGTTATTGCCTTAACAGGAGCATTGCAAAAAACAATGCTCCCGCTCAAAAATTATTCTTCAACAACATCAACAGTGATCTTTTCGGAAATACCTGCCATAAATTTTATCTCGGCAGTATATGTACCGAAGGCTTTGATCTCGCTTGCAAGACCGATCTTTTTCTTGTCAACTGAAATGCCCAGCTGTTCTTTGATAACATCTGAAATATTGCCTGCTGTAACAGAGCCGAAAAGCTTTCCGCCCTGACCTGCTTTGCATTTGCATACTACTTTTTTGCCCTTTACCGCAGCGGCAGCGTCAAGAGCCTCCTGCTTGGCAACATCAGCCTTATGCTGTTCGGAAGCCTTTTTGCCTGCGAGATCGGACATATTTTTTGCATTTGCTTCTACGGCAAGACCCTTGCCGATGAGGAAGTTTCTTGCGTAACCGTCGGAAACCTCTTTAACGTCGCCTTTTTTGGCTGTACCCTTTACGTCCTGTAAAAAAATAACCTTCATGATAAAACATCCTTTCGTATATAGAAATTTTATGAGATATTGGCAATGTGTTCGTCAATGGCACTTATAAGCTTTGCTTTTGCTTCAAATACGGTAATATCGGTAAACTGAGCTGCAGCCATAGTCTGATGACCGCCGCCGCCAAGCTTTTCCATAATTATCTGTACATTCATAGCACCGAGGGAACGTGCGGAAATGTTTACTCCCACAGGTGTGCGGAAGATAACGAAGCTTGCGTCAACATCAACAATGCCGAGCATTTCATCGGCAGCCTGTGCGGACGCTATTCTTATACAATCATCGGCGGAATCGTCAACGGCGATCGCACAGCGGTTGTATATTTCTGTGGAAGCAATAAGCTGTGAGCGTTTTTGTATACAAGCCATAGAGTTTGCAAACAGACCCTTTACGGCTACCATATCAGCACCGAGCTTGCGTAAGAATGCGGCAGCCTCAAAGGTCCTGACACCTGTGCGCATAACGAAATCCTTTGTATCGAGCATAATGCCTGCAAGCATAGCGTCGGCATAATAGCTCTGAAGGTGCTCTATGCCGGGGAAATACTGGATTATCTCCGCAGTCATCTCACTTGCTGAGGAAGCATAAGGCTCGTGGTGGAAAATAACTGCATTGTCGATATAATTTACGACCTGTCTGTGATGGTCGATAACAGCTATCTGCTTTGCAGCCTCATAAAGCTCAGGACTTTCAAGAATGTCCTTGTTGTGAGTGTCAACGATGATAAGGAGTGTATTTTCGCTGAGCTGCTCCATAGCCTCGGCAGGAGTGATGAAAACAGGCTCCTGATCGGTAAGATTTTCATTAAGACGCTCTATAATAGGAACAGCAAGATTATGCTCCGCATCAACTACCATTCGCACATAAAGCTCGGGGTTAAGTAATCTTATCGCACCGCAAAGACCTGCACCCGAACCTGTGCTGTCCATATCGCCGTTGCGGTGTCCCATAATAAGTACGGAGGAGCTTGAATTGATAAGTTCTTCAAGAGCGGTTGCAACGATACGGGTCTTGACCTTTGTGTGCTTTTCAATGCCCTTTGAAACGCCGCCGAAGAATTCAAAGCCATCCTCACGCTTTACAGCGACCTGATCGCCGCCTCTGCCCTGCGCCATTTCAAGTGCCTGCTTTGCGAAAAGCTCGCTTTCGCTGAGGTCAACGGAACCCATTCCGACGCCGATGGAAAGAGTAACGGGTGCTTTTCCCGAAACAGGGATATTTCGCACCTCGTCAATGACCTTGAATTTGTCCTCTATCATATCGTTGACATATCTGTCCTCAATAACGGCAAAGAACTTGTCGCTTGAAATTTTTCGCATAATGCCGTGATGCAGCTCGAGATAGGTTTCAAGAAGCTTTTCTATCTGGATAAGGATATGTGATTTTTCCGAATCCTTTTCGCCCGAAAGAAGCTCATCATAGCTGTCGATAGAGATGAGCATTATGGACGGACGGAGATTGTTGAGCTTTGTTTCAAGTGTGATATAATCGCTTATATCCTCGAAATAAAGGAGAGTAAGGCTTGAAATGAGCTTTGATTCAGCGTCACGCTTGTCTGTTGTGACAGCGGAAATTTTAAAGTGTGAGGTCTGATAATCGACAGTAACATTCTTGTTTGACATAGCCTTTTCAAGGTCGATGTCGATTATCTTGCTGAGATGCAGACCGAAAGCATCACCGCCGTATACCTGTTCGGAGAAAGCGATGTTATACCAGATGATAATGCCCTCGCTGTCAACGATTATTGCAGGAGCAGGAAATTTATAAAGCGAATCACGTTCTGTAAGGTTGAGCTGGGACTCCATTTCCGTAACGAATTTATGGAGATTTTTCTGCGATGCCGCAAAAAGCACCAGATAAGCCAGAGCCGTAAGTGCGGTAATGCACAACAGCGTCCAGAATTTCACTTCATCAACCTCTGCAACTGAAAAGGCAGATGCCAGTGCCACAACAACAAGCAGCATTGATACGCATTTAAAAGCGAGCCAGCGTTTTCCTGTCAATTCAGCGTCACCTCCCTAAAGAAGAAAATGTTATCATATTTCCATAATGACCGGTAAGATCATAGGTCTGCGTTTTGTTTTGACGTAGATATATTCGCCGAGAGCGTCCTTCATTTTTGTTTTTATGGTGTTCCATTCACGCATATTGTTGTCAAGGCAGTCCTGAAGTGTCTTTGAAAGGAGTTCCTTTGCAGCCTCCATAAGCTCTTCCGATTCACGGACATAAACAAAGCCTCTTGAAACAATGTCAGGACCTGCAAGGATCGTGCCGCTTTCAAGCTCGATAGTTGCAACGGCAATGATAAGACCGTCCTGAGCAAGATGCTTTCTGTCACGGATGACGATAGAGCCGACATCGCCGACGCCGAGACCGTCAACAAATACCCTGCCTGCAGGCACCTGTCCCGTTATCCTCATATCAACGCCGTCTGTTTCGATGACACTGCCTATGCTGCCGATAATGACATTGTTTTTGTCCATGCCAAGGTCATAAGCAAGACCTGCGTGTTTTTTCAGATGCTTGTATTCGCCGTGAACAGGGATAAAGAATCTCGGCTTTGTAAGAGCAAGCATAAGCTTGAGCTCTTCCTGGCAGGCGTGACCCGAAACGTGAACGTCATACATTGATTCATAAATAACTTCAGCACCCGAACGCATAAGCTCGTTTACGACCTTTGTAACAAGCTTTTCATTGCCCGGGATAGGAGTTGCGCTTATGATGATAAAATCGTTCGGAGTGATAGTAACGCTGCGGTGTTCATTCATAGCCATTCTTGTAAGAGCGGACATAGGCTCGCCCTGACTTCCCGTAGTGATAAGAACGATCTTTTCGGCAGGATAGCGGTTCATAGCGTCAAGGTCTATCATAAGACCCTCAGGCATTTTGAGATAGCCAAGCTCAATGGCGGTGGAAATAACATTGAGCATACTTCTTCCGAAAACAGCTATCTTTCTGTCATTGCGGACAGCGCAGTTTACTATCTGCTGTATGCGGTGTATATTTGAAGAGAAGGTAGCGATAATGATACGCTTGCCCTCTGCGGTGTCAAAAAGCTTTTCAAAGGAGTTTCCGACAGTGCGTTCGGTAGCGGTGTGCCCCTTTCTCTCGGCATTTGTGGAGTCGGACATAAGAGCGAGAACGCCTCTGGTGCCGAGTTCTCCGAAGCGGGCAAGGTCAATGATGCCGCCCTCGATAGGAGTGTAGTCCACCTTGAAGTCGCCTGTGTGGACGATGATGCCCGCAGGAGTGTGTACAGCAATGGCAACAGCGTCGGGGATAGAGTGGTTCACACGGATGAATTCGACTGCCATACAGCCCATCTTTATAGTCTGTCTCGGCTTGACAACATTAAGCCTGCATGATTCAAGTATGCCGTGTTCACGGAGCTTGCCCTCAATAAGACCGACAGTAAGCCTTGTAGCGTAAACAGGGACGTTTACCTTTTTGAGAAGATAAGCGAGTGCGCCGATATGGTCCTCGTGACCGTGAGTAATGACAATGCCCCTTACTCTGTCGGCGTTCTGTTCAACATAAGTAAAATCAGGGATAACAACGTCAACGCCGGGCATATCGCTGTCAGGGAAAGCAAGACCGCAGTCAACGATAAAAATGTCGTTGGAGCATTCAAAAACGGTAAAGTTCTTTCCTATCTCGTTAAGACCGCCCAAAGGGATTATCTTTACGGGAGTTCTCTTTACAGGCTTGTGGTTTGACTGATAAACAGGCTTGATCTCATCGGCTATCATGACAGGAGAAGCCGTGATAGGTTCTTCGGCAGCCTGTTTTCTGCTGTTTTTGGGAGAACGCTGCTGCTTAGGCTTTGAAGCGGACTTTGCAGGCTGTTTCTGCTTTTTTGCAGGAGCTTCGTCAGCGTTGTTCTGAGCCGCAGCCTTTTTCGGCTGACTTGCCTTAGGCTTTCTTTTTGCGTTATTGCCCCATGACTGTTTTTTTGCAGGAGCTTCAGCCTTTGCAGGAGCATTATTTTTAGGAGCGATGCGCTCCCCGTACATATTGACAGTAATAGTTTCGATTTCGTTTTTTGCCACGTTTTCAACCTCGTTTCCAAGTTTATAGTAAAAATAAAAAATATTTTCTGACGGCGGTGAGTCAAAATATAACAGAAGAACCCGAACGAACAGAAAATTTATGTACGGTGTATCTTATATCAAACGAAAGATACACGTTTTTGCACAAACGGCAGGGAAAAAAGGATTGTTGTGAAAAGCCGAAGGTGCTTTTGATTACAGTTTTTCCGATTGCGGATAATGCTTTGGGGACAGAGAGTGGATAGTCCCGATAAAAAGTTAAAGTAATAAAAATCCGAGTCCGAACACAATTAATCAGTATTAATTATATAACATAAATGCACTTATGTCAAGGAAAAGATGATAGCATCTGTTAAATTCTGTTAAATTTATAGTTCCTGCCGTATTCTTTTTTATTTTTTGGGGGGCGGCGGCATTTACTTTGCCGCAGACCCTCTGTCTGCAAGCCGCCGCGGTCGGTGCTTTTGTGCAGACTTAAATTTATCCCTTGCTTATGAGGGGTACACTGCCCTTATGAAAAGTCATTGCAATTTACGGTATGGGACACGTCTGCCGCAGATCTAAGGCAACACCGCACAAAGACCGCCTGACGGCTTTGCACGCAATCTGCTTGTAAATTTTCCGTCATATTTTACAAAAATGCTCGTGAATACATACAGTATTAACTCCGCTTTTTGTTTCATCTGACGAAAAATTTAGCTGCGCATCTTACGCACAATCTTTGTGCGGTATTGCCCTAAGCAAAAGCCGGCTTTCCAAAATAAAAAAAATCAAAAGCCCGGGCTATTTCTGCCGTTTTTTCGACAGCCTGCTGAGAGCGTCCTGATAAAAATCACACAGCTCGCTTGCCGCCTCAACAGCATAGCTTTCAACGTGCATCATAACTCCCTTGCCGGTTTTTACGGGTCGGATAAGAACACGTCCACGCTTATCGTTGATGATAACACCGTCATTGCAGACCTGCCGTTCGCTGCAAAGCTCTTTAAGAATGTTCATATGGTGCCATTCCTGCCTGTCCAATGCAATGAATCTGTTTACCGCCGCAAAGGAGGGCAGCGGATCGCAGGCCTTTTTCAGCGTAAGCTTTTCGGCGGCAAGTATACGGAGCACCGAAAGCATCAGAACGATGCCGTCATAAACGAAATCGGAGTCGGCGGCTGCGGAACGTGCCAAAGCGTCCTCATTGTCGGCAGAACAGCCCGAGTAGCGATAGAGCTTTCTGCCGTAATGCTCCGCAAGCTCATCTGCCGCAGCAGGGAAATCAAAGGGCAGAGCGGCATCCTTGCCCTGAATGAACCGATACTTGCAGCATAAAAGAATGAGCCTGTCGTGAAAAATATAGCCTGTTTCATCGGTATAGGCGGAAACCCTTGAACCGTCGCTGCTGATGTGAAAGACAAGCGGTTCGCCGTCGTCACGGCTGACGTTTTTCAGAAGAAGTCCGCAGATGTCGGAAAGACGCTTCCCTGCCGCATTTACGATAACCTTTGTTTTTTCAAGCTTCGGAGGACGCATTTTCATAAGATAGGTGCGGTAAAGCTCACGGATCTCTCCGCAGCTTTGCATCGTTCCGAAGTGAGCGAACCCCGAACGGCGGTATTCTCCCCTGTTTATCCCTGCTTCAATAAGCTTTTCCTCACGTCTTGTAAAAGGAAGTCCGTCGGAGGAAAAGAATTTTATCTTTGCCGTTATGCCTGCGTCAATATAAAGTCCTGCATTGCCGCCGCATAGCCTTACGCAGTAAGCAAGCTCAGGCTCGGAGGCGTCGCCGATAAACCAAGCCTCGCCGCCTGCTGCCATTACACCCGATACAGCCGCCATTGAAAGTGCATATGCCGCCGATGTTTCCCTGCACCCGATAATGACCCTGCCGCCGACGGATACGGCGGCACTTCCTATAACAGCGGCAGTCTGGGGAGTGATAATGCCGTTTGTTTCCCCCGTTATCCCCTCATCATTGATAACAACAGGACGTGCAAAGCCGTATTTTATGTCGGAAGTGACATTTGCAAAAGCCTCCACCTGCCTGCCGTTCCATATCCTCACTCCGGCACCTATTACCGCACTTTCTTCAATGACAGCACCGCCGCCCACAACAGCACCCTCAAAAACAGATGCACCCTCGGAAAGCTTTGCAGCGTTTCCGATAACAGCGTGATTAACGGTGCAGCGACCGCTGATATATGCACCGTCACCAATAACAGAGCCGAATATCCTGCACCCTGCCCCGACAGTAACATTGTCACCGATAACGGAGCTTTCAATAACAGCACTTTCATCAACAGAACAGTTGCTGCCTATGCAGTTTTCACCGTCCGTAAGCATCTGTTGGTTTGCACGGAGCAGGTCAGCAGGAGTACGCAGGTAGGAAAAGCTGCCCTTTTCGGTATAAGTGTCTATCCTTATGCCGCTTTTCAGCATAGCAGGAAGAGCGTCCCTGAAAATATCCTCGCCATAGTCGGAAATATGAGCCGCGAGACGTGCGTTTATAACAAAGCTGCCTGTCAGCACCATATCGGAAACACAGCTTTCCTTAGGCTGACAGAATGCAATGTCCTTTAAAATGCCGTCCTCCTCAACAGCGACAGCATAGTCGTAAGGCCGCCTTGACTTTTTCAGTACAACGGTAAGAACAGCACAGCTGCACCTGTGAGCGTGAAGTATCTCACTGTAATTGAAATCGGCAAATGCACTGCCGTTTATGATAAGAACAGGTTCATCGTCGGGAATATCCCATTCCGTTACAGCCTTTTTCAGAGCTGCGGAAGTGCCGAGGGGCGAGCCTGAAAAAGAAAGCTTTGGAATATCAGCCCTGCCGTCATCAAAATAGTCGGCAACGGACTTGCTGAAACGGTCGGCGGAAATAATAATGTTTTTGATACCGTGCCGCATAAGTGCAGAGAAATTGTATTCAATAAGCGGCTTGTTGCAGATGCTTAGCATTGCCTTTGGCAGAGAGCAGGTAAGAGGGCGCAGACGCAAACCGTCGCCGCCCGCAAGAATAACAGCAGTCATAAGTAAAACCTCCGAAAAAATATTCCTTTATATTATTGACGGTGCGGGAAAATTTATGCAGAAAGCAAAATATGTGCGGCGCATTGATGCCTGACGAAAACAGAAATATACTGTTCGGCAATGGTACAGCCCGTGCCTTTTACGGCAAAGGATATAAAAGGCGGCGGAACGGCAATGTTTGCGTTTCTTGCTCCGGCAGGCGACCTTGGCTGTTCGGGCGGACCCTTCCTTGTAGGTATTGTATCGGACGCAGCAGGCGGAAGCCTTAATAAAGGCATAGCAGCCGCAACAGTGTTCCCCTTGCTTATGCTTGCCGGAATAATGCTTTGTAAACATACCGCAAAAAAGAGTTAAAATATCCAAAAAGAAAGTCCGCCGACCTCTTCTTTCTGTTAAACCGCCAAAACTTACGGCGATTTCTTTACATTACTATGTAAATGTGATATTATGTTAAAGTTATAAAAATGCGGTGTGTCCGCAGGAGATCTGAAAGGAAGAATTAATATGAAAAACAAAATAGCAAAGCTGCTTGCAGTTATGGCTCTCGTCCCTGCACTTCTCGCAGGCTGCTCATCATCAGCTGCATCAGACAGCACAGAAGAAACAACATCAGATACAGCAGTATCAGCTGCCGATAACGCTGAAACAGAAGCAGAGAGCGGCGATACAGCAACAGCTGAAGATGATTCACTTCAGAAGGTGCTTGACTCAGGTAAATTTATCCTCGGACTTGATGCAACATTCAAGCCAATGGGTTATACAGATGAAAACGACAATATCGTTGGTTTTGATATTGACGTTGCCGAAGAGGTTTGCGCACGTCTTGGCGTTGAGCTTGTAAAGCAGCCTATCGACTGGGATACAAAGGAACAGGACCTTGACGCAGGCAAGATCGACTGCATCTGGAACGGTATGTCCATTAATGCATCAAGAGCAGAAGTAATGAATCTTTCCGAACCATATATGGAAAATGCAATGGTATTCGTTGTAGCAAACGGCAGCAGCGTTGCATCACAGGCTGACCTCGACGGTAAGACAGTAGCCGTACAGAGCGGTTCAACAGCACAGGAGATCCTTGAAGGCTCAGATCTTAACGTAACAGAAACAGCACTTGCAACAAACGTAGAATGCCTCCAGCAGCTTGAACTCAACCTTGTAGATGCTGTATTTATGGATTCCGTAGTTGCAAACTATGAGATCAAGGAAACAGGCAAGGATTACGTTATCCTCCCTGACGGACTTGAAGCGGAAGAATACGCTATCGGCTTCAGAAAGAACGATAACGCACTCCGTGACAAGGTACAGGAAACACTTTCCGAAATGAAGGCAGACGGCAAGCTTGGCGAGATCTCAACCAAGTGGTTTGGCTCAGACATCACAATAGTTAAGTAATTAAAGAGTATACGCTCATAAAAAGCAGCTGCATCGAAAAGAGTGCAGCTGCTTTTGTTTTATCCGACGGAGTTGTCATTAAGACCGAAGCTTATGGAAAGGGCGTTGTTGACCTGAGCCATAGAGGGCGTGTCAAGCTCACCCATACGTTCTTTAAGGCGTTTTTTGTCGATAGTGCGGATCTGTTCGAGCAGAACTATGCTGTCCTTTGAAAGACCGCAAGAGGTGGCGTTTATGCCGATGTGGGTCGGCAGCTTTGTCTTGTCACGCTGACTTGTGATAGCGGCAGCAATAACGGTAGGGCTGTGCTTGTTGCCGATGTCGTTTTGAACTATAAGTACAGGTCTGACGCCGCCCTGTTCCGAGCCGACAACAGGGCTGAGATCTGCGTAATAAATTTCTCCCCTTTTTACTGTCACTTGAAAACACTCCTATTTCAGTAATTTGTTTAATGATATTGTTGACGGTTTTTTCTGAAATAATCATTAGGGGACAATTTTATTCTTCTGCCGTCATATGAGTGCTTGATGTATTATATGCCGAACTGCCGCAAATGGTGTCCGAAGTCCGTATAATGCCGTACTTTTTTATTTTATATTTTGCCGGCGGCATAAGGTTTTGCTTTGACCGCAGCATTGCGTTGCCGCCTCGCTGCAGCTTTCGTGGGGACTGTAAAAAATTTTTGGCAAAGTGAAAAAAATCGGCATCCTGCGTTGTATTCATTACAGAAAACCAAAAACGGGAGGGGTCAAAATGAAAAATAATATCAAAAAAACAGCAGCAGCCATAGCAGCGGCAGCATTAATGGCAGTATGCCCATTGTCCGTAAGTGCAGCAAACCTTGTGACCGAAAACGGAATAAGGTATATACAGTATGATAACGGCGAAACAAAAGCCTATACAGGCTGGACGTCAAAGGCAGGAAAACGGTACTATTATAAAAACGGCATAATGAAAAAGAACTGTTGGCTGAGATACGGCGGAAAGCGCAGATATTATCTCGGAAAAGACGGCGCAGCAGCAACGGGAAAAATAACTGTCTCGGGTATAGAATATGAGTTTGACGAAAAAGGACGTCTTGTTGAAGATGAGTTCGGTATATCAATAAACGTGTCGAATGTTACACCGACAGGAGCGACCTATGAGCTGAGCATTGAACGCCCGTCAGATGACCTGACCGATTCATTGATAACAGCCGACGGTGAATATAAAGCTGTTTTCTGGGGTGTTGAATATGCTGTTGAGAAATATACATCGGAGGGCTGGATCGCTTTGCCCTATATTTCCGATGATGTGTGCTGGGAAGAAGAAGCATGGGAGCTGAACGGCAGCAGCAGTTATTCAATGAAAGTCGATTGGAAAAAAATCTACGGCAGCTTGGAAAAGGGCTCATACCGCCTGTGCAAGAAAATATATTACTATGGCGACCACGGTGAGTTTGAAAATAAAATTTACTACGGATATTTTAAGGTGTGATAAAAATAAGGACAGACCAAAGCAGCATGGTCTGTCCTTATTTTTATTGACAATACAATCAGTGTTGGTAAAAAAATCAAGAAGATAACAATGAAATTTTAGTTTTTAATTCTTTTTCAGCTTTAATAAGTTGTTCTCTCAGTGAAATGTATTGCTTTATGTAGGTATCTCGGTACAGTAATTGTTCATCATAAGGAATATATTCAATATAATAATTCATTAAATCTACTTGACGAATAGTTAATTTTGATGTTCCATCAGCTAGGTCATTTTTTAATTCATCTCGTATAGATTTAAAATAGAAGTTGTAAAATTGCATATCTATCGGATGATTAGGATCATTCTTTGATTTTAAAATAAGACAAAGATTACTTGCAATAAATTTACCGTTAACATAATGAGTGCGTCCAAGAGAACCACCGGCACCAATTGCAAGAATAATAGCTTCGCAATCATGAGTAGCGGATGTGTGTTTTTTCCATTCTGATGAAGCGGTAATAAAGTCTATATCTCCGTCTTCATTTGCGTTTTCAGAGGCGAGTGTGCCTTTTTCTACATTAAATAAATCACCTATACGGAAAAGTTGTCTATTATTAGCCTTTTGCTTTTTGAATCCAGCACAATTGAGTATACCTTTTTCATCGTATATTTTTCTTTTTTCCGATATACCTTTAATTTCATCTAAATCGCGAATTGCTGCGTATATTTTATCTTGACGCTCTTTCCACTTTCCATCTTTATCAATTCTACCTTTGTGTTGTATTGATATGAAACCATCGTCAGATAGATTATAAAATAACACTGTGTCATCATTTTTATGTGGAGTTTTTGTAAATCCAAATATTGATGTATTAACAGTGCGATTTTGCTCAGAGAATAACTTTTCAGGACATTTAATTACAAAATCGAGTTTTGCATTAGCAAGTACTTTTTCGGTTAATCCTGCTTTTTTCAATATTCCGGTTTTAAGGTCATAGCTACCTTGATTATGAGTGAGCGTAGGTGTTGGCATAATTATAATAAGTTTTCCTTCAGGTTGTAAATATTCTAAAGCCTGTAAAACAAATTTTATTGGTTTATTGTTTTCATATGGTGGGTTTATAATAATTTTGTTTATACCAAAGGTATGCATTGCCAACAAAAGTTCGCTATCACTGCTATTTACAATATTTTCATGTTCATCTCCTAGGAGAGAGGAGCGATAAATCAATTTTGTTCGTCCATCTCCATGCAAAAACATATTTGAACAAGCCAGCGCAAATAATACTGAATCAATTTCAAAACCAATAAGTTGTTCTTCTTTTATGCGCTTAATAGTATTGGGGTCATTGGTCATTTTTATCATTTCTTCCATAGTTTACTACTTAGTGAAGGCGAAGAAGCGTAATTTGTGGCTATTATTTCTTTTTCTGTTCGCCTTTTTTCTTCGGGAACAAACATTTTCTACATTCTTTGATTCCAGTAGTGTCCGATTATCAGCTTTGATATTAATCGCTTTCCTGCAAAAAGAAGAAATAGTAATTGTGCAACGATCGAATATAAAGATTTTAGCTGCTATACCCTGTTTGGCATGGATATGTGTATTTTATATTTTTAGATTTAATTGTAACGTTAATCATGATGTTGCAAGATTAGTTAATCAGTCTATGGCTTATCGAAAGGTTAATATACCAAAGGCGTTGACATGTATAAAGCAAGCTCAATTAAAAAATCCCTTAGATGTTCATCTGGCTTATTATGAATATTGCTGGTCAGAAAAAGAAAATGCAGTTCACAACGAAGATAAACTTAGAAAAATGACGGAACTCTATCCTGACAAGTTATTGTTCCGGTGGACACTATATGAGCAATATAAACAACAGCATCAGTTAGAGAACGCTGCAACTGAATTAAGATCTTGTATCTTACAAAATCCTCGAATTCTTGGGACTTCTTTTTGGAAAGAACTTAATGAACAAGAACCTGGATTCGCAGAGCTGGTAGTAGGCAGATTATTAAAAGAAAAACAGGAAAAGCCTTTAAATGTAATAGAATTAGCTAAATGGGGAAGTATAGCTTTACAATTAGGAAAAAACGATTTAGCACTGTCCTATTTGAATGAAGTTAGCAAACAATTACCCAACCTATCCCGGGTATGGTTTAATTTAGCTTCCATATTGGAGAAAGAGGGAAAATTAGAACAAGCTAGTCTGTACCGACAAAGAGGGAGTATAATGGAATTAGGTGTTTTTTCTAAAGACAGAAGTTATATGCCTCCCGTAGAGCAAGATATAAATAAAATAATCAATGAGCAATACTCTTTTTTATTTAATCTGTGGTATAATGAAAATTTGAAGAATGAAATAGAATAAAGATATGAAAGCGTTGATGAAAATAAGTTTTTTGCTTCTCGGCGTTACTGTTATTTGCTGGGGAGTATATTTCTACTCTGGAAATAGGATTATCACACGGAAAGTTTTAGCACATTATCAAAATGATTCATTGAAATTAGCGGCAGCAACATTATTGTTGGATAATATAGGTGACAAATTTGCTTATTGTAAAGAGGATATTGAACGTTATGACACGATTTTTGCACTTTATGATGAATTAAATAAAAAAGGAGAAACCTCATCAGAACCAGAACTGGCAAAAAAATGTTGGCATACCTTAATTCAGACTTATGGGAAAATGAAACCTTCACTATTTGAACGTGAATATGATAGGAAAACTTTATCTGCATCTTTTTTAATAGATAATATTGATGTGGCTTTTGAAGCATGGCAAACAGCCCCTAATTTTATCACGCGTGATTTTAATCTATTCTGCAGATACGTATTGCCTTATCGGGTTGGCAATGAGCCAATAGAGCCGGAGCGAAGAAAACAATTCGAGGAATTGCGTTCTCTAAGAGATTCTATGTTTGACGAAAGTCGGATTATAAAAGATCTATATCACGAATTTGTCAAAGTACGTAAATACCAAAATAGTAAGCAAATGTGGAATTATGCGATATCTTTAACTAAATCTCAATTAGAAAAAACTCGTAGAGGATCATGTCGTCATTTTTGTGAGTATTATGTGGCAGCTTTACGTGCTTGTGGCATTCCTGCAACAATAGATTATGTTAATTGTTGGGGGAACAGAGCTGGTGGACATGAATGGGTGGCAGTTCTAAAGGATAGTGGAGCATTTCTTGCTTTTGACGCATTAGATCGAAAGAAAATGAAATTGGCTTATAAACCAGCAAAAATTTATCGGCAAACTTTTGAAACACAGGTTATTGATGGGGATGCGAGAAAATATGTTCCTGACTATATGCTAAATCCAAATCGCATGGATGTCTCACATCTTTATTTTAATACCTATGATGTGGAGATAAAGGGCAGTGATATGAAACAATATAATAACTGTCCTTATGGAGTTATTTGTGTGTTTGATAATAAGAAATGGGTGCCTGTTGATTTTGGTAAGGTGACTGATGGGGTATTTCATTTTCAAAATATGATAGGCGATGTATGTTATATGGCTGGTTTTTATGTTAATGGAACTTTTATTTCGGCTACAGAGCCGTTTGTTCTAACCAAAAGTGGTGAAGTAAAATTGATTCAATGTTACACAAAAAATCATGTAGATATGCGGTTGGTTCGTAAATACCCGAAATTCACACGCATTTCTTCTTTTAGGAAAGGACTATTGGGCTCTAAAATAGAAGTATCAGATGATAGAGAATTCTCTTCAGGCAGGACTTTAATAACAATTGATGAATTAGGGAATGAAGATTTTTTTGATTCAACCGTAACAGTGAATAGACCATACAGGTATGTGCGATTAGTTTTTGATGAACAGAAAGAAGGTAATTTGGCTGAAATAGAATTTTATGGGAAGAAGAGAGGGACAAATGTTGAAGTTCTATTGACAGGTGGATTTAGCGGAGAACCAATAAAGCAAACTAAAACAAATTGGACGATGGCTTTGGATCGGAGTTTCGATACTTATTTTAAGAAGAATAAAGGAGAAAAAGGTAATATTTGTTTAGATTTAGGAAAGGATAATTCATATGAGATAACGCGCGTAAGATATGTTCCTCAAACAGATTCTAACTTTATAGTTCCGGGAAATCAATATCGTTTGGAATATTGGGACAATTCTTCTTGGAAATTTTTTGGAGAACAGATTGCTACCGATTTCAGTTTAAATTTTTCCAATGTACCTGCTGACCGATTATATATTTTACATAATCTAACCAATGGTGTAGAGGAGAGAATTTTTACTTATGAAGATGGTAAACAAGTGTGGTGGTAAGCTTTATCTGTTATTAAAAATGAATGTTATTTATGAAACGATTATTGACTTTATTAAATCGTTGCGTTTAAAATGATCTTTCTTTAAAAGCCGTATACAAAGTGTGTATATTTACCAATGTATACACATTTGTATACGGTTAATGTTTTTATATTAATCTATTAATGGTTTTCTTTGTTACAACGTGAATGATAAACTTTTATTTGGACTAATATTATGATAAAACATCTATTCTTTTTTATTTTCGTATCTATGCTACATCTATCTTATGGACAAAAAAGATACACAATCAGAGGTGAATTTCCTGATCATTCTTTGGATAATGAATATGTATTGCTATATGATTTCTCATCTCTTCAAGGTGAATATGAACGTTCAAAGCAAGCATTCATTGACAGTATATTGGTGGTCGATAAAGTGTTTCATTATGAAGGGACGATCAATCAAGAACCTTTTTTAGCATTAGTTCTTTGTAGTAAAAGCAGATATCTTAAATATAGCACAACTTTTATAGTAGAACCTGGCAATATTCAGATGCGCGTTGTTGACTGGGCAAGTGATGGTGATGTGTCAGGTACTTCTATAAACGACGATTACAACAAATATATTATTGAACGGGGGAAACTAATTGGTAAGACGCGTTCTTTAAGAACTAAACGAGAAGATACAATAAAAAGTGATACTCTAAAAGATAATAAATGCATATCTTTAAGTGAGGTATACACATATGCCGAGGAAGGGAAATTTATTTTCTTAGAGAAATATGCTATGTATCCAAATGTTGTACGATATTGGTTATCTTTCTATTTGAATGGGCGAAGAGCGTCAAAGAGTCCTGTTTTCTCCAAATGCCTGCATATTCTCAATTTAATGCCCAAAGCTGATCGGGACATCCTTTTGGCTTGGCGGGACTATACTATTAAAAAGGAGGAGTATAGAGAAAAGACTAAATCTCTGTTGGATAGTATACATAATAATGCCCCTCGTTTCATCGAGGCTATTTCAAAATAGCTCTTCTTAATATGAAGTTTGGGTGTAGTTGCTCTTTTGAAATTTAGTTGGAAAGCTCATAATGGTGCACAAAGGTATTAAATAGTGATTAACGGATTAGTAATTAATCGGTGCGGTTTTTAATTATTACAGAATAGAATGGATTTTCTCATCGGATATTTATTTTCAATCTTTCTATGTTTTCTTTCACCTTTTCTCTGTCTCTTCGATGAATAAGGAGTTTGCGGGTGAAGGGTAACAACTTCACCACCTCTTCACCTGTGGCGATTAGGTAAGCGTCTCCGCGATTCTATATAGTTTGCTAAAATAAAAAGGCTAATGCTCCCTTTTTATCCATTAGCCTTTTCCCATCTGTCAGGAAGCAGTTCCCTGTATTTTTCAAGTGGTGTGTTTGGTTGCCATTCAGCTGTTCTGTTTATCACATCCGTGAGATACTCAAATAGATTCACTTTATGCATCCTACAGGTGAGTGCTATCGTGTAGAGTATGGCGCCTCGTTCGGCTCCCTTATGGCTGCCGAAGAACAATGAGTTTTTTCTTGATAAGGATATGTACCGGTTCATCCGTTCAACTATATTGTTGTCCAGGTAAGTGTCACCATAATTAAAGATGTCCACCACTGCATTCCACTCATTGCGAAGATAGGTGATAGCTTCTTGTAGTTCGCTCTTTGGTAATAAATCCCCCCGCTCTTCTATTTCATCAAACACATCTTTTATTTCTCCGAGTATGTCCGGCGCATACTTTTTTCGATGCATAAGATTCTGTTCTACTGTCCATCCATCAACCCCAACTTTATGCTTATGCTCGTTTTGATAAAGAGTGTTTATCAGCTCCACGATTCTTTTTGCATCCGGGTCATTCTCACCGCAATCTATAAATTTCCGTTTTATATGTTGCAAGCACGGGATGCGTGTGATATTGGGATAAGCATCGCT
>ENA-ORCP01000390-ORCP01000390.1-human-gut-metagenome-genome-assembly--contig:-NODE-390-length-39492-cov-12.871014_pt1 | contig 39492 bp, 36 predicted proteins | sample MGYA00242990_ERZ507991 | MGnify/ENA primary metagenome ERZ507991 (study PRJEB26167, sample SAMN06115496) | human gut metagenome | host: Homo sapiens | place: China:Henan | collected 2015-05-07... | reverse complement strand
CGATGCATATGACTGGTGGAAGATTGATTTGACAGGAGAACGTCAGCCGGAGTGCCTGACTAAAGGATATGGTCGCAAGCATGGCAAATCTATTCGTAAAATGACGAGTAATATAGATAAGGATGTTTTTCAGAAAGACGAAAAAGTTATAGTTAGCCTTTGGGATAAAGATACGATGGATGAGGGTGTCTATCAGCTTGATATGAAAGGCCGTCTGAGAAAGTTGATGGAGGGGAATTATGTATATACTATACATCGTTTTTCTGACAATCATGAGTATTGCGTTTGGAATCGTCAGAATGTATCGGAATTTAGGGATTTGTGGTGGAGTAAGTCCGATTTCTCCAATCCCGTTAAAGTGACGAATGCGAATCCTCAACAAGCAGATTATAAATGGGGTACAGTTAAACTGATAAAGTGGACTAATTATGAGAATAAGGAAAATAAGGGGTTGCTTTATCTTCCGGAAGATTATGATCCTCAAAAAGAATATCCGGCGTTGGTGCAATTTTATGAAACTCATTCCGGTGAGTTGAATATTTATCATGCACCTTTGTTGAGTAGTGCGTTAGGGAATCCTATGTATTTTGCCAGCAATGGTTATATTGTGTTTATGCCGGATGTGCATTTCACGGTTGGGACTCCCGGTCAGAGTTGTTATGATGCTGTTGTGAGTGGAACGAAGTATCTGATAGAGCAGGGGATAGTACATCCCGGGAAAATAGGTTTACAGGGACATAGCTGGTCTGGCTATCAAACATCATATTTGGTGACAAAGACAGATCTTTTCACTTGTGCCAATATAGCGGCTCCAATTACGGATATGGTGACCGGATATTTAGGAATTCGTAATGGAAGTGGGTTGCCACGCTATTTTATGTACGAAGAGACACAAAGCCGGATGGGAAAGACTTTATGGGAGGCAAAAGATAAGTATCTGGCAAGTTCAGCAATTTTGGAGGCTGATAAGATACATACACCTTTGTTGATATTACATAATGATGAGGATGAGGCTGTTGCATATGAACAAGGACGTGCTCTTTATTTGGCTATGCGTCGCTTACAACGTCCTGCATGGTTGTTGAATTACAAAGGTGAAGGACATTTCGTACTGGGAAGAGGTGCACAGAAAGACTGGACAATCCGGATGATGCAGTTCTTTGACTATTACCTGAAAGGAACAAAAGAACCACGTTGGATGAAGGAAGGTATTCATCTGCGAGAGCGTGGAATTGATCAGAAATACGATTTACTAAAAAAATAAATATTGATTTAAGATGAAAAAATTATTGATTACGGCTATGGCTCTGTCTTGTTTCGCTTTAAGCTACGGACAGAAGAAAGTAGAAAAACAGATTATCGGAAAATGGTGCAATCCTTATACATACAAGTCTACGGGTGAGTTGAAAGGATTTGAGTTCAAGAAAGGTGGTAAGTGTTCTACTATCAATATTCCGTCTTTAGATTTGAAAACGTGGAAAGTGGATAATGGTTATCTGATTGTGGAAGGATTCAGCAAGGAAGATGATGGAAAGGTTGAAGTGTACAAAACTCGTGAGCGTATCGGGTACCTGACATCGGATTCATTGCAGTTGATAGTGAACGAAGGAACTCCTCGTTTGGCTTTCCTGTATCTGAATACGAAATCAATCAAGAAATTGGTTACTCCTGAAGCAACTCCTGATAAGAAGTAATAAATCTCTCTCTTAATAATTTAGTGTTAATATTAGCATCGTATTGCTAATGAAGCGCCCCGCCGTAGTGATTACGGTGGGGCGTCTTTGTTACAGCGTGCGTTACAGTGTATGTTTAAGTAAATCGATAACTTTTTGAAATCGTTTGCTGTTGAGGCTTGCTTACACTTGCCGCATAGCTAATGCTTTGTTTTCCGCAGCTTCCATAATTTCCCGTTCTCCGGGTCCTTTATCGTTAATACCGCAAAGATGAAGAATCCCATGGATAATGACACGGTGCAGTTCGTTATCATAAGAGGTACCAAATTGCTCCGCATTAGTGCGTATTGTGTCCAGGCTAATGAATAAGTCACCTGATAAACGATCACCTTCACAATAATCGAAAGTAATGATATCCGTGTAATAGTCATGTTGCAGATATTGACGGTTTACCTCCAGAATCTTTTCGTCCGAGCAGAAGATATAAGCGATTTCACCGAGTCTTTTTCCGTAAGAAGCAGCTACGGATTTTATCCATTCCGTAGTATCACGTTTCTTGATATCAGGCATTTTTACGCCTTCTGTTTGATAAGTTACAGCCATAATTGAATGTTATGATTTAAAAGAAAAATAAATAACTGATTAAGATAGCGGCTATGATACCCGAGAAGTCTGCTATCAGACCGCAAGTCACTGCATTACGAGTCTTGGTTATACCCACACTGCCGAAGTAAACGGCCAGAATGTAGAATGTGGTATCTGAAGCTCCGCGTACTACGCAACTCATACGCCCTACAAATGAATCCGGTCCCAGTTCTTTCATCGTATCGATCATCAAGCCGTTGGCACCGCTACCGCTAAGCGATTTCATCAATGCAGTAGGCAGTGCCCCTACAAAGCTCGTGTCAACTCCGCATGAGCCTACTATGTAGCCAATGCCTCCCACTAGAAAATCCATAGCTCCCGAAGTGCGGAACACGGCGATTCCTACAAGGAAAGCAACCAGATAAGGTATGATACGTACAGCTGTCGTAAATCCTTCTTTAGCTCCCTCTACAAACGAATCGTATACATTGATTTTTTTCCTGACTCCCGTCAGAATAAACAGGATAATGACACTGAATAGCAGAATATTCGCTATCAATGTAGAATAAGTACCCATATCCTCTCGTGAAACGCTTAGGAACAGATAAATCAAACCGGAAAAGAAAAGGCAGATAACGCCCATTAAAATGAGAATAGGCTTATTGATTAAGTTTATCTTTTGAGCGATGCTGACTGCTATGACTCCTACTAAAGTTGAAATGAAAGTACTTAGCAGGATAGGGATAAATACATCTGTAGGCTGTGCAGCCCCCATTTGTGCACGATATACCATGATACTGATCGGAATGATGATAAGGCCGGATGTATTAATCACCAAAAACATAATCATCGGATTGGAAGCAGTGTCCTTTTTCGGATTCAGATCCTGTAGCTCTTTCATAGCTTTCAACCCCAGCGGGGTGGCGGCATTGTCGAGACCAAGCATATTGGCGGACATATTCATGAAGATGGAGCCTAACACCGGATGCCCTTTAGGAATGTCTGGAAACAGACGGCAAAGCACCGGACTAAGAAAGCGGGCCAGTGCATTAATCAATCCGCTGTTCTCGCCGATTTTCATGATACCTAACCAAAGGGCCAGTACACCCGTAAGTCCCAGCGATATCTCGAAAGCTGTCTTTGAAGAGTCGAATGTAGCGTTCATGATAGCCGTAAATATCTCCGTATCTCCCAAAACAATCACTTTTATAAGAGCGATGATAAAGGCAATGACGAAGAATCCTATCCAAATGTAATTTAGAACCATAGTTGATAACGTGTATATAGATAGTGCAAAAGTAGTTATTACGTTTCAAATAAACTAAATCTTCGTCTTTCTTATACTGAAAATGAATGTAAATCTCTATCTTTGTCTCCTACTTTCAAGAAATAAATGGAACAGGAAGATTTTAACATACGCGAACATCAGCTTACTTCAAAAGAACGGGATTTCGAGAATGCACTCCGTCCGTTAAGTTTTGAAGACTTTAGCGGGCAGGACAAGGTGGTGGAAAACCTTCGCATTTTTGTGAAGGCGGCACGTCTGCGTGGCGAAGCACTCGACCATGTGCTGTTGCACGGCCCTCCCGGATTAGGAAAAACAACTCTTTCGAATATTATCGCTAACGAATTAGGAGTTGGCTTTAAAGTAACTTCCGGTCCGGTACTTGATAAACCGGGTGACCTGGCAGGTGTATTGACCAGCCTCGAACCGAACGACGTGCTTTTTATTGATGAAATTCATCGGCTGTCGCCTGTGGTGGAGGAATATCTTTATTCGGCGATGGAAGATTACCGCATCGATATTATGATCGATAAGGGACCTTCGGCACGCAGCATCCAGATAGATTTGAATCCTTTCACGCTGGTTGGTGCAACCACACGTAGCGGTCTGCTGACGGCCCCGCTTCGTGCACGTTTCGGTATTAATCTTCATTTGGAGTACTATGATGATGATATTTTGAGCAATATCATTCGTCGTTCTGCGTCCATACTGGATGTGCCTTGTTCGGTACGTGCAGCATCGGAGATCGCTTCCCGTAGCCGCGGAACGCCCCGTATTGCAAATGCCTTGCTCCGTCGGGTACGTGATTTTGCGCAGGTGAAAGGCTCCGGTTCTATCGATACGGAGATCGCCCAGTTTGCATTGGAAGCACTGAATATTGATAAGTACGGCCTGGATGAGATAGACAACAAGATACTTTGCACCATTATAGACAAATTTAAAGGTGGTCCGGTAGGTATCACTACCATTGCCACGGCTTTGGGAGAAGATGCGGGAACCATTGAGGAAGTTTACGAACCTTTCCTGATAAAAGAAGGATTTATGAAGCGTACTCCCCGTGGACGTGAGGTGACCGAACTTGCCTATAAACATTTGGGAAGAAGTCTTTATAACAGTCAAAAAACGCTGTTTAATGACTAACATAAAGCGTCATGTGACAAGTGGTATTAACGGTATAAAAGAACTTTATAAAGCATAGTTGGATGATGAAGCAATGGACTACTTTACTTGTTTTTCTCTTTTTGAGCTTGTCTTTATCGGCTCAACAGGAATATGGGAGGGATATTTTTGTCTCTTCTAAAGGAGACTCTTTACCTTATCGGATGATTCATCCCGAATCGGTGAAGCCAGGTGAAAAGTATCCGCTCGTACTGTTTCTGCATGGAGCCGGCGAACGGGGAAATGATAATGAGAAACAGTTGACTCATGGTGGACAGATGTTTCTTAATCCGGTCAATCAAGAGAAGTATCCCGCTTTCGTTCTAATTCCACAGTGTCCGACAGACGGTTACTGGGCTTATACAGGACGTCCGAAGTCGCTTATCCCTACAGAAATGCCAGTGGGACAGGAGATCAGTCCTATATTGCAGACGCTTAAACAGTTGCTCGATTCTTATCTGGTAATGCCCGAAGTGGATACACAACGGGTTTATATTATCGGTCTTTCAATGGGAGCGATGGGAACGTATGATTTAGTCGTGCGTTATCCGGAGATTTTTGCAGCTGCAGTTCCTATTTGCGGTACAGTCAATCCAAGTCGGCTATTGGTTGCCAAGGATGTGAAATTTCGTATCTTTCACGGAGATGCGGACGATGTAGTTCCGGTGAAAGGTTCTCGCGAAGCGTATAAAGCACTGAAAGCTGCCGGTGCAGATGTGGAATATATTGAATTCCCCGGTTGTAATCATGGGAGCTGGAATCCGGCTTTCAATTATCCCGGATTTATGGATTGGTTGTTCAAACAAAAGAAGAAACGTTGAACCAATCTGAATGATAATCACTAATAAAACATGGCTGGACTAAAATCATTAGCTAAAGATACGGCAATTTATGGGTTGAGTAGTATTGTCGGACGGTTCCTTAACTACATGCTGGTGCCTTTGTACACAGCGGTATTGCCGGCTTCCACCGGAGGTTATGGAGTTGTTTCAAACGTATATGCGTTTACAGCCCTGATGCTTGTACTGCTTACGTTCGGTATGGAAACGGGTTTCTTCCGTTTTGCCAACAAATCGGGAGAAGACCCGATGAAAGTATATGCCAACTCCTTGTTATCGGTAGGAGGGGTATCTTTGATTTTTGTTTTCCTTTGCCTGTTATTCCTGCAACCCATTTCCAATTTACTGGATTATGGCGATCATCCGGAGTTTATAGCGATGATGGCTGTTGTGGTAGCTTTAGACTCTTTCCAATGCATTCCTTTTGCCTATTTACGGTATAAAAAGCGGCCTATTAAGTTTGCTGCTATCAAACTGCTCTCTATCGTTGGTGGCATCGGTTTGAATCTATTTTTCCTACTGGTGTGCCCGTGGCTGAATGTACATTGTCCGTCAACGATCTCCTGGTTTTATGATTCGGATTATTTAGTGGGATATATTTTTATTAGCAACCTGATTATCTCGGTTGTTCAGATGTTCTTTTTTATCCCGGAACTGACGGGGTTTGCTTATAAGTTGGACCGGGTATTGCTGAAACGAATGGTCGTATATTCTTTCCCGGTATTAATCTTAGGTTTGGTAGGTATTCTAAATCAGACTGTGGATAAGATGATCTATCCGTTTCTTTTTGAAGACCGGCAGGAAGGGTTGGTGCAATTGGGTATCTATGCAGCAACCAGTAAGATTGCGATGGTGATGGCAATGTTTACGCAAGCTTTCCGTTATGCTTACGAACCGTTTGTTTTTGGCAAAGACCGAGAAGGAGACAACCGGAAGATGTATGCCGCTGCGATGAAGTATTTTCTTATATTTTCCTTGCTGGCTTTCCTTGCTGTCATGTTCTACCTCGACTTGCTGCGTTATCTGGTGGCAAGGGGTTACTGGGAAGGCCTGGGGGTAGTAGCTATTGTAATGCTTGCAGAGATCTGTAAAGGGATCTATTTCAACCTTTCCTTTTGGTATAAACTGACGGATAAGACCTATTGGGGAGCCTACTTCTCGGTGATTGGTTGTGTTATTATTGTCGTATTGAACATCCTGTTTGTGCCGGTTTACGGTTATCTTGCTTCGGCATGGGCTTCTGTTGCAGGCTATGCAGTTATCTTGCTGCTATCCTACTGGATAGGACAGAAAGAATACCCGATTCATTATGACTTGAAGAGCCTGGGACTTTATGTTCTGCTGGCAGCGGTACTTTACGTTATTGGAGAGCAGGTTCCTATCCCTAATATAGTGCTCCGTCTCGCTTTCCGTACCGTACTCTTATTGCTATTTATAGCCTATATTATCAAAAAGGATTTACCATTGAGTCAGATTCCTGTTATTAATCGATTTATAAAGAAGAAATAACTATGAAGACAGATGAACGTAATAAGTTTGCTATCAAGTCCTTTCTGGGAGAATATCTGGACTTGAGGAAAGATAAGGATAACGAACTGGCCACAGTGGATTCTATCCGTAAGGGGGTAGAGTTCAAAGGTGCCAATTTATGGATTCTGATCTTTGCCATATTCATGGCATCACTCGGATTGAATGTGAACTCCACTGCCGTTATTATCGGTGCCATGTTGATTTCTCCATTGATGGGACCTATTATGGGAGTAGGACTGTCTGTCGGACTGAATGACTTTGAATTAATGAAACGCTCTTTGAAGAGCTTTCTCATAACGACCGCTTTCAGTGTGACTACGGCAACAATCTTTTTCCTTCTTGCTCCTATTGCCGGTTCACAGTCAGAGTTGCTGGCACGTACATCGCCCACTATTTATGATGTATTCATCGCGCTTTTTGGTGGTTTGGCAGGTGTCGTGGCTCTCTCTACCAAGGAAAAAGGAAATGTGATTCCGGGTGTTGCCATTGCTACTGCATTGATGCCGCCGCTTTGTACGGCAGGTTACGGACTGGCTTCCGGTAATCTCATTTATTTCCTGGGTGCTTTTTATCTTTACTTTATCAACTCTGTTTTTATCAGCCTGGCTACTTTCCTCGGTGTTCGTGTGATGCATTTCCAACGGAAAGAGTTTGTGGATAAAACCCGTGAGAAGACCGTACGTAAATACATCGTTCTGATTGTAGTGCTTACCATGTGCCCTGCAGTTTATCTGACATTTGGAATTATAAAGAGCACTTTCTATGAAGCAGCAGCCAATCGTTTTATAAACGATCAGTTGAGCTTTGAGAATACGCAGGTACTTGATAAGAAAATTAGCTATGACCATAAAGAAGTACGGGTTGTTTTGATTGGTCCTGAAGTGCCTGACGCTTCGATATCTATTGCTCGTAGCAAGTTGAAAGAGTATAAGCTGGAAGATACGAAACTGATTGTATTACAGGGGATGAACAATGAAGCGGTAGATGTATCTTCTATCCGTGCCATGGTCATGGAAGACTTCTATAAAAACAGTGAGCAACGGCTTCAACAACAGGCGGTGAAAATTTCCCAACTGGAGACAACACTGGAGCAATACAGAACGTACGATGCTATGAGTCGTACATTAGTACCCGAATTGAAGGTACTTTATCCTTCCATCACAACTCTTTCCATCGCTCACTCGCTCGAAGTGCGGGTCGATTCGATGAAGACGGATACGGTAACATTGGCTGTCCTTAAATTCGCCAGACATCCGTCTGTTGCTGAAAAAGAGAAAATCAGCGAATGGCTGAAAGCCCGCGTAGGAACGAAGAAGTTGAGGCTGATTACAGAATAATGAATCTAAAAATAATAATATGAAGTTCAGACTAACCGTCTTGATAGTCTTTTCTCTCTGTCTGTCGAATGTATTTGCCGATGAGGGAATGTGGTTGTTGGGAAATCTCCGAAAGAATAAACAGACTGACCGGGTAATGAAAGAACTTGGTTTGCAGATGCCTGTGAATAAAATATATGATCCGAAGAAACCATGTCTGGCAGATGCTGTTGTCAGTTTTGGAGGCTTCTGTTCAGGAGTGGTGGTTTCTGAAGACGGTCTGGTGTTTACTAATCATCATTGTGGCTTTAGCAGTATTCAGCAACATTCTTCAGTGGAACATGATTATCTGAAAGATGGCTTCTTTGCACGTAGTCTTGAGGAAGAACTGCCGAATCCGGAGTTGTATGTTCGTTTCCTGCTTCGTACGGAAGATGTTACTAAACGTGTATTGTCTGCCGCCCGGCATGCTAAAACGGAAACAGAACGTCGTGTGGCTGTTGATTCGATTATGAATGTAATTAGTATGGAAGTCTCCGAAAAGGATTCTACATTGACTGGTATTGTAGATGCTTATTATGCAGGGAATGAATTCTGGCTTTCTGTTTATCGTGATTATAATGATGTCCGCCTGGTTTTTGCACCTCCTTCTTCTGTCGGGAAGTTCGGATGGGATACGGATAATTGGATGTGGCCGCGTCATACGGGCGATTTCAGCGTATTTCGTATCTATGCTAATGCCAAGAATGGTCCGGCGGATTATTCTCCTGAAAACGTCCCTTATCATCCCGAATATGTAGCACCCATTTCTTTGGATGGATACAAAGAAGGTTCTTTCTGCATGACGCTTGGCTATCCGGGCAGTACGGAACGTTACCTTTCCTCGTATGGTATCGAAGAGATGATGAATGGAATCAATCAGGCAATGATTGATGTACGGGGAGTGAAACAAACCATCTGGAAACGAGAGATGGACCGTCGTCCGGATATTCGCATTAAGTATGCTTCAAAATACGATGAAAGCTCCAATTATTGGAAGAATAGCATCGGAACGAATAAAGCCATCAAGCATTTGAAAGTGTTGGAAAAGAAACGGGTGGCTGAAGCAGCGCTTCGTAACTGGATTCAGTCTCATCCGGAAGAGAGAGAAAAACTGATTCGTTTATTCTCTTCTTTAGAGTTGAGTTATAGTAATCGCCGTGAAACCAATCGTGCGTTGGCTTATTTCGGTGAATCGTTTATAAATGGTCCCGAGTTAGTGCAGCTCGCTCTTGAAATTCTCAATTTCGACTTTGAGGCGGAAGAGAAGTTGGTGATAACCCGCATGAAAAAGTTACTGGAGAAGTATGATAATCTCGATCTTTCCATTGATAAGGAGGTTTTTGCTGCCATGCTCAAAGAGTATCAGTCGAAAGTGGATAAAAAGTTTCTGCCTGCTATCTTGTCCGTGACGGCCAGATGAAGGGCGAACACGTGCATATTCTGGAAAAGGATTCGATTCCCGGCGGCGCTTGCGACGGCTATAAATTTGAAAACGTCGGCTATGTCATGCGCGGTGGCCGCGAGATGGACAATCATTTCGAGGTCATGTGGGATCTGTTCCACTCCATCCCGTCCATTGAAACCGAGGGCGTAAGCGTTCTCGACGAGTATTACTGGCTGAACAAGGAAGACCCGAACTATTCCCTCTGCCGCGCTACCGTCAACCGTGGTCAGGACGCGCATACCGACGGCAAGTTCGACATTTCCGACAAGGGTGCGATGGAGATCATGAAACTCTTCTTCACCCCGAATGAAGAACTGCAGGACAAGCGCATCACAGACTTCTTTGACGACGAGGTCTTCAACTCCAACTTCTGGCTCTATTGGCGCACGATGTTTGCCTTTGAAAACTGGCACAGCGCCCTGGAGATGAAGCTCTATATCCAGCGCTATATCCACCACATCGGCGGCCTGCCTGATTTCAAGGCGCTGCGCTTCACGAAATATAATCAGTATGAGTCCATGATTCTGCCGATGATCGAGTATCTCAAGGGCTTCGGCGTTCAATTCCATTATGGCGTGCAGGTCGTGAACGTGGAATTCGACTGCACCCCGGCCCGCAAGCTTGCCAAGCGTATCGATATCATCCGCGAGGGGAAAGAGGACGCCATCGATCTGACAGAAAACGATCTTGTTTTTATTACCAATGGCGGCTGTGTCGAAAATTCCTCCCGCGGCAGCCAGAACGAACCTGCCCCCTATAACACGGAGATCAAGCCCGGCGGCGGCTGGGATATGTGGCGCAAGATCGCCGCGCAGGACCCGTCCTTCGGTCATCCCGACAAGTTCTGCCACGACCCCGAGCAGACCAACTGGATGAGCGCGACCGTCGAGACGCTCGACCAGAAGATCATCCCCTATATCAAAAACATCTGCAAGCGCGACCCGTTCACCGGCCATGTCGTCACCGGCGGCATCGTCACCGTGAAGGATTCCTCCTGGCTGATGAGTTGGACCATCAACCGCCAACCGCAGTTCCGCACGCAGCCCAAGGACCACTGCCTCGTCTGGGTCTACTCCCTCTTCACCGACAAGCCGGGCGATTATATCAAAAAGCCCATGCGCGAGTGCACCGGCAAGGAAATCTGCATGGAGTGGCTGTACCACATCGGCGTGCCCGAGGACCAGATCGAAGAGCTCGCGACGAACAGCGCCAACACCGTGCCCGTCATGATGCCGTATATCGACGCGTTCTTCATGCCGCGCGCCTACGGCGACCGTCCGAACGTCGTGCCCGAGGGCAGCGTCAACTTCGCCTTCCTCGGCCAGTTTGCCGAGACCCCGCGCGACACCATCTTCACCACTGAGTATTCCATGCGCACCGGCATGGAGGCCGTCTATACGCTGCTGAACGTCGACCGCGGCGTGCCCGAGGTCTGGGGCAGCGTGTATGATGTGCGTGACCTGCTCAACGCAACTGTCAAGCTGCGCGACGGCAAGAAGGCCACCGACATGGACATGGGCTTCATGGAAAAGATGGCCGTCAAGAAGGCCCTCGGCAAGATCGAAGGCACCGACATCGAAAAGCTCCTCAAGGAGTACGGCGTCATCTAAGGATAAAAGCAAGCAGGATAGCAAGGGAATAACGAGAAATGGCGGGAGCTAAAGCTCCCGCCATTTCTTTGCGCTCTCGCGTCTATTTCACCGGTGCATTAAGTCGCTCAGCGCGCCGTCCACGGCGGTACCCATCTGCTGCATGGTGCGGCCCACGCAGGTCTTCATGGCTTTGCGCTTTTCTGCGACGGTCATGCCGATGATCGCGCCGGCGGCCATGCCGGCAGCCATACCGCGCCAGAATGCGGTATCACACATATCGATCACTCCTTTGCTCACGCGCTTAGTCTGTCCACACAAGATTGCGTCATACGCGGCAATTTTTGCCGCAAATCGCCCTTGCTGAATGCCTCTTTTCGGCCTATAATGAAAATGAGAAAAAGTAAGCATGAAGGAGAACCATATGACCACGATTTATCTCATCCGCCACGCCGAGGCCGAGGGCAACCGCTATCGCCGCGCGCATGGCTGGTACAACAGCACCATCACCGACCGCGGCTACCATCAGATCGCCGCGCTCGCAAAGCGCTTTGCCGATACAAAATTCGACGCCGTTTACTCAAGCGACCGCTTCCGCACGATGATCACGGCGCTTGCCATCTATAAAACGCACGGCCTACCGCTGCGCACTGTCCGTGCCCTGCGCGAGATCGACGTCGGCTATTGGGAGGATACGCCCTGGGCCGAGCTTGAGCGCACCGATCCCGAGCAGCTCGCCTATTTCAGCAACGATTCGCAGAAATGGCACGTCGACGGCTGCGAGAGCTTTGCCGAGGTGCGTGAGCGGATGCGCAAGGCGCTCACGGAGATCGCCGAGGCGCATCCCAACGAGACCGTCGCCGTTTTCTCCCACGGCATGGCGATGCGCATCATCGTCGGCACGCTTCAGGGCATGACGCTGCACGAAATCGACAAGACCGGTCACGCGGAAAACACCGCCGTTGCAAAGCTCGAGTACGAAAATGGCACGTTCAATGTCATCTTCCGCGACGACGCCTCCCACCTCGGCGACAACATTGCCACCGTGCGCAAGCAGCCTTGGGTCAACGACCCGAAAGGCTTCGAGGGCGGCATCTACTACCGCGCTTCGGGAGAAGCGGGACACTTCGACGTGATGCACGGCGGCGATGTCATCGGTGCGGTCAGCGTCGAATCCTGCCGCGGCGGTGTGGGCACGATCGGCGAATTCTGGCTCGAGGAGGACGCGCAGAAGCGCGACCTCGGCGAAAAGCTCGTCGGTCAGGCTCTCTCTTACGCGCGCTCGCATGGCTGCTCCATCCTCTCGACCGGCCGCATCGCTAAGAGCAATTTGGTCGGCCTCCACTGCGCGGAAAAGTGGGGCTTCCACCCCGTCTGCGAGGACGCGGAAAGCGTCACTTTTGAGAAGAATTTTGAATACGATGAGGAATCCTGCTGGAAGAGATTGCAGGAAGTTATCGAACAATGAAGAAAAAGAAGATCGAAAAGGCTTTTCTGCCGGTTTCGAAGGACGAGATGGTCGAGCGCGGCTGGTACTACTATGACTTCCTTGTCGTCACGGCGGACGCGTATATCGACCACCCGAGCTTCGGCACGGCGATCATCGCACGCGTGCTGGAGCACGAGGGCTACCGCGTGGCCGTGCTCGCCCAGCCGGACTGGCACAGCGCGGACGCCTTCCGCGCAATGGGTCGCCCACGCTACGGCGTGATGATCGGCGGCGGCAACATCGACTCGATGGTCGCGCACTACACGGCGGCAAAAAAGCGCCGCACGCAGGACCTTTACTCCCCCGGCAACCGGATGGGCCTGCGGCCCGACCGCCCGACCATCGTGTACGCCAACCGCTGCCGCGAGGCCTTCGGCGACGTCCCCATCGTCGTCGGCGGACTGGAGGCGAGCCTGCGCCGCTTTGCGCACTACGACTACTGGGACGATAAGGTCCGCCGCGCGCTCATCTTCGACGCACAGGCCGACCTGCTCGTTTACGGCATGGGCGAATATGCCACACGCGAGATCGCGCGAAGACTCGCAAATGGTGAAAAGGTCGATGCCTTGACAGATATTCGCGGCACGGCGTTTGTGACGCGCTCGCCCGAGGTCTGCGCCTTTGACCATGTCGACTGCCCGTCGTATGAAGAAGTATGCGCGGACAAGCGCGCCTACGCGCTCGCGACAAAGCTCGAATACGAGGAGCACGACCCCATCCGCGGCAAAGCCCTCTGGCAGGCGCACGGGCGCGACACGCTCGTCGTCAATCCGCCCGCGATGCCGCTTTCGCGCGAGGAGCTCGACGAGGTCGCCGAGCTCCCCTACATGCGCGAGGTGCATCCGATGTACGATGACCTTGGCGGCGTCGCCGCCATCGAAGAGGTGCGCTTCTCCGTCGCGCACAACCGCGGGTGCTTCGGCGGGTGCAACTTCTGCTCGCTGGCGTTCCATCAGGGGCGCATGATCACCTCGCGCTCGATTGAATCCTGCGTGCGCGAGGTCGAGGGCTTCACCCGCGACCCGAAGTTCAAGGGCTACGTCCACGATGTCGGCGGCCCGAGCGCCAACTTCCGCCACCCGTCGTGCAAGGATCAGCTGAAGCGCGGCATGTGCCGCAACAAGAACTGCCTTGCCCCCTACCCCTGCAAAAATCTCGATCCCGACCACTCGGAATATGTCGAGCTGCTGCGTCGTCTTCGCGCGATCCCCGGCGTGAAGAAGGTCTTTGTCCGCTCGGGCATCCGGTATGACTATCTGCTTGAGGACAAGGGAAGTCCGTTTTTGTCCGAGCTCGTCAAATACCACATCTCCGGCCAGCTCAAGGTCGCGCCCGAGCACTGCGTGGCGGGCGTGCTCGACTACATGGGAAAGCCGCACTTCGACGTGTTTGAAAAATTCTGGGACAAGTACCGCTCCGTGAACGAAAAGAACGGGCGCGAGCAGTATCTCGTTCCCTACCTCATGTCGTCCCACCCCGGCTGCACACTCGAGGACGCGGTGCAGCTCGCGGAATTCCTGCACTCCACGGGTCACAAGCCCGAGCAGGTGCAGGACTTCTACCCCACGCCCGGCACGCTCTCGACCTGCATGTACTATACCGGCATCGACCCGCGTGACATGACGCCCGTCTTCGCCGAGACGACGCCGCACGGCAAGGAATTACAGCGCGCGCTGCTCCAGTGGTTCCGCCCCGACAAGAAAAAGCTCGTCATCGAGGCGCTCAAAAAGGCCGGACGCGAGGACCTCATCGGCTACGGGCCGAAGTGCCTTGTCCGCCCGTACGGCGATGACCGCGCGCCGCAGCACGACAAAAACAGCGGCGGCAAAAGGCCCTCCGCCGCTCAGACCGGTGGCCGCAGAAACGACGCGCCCCGCGGCGGGCAGAGCCCGAAGAACAGCGGCGCTGACAAGCCGAAAAACTTTAAGCGCAAATCCGGCTGGGCCAAGCCAAAGCCCACGGCAAAGAGCAAAAAGAGATAAAAAATGCTTGCAAAGCGATCGCTTTGCAAGCATTTTTCTTTTACCGCTCTTATATTCACTTGCCAGGCGACAGAAAAAAGCCCATGGGTTTGCAAAATCCACGGGCTTTTTGACGAAATGAATCAATATACGCTCACTGATAATCGCTCAGCAGGAACATCGACTTGATCGCGACGACCTCGTCGTATTCCTCCTGCGAGACCTGCACATCGGCGTTGAGCGCCTTGAGGTCAGATTTCAGCACCTCGAGCGCCTCATCTGCGCTCTGGGCGCGGCCCTCGCGCAGGATGCGGATCATGCGTGTGAGCACGACGGGGTGCGCATAGCGTGCAGGCAGCGGAAAATCGTCCGGCAGGACGTGGGCAAGGTTGGCCTGTGCCTCTTCCCAGGCGCGGGCGACGGCCTTTTTGTTGTTCTTCGCCGTGGGCAGCACGTGCGCGCCGGAAAAGAAGAAGATCGCCGCAAAGCCGAAGAGGGCGAAATACATGCCGAAATCTCCGCCGTTACGCCACGAGATGATGCCGTACACCAGCGCCGCTGCGCCCGCCAGCACAATGGCCAGCGCAACCCAGCGGTAGGCGGGGTTCGTATGCTGGTTCACGCGCTTGGCTCTGGCTGCCTTGGAGAGCCGGTCTGTCAGCTCGGGGTAACCGGAGAGGAACTTCTGCGCCTTTTCCAGCTCTTCTTTCGCGCTCTGCGCGTCGCTCGTCAGCTCGGAAAGATAGCGCGCAGCCTCTTCCTTTGCCTTCTGCTCCAAGCGCTGCTCGCCGCCGACGCTCAGCGTCGGGATCTCGGGATGCACTTCCCCGATATAGGCGAGCATCGCGTCCACGTCTTCCTCGCGCTTGAAGGTACACTGCTTTTCCTTCCCGCCGTCATACTGCACCACAAGGTATGGGATCGCGCCGAACACGCCCTTGCCCGAAAAGCCGCCCTGGCTCATCGCCACGCGCTTGAAGACGCGGCGCACCGACGAAAAGGCGACATAGTAGCGCCGGTCGATAAAATAGCTATTCAAAAACAGCGCCTCTTTCCCCACGCCGCAGGGGCCGAAACGCTTGCAGGACTTCTTGTCCGCGGCGACAGCTTCGGCGTTGAGACTCGTTTCGCCAAGGCGCACAGGTGCAAAAATCATAAAGCTCCTCCAAAATTTGAAAAAAGCGGTGGGAGAGCATTCTCCCACCGCTCTACGAATAGTTTACTTGTGCAGCGTCTCGTAGTGAGGCTGGGTGTGGCGCTTCTTGATGGTGTACAGGAAGATGCCAAGGAACAAGATAGCGGCGATGATACCGACGGGGTAAGCAACAGCAGTGTTGTAAACGGTAGCGCCATCAGCAGTCTTGGTATTCAGGAACTGGCCGAGGCACTCGTTGCCCAGCAGGAAGTACGTCACGGACACAGCGCTCATGAAGGTAGCGGGAACAGCGGTGATCCAGTAGTTCTTCTTATCATAGAAGAGGTACATGGAAGCGGCCCACAGAACGATCATGGCGAGGGTCTGGTTCGTCCAGCTGAAGTAACGCCAAATGATGGTGTAGTCGATCTTGCCGAGGGCGTTGCCGATGCCGAGGATCGCGCCGATGCCGAGGACGGGCACGCAGAGGATCAGACGGTTCTTCCAGCTCTTCTGCTCCATGTGGAACCAGTCGGCCAGAACAAGACGAGCGGAACGGAACGCGGTATCGCCGGAGGTGATGGGGCAGGCGATAACGCCGAGCATGGCGAGCGCGATGCCCACGCCGCCCATGGTCTTGGAGCAGACATCGTAAACAGCGGTGGAACCGCCGCCGCCGAGAGCGAGGAGCTCTTCGCCGGTGTAGAGAGCGCAGCCGGCAGCAGCCCAGATCAGAGCGATGATACCCTCAGAGACCATTGCGCCGTAGAAGACGAAGTGGCCCTGCTTCTCGCTCTTCATGCAGCGAGCCATCAGGGGGCTCTGCGTGGCATGGAAGCCGGAAATCGCGCCGCAGGCGACGGTGATGAACATGAAGCTCCAGATCGGAGTGCCCTGCGGGTGGAGGTTGGCAAAGTTGTTCCAGATCTCGGGGATCTCATAGCCCTTGGTGAAGATACCCAGAGCCACGCCGAGCGCCATAATGATCAGGCAGATACCGAACAGGGGGTAAATCTTACCGATGATCTTGTCGATGGACAGGAACGTTGCGATGAAGTAGTAGATCAGGATCAGGACCAGCCAGAACAGCTTGCTGGCCACAATGCCGGTGCTGCCGCCGTTGGTGAACAGCAGCTGGATCAGACCGGCAGGGCCGACCGCAAAGACCGTACCGACCATGACGAGCAGCACCACGCTGAACACACGCATGACGTTCTTCATCGCGCCGCCGAGGTAGATACCGGAGATCTCGGAGATGGAAGCGCCTTCGTTACGCTCGCTCATCATACCGGAGAAATAGTCGTGAACCGCACCGGCAAAAATCGTACCGAAAGTGATCCACAGGAAAACCACAGGGCCCCACAGAGCGCCGCTCAAAGCGCCGAAGATAGGGCCGAGACCCGCGATGTTCAGAAGCTGGATCATAAACAGCTTCCACTGCGGCAGAACCATGTAGTCCACGCCATCGTTGATCTTGACAGCCGGCGTTTCACGGTCGTCAGGGCCGAAGGTCTTTTCGACGATGCCACCGTAAACGAAGTAGCCGCCGATCAGCAATGCGAGGCAGATCAGAAAGCTAAACATTTTTCTCCTCCTATTTTATTACAAATGTTTGCCTTGCAGGAGAATTTCCCCTGCGTTTCGCCTGATTATAATAATTTTTTGGAGAAAAAAGTCAATCGTCAAAATGAACAAATTTTGAATGAATATCATTTCATTCGAGCCGGATATTTGTTTTTCCCTTATGCGCGGATGACCTGCTCGATGGCCGCTAAAAGCTCGTCGTAGCCCTCAAAAGCGGGCAGATGCGGGTAGTCGTGCTTGATCTTTTCCGTCGTGCGGAACAGGAAGCCCGCCTTGGACGCTTCGATCATTTCGAGGTCGTTGTAGCTGTCGCCGCTGGCGATGGTCTCAAAGCCGATGGACTGAAGGCCGCGCACGGTCGTAAGCTTGGAATGCTCGCATCTCATCTTGATGCCGCTGATGAATCCGTCGGCGTCCACCTCGAGAGAGTTGCAGAAAATGGTCGGCCAGCCGAGTTTTTTCATCAGCGGTTGTGCAAATTCCTCAAAGGTGTCGCTCAAAATGATGGCCTGCGTCTCAGATCTCAGCTTGTCGAGGAATTCTTTCGCCCCCGGCAGCGGGTCAATGCGCGCGATGGTCTCCTGAATTTCCTTGAGTCCCAGGCCGTGCTCGCGGAGCACGCCCAGGCGCCATTTCATCAGCTTGTCGTAGTCCGGCTCGTCGCGCGTGGTGCGCGTCAGCTCGGGAATGCCGCTCTCGCGGGCAAATTCGATCCAAATTTCGGGGACGAGCACGCCCTCCATATCAAGGCAGGTAATATACATGTTTATTCTCCTTTATCACTTTTCCGCCGCGGCCTTGCCGAGCACGTAGTCGAGCATCTCACCGCGGTCGATCACGTCGCGGTGACGCACCGCGCGGGAGCGTAGGTCGGCAAGATTCTTCGGCACGGGCACGCCCGTGACCTTGTGGAGCTGCTCCATCACGTCGAACTCGTCGCCCTCGGTCTTTTCGCCGATGCCCTCGAGCACGGCGGCGGGGAATTTATAAGGAGAGGCAGTGGAGAGCACGACGACGGCGTTGTGCTCGGGGTTCGCCTGCTTGTACTGCTGCGCCACGTCCCAGGCGACCGCCGTGTGCGTGTCGCAGAGGTAATGGTCGTCCTTCCAGACCTTGCCGATGGCGGTTTTCGCACCCTCGTCGTCGCAGAAGCCTGCCCAGAAGAGTCCGTGCAGCTTTTCGAGCATGTCCGCGGGCACCTCGTACTCACCGTTTTCGCTGAGCTGCTTCATCAGATCCGCAATGAGCTTGTCGTCGCCGGAGAGGAGATAGAGCAGGCGCTCCAAGTTACTGGAGACGAGAATGTCCATCGAGGGGGACACGGTCTTGTAGAAGGGGCGGCGGCGGTCATAGCGGCCCGTGCGCAGGAAGTCGGTCAGCACATTGTTGGCGTTGGACGCGCACACGAGCTTGCCGACGGGGAGTCCCATCTCCTTGGCAAAGTAGCCTGCGAGGATATCGCCGAAGTTGCCGGTCGGCACGACGTAGTCGACCTTTTCGCCCGGCTGGATGCGGCCCGCCTGCACGAGGTCGGCGTACGCTCTATAATAATAGACGACCTGCGGGGCGAGGCGGCCAATGTTGATGGAGTTGGCAGAGGACAGGCGAACGCCCTTGCCCTCGAGCAGCTGATCCTTGCTGACGGCGGAGAAGATTTTCTTCACGCCGGTCTGCGCATCGTCGAAGTTGCCGCGTACCGCGCACACGCAGACGTTTTCGCCCGCCTGCGTTGCCATCTGCGCCTGCTGCACGGCGCTCACGCCGCCGTGGGGGTAGAAGACGAGGATCTTCGTGCCCGGCACATCGCAGAAGCCCTCCATCGCCGCCTTGCCGGTGTCGCCGGACGTGGCGGTCAGGATCATGATCTCGTCGTCCACACCGAGCTTTTCCTTCGACGCGGTCATCAGGCGCGGCAGCATCGAGAGCGCCACATCCTTAAAAGCGCTCGTCGGCCCGCGGAAAAGCTCGAGGATGAAGTCCTCACCGACGGGGACGGTCGGGGTCAGGTGGTCGGTCTCGAACTTGCCGGTATAGCCGTCGTGGACGAGCTTTGCCATCTCCGCTTCTGAAAAGTCGGGCAGGAGCTTGGATAAGATCTTCGTCGACATGGACATCGTGTCCATATTTAATACAGTAGTATAGTCGAACTTGACCTCGTCAAACGACGGCATCGTGTAAAGGCCGCCGTCGGGGGCAAGGCCGTTTAAGATGGCCTGCGCACTGCTGGCCTTTAAATTTTTGTCACGGGTGCTCTGATACTGCATGGATGTTTCCTCCTGTATCTCACGGGAAAAGTTTTTTTGTTTTCCCTATTGTATTTTCACAAACGCTATGTTATATTGTTTCCATCAAAAAGTCAAGTGTTTTTCTACCGCGGACAGTTTCGGCGTAAGTCACAAATTCGTCCGCACTTGACGGAGTATCCAAAAAAGAAAGAAGGTCATTCCCCGTGAATATTGCGCTGCTGGGCTTCGGCACCGTCGGTTCCCATTTTTATAAGCTGTGCGAGGGGCGAACCGATCTGCATGTTGCAGCTGTTCTCTCCCGCCGTCCCCGCCCGGAGCTCACATGCACTGTGACCGCCGATTACGACGAGATCGTGCGCGATCCCTCGATTGATATTGTGGTGGAAGTCATGGGCGGCATCGAGCCGGCGTACAGCTACCTCTGCGCGGCCATGCGTGCGGGCAAGCACGTCGTCACCGCGAACAAGCAGCTCATGTGCGTCCACTTTGAAGAGCTCACCTCCCTTGCAAAAGAAAAAGGCGTGGCGCTGCGCTGCACCGCCGCCGCGGGCGGCGGCATCCCCTGGCTCACCTCCCTCTCCCGCGCGTCCGAGCTCGATGAGATCAAGGCCGTCGAGGGCATCCTGAACGGCACAACGAACTACATGCTCTCCGCCATGACGAATTCCGGTGCGGATTATGCGCCCGCGCTGCAAAAGGCGCAGGAGCTCGGCTACGCCGAGGCCGACCCCACCGCGGACGTTGAGGGTCTGGACGCGCGCCGCAAGATCGTCCTCTCCGCCGACCTTGCCTTCGGCGTGAACATCAGGGAAGAGGACATCCCCTGTGTCGGTATCTCGTCCATCACCGCGGGCGACATTGCCAAGGCGAAGGACGAGGGCCTGACCTACAAGCTCATTGCCCGAGCGGAGAAAAGCGGCCGTGCCGTGGCCGCGTTCGTCTGCCCGACGCTTTTCCCCTCCTCCGCGCCCGAGGCGCACACCGACGGCACCGGCAACCTCATCACGCTGTTCGCATTGCGCTTTGGCAAGCAGAGCTTTTCCGGCGCGGGCGCAGGCGGCTACCCGACCGGCTCGAACGTGCTGCGCGACTGTCTCGACGTCGCCGCCGACTGCCGCAGCTTCTATGCCGACTCTTTCACCCCCTGCTCGGTGAACCTCTCCGGCACGCAGTGCAAGTGGCTGTTCCGCTGCATGGGCGAATACTTTACCCGCGAGTGCAGCGCCCGCGAGGCGTTCGACGCCTATGAATCTTACCGAAAGGACGACCCGCACGCGCTGCTTGCGCGCTACGCGGCCGAAGAGGAATAAACTCCATGCTCAAAGTTTTGAAATTCGGCGGTTCGTCGCTCGCCGACGCCCGCCAGTTCGCCAAGGTCAAGTCCATCGTGGAAGCCGACCCCGCCCGCCGCGTGGTCATCGTCTCCGCGCCGGGTAAGCGCTTCTCCGGCGACCATAAGATCACCGATCTTCTCTATCTCTGCGCCGCGCACATCAAGTACGGCGTTTCGTGCGAGGACATCTTCGCCATGATCCGCGACCGCTACAACGAGATCATCGCCGAATGTGGCCTGCACATCAGCCTCGACAAAGAGTTCGACGCGCTGTGGGACAAGATGAAAAATGGCATCAGCCAGGATGAGCTCGCCTCGCGCGGCGAATACTTCTCCGCGCGGCTGATGGCCGAATACCTCGGCTATGAGTTCGTCGACGCGGCCCGCTGGATCAAGTTCAAGTTCGACGGCACCGTCGATCAGGATGCGTCCTACGAGGCGCTGCGCTCCCTCGCCGAGGACCGCAAGGTCGTCATCCCCGGTTTCTACGGCGTGATGCCCGACGGGCACATCCGCACGTTCTCCCGCGGCGGCAGCGACATCACCGGTGCGCTCGCGGCGGCGGCGCTCGGCGCGGACGTATATGAGAACTGGACGGACGTCTCCGGCATCCTGATGGCCGACCCGCGCATCGTCGACGATCCCGAGCCCATCCGCCGCGTGACCTACAGCGAGCTGCGCGAGCTGAGCTACATCGGCGCGCAGGTCCTGCACGAGGGCACGATCTTCCCCGTGCGCGAGAAGAACATCCCGCTCAACATCCGCAACACCAACGCGCCCGACCATCCCGGCACAATGATTATGGAGTCCATCGGCGACGAGATGGAAGAGGGCGGCTTCATCACCGGCATCGCCGGCAAGAAGGGCTTTTCCATCATCACCATCGCCAAGACCGGCATGTCGAGTGAACCGGGCTCGCTCTTAAAAATTCTCAACGTGCTCGCCAAGCATGAGGTCAACGTCGAGTATCTGCCGTCCGGCATCGACAACGTCTCGCTCGTCGTCTCGTCCGACAAGGTGTCCCGCTCACTCTACGAAATGCTGGGCGAGCTGCAAAAAGAGGTGCAGCCGAATAAGATAACCGTAACGGAGCACATCGCCATTGTCGCTGCCGTTGGCCGCAAGATGGCGTACCGTCCCGGCGTTTCCGGTAAGATTTTCGCCAAGCTCGGCGAAAACGGCGTGAACATCCGCATGATCACGCAGGGCCCCGAAGAGCTCAACATCATCGTGGGCGTGGAAGAAAAAGATTTCGAACAGGCCATCCGTGTCCTGTACAATAGTTTTGTGAAGGAGAATGTAGTATGAAACAGGTCAATGTCGGTATTCTCGGCGCCACCGGCGCCGTCGGTCAGGAAATGATCAAAATTCTCGAAGAGCGCAACTTCCCCGTTGCGTCCCTTCGTCCCATCGCAAGCGCCAGAAGCGCGGGCAGCAAAATCATGTTCCGCGGTCAGGAGTGCACCATCGTCGAGGCGTCTGACGACGCGTTCGAGGGCCTTGACATTGTCCTCGGCGCGGCCGAGAACGACATCGCCGAGCGTTTCGCCCCCTCGATCGTCAAGGCGGGTGCGGTGTTCGTCGATAATTCGAGCGCGTTCCGTCTCGACCCCAACGTCCCCCTCGTCATCCCCGAGATCAACCCCGAGGACGTGAAGTGGCACAAGGGCATCATCTCGAACCCCAACTGCACCACCATCGTCACCCTCGTCGCCATTAACGCCCTCGCCAAGGAGAGCCCCATCGAGACGATCATCGCCTCTTCCTATCAGGCCGTCAGCGGCGCGGGCAAGGGCGGCATCGACGAGCTCAACAATGAGGTCAAGGCCCTTTCCGAGGGCAAGCACCTTGAGCCCAAGGTCTTCCAGTATCAGATCGCGTACAACATCATCCCCCAGATCGGCGGCGAGGCCTTCGAGGGCTACACCAGCGAGGAGATGAAGATGCAGAACGAGGGCCGCAAGATCCTCCACCTGCCCGAGATGAAGGTCAGCTGTACCTGCGCGCGCGTGCCCGTCATCCGCAGCCACAGCGTATCCGTCGTGCTGCGCACGAAGGAGAAGATCAGCGTCGAGCGTGCCAAGGAGCTCATCGCAAATGCCCCGGGCTGCAAGCTCGTCGACGACCTCAAGAGCAAGGTCTACCCCATGCCGCTCGACACGTCCGATCAGGACATCGTCTATGTCGGCCGCATTCGTGAGGACCTGACCGACGAGCGCGGTCTGAACCTCTGGTGCTGCGGCGACCAGGTCCGCAAGGGCGCTGCCACCAACACCATCCAGATCGCGGAGCTGCTGCTCAAGTAAGGCTTTTTTAACCACAGATCGTTCCCCGTTTTCTGCCGCATAGCGGCGGAAAACGGGGAATTTTTTCGTTTCTGCACAGAAACGCCGATTTTGGCCCGCATTTTGCTATAAGCCGCTCATAAAGTGGTACAGGCATCTCATAAGCTTGCTGTTAAGAACGCATTTGCGCCGGTCGTTGGTCATTTTGTCAACAAGGCGCAGGCATTTCTTGTGTGTTTCCCCCATTTTTACCACAAACAGCAAGTTTCATTTGACTTTGTCCGCGGTGGGGGCTATGCTGTAAGCAAGGATTGGAAACGTTACCGGTAAGGTTTCCGGAATCATCGCAGGGGGCGCGTCGGCATGACCATCAAGGATATTGCAAAGCTCGCAGACGTGAGCGTCAGCACCGTCTCCCGCGTGCTCAACGACCGTCCGGACGTGAGTGAGGATTCCCGCAGACGGGTCCGCGCCGTCATCGAGGCGCACCGGTATGTGCCGAACAACAGCGCCCGCGACCTCGTCAAGATCCGCTCTGACGCGGTCGGCCTTGTGGTGCGCGGTGTGCAGAACCCCTTCTACACCGACATCATCCACGCCATCGAGCAAAAGCTCGACGCTTCGGGCTACACGATGGTCATGCGTCAAATTCCGTCCGGCGACGACGAAATTCAGTGCGGCGCGGTGATGGAAAAGGAAAAGCGTCTGCGCGGCATTATCTTCCTCGGCGGGCGCAGCGATTATTCGCCCGAAGAGGTTTCGCTTCTCGGCGTGCCCTACGTCTGCTGCTCCTACACCAACTCCTACGGCACGCTTCCGCCGGAATCGTACTCCTCCGTCTCCATCGCCGACGAGCAGGAGGCTTACCGTGCGGTCAGCGAGCTTTACAAAAACGGTCACCGCCGCATCGCCGTGCTGACCTCCGATCCCGACGACAGCTCGATCTCCCAGCTCCGCTATCTGGGCTATCAGCGCGCGCTGCGCGATTTTGGTCTCACGGAGCATCCGGAGGACCTGATCTGCGCCGAAGACTTCACCATTGCCAACGCCTACGCCGCCATGCAAAAGCGTCTGCGCTCCCCCGCCGATTTTACCGCCGTGTTTGCCATCGCGGACGACATGGCCATCGGCGCGATGCGCGCCCTGCGCGAAAGCGGCCGCTCCATCCCCGAGGACTGCTCCGTCATCGCCATCGACGGCATCAGCGTCTCGGAATACATTCATCCCATGCTCACCACCCTCTGCCAGCCCATGACCGCCATGGGAGAGGCGAGCGTCGAGATCCTGCTCGACATCATCGAGGGACGCGGCGTTCATCGCCACGTCACTCTGCCGACCGCGCTGCGCGAGGGTGCGTCCGTGCGGCAGCCCAAGCACTGATTTTCCCGCGGGAACCCGCGTGAAAATAAATTTGAAAAGGAGTATTGATGAAATGAAAAAGTATCTTGCAATGATCCTTGCTCTTGTCATGGCGCTTTCTCTTGTCGCCTGCGGCGATAAGAAGGATGACTCCACTGACAACAGCGACGGCGATACCGCTTCCGGCCGCGTCTACTGGCTGAACTTCAAGCCCGAAGCCGACGAGGCCCTGCAGAAGGTCGCCGCCATGTACACCGAGAAGACCGGCGTGCCCGTCACCGTCGTGACCGCCGCTTCCGGCACCTACAACGAGACCCTGACCGCCGAGATGGACAAGTCCGCTCCCCCGACGCTGTTCGTCGTGGGCAACCAGGCCGCTGTCGACACCTGGGGCGACTACTGCTATGACCTGAGCGGCACCGCCGTTGCCAACGAGCTCAACACCGACGCCTACAACCTCTATGACGCCGACGGCAAGCTCTGCTCCATCGGCTACTGCTACGAGTGCTACGGCATCATCGTCAACGAAGATCTGCTCGAAAAGGCCGGCTACACGCTTGGCGACATCACGAACTTTGAGACTCTCAAGGCCGTCGCTGAGGACATCCACGCTCGTGCTTCCGAGCTCGGCTTCGACGCCTTCACCTCCTCTTCCATGAGCGACGATTCCAGCTGGCGCTTCACCGGCCACCTCGCGAACCTCGAGTATTACTACGAGTCCGTGGACGATCCCGACGCCTGGAAGGAATGCCCGTCTTCCATCAAGGGTACCTACATGCAGAACTACAAGAATCTGTGGGATCTGTACATCAACAACAGCGCCGTGAATCCTGCTGATCTCGCTGCCGGCGGCTTTGACGCGGCGGACGAGTTCGGCAAGGAGCAGGCCGTGTTCTATCAGAACGGCTCCTGGGAGTGGGCCAAGCTCACCGGTACCGGCGACGGTCAGTACGGTCTTGACAACCTGTCCATGATCCCGTTCTACTGCGGTGTTGCGGGCGAAGAGAACGCGGGTCTCAACTGCGGCACCGAGAACTGCTGGGCTGTCAACGCCAAGGCTTCTGAGGAAGATATTCAGGCCACGCTCGAATTCATGAACTGGATGGTCACCGATCCCGAGGTCTCCCGTATGCTGGTCGATGAATTCGCCGCCATGCCCTATAAGCAGGCTGCCGAATCCACCAACGGCTTCCTCGCCGACGCCAACGACTACACCACCAACGGCAACTACATCATGCCCTGGGTCACCAACTTCCAGCCGAACGTTGATGCTTACCGCGCTGCGCTCGTCTCCGCGATGAACCAGTACGACGCCGACCAGAGCGATGCCAACTGGGAGCTCGTCAAGACCGCGTTTGTCGACGGCTGGGCCACGCAGTACGCTGCCGCCAACGGCTAAGCCGCTTTTAAAAAAGCAAGCGCATCTGAAAAGCACAAATGAGAGGGGCGGGCGATTTCGCCCGTCCCTCCCTGCATATCACGGCGAGCGCCGCATGAAGCGCCCGCCGTGCAGAAACAAAAGCAATATTCTATCTTTGGCTGGGAGTTGATCGAATTGAAACATAAGCACAGCAACGCTGCGGTCAACAGCTCGATGATCCGCCGCCCGATCCGCCGCTGGTTCCCGCTCTTTATGGGACCCATGGTCTGCGCGTTCATCATCGGCTTTGTCTATCCGTTCTGCAAGGGCATCTATCTCTCCTTCTGCAAATTCAAGGTCACGAGCGACGCGCATTTTGTCGGCCTTGAAAACTACCGTCGCGCGTTCCAGGATGCGAGCTTTGTGCATTCGTTCTGGTTCACGGCGCTGTTCGCCATCGTGTCGCTCGTGCTCATCAACGTGCTGGCCTTTGCGGTGGCCTACGCGCTCACGCAGGGCATCAAGGGCAGCAACCTGTACCGCACGGTGTTCTTCATGCCAAACCTCATCGGCGGCATCGTGCTCGGCTACATCTGGTCGATGATCTTCGACGGTATCCTCTCGCGCTACGGCACGTCGATCCTGCTCAACTCAAAGTACGGCTTCTGGGGGCTCATCATCCTGATGTGCTGGCAGCAGATCGGCTATATGATGATCATTTACATCGCGGGCCTGCAAGCTGTCCCTGAGGACATGCTCGAGGCCGCGAAGATCGACGGCGCGAGCCGCTGGCAGACGCTTTGGAAGGTCACGATCCCGAATGTGATGCCCTCCATCACCATCTGCACGTTCCTCTCTCTTACGAATGGCTTCAAGCTCTTCGACCAGAACCTCGCCCTCACGGGCGGCCAGCCCTATACCATCCTGTCCGACGGCAGCTCGATCAAAGAGACCGAAATGCTCGCGCTGAACATTCTCAACACGTTCTACGGGCAGAATGCCAACTCGCGCGGCACCGCGCAGGCCAAGGCCGTGCTGTTCTTCATCCTCGTCGCGACCATCGGTCTTCTCCAGCTCAGTGCCAACCGCAAAAAGGAGGTGCAGCAGTAATGAACAAGCGCTCTCTTTCCGCAGAAGCCCGCCGCAAGACGATCCTCTCCATCGTGCTCGGCGTCATCTGCGTCATCTATGTGCTGCCGGTCCTCACGGTGGTCATCAACTCCTTCAAGCTCAACACCTATGTCAAGACCGACACGTTCGCCCTCCCGAACGCGGAGAGCTTTGCCGGCTGGGCGAACTTCATCAAGGGCCTGACGTTCGGCAACTACCCGTTCCTAAAATCCGCCGGCTACAGCTTATTTATCACCATCGTCTCGACCGCGCTGATTTTGCTCTGCACGTCGATGGCCGCATGGTACATCGCGCGTGTGGACAGCAAATTCTGCCGCATGGTCTATTATCTCTGCATCTTTTCGATGGTCGTGCCGTTCCAGATGGTGATGTTCACACTGTCGAAGACGGCCGATACTCTCAAGCTCAACACCCCCTGGACCATCCCCATCATCTACCTCGGCTTTGGCGCGGGGCTTGCGATTTTCATGTTCGTCGGCTTTGTCAAATCCATCCCGCTTGAAATTGAGGAGGCGGCCGCCATCGACGGCTGCGGCCCGCTGCGCACGTACTTCTCCGTCGTGCTGCCGATGCTGCGGCCCACGATGATCTCTGTCGGCATTCTCGAGATCATGTGGGTGTGGAACGACTATCTGCTGCCCTATCTCGTGCTCGACCGCACGAAGTACATGACCATCCCCATCCACATCCAGTACCTCAAGGGCAGCTACGGCACCGTCGACCTCGGCGCGACGATGGCGCTGATCCTGTTGAGCATCATCCCTGTCATCGTGTTCTACCTGCTGTGCCAGAAGTACATCATCAAGGGCGTGGCCGCAGGCGCGGTAAAGGGTTAACACCTTTCATCCTTCATTTTCCAGAAAGAAGTGGTTCCATTGATCGAACGTTCCTCCGGCATTCTGATGCCGATCTCGTCCCTTCCCTCGCCCCACGGCATCGGCACGATGGGCAAGGCCACCTATGACTTTGCCGACTTTCTCGCCGCCGCGGGTCAGAAATACTGGCAGCTCTTGCCGCTCGGCCCGACGAGCTACGGCGACTCGCCGTATCAGAGCTTTTCGTCCTTTGCGGGTAACCCGTATTTCATCGACTTGGACTTGCTCATCAAAGATAAGCTCCTGACGCGCGCGGAGGTCAACGCCTGCGACTGGGGCGACGATCCCCTCTATGTCGACTACGGCAAAATCTACGCGAGCCGCTTCACGCTGCTCGAAAAGGCCAAGGCGCGCGGCTTTACGCGCGACCGCGAGGCCGTCGCGGCATTTGAGCGGGAAAATGAGCGCTGGCTGCCGAACTACGCCCTCTTCATGGCGCTCAAGCGCCACTTCGGCATGAAGTCCTGGACGGAATGGGACGACGAGGACATCCGCTGCCGCACAAGCAGCGAGGTCATCGAGCGCTACCGCGCCGAGCTGCACGAGGATGTGGAGCTTTTCACTTACATTCAGTTTCTCTTCTTCCGCCAGTGGGAGGCACTCAAGGCGTACATCCACTCGCTCGGCATCCGCATCATCGGCGACCTGCCCATCTATGTGGCGATGGACTCCGCCGACGTGTGGGCAGAACCCGAAATGTTCCAGCTCGACGAGCATAACGTGCCCACCGAGGTCTCCGGCGTCCCGCCTGACTGCTTCAGCGAAGACGGGCAGCTCTGGGGCAACCCGCTCTACAACTACGAGGCCATGGCGAAGGACGGCTTCGGCTGGTGGATCCGCCGTGTCGGCGGCGCGCAGAAGCTCTACGACGTCATCCGCATCGACCATTTCCGCGGCTTCGAGAGCTACTGGGCCATTCCCTACGGCGAGACGACCGCCAAAAACGGCCGCTGGGTCAAGGGCCCCGGCATATCGCTCGTCGGCGTGCTGACCGGCTGGTTCCGCGACCTCGATTTCATCGCCGAGGACCTCGGCTATCCCTCGCCCGAGGTCGTGCAGCTGCTCTCCGATTCCGGTCTTCCCGGCATGAAGGTCCTCGAGTTTGCGTTCGACTCGCGCGACCCGAGTGACTACCTGCCGCATAGCTGCAACTTCAACAGCATTTGCTACACCGGCACGCACGACAACGCGCCCCTCGCCCTCTGGCGCACGGAGGCGGATAAGGCGGACATCGCGTTCGCGAAGAAGTACCTCGGCCTCAATGACGAGGAGGGCTTCAACGCCGGCATCATCCGCGGCGGCATGAGCTGCCAGAGCAGGTTGTTTGTCGCACAGATGCAGGACTATCTGGGCCTTGGCAAGGGCTGCCGCATGAACACCCCCGGCACGAGCAGCGGCAACTGGCAGTGGCGCATGCTGAGCGGCGAGGCGAGCAAAAAGCTCGCAAAGTCCATCCACGAGACGACCCGCATCTACGGGCGCCTGTAAGGAAAATATGGCACGGCGGTTTTGGGCATACGCCCAAAACCGCCGTATTTCGTTATATTTCATCAGAATATTACGAATTGTATTTATATTTTGACGGAAAAAGAGAGCTGGGTATTGCCCTGCTCTCACTTTTTCAATTCACAGGAGTAACAGTTTGCTGTAGTCCAGTGCAATGCGGACGGCTGCGCCCGCTTGCAGATCACTTTCGTGTCCAACAGTGATGCGCAGCATCGGCGCGCCTTCGGCACTGCCTTCCGGACGCAGGAGGAGGATGTTCTCTTCCACGCCGGGGATCATGCGGCAGACGGTGCAGGCCATTCCGCCGCTTTCACTCAGGGTGACGGCATTGTCAAGAATGCCAAGCATTGTAAAGGACTTTTCCATGCCAGCAAGCGGCAGCGCCACGTTCCACTCGGGAAGATAGACCTTGCCGTCTTTCGCCTCGGCGGCGAAGAAGTTCTTGCAGCCCGCGAGGCGCGCCGCGCTGACGCTGCCCGGGTGGCGGATCATTTCGTCCATCGGCGTGACCTCGCCGGTCCGTCCGTTTTCCATCACACAAACGCTGCGGCAGTTGCGGTAACACTCGTCGCGGTCGTGGCTGACCCAGAGGATGGGGCCGTTGAACGCCGCGAGCAGGTCGGCAAGCTCGATCTCAAGATTCCACTTTAAGTAGCTGTCCAGCGCGGAGAACGGCTCGTCGAGCAGAATCGCCTCCGGCTCGGAACACAAAATGCGCGCGAGCGCTACGCGCTGCTGCTGGCCGCCGGAAAGCTGCGCGGGATGCTTTTTCTCCAGGCCCTCAAGGCGGAACATGCGGATCTTCTCCACCAGCACGCGGCGCTTTTCCGCCTTGTCGCCGCTGCGGATGCCGCAGAGGATATTTTGCTCCACGCTCATGTTCGGGAACAGCGCGTACTGCTGGAAAAGATACCCGACCCTGCGCTGCTGCGGCGGCAGATTGATCTTCTTCTCGCTGTCAAACAGCACGCGGCCGCCGAGCACGATGCGCCCGCGGTCGGGCGTCACGATGCCGGCGATGCACTTTAAGGTCATGCTCTTGCCACAGCCCGAGGCGCCGAGCAGGGCCATCGTCTCATCCGGCGCTTCAAACTTGGAATGCAGCGTGAACGCGCCGAGCTTTTTTTCAATATCGACGGACAAACTCATTTTCTCGTCCTCCTCGCCTTGCTCGCATCCGTGAGGAAGTCACGCCGCTCGAGCATATTGACCACCAACAGCACGACGGCGGAGATCGCCATATTGACGATGACCCACTTCGTCGTGAGCGCGTCGTTGTTCGTCTGCCAGAGCTGATAGACCGTGGTGGAGATCGTCGCGGTCTTGCCGGGCGTGTAGCCCGCGATCATGCTCGTCGCGCCGTATTCGCCGAGCGCGCGTGCAAAGGCCAGCACCGTGCCGGCCAGCACGCCCTGACGGCAGTACGGCATGCGGATCCGCCAGAAAATGTAGGTATTCGACAGGCCCAGCGTCTGCCCCGAATAGGCCAGCGTCTCGTCAAAAGACTCGAACGCGCCGCGCACCGTGCGGTACATCAGCGGGAAGATGACGACCACCGTGGCAAAGATGGCCGACCACCAGGTCATGACCATCTTGACGCCGAACGTTTCGAGCACCCACGCGCCGACGACGCGCTTGGGGCCAAACACGCGCAGCAGAAGATAGCCCACGACCGTAGGCGGCAGCACGAGCGGCAGCGTCAGGATCACGTCGAGCACACCCTTGACGAGTCGCGGGAGCCTCGCAATGTAATAGGCGGCAAAAATGCCGGCAAAGAAAATAACGACCGTGGAGATCGCCGCAATACGCAGCGAATTCCATAAGGGATACCAATCCATAGAGCACCTGCCTTTTGCCGCCAGCGGCGGCAGATTTGCAAAGGGGACCATTCTTAGCGTAAGAATGGCCCCCTTTGTATCCCCCAAGAAGCGCAAGGGGCTTTTAGCCCCTTGACCCCAAGGGTGCCGTGGATATCGCACTTTTCAGTAAAGTGTGATACTGCTTTTTCTAAACGACTTGGTCTGCTTCTATCTCCGCTGTCGCTGCTGCCCGTTTTATCGAATCAAATCAGTTCGCGGTATAAAGAAGGCTCAGTCAATTTTAGTTAGCGGGGGAGAAACCGACGCTCTTGAACACTTCCATGGCGTCAGCGGTCTGGAGGTAGTCGAGGAAGGCCTGGGCGGCTTCTTCCTTTTCGCCCTTCAGGACGGCGGCGGGATAGATGACCTGGCCGCACATCTCGGCGGTGGCACTGTCGACGACCGTTAGGCCGGCAGAGTAAGCGTCGGTGGCGTAGATGATGCCGCAGTCGGCGCTGGCCTCGCTCACCTGGGTGGTGACTTCCTTGACGTTGTTGCCGTAGGTCAGGCAGTCGGTCATGGCCGATTCGTCAAGGCCGTAGTAGGCGAAGATCTTCTGGGTGTACTGGCCGACGGGCACGTCGCTGTTGCCGATGGCGAGCATGACGTCGCCGCTCTTGAGGAGTTCAGCGAGCTGGTCGAAGCTCTCGATGTCCTTGGGGTTGCCCTCGGGAACGGCGAGCGTGACCTTGTTCTCGAGCAGGTTGATGCGGCTGTCGGTCACGATGAGGTCAAGACCGTTGGGGTTCTTGTCCTTGTCGTCAATAAGGCTGCCGTCCATGGCGTTCATCTGCTTGGGAGCGGCGGAGATGAACAGGTCGCAGTCAGCGCCCTCGCTGATCTGGGTGAGGAGCTTGCCCGAGGAGTCGAAGTTGTAGGTGATGTTGACGTTCGGCGCGACCTCCTTGTACATCTCGGCGATCTCATTGAGCGTTTCGGTCATGGAGGCGGCGGCGAAGACGACGAGATCAACGCTCTCGGTGTTCGCATCGCCTTGGGTGTCGTCGGTGTTCGTGTCGTCAGTCTTGCTGCCGCAGGCGGCCAGAGAGAACACGAGCGCAAGCGCAAGGATCAGAGACAAAAGCTTTTTCATGTTTGGGTACTTCCTTTCAAAAATTTTTCTTTTTCGCGCGTTCATTGAAAAGCGCGGCGATACAGGAACGGGCAAGAACACGCCGCACGCAATTTATTTTCAATCCCCAGCTGGGAACTTGGACAAAATCATTTCGCTATCCTCAAAATAGATAGCGCTCTCCCAAGATTTCGCGCCCGCAGGCGCGAAATCCTGAAGTTGTCAAAAAGTACCGACTCATTCGGTTCAAAAATCTATCAGTCCTGCCCCCCCTAACCCCGCGCCCCTGGGGCGCGAAACAGCGTCGCAGACTTTTCCCCGCAAGGGGGATGCGGCATCCGTAAAGCGGCAAAGCCGCTAACGGCTGCCCAAGCCGTCCGCAGACGGCAAATAATCTTGATCCGTTTTTTGCCGCGGTCACCGTCGCGGCATTACGATTCCCGCGCCCGTTGGGCGTGCCAATCGTGCCGCTTCCTCGAAACTGGCTCGCTTCATCCGCCGCTGGCGGCGCTTCGCCAATTTCCATGCGCGCGGCAAAAAACACCTCTCAGCCTGCAAGTGTGCGAGCATAAGCGAGTGCGCGCAGCAGGCTGTACCCCCCCCTCAAAACGATGGCTCCGCCATCGTTTTGAAGTTTTATTTTCCGAACGGGCAGATCGGATAGTGGCACGGCTTGCACCCAAGGCACAGCCCGCCTTCGCCGAGCGCCGCGAGATCCGCGCGCGTCACGGGCACATCCGCCGCGATCTTCGGCAGCACCAGATCAAAGACCGTCGCGCCCGCATACATCACGCACCCGGGCAGACCCATGACGGGCACACCATCGTCAAAGTAACCAAGCAGGAACATCGCGCCCGGCAGGACCGGCGCGCCGTAGGCGATGATATTCGCGCCTGCGGCCTTGATGCCGCCCGGCGTGTTGTCGTCGGGGTCGACGCTCATGCCGCCCGTGCAGAGGATCATGTCCGGCTTTTTCCCGCGCATGGCGAGCACCGCGTCGCGCACATTCTCCACCCCGTCGCCGGAGTAGACGACCTCGAGCGTTTCGATGCCGTAGGTCTTGAGCTTGTCGATCACGACCGGCGTGAACGTATCCTTGATGAGGCCCTTTTTGACCTCACCGCCGGTGGCGACGATGCAGGCGGTTTTGCGCACATAGGGCTTGAGAGACAGCAGCGGCTTATCGCCCGCGGCCTGCTCGGCCTTTCGGAGCTTTTCTTCCTCGATGATGAGTGGGATGACGCGCATGCCCGCGAGCTTGTCGCCCTCGCGTACAGCCATGCCGCCCTTGCGCGTGGCGATCATCACCTCGTCCTGGCTATTCACGGCGACAAGGCGCGCGGAATCGACCAGAAACACGCCGTCACAGGCGGCCTTGAGCTCGATCTTGCCCTCTTTCACGCCGCTGCGGATCATGTTTTCCTGCCCGCAGAGGGCCAGAAGCCGTTCCGCCGCGTCGTTTTCGTGCACCATGCCGGACGTCATTTCCCAGACATAGAGGTGCTCCTTACCCATGCTGAGCAGCACGGGGATGTCCTCTTCCGTCACGACGTGGCCCTTGCGAAAGCGCGCATCCTTATACTGGTCCTTGATGATCTGCGTCATGTCGTGGCAGAGCACATGGCCCACCGCGTCCTCGGTTTTGATAAGTCTCATTTCTTCAGCACCTCAATCTCGTCTCCGGCCTGAATGCGGCCCTCTTTGATCACAATGGCAAAGATGCCTTCGGTCGGCATCACGCATTTGCCCGTCGTGCGCTTGATCTCGCAGTCGTTGTGGCACTGCTTGCCGATCTGCGTGACCTCAAGCTCCGTCTCGCCCACGCGCAGGCGCGTGCCGACGGGGAGCGTCTTGAGTTCGATGCCTCGGGTGTTGATGTTTTCGGCAAAGATACCCGCATCCAGCTCGAGCGGGCAAATAGCGCGCATCGTGTCCACGCTCTCGTCGGCCAGCAGGCTGATCTGGCGGTGCCAGTCACCCGCGTGGGCGTCGCCCACAATACCGTGGCGGTATTTTACGTCGATATAGGGCACCTCGTGCTTGCGCACGCCCTTTTTTTCGCTGATGTTCACAGCGGTCACCTGTGCCATTTCTTCATTCCTCCGCTTCATAAACGCCGCTCTTGCCGCCCTCTTTATAGAGAAGGTGGATGCCGTCGATGCGCATATCGCGCTGCACGGCCTTGCACATGTCGTACACCGTGAGCGCGGCGACGCTGACGGCTGTCAGCGCTTCCATTTCAACGCCCGTTTCACCGTGGCAGCGGATCTCGCTGCGGATGTGCAGGGCGGTTTCTTCGATTTCAAATGAGATGTCCACCTTCGTGAGCAGCAGCGGGTGGCACATCGGGATCAGTTCACTGTTTTTCTTCGCGGCCATGATGCCCGCGACCTGCGCGACCGCCAGCACATCGCCCTTGCCGATGGAGCCCTCTTTGATCTTGTCCATCGTCGCTTTTGCCATGCGGACCGTCGCGGCGGCGCGCGCCACGCGATAGGTCTGCGCCTTTTCGCTCACATCCACCATGCGGGCGCGGCCCTGTTCGTTAAAATGCGTCAGTTCCATTCTCAGCCTCCGATCGCAAACATGCCGCGGTGCGTCTCCGTGATGCCAGTCTCGTCCATGTGGTGGCGCTCCGGCTTCATCAGAATGCCGCGGCGGATGGCCTGCTCCAACTCCTCGCCGGATAAGCCCCGCAGCGTGATCTCCACATCCGAGTGCAGGCAGGGCTTCAATTTCCCGTCCGCCGTGATGCGGATGCGGCTGCACTCTGCGCAGAACGCGTGGCTCATCGGCGCGATGAGACCGATGGTCCCCTTTGCGTCCGGCAGACGGTAGCATGCGGCCACGCCGTCATGCGAAATGGGCTCCAACTCCGGACAGCGGTCCAAAACCGCCTGCGAGGGGAGGTATGTACCGAAATCCTTTCCGCAGCCCATCGGCATGCGCTCGATGAAGCGCACCTGCCACGGGTGTTCGCGCGTTAAGTCCACAAAATCAGCGATCTCGTCATCGTTGACGCCGCCGAGCAGCACGCAGTTGAGCTTGATCTTCGCAAAGCCCGCGCGCTCCGCCGCGTCGATGCCATCTATGACGTCCTGCAGCGTACCAAGGCGCGTGATGGCGCGAAAGCGCTCCTCGTTCAGCGTGTCGAGGCTGATGTTGAGGTGCGTGACGCCCGCGTCGCGCAGCGGCCGGGCAACCTCCTTGAGCAGGCTGCCATTCGTCGTGACGCAGAGCTCTTCAACGCCGGGAATTTCTGATAACATGCGGCAGAAGTCCACCGCACCGCGGCGCACGAGCGGCTCGCCACCGGTGACGCGGATCTTTTTGACGCCGCAGCGCACAGCCGCGGCGGCCATATCCCGCAGCTCCTCGAGCGAACAAAAATCTCCGTGCGCGCGCTTTTCCACACCCTCTTCTGGCATGCAGTAGCGGCAGCGATAATTGCAGCGGTCCGTGATGCTGATGCGCAGGTATGTAATTGATCTTGCAAAGCCGTCCAGCATCTGAAATGCCTCTTTCTTCCATGGTACAGCATGATATTTTAGCAAATATCACGCTCTTACGCAACACAGTCGTCCGATAATATCGAACTGTATTTTTATATTATCGTAATCTTGACTTTTTCCGCAGTATTTTTTAGAATACAAGCAACGATTTTTGATTGGGAGGGCCGATTTATGACTGACGGCAACACCATCCGCTCCGTGGCGAAGGCGATGGAGCTTTTGCAGCTCCTCAGCGACGCGGGCGAGGCGATGACGCTCACCGCCATCAGCGAGCGCGCAGGGCTGCCCAAGAGCACAGTGTTCGGCCTTTTGACCACCATGCGCGACTATGACGTCATCACACAGCACGCAGACGGCAAATACGCCCTCGGCCTGCGCCTTTTTGAATACGGCTGCCGCGCCAGCGCGTTCTGGAACATCTCGTCCCTCGCGCGGCCTTACCTTGAGCATCTGGCAGAAGCGACCGGCGCCTCCGCCATGCTCTCCACCTATGAAAACGGGCACATCGTCGCCCTCGACCAGGCCGAGGGGCGCGACAGCCTTCGCATCGTCTCCGCGCCGGGGGCGCGGCTGCCGCTGCACTGCACCTCGCAGGGCAAGATCGTCCTCGCCTATATGAGCGAGAGCGAGGCGGCAAATCTGCTCGCCCGTGTGTCGCTCACGCCCTACACCCCGCACACAGAAACGGACGCGGGTGCTTTGCTCGCATCGCTCCCCGCCTGCCGCGAGGCGGGCTTCGCCGTGGAAAACGGTGAGTATAAGATCGGTCTTCGCTCCATCTCCGCGCCGGTGTTCACCGGCGGCGGCGCGCTCAAGTACGTCGTCAGCGTACTGGGGATGTTCCGCTCCGTGCACTCGGACGAGTTCGCGCACGCCGAGCGCGCGGTCGTCGCCGCGGGGCAGATGCTTTCCGCCGCACTGGGCTATCCGGGAAAGTGAGACTTTTTTCCGCGCGGAAAAATCTACGCTTGACTCTACAATTGTTATAGAGTTTATGATGACTCCATGCTATACTGATAAGGAGTCCTTTCCGATGCAAAACGATCTCACCACCGGCAGCGTCTTTCGCAACGTTGTGTCCTTTTCGCTGCCGTATCTGCTCTCTTACTTTTGGCAGACGCTCTACGGCATGGCCGACCTCTTCATCATCGGCCAGTTCGAGGGCGTTGCCAGCACGACCGCCGTCTCCATCGGCTCGCAGGTGATGCACATGCTCACAGTCATGCTCGTCGGCCTTGCAATGGGCGCGACGGTCAGCATCGCGCAGGCCACCGGCGGCGGCGACAAAAAGCGCACCGCCTCTGCCATCGGCAACACGGTCACGCTCTTCATGCTGCTGTCTCTTGCGCTGACGGCACTGCTGCTCGCGCTGCGCGGGGGTATCGTCTCCATCATGTCCACACCGGAGGAGGCCGTGCAGGGCACGCTCGCCTATCTCACGGTCTGCTTTATCGGTATTCCGTTCATCACGGCGTACAACATCATCGCCTCGATCTTCCGCGGCCTTGGTGACAGCAAGAGCCCCATGTACTTCATCGCCGTCGCCTGCGTCGTCAACATCGCGCTCGACTACTACTTCATGGGCACGCTGCACCCCGGCCCCGCGGGCGCGGCGCTCGGCACCACGCTCTCGCAGGCGGTGAGCGTCCTCGTCTCGCTCGCGGTCATCTTGAAGCGCAGGCTCATCTCCGTCCGCCGCGCGGACTTTCGCCCGCAGCGCGCCGTCATAGGTAAGCTCCTGCAGATCGGCGTGCCCGTCGCTCTGCAGGACGGCTTTATTCAGGTCTCGTTTGTCATCATCACGATCATCGCCAACCGCCGCGGTCTGACGGACGCGGCCGCCGTCGGCATCGTCGAAAAGATCATCGGCTTCCTCTTCCTCATCCCGTCGTCGATGCTCTCGACCGTCTCGGCGCTCGGCGCGCAGAATATCGGCGCGGGCAAGCCCGAGCGCGCGCGTCTCACGCTGCGCTACGCCGCGTTGATCGCCTGCTCGTTCGGCATCGCGGTCGTCATCCTCACCCTGTTTATCGCCGAGCCGCTCGTCGGCCTCTTCACGCCTGATGCCGCCGTCGCCGCCGCGGGCGGGCAATATCTGCGCGGCTACATCTGGGACAGCTTCTTTGCCGGCGTGCAGTTCAGCTTCAGCGGCTATTTCTGCGCCTGCGGCAAGTCGGGCATCTCGTTTCTGCACAATTCGCTCTCGATCCTGCTCGTGCGCGTGCCGGGGGCGTACCTTGCGTCCAAATACTTCCCGCAGACGTTGCTGCCCATGGGCCTTGCCAACGCCGCGGGGTCGCTTTTCTCCATCCTCGTCTGCGTGATCGCCTACGCCATCCTCACGCGGCGGGAAAATCGTGCGCAGGAGGCATCATAAATGGCTCTTCCCCAGCTTTTCTCCATCGGCGAAATGGCAAAAATTTTCCATCTCAGCGTGAGCAGCCTGCGCCACTACGAGGCGCTTGGCCTTGTCACGCCGGAATATGTCGATCCGTCGACGAACTACCGCTACTACAGCGTCCGCCAGTTTGAGCCGCTCAACACCATCCGGTATCTGCGCGCGATGGACATGCCACTCACCGAGATCGCTGATTTTCTGCAAAACCGCGACGTGGAGACGATCGAAGAAAAGCTGCGCGCGCAGAAGGCCGCCGTTGTACAGAAGCAAAAGGAGCTCAAGCGCATCGAGCGCAAGCTCGACGCGCGCCTTAGCCAGCTCCAAGATGTGCGGCATGCGCCGCTCGGCGAGATCACGCTCATCCATTCGCCCGCGCTTCGCCTTTTCTGGATCGACACGGTGCTGACCGCGCTGGACTACTCCGCGCTCGAGCTCTCCACGAGCCGTCTTGCCGCCGCGCAGGCCGAAGCGCTGGTCTTCCTCGGCAAGGTCGGCTTCAGCGTATCGCAGGAGCACTTGAACGAGGGCAGCTTCGGGCAGTATGACGGCGAATTCCTCGTGCTTGACGAGGCCGACCGCTTTGCGGGCGACGTCATTGATCTGCCCGCTTCGCTCTGCGCATGCGTGCGCTTCCGCGGACACCACGCCGAGTCGCCCGCGCAGTACCGTCGCTTGATGCAGTTCATCCGCGAGGAAGGCTACACCGCCGCCGGATTTTCGCGCGAGATTACAGTCATCGACTACGGCTTCACGACCGACACGGAAAAGTTCGTCACTGAACTCATGATCCCCCTGCAAAAGGTATAAAAAAAGTTCCCGCGTTTCATAGCTGGGTGTACGTAAGACAGTATTGCGCCGAGATTGACGAAGCGGCACGAAACCGCATGGAGCTGATCGTGCGGTCACTGGCAGAGCAAAACGGCGTG